>Ga0265331_10001292_pt1 | contig 18634 bp, 21 predicted proteins | sample 41923metaG_FD_202088 | JGI IMG/M metagenome (GOLD analysis project Ga0265331, IMG submission 202088) | Rhizosphere microbial communities from Carex aquatilis grown in University of Washington, Seatle, WA, United States - 4-19-23 metaG | ecosystem: Host-associated > Plants > Roots > Rhizosphere... | reverse complement strand
GCCCGTAATCCGGTATTCTATGCAATTGCCCTGCCCGGCGCGGGTTTGTGAATACGCGAGAATTTGCGCCGATAGCGATTGCAACGTCTGAAACGCCAAAATTGAAAACTCCATCCCTCGTCGCCGCACTCGCCATCGCATCCACGGCACTGCCTTCAGCTGCCGCCTACCCCGAGAAACCGGTGCGCGTCGTGGTGCCGGCGACCGCGGGCGGCGCGCTCGACGTCGTCGCGCGGCAGTTGATGCAGAAACTCGGCGAAGGCCTGGGCGCCCAGTTCATCGTCGATAACCGCGGCGGCGCGGCGGGCTCGATCGGCGCGGAAAACGTCGCACGCTCCGCACCGGACGGCTACACGCTGCTGTTCGCTTCATCGAGCGTGCTCGCGATCAATCCCACCCTGGGCGCGAAAACTTCGTACGACATATTGCGTAATTTCGCGCCGGTAATTCTGGTCGGCTACGCACCCAACGTGCTCGCCGTGCATCCATCCCTGCCGGCGCGCACGGTGAAAGAACTCATCGCAATCGCCAAAGCGAAACCGGGTGCGCTCGCCTTTGCGTCGAACGGCGCGGGGACATTGAGCCATCTGACCGGCGCGCTTTTCATGCAGCAGGCGCACATCGACATGCTGCACGTGCCGTACAAGAGCGCGGCGCCCGCCGTGATCGCCGCCGCGGCGGGGGAGGTCGCCGTGATCTTCTCCGCATATCCGAGCGTCTCGGTCCAGATGCAGGCCGGCAAGTTAAGAGGATTGGCGGTCACGAGCGCCAGGCGCATTGCGGCGGCGCCCGCCCTGCCGACGGTCGCCGAAGCGGCTTTGCCGGGCTTCGAATCGACGCAATGGTGGGGATTCTACGGACCGGCCGGAACGCCGCCAGAAGTCATCGCACGGCTAAATCGCGAGATGAACGCCATCCTCACCACCGCCGACACGCGCAAGCGGCTCGCTGCGGAAGGCGCCGAACCGGCGGGCGGGACGGCAGCCGACCTCGCCGCTTATCACAAGGCGGACTACGAGCGGTGGGAAAAAGTGATTCGCGCGGCCGGCATCAAAGGCGAATAGCCGCGCCTACTCCAGCTGCTCGAGCGTGGCATAAGGATTTCGGCACAACGGGCAGGTCCACATGTCCCGCGCGGCGCAGATGGTGCACATCCGCGCTTCGCATTTGCTGCACACGCGGTAGGTCGACTTGTCTTCAGGATAGTACTGATGCTTGCAGACGGGGCACGCGGTTGCACTTATGCCGTTGTTCATCGGTGTTCCGGAAGCGGCGGGAAACCGCATAATCGTATGCTTTTGGCATAAAGTCAATGCGAAAATCCCCGGAATTGATCTAATTCAATGAACGGGAGATATCGGCGATGGCTGGCGCCGCGCGCGAGGCGCTCAAAACGGCCGGTCGCCGCGGACGAGAATCCGGTACAGCATGCGGTGCTGGCTGTGGTCGTAGTCGAATCCCGCCTTGTGCATGGCCGAGCGGTTGTCGACGATCAGCATGTCGCCGAGCTTGTATTCGTGCACGTATACAAACTCCGGACGCATGGCGGCTTCCAGCAACTCGTTGAGGAAAACCTGCGTTTCCTCAGGCTCCATGCCCAGCACGTTCTCGGTCTTGCCCTTGTGGAACCAGATGGCCTTGGTGCCGCGTTCCGGGTGGGTGCGCACCAGCGGCTGGATCGTCGGCGGAACCTTCGCCTGCTGCTGGTCGCGCAGCACGTCGGGATTGGCGATCTTGTAACGCGCCGGGCTCAAGAGGCTGCAAGCCGTCTGCATGCCGGTGATGCGCTGTTTCCACGCCTCCGGCAACGCCTCGTACGCGGCGCGCGCGTTGAATATCGACGTGCCCCCGCCTTTATCCGGCAGCGCCACCGGGTAGAGCATCGTGAATTTCGGCGGTCGCTCCTGGTTGGTATGGTCCGTGTGCCAGGTGGCATTCTTCGCCACTTTTGCCGGATTGCCCTGGCTGTCCTTGTGGCGGTTCGACAGGACGCTCACGAGCGGCAAACCGTCGACGAGATAGCGCCGGTTCTGGTCCTCCATGAGCTCGCCGAAAAGCCCGGCGGCCGCCTGATATTGCGCGGCGGAAAATTGCTGGCCGCGAATGACGAGCACCACGTTATCGACCACTGCGTCGTAGAGACGCCGGCGCGTCGCCTCGTCGATGGGCGCACGCAAGTCGACGCCGGTCGCTTCCGCTCCGATGTGTTCCTTGAGCTTCGTGATTTTCATCGTTGTTGTTTTACTCAACACTTCCATGGCGCTGCCCCTCCTTGACGTCGTCGCCGGTTCACGGCATCCAATCTTACTCCGCGCGCACGGCGTCCGACACGGACTTCGCGATCACGTACAGGTTGAACTCCACGGTCTGCAGCATCAGCATATCGACTCCGCACTTCTTCAGCGCCTTCGCGTGCGCGACCTGGCCTTCGATCGACGGGAAAGCGTAGCCCGTATTGGCCAGCACGATCTTGCCGCGCGCCTTCGCCGATTTGCACGCGCGCTCGACCGCGGCCAGGACTTTGGGGTGCAGATAATCCAGCGGATGTCCCAGCACCTCGGCGAGATCCGTGCAGCCGATGAAGACGCCGCTGATGCCATCGATGTCGAGAATTTCCTCGAGGGCTTCCAGTGCGCCTATCGATTCGATGAGCGGGAGCAGTAACCGCGTGTTGCCGGAATGCTCGGTGGCGGCCTGCAATTGCTGCGCGCTGGTGACCGGCGCGCCCTGGTGCGAATCGCGCCCCATGTGCGCCATGACGCGGGCTTCCTCGACCGATGCGATAGACCATATCAGGCCTTCGGCGCCGGAGCCGAACGCGCGCTCGGCGTCGACCGAAAAACGCCGGTCCGGCATGGCAGCCCCGCTGCCCCACGGATTGGCGGGAAGCCGCACGAACGGGTACAAACCTTCGGCGCGCGCTTTCCACGCCATGTGCGATAGTTCCGTCCAGTCGACGTTCGAATGCATCATGTCGACGATCACGAACTCGTGCCCCGCGCTCTTCAGATGCTGCACCAGATTCGGGCCGCCTTTTCCCATCATTCCGTGCGATACCCGTCCGGCATGGATGTTATCCAGCAGTTTGTACATGAATTTTCGCCTTATTCGACCTGCAGTTTCAGGGCCCGCACCAGCTCGCCCCAGCGTTTTACTTCAGACTCGATCACGCTCCCGAAGCCCTCAGGCGTGCTCACCGCGACATCCGCACCGAGGGCTTTCAGGCTCTCGCCGACTCCCGCAGCGCCCATTGCCTTGTGGACCGCTGCGTTCAGCAATTCGACGATCGCGCGCGGCGTATTGGCCGGAGCGACCAGACCGAAAATGGTAACCGCCTCGAAACCCGGTACACCGGACTCGGCGATGGTCGGGATGTCGGGCGCAACTTCCGAGCGTTTCATGCTCGAAATGCCCAGGGCCCGCAGACGGCCGGAGCGAATATGCGGCAACGCCGACGCAGAACTGGAAAACATGATTTGCACCTGGCCAGCCAGCACGTCGGCCAGCGCGGGACCCGCGCCCCGGTACGGCACGTGGTTCAGGTTGATGCGCGCCATCTTCTTGAATAGCTCGGTCGCGAGGTGCGGCGAGCCGCCGGAGCCACCGGACGCGTAATCGATTTGTCCCGGCCGCGCCTTCGCCAGCATCACCAGTTCACCCACCGAGCGGACCGGCAGCGAAGGATGCACGACGAGAACCAACGACGCGATGGCGACTTCGGAAACCGGCGTCAAATCCTTCAAGGTATCGTACGGCAGCTTGCGGTACATGCTCGGATTGACGGCGTGCGGGCTCGAAACGTACAGCAATGTGTATCCATCGGCAGGCGCCTGCACGACCATCTCCGTGCCGATGATGCCGTTGGCGCCCGCGCGGTTGTCGATCACAAACTGCCGTCCGAGCAATTCGGACATGCGCTGGGCAAGAATGCGGCTGATCACGTCCGAACCTCCGCCGGGCGCATAGGGTACGACGACGCGCACCGCCTTCGCCGGATAACCCTGGGCGTATGCCGCAGGGCCGCCCGCAAGTATCAACAAACTCGCCAGAGTAAATACCGCTTGCGGCGACCTGAGCACCGTTTCGCTTTTCATGCTGCCCCTCGACTACTTGAGGCGGTAATACCAGTAGCCGGCGATGAAAGCCAGCGGATGAGTAATCCAGGTGCTGTAAGCATGCCATTTACTGTAGCTGAAAATGTCCGCGCTGACTTCCGTGTAACGCCCGTGACTCATCAGGTAATAGTGGTCCGCGACAATTTTACCGTTTACGGCATCCCCGCCCAGATAAACCGCACCGATGAAAAACACCACGAAGTTGGCTAGGCAAAGCGCGAACACCGTGACGCAGATACGACGCTTCGCTGTTTTGCTCATGGCGGATTCCCGTCGCTTCGCGCCCAATGCCCTTGCTACTTCAGCATCAGTTTGACTAGCGCATCGGCCCGCGGCTGCTGGTCGAGCTTGCGGCAGGTCTCGATGATGGATTCGTACTGCGCCGCGGGAATCGGCAGGCCGGGCACGATGCCGCGGATGCGCCGCGCTTCTTCCTCGAAGTCCCAGATGAATTCGCGGCCGGTGCCCTGCAGCGTATGGCTCTTGCCGTCTTTCGTGAAGATCGTGATGCGCGGGCCGAAGAGCGTCATCGTCGCCGATGGAATGATGGTCACGCGCTGAGTGAGTTCCAGCACTTCCGGCGGATCGTCCTTGCCCGCGGTCTGCGGCGCCCATTCGTTGAGCATCGGAAATCCGCGCTTGGTTGCCGCGTAGGCGATGTGGTACGCGGTGCTCCCGGCCTTCTTGTTGGTGTCTTCGCGCCGCACCGCGAACGCCGGGCTCGGGTACTGCGTCTCCAGCCAGTTGACCACGGCCTCGATGCGGTCGATGTCCTGGGGCTCAATATTGTTGTCGGCGCAGAGCTTCGCCGTCACGTCGATATGCGCGATGTTGTAGCCCGAGATCGAATAAATGCGGTACAGCGTCTCAAGAAATATCCAGTCCTTGCCAAGCTTCTCCGTGATCCTGTCGAGGCTCGCGTGCGTGTCGCCGGTAAAACTGTAAATCAGCTTGCCGTGATTGTTGCCGACGTACGCGTGGTAGAAACCCGCTTCGCCTTCGAGCACGGTCTCGCCGCCGACGTGTCCCTGCCGCGCGAGCGCGACTGCGAGCATTGCGTTGCGCACCGCAGCGCCCTCGCGCAACGCGCGTCCGCCGCTGCGCGCGCCTTCGAGATTGCCGCTCGCGAGACTCGCGCACAACGCGATGGTGCTGTTCATTTGCTCTTCGTCGAGCTTGAGAATTTTCGCGGCGGCAATCGCGCCGCCGAAAATACCGAATATGGGGCTCGCATGAAAACCGCGCGCCGCCAGCGTCGGGATGAAATCCGCCGCGAGCCGCTCCATCACTTCGTAGCCCGCCGCAATCGCGGTGATGAATTCCCTGCCGGAGGCGCCGGTTTCCTCGGCCGCGACCAGGGCGGATGGCGGCACGCTGGTGCCCGGGTGCATGAGCATGCGAAACGTGTCCCACTTGCCGCCCGCGAACGCCATTTCCGAATTCGCGAACGCGGCGCCGCCCTTGGTGACCTTCTCGCCCGTCACGAAGATGGTCGCGCCGTGCTTTACGCCCGCTTCGTCGTCGGCCATGAGCTTGACCGCGTCACGGCCCAGCTTGGTCTGCGAGCCGATCAAAATCGACGACAGCGATTGGAGCGTGACGCCTTTGGCGCGATCGACGACCGCCGGCGGCAGATCGGCATAGGTGAGCGCTGTGACCCAGCGGGCGAGTTGACGGCTTAAAGATGCCATGACGGTTTTATCCTGTATGCAGACCGCGCTGACGCGCGGCGAAACGGCGACGATTTAATGCAGTGGAGCATATTATATTTTTTGCAGGCCCGCCCGCGCTGCGGCGGCGCCCCGGGCAGCAACTATGTTACCCGATCACCGGAAAGGCCGCCGCACCGTTAAGTAGTTCACGGCGCAGCCAGCGAAATTTTGTCAACATACGTCCGGCGGCATTCAAGATGTGCAGGATATGCGCCGATAAGTGAGACGACACGCATCGATCAACTGGGAGGCTTTTCATGCGAATGGCTATCGGGGTGGCATTGGTGTTCGTCAGTTGGAACGCGCTGGCGGGCTGGGTCGCAGTCAGCAATACGGACCGCTTTATTACTTTTGCCGATCCCGCCAGCATCAGCACGACAGGCGACACCGTCAAGATGACGGACTTGCTGGATTACCGGAAGGTCCGCGAGGTCGAGGGCTTCCGCTACCTGTCGCAAAAATCCGAAAGCGAATACGACTGCAAAAAAGCGCTCACGCGTCCGCTCGCCATGTTCCTGCACGTGGGAATGATGGGCAGCGGCGAAACGGTTTTCACCAGCACGACGCCCGATGAATGGCAGCAGGTCGCGCCCGGTTCTGTCAACGAAGCGCTGTTGAAATACGCCTGCGACAGGCGGTAACGCCGCGCTACGCAGCTGTTCGCATTGCTTGCGCGGCAATTTCCGCGCGGCGCGATGGCGCCCGGCCGAAATCGGGATTTGTTCTCCAACGGCAACCGCGAACTATGTGGGTTGCCGTACAGAGTCACCATCAGCATATCCGCGATACTGATCCCGCATCGAGAGATTCAGTCCACTTTCTTGAAATACGATAACCGGAGATCAGCACATGACTGCAGCGCAACGGTTTACCAGGCGATTCCTGGCAGTGTCAGCCGCGGTATTGACCGCGGGATATGCGGGCTCCGCTTTCAGCGACGAAGTCAGGGTGCTGCTTGCCGGCAATCAGGAAGTGCCGCAAGTGACCACTCCGGCTTCCGGCAGTGGCGCCTTCACGGTCGGCGCCGACGGGTCCGTCAGCGGCAGCGTGTCGACGCTCAGCATTGCGGGTACGGCGGCGCACATTCATGAAGGCGCGCCCAGCGCGAACGGTCCGGTGATCATTCCTTTGACGAAGACGTCTGCCACCGTCTGGTCGGTTCCCGCCGGAGCAAAATTGACCGAAGCGCAAATGCGGAGCTACAAGGCCGGACAACTCTATGTGAACGTGCACAGCGCGGCCAACAAGGGCGGCGAAATTCGCGGCCAGCTCGAACCGAAATAATCGATTCCGGCGGGTTCGGCAACGACAAGGGCTTGCATCGCTGCAAGCCCTTGATTTTTCTTGCCGCCGGTTATGCGGCACGGAACCGCGCCCCTGCGGCGCCTATTGCTCCTCGCGCGGGAATTGCATGATGAGCACTTCCAGTCCCTGCTTGCCCGCGCGGATCTCGACCGCGTTTTCATTCGGTTCGACGACCACCATCGACCAGCGCGGCAGAATCTGTCCGGCCCACTCCAGATTGCCGTTGGCGACAAACAGGTAATAGCCGCCGGATTTTTTGGGGTCCGGCCCGGTCGCCGCCATGCCGGCGCCGAGCCTCAGCATGTGCGCCGCCATTTCGTCCTTGATATCGTACGCGGCGAAGAGCGGTTCCCACACGGCTTCCTTTCGGTATTGCATCACGGGCTCGATCGAGAGCCCCACGGGAGACGAAATCAGGTTGCGTTTCTTACTCGGCTTCAACTTGTCGCGATAGCCCGGCTTGTCGAGATACACGGGCGCCGAATCGCCGGTCTTGATCCGCAGCGCCATGAACGTCAGGCCTTGAGGGCCGGCAACGACGGGCCCGTAAGCCGTGTGATGGTCCTTGTACTGCAGCGTCAGCGGCTGCAGGGTATCGCCGCCCCTGCCGATCTTGCCGTAGCCCGCGGCAAAAATTTGAAACTGCGTGGTGCCGTGAAAGTGCGGCACTATGGTCTCGTTCGCATTCATTTCCGACATCGTTGCCTGCGGCCCGGGCGCGACCGAGGTCGAAGAGCGCGGCCCGAAAAATTCCGTGCCCCAATGGTCTATGCCGGTGCCGGGCGATTTGACCACGTGCCGCCGGTTAAGCGCCGCGGTCCCGCTCATCGTATAAATCATGCGTGCATCCTCATTCCGTTGGCAACTGAAGCGTCCACGACAGATTACGGCGTTTGCCCGGTACAGGCAAGACGCCGCGCTCGCACCGCACCCGATCACTCGACCTTGATCTTCGCAGTCCTGATGACGCGCTCGAAGTATTCAAGTTCCTTCCCGATCTTCGCGGTCAGTTCTTCGGGCGTGCCGCCCACCGGGTCAGAGCCGGTGGCCACTATGCGCTCGATGGTATCGGGCTGCTTCAGCACGCTCGCGACGGCGCGCTGAAGTTTGTCGATAATGGGCCGCGGCGTTTTCGCGGGCGCCAGTATGCCCTGCCACGGGCTGACGGTAACGCCCGGCAACCCGGCTTCCGCGAAGGTGGGCACCTCGGGAAGATACGCAAGGCGCTGGGCGCTTGAAGTCGCCAGCACCTTGATTCGCCCTGATTTGATAAAAGGCATGGCTGACGCGGTGGTCGCAAAAACGAGATGGACTTCGCCCTGCAACAGCGCAAGTTGCGCGGGACCGCCGCCTTTGTACATGACGGTTGGAATGTCGGCGCCGGATTCGATCCTGAAAATCTCGGCCGCGATATGCCCCGTCCCGCCCATGCCCGGCGCGGCCGCCCTGATCTGGCCCGGCTTCGCTTTGGCGAGTGCGATGAGTTCCTTGACCGATGACACGGGCAGCGCAGTGTTTACGACCAACACCAGCGGCTGGGTAGTCACCTGGCTGACGGCGGCGAAATCGAGCGCCGCATCGTACGCAAGCTTGCTGCCGAGAAAAGGCGTGATCGTGTGCGCGGCATAGGCAAACAACAAGGTGTAACCATCCGGCGCGGCTCTGGCGGCAATTTCGGTGCCGACGATGGCGCCCGCCCCGGACCGGTTATCGACCACCATCTGCTGTTGCAGCAACGGTGAGAGTTTGACGGCGATGATTCTCGCCACGATGTCCGTGCTGCCGCCCACCGGTACCGGCACGATCAGGCGTATAGCCCGGTCCGGATAAACGCCGGGCTGCGCTGCTGCATAGCCACCGGCACCCGCAAGGAAAAGGAGCGCCGTTACGCGAAAGCGTGTCTGCACGGGCTGCGGCCGCAAATCCGCTAACGCCGACCCGCGCTTCGCACCGATCAGGCGCGCAATTCCGGGAATACTCTTTCTTCGTCGAATACCCCGGTCTTGGTTCTGAGAACCACTATGCCGCCGCTCTTGCCCAGGGTCTTTCTCAGAATTCCGGCGCGGCTGCCTTCTTCCTTGGATTTGAAGGTGCGAACGACCTTCTCGGTGTCGTCGTGCTTCAGCACCCAGCTTTCTTTCGATTGATCGAATCGCAGCGTAAATTTTCTCTTCACTTGCCAACCCCTCCGTTGGTTAAATGATTTGCCAGATTTGCCAGATTTGCCAGATTTGGCTAAGCGGCAGCGGTTTCGTTTTCGCGCACCGCGTAGACGTCGGTGATCTTGCTCAGACCTTTAAATTCTATCGCATTACCGCAATCGTCGCTGACGGTCATCAGCATCTGCTCGCGCACCGTCCCTTTTTGGGTGACGCTCGGCTTGTTGATCCAGTGCGCGCCCGTTTGCTCGAGACGCGTCGCGGCTTTCTGAAAATCCTCCAGCGTCATCACGACGCCGAAATGGCGCAGCGGCGTCGCCAGCGCCCCGCCGATCTTGCGTCCCTTGTCGCCGATCACTTCTTCCGGCGCAAGATGCGCGACGATATGGTGGCCGAAGAAATTGTAGTCGACGCGCCCCTTGACCTTGCGGCCCTCGGTACATTGCAGCATCTCGCCGTAAAATTTGCGCGCGCGGTCGAGGTCGTTTACCGCGAAAGAAAAATGAAACAAGGTATTGCTCATGAGGTGGCTCCTTTGAGTGGATAGCCTGCGATTGGTGGCTTCAGTATATCTATTTCCGGCCGCCCGCGAAATTCTACACCGGCCCTGCTTATTCCACCGGCCCCGATTGTTCATTCTGCCGCGCCATTCTGTCCGCCACCCAGAAGCACGCCAGCGCAATCACGATGGCAAGTATCGCCACCGTGAAAGCGAGCGGCCTGCCATGCCACAAGCCGCCGAACCACTCGTTGAAGCGCACCACGTAAACCGCGACTTTACCTCCCAGACGTTCAATCTGGAATTCATACGCCCGCGGATTGGCGAATTCAATCGCCGCAGTTCCGGAATCGTCCGCAGCAAAGTAGTAAATCAGCACGGCGCCGGCCAGGCCGGCAACGAGAATTATCACGCCCGAGTAAAAAATGCGTCCGTGCAAGGGCAGTTCCCGTATTTTCGCCGGCAGTCTCTTGGCGCTCGACTGCGACTCTGCATCGGCACTCATGGCATATTCACAAGCGTTGCACGGACAGCGCGGCAATCGAAAGTTACTTTTCGCCGGCCTTGCCGACGGCTTTCGCGTCGGGCGGATTCGCCGGGGGCTCTATGGGCGTTGGTGCCTTGCCGGGAATCTCCGCTTTTTGCGCGTCGGCTTTTGGCGTTTCCGCCTTTGGCTTGTCCGCTCTTGCCTGTTCAGCGGGTGCCGTGCCCACCTCGCGCGTCAGCTTCTGATAAACCACATAGGTGAACACGCAAGCCAGTATTGCGAATACTATCGAATTGATTCCGAGTTTTTTGACTGCTTTGGTGTCTTTCGGAAAGAACATGAGCTGGATGCCGGCTTCATTTGCGTAAAGCTTGGCGTCGTACACCGCACGCTTCTCCGGATCGGACAAAATCTTGTAACCGTCGCGGATCATGCTCAGCTGGGTCATCGTGTCCGCGGTGCCGCGCACGCTCGTGGTTGCGCCGAGTTTTTCCGTCAACCTCGCGTACGCCTCGTCGATCTGTTCCTGCGTGGCTTTATGCGGAACGCCGAGCATTTCATAGAACGAAATCTTCATTGAGATTCCTTTCGGTCACGAGATCGCAGGCGTCTCCATGCCTCGAATATATAGGAATATCCGGCGTCGAAGTACATTAATAGTTCACACGACCCGCCGCTTCATCGCTGCTCTCCGGTAATTCCCGCGGACCGGATGACTTTCTGCAACCGTTCCTTGTCTTCGCGCAAGAATCTCGCGAACGCCTCCGGCGTGGTCGCGCCCGGCTCCGCACCCTGCGCTCGCAACCGCTGCACCATGTCCGGCTCCGCGAGAATTTTTTTCAGCTCGGCATTCATCGTATTGATCGCGCTGCGCGGCGTGCGGACCGGCGCAAAGAGCCCGTACCACAGCACGTATTCGTAACCGGGCACGCCGGACTCGGCGATGGTGGGCACCTCGGGCATCGCCGGTGAGCGGCGCGCATCGCCCACGCCGAGCGCACGCAGTCTTCCCGATTTGACCAGCGGGATGAGCGGCGGCATGGGATTGAACAAGACCTGGACCTGTCCGCCGAGCAGATCGGTGATCGCGGGACCCGCGCCTTTGTACGGCACGTGCACCAGATCGATCCCCGCCATCGTCTTCAACAACTCCATGCACAGATGATTGGCCGAGCCCGCGCCGGACGAGCCGTAATTGAGCCTGCCCGGTTGAGTTTTCGCGAGCGCTACCAATTCCTTCACCGATTGGACCGGCACGCTTGCATTCGCGACGAGCAGTTCGGGGTTGATCACGAGCAGCGTCACCGGCGCGAAATCCCGCGCCGGGTCATACGAGAGCCCGGGGTTGAGCAGCGGATTGATGATCATGCCCGCCGCCGTGGCGAACAACAGCGTGTACCCGTCGGGGGCGGCGCGGGCAGCTATCTCAGTGCCGACGACGCCGCCCGCCCCGCCGCGATTGTCGATCACGACCTGCTGGCGCCACACTTCGGCAAGGCGCATGGCGAGCACGCGCGAAACAAAATCAGTGCCGCCGCCCGGCGGGAACGGCACGACCCAGCGCACGGGCCGGTTCGGATAATCTTCGCGCGCCCGCGCTTGCGTTGTTGCTATCGCAAGCACCACGAGCATTGTTGCGCAGAGCACGCTGCCTGCGACCCTTCTTTTTCCAGCAGAACAATTGTCACTCATGCTTCAATCCCGCTGACGCGATGACCCTGCGCTGGCGATCGAAATCCTTGCGCAAAAATTCCGCCAGTCCTTCCGGCGTGCTGCTCTGCGGATCGGAGCCCTGCCCGATCAGGCGCTGAGCGACGTCAGGCTCGGCGGCTATTCGTACCAGTTCTGCGTTGAGCCGTGACACGACCGCGCGCGGCGTGTGCGCCGGCGCGAAAATTGCGTACCAAGACACGTATTCGAATCCGGGCACCCCCGCCTCTGCGATCGTCGGCACATCGGGCACGGCCCGCGACCGCTGTGCGGAACTTACGCCGAGCGCGCGCAACCGGCCGCTTTTCACGTGCGGCAGGAACGGCGGGATCGGATTGAACATGAGCTGCACCTGTCCCGCGAGCAGATCGGTGATCGCCGGCCCCGCGCCTTTGTACGGCACGAACACGATGTCGATGCCGGCCATGGACCTGAAGAGTTCCATCGCCAGATGATTGACGCCGCCGCTGCCCGACGTTCCGTAATTGAGCTTGCCGGGACTGCCTTTCGCGAGCGCGATGAGTTCTTTCACCGATTGCACCGGCAGCCCGCCATTCACCACCAGCAGTTGCGGATTGGCGGCGACGAGGCCTACCGGCGAGAAATCCTTGAGCGGGTCGTAGGCGAGTTTCGGCACCAGGATCGGCGTGATGATCATGATGCCCGCGGTCGCGAACAAGAGCGTATAGCCATCGGGCGCCGACCGCGCGACCAGCTCCGCGCCGACCACGCCGGCCGCACCGCCGCGATTGTCGACGACGACCTGCTGATGCCACGCATCGCCGAGTTTCTGGCTGAGCAGCCTCGCGACCGGATCGGTGCCGCCGCCCGGCGGATAGGGAACGACGAGGCGTATCGGGCGTGAGGGATACGCGTCGACCGCCAACGCGGCGATAGCCGGAGTCCCGCACACGAGCGCGAATGCGGAAACGGTACGCACGATCCTGCTCATGAGCCGCGCCCACCCTGGCACTCTCCCGCAAGCGGAGGAGGAAATTATTGAAATGCGCACTTTGGAATTCGCATCCGGCGTGCGTCGCTTTTCAAGCCGAGCGCGCCGCCTGCGCCTTTTTCTCGCGCTCGACGATTTTTTCAAAACGCTTGAGCAACTTCTGCGCGCGAATGACGACCGGCACGTCGATCATCTTGTCGCCGATGCGGAACGACGCCTTGCCGGCGGCGGACGCCTCCTTGTCGAGCGCTATGACCTTGCGCGCATATTCGACTTCGGCCGCGGCGGGCTTGTATTCCTCGTTCACGATCTCGACCTGCTTGGGATGGATGCACGCCGCGCCCGCATAGCCGAAATCGCGCGAGCGGCGCACCATTTTGCGGAATTCGTCCCAGTCGCCGATTTCCGCGACCGTGCCCATGAAACCGAGCGGCATGAGGCCGGCCGCCTTGGCGGCGAGGATCATCTGCTGCTTCGGATTCAGCAGCGTCTCCGCGTTGGGCACCATGTCGCAATCGAGCGAGAGATCTTCGCTGCCGAGTATCATGGCCGCGGTGCGCGGCACCGCGCGCGCGATCTCATGCAGACGGAAAAATGCGTCGGCGGTCTCGACCATCGCGATGAACCGTATCTTGCCGGCCTCGATCCCGCGCTGCGCTTCGAGCCGCGACACGTAGTCGTCGAGTATGCGCAGGTGCGATGCGCTGTCCACCTTGGTCACCGCGATCGCGTCGACCTGCGGCAGCACCGCGTATTCGAGGTCGCGCACCGCGAGCTCGATCGGGCAGTTGATGCGCACGCTGACATCGCCGCCGCCGCGAACGACCTTGTGCGTCGCGGCTTCGATCAGCTTGCGCGCGGCCTTCTTTTCCTGCGGCGGCACGCTGTCTTCGAGATCGAGCTGCACGCAGTCGGCGCCGCGCGTGTGCGCCTTGTCGACGAAGCGGTCCTGGTTCACCGGCACCGACAGAAGCGAGCGCCAGACGGGTAATTCGCGTGTCGTCGACATTGTCATTTCACTTTCCTGGCGTTATATGCGAGTGTGAACTGGTCGAGCCGCGGCTGGTAGCTGACGCCCTTCGGCGACGCGATCGAAAACGAATAGAAATAAAGCGGCATGACCGCGACGTCGTCCATCGCGATCTCGCTGGCGCGCGCGAGCAGGTCCTTGCGCTTCGCGTCGTCGAGCGTTAGAAAAGCGGTGTTGACGAGCTCGTCGACGCGCGGATTCGAATAGCGGCCGCGGTTGTTGACGCCCTTCCCGTTCGCAATATCGTATGTGACGGCCACCGAATTGAGCGCTGTCGCCATTTCCGACATCGCGCCCGAACTGAGCATCCAGATGCTGAATTCGCGCTTGGTGGTGCGCGGGAAATAGATGTTCCACGGCATGACATCCACCCTGGTGATCACGCCGATCCGCGTCCACATCTGGGCGATCGTCTGGATGATCTTGCTGTCGTTGGTCAGGCGGTCATTGGGGCCGTTCAACGTGATGTTCAAGCCGTTCTTGTAGCCGGCTTCGGCGAGCAGCGCCTTGGCCTTTTGCGGATCGTACGGATAAGGCGAGAGCTTGTTCGACGTGCCGAAGAGCCCGTTGATCAGCAATTGGCCCGCGGGATCGGTCGTGCCGGCCATGAGGCGCTGGCTGATCGCCTTGCGGTCGATCGCGTAGGACAGCGCCTGGCGCACGCGTTTGTCCTGCAAGGGGTTCGTCATTGCGCCGGGACCGGGATTGATCGCGGTCACGAAAGGTGTGGTATCGCGACCGACGTCCAGACCCAGATACACCGGCAGCGCCGGCTGGCTCTGCACGATGTTGAAGTTGGCGTTCTTAACCCGCTGCACCAGGTCGGGCGGCACGTTTTCGATGACATCGACGTCGCCTGCGAGCAGCGCTGCAACGCGGGCGCCGTCGTTGGTGATGAAACGCAGAGTCACTTTGCTCCAGTCGGCCTTCCGGCCCCAGTAATGCTCGTTGCGCGTCATGATGAGCCGGTCGCCGGTGACATAAGCGCCGAATACGAAGGGGCCTGTGCCGGCCATTGCCTTGCCGCTGTTGAAATCGGCGGTGGTTGCGTGACGGTTCGCGCTCGGGATGATTACGATCTCCGGCACCATCGTCGGCAGCAGCGGATCGGGATACCTGGTCTCTATCCTGACCTTGAGCGGATCGACGGCCACGACCTGCTTGATCGAGCGCGTGAACAGTGCGAGCGACGCGGGAGAATTCGGTACGTTGGGTCCGCGTTCGAACGAAGCGACCACGTCCTCCGCCGTAAACGAAGAGCCGTCGGAGAATTTCACATTCGGACGCAACTGGAATTCCCACGTCGTGTCGCTCGTGCGCCGCCATGCGGTCGCGAGCGCCGGCACGAGATCCATTTTCTCGTCGAACGCGACGAGCGCCTCGAAGAAATGCCGCGCGACCGCCTTGTTCGGCGAATTGTTGGCAAACTGGGGGTCGAGCGACGTAATCGGAATCCCGAGCCCTATCGTCAGGTCCTGCGCGAAAACCTGCAGCGAGAGGCCCGCCCCCAGCAACACCCACGCGACCATTCGAGTTACCAAGCCACATACCTGGCGCAGCATTATTGCTCTCCTGTTTTTAAGCCGCGGCTACTTCGCCGGCTGGAAGGTCGGCAACGGATACCGTGCCGCCTCGGGCATGGGCACCAGCTCGACGCGCATGCCGCTCGCTATCGACGCGACATCGGAGGTGATTACGCGCGCCATCATGCCGACGCCGTCGGTGAGATCGATCTCCGCGAGTATCGTCGGGGCCTCGGCGCCGAAAGGCTCGCTCACGTGCTTGTAGACGCGCGCGAAGGAAACGATAGTGCCCTGCCCCTTGCTGCGCTGCCATGCGAGTTTTGTCGACCAGCAATGCGGACAATTGTGGCGCGGGAAGAAAATTACTTGCTTGCAGTCTTCGCAATGCTGCAGCATGAGTTCGCCGCGCTGCCAGCCTTCGATCAGCGGGCGGTTGGTCGAAGTGACGGCCGGTTGGGGGTACGCTGGAGTCGACATGTGCTTACGCCTTTTCGAGTATGACCGCCGAGGTCGACAGGCCGTGTCCGTACGAAATCATGCCGAAGCCCGATACGACGCCGCGCTGCGCATCGCGCACCTGGCGGCGCTCGCCTTCGCCGCGCAACTGGCGCGTCGCTTCGACCAGACCGATCAGTCCCGCGGAACCGCCGGCCTGACCGCACGACAACTGCCCGCCCCCGGTATTGAGTGGAAAACTGCCGTCGTGCGTGAGCCGGTGCCCGTCGAGAAACGCGCCGATCTCGCCCTTTTTGCAGAAACCCAGATCTTCGAGCTGGATCGCCGCCATGATCGGAAAATCGTCGTAGAGCTGCACGAAATCCATGTCCTTGTGCGCATAGCCGGCTTCCTCGAACAATTCGTCGCGAAACAGTTCCCAGCCGCCGCGTACCGGCGCGACTTCACCGACCGGATGGTTGTGTCTTTCGCGCGCGCTCAAGACGCGTACGCCTTTGCCGCGCGGCACGCGATCGAGCGGACCGATCACCACCGCCTCGGCGCCCGAGCACGGCATCACGCAATCGTATAACCGCAAGGGGTCGGCGATCAGCGGCGCGTGCAGATAATCGTCGAGGCTCATCGGCCCGCGCAACAGCGCGGCATCGTTGAGCCGCGCATTGGCGCGCAAATCGACGGCGATGCGCCCGAATTGCTCCCGCGTCGTGCCGTAGAGTTCCATGTGCTTGCGCTGGATGATGCCGAACAGTCCCGGCGGCCCGCCGTAGCCGTGCGGCACCAGATAGTCCTGGATCGCCGACGTGAACTGCGCGATCCGGCGCTTGAACGCCGCGACGTCCTGCGCGCCGCCGCCGACACACAATACATAGTCCGCCTGGCCGGCTTCGACTGCGCGCACCGCGTTTGATACGGAAATCAACGGCCCGGCGCCCGCCGCGGTCGACTTGTACGCCCACGAGACGCTCATGCCGAAATATTCGGCGGTGGTCACCGCGGTGTCCGGCGCCAGGTTCGTCGCATCGACCGAAATGCCGTTCACTTCCTCCTTGGTGATGCCGGCGCTGCGCAAAGCAGCGGCGGCGGCTTCGCCCAGATAACCGAATATGGTCTGGCGCGGCTTTTTGTCGTACGCAGCGCTGCCGTACCCGATGATGCCGACGTTCTTCGATAGCATGTGTGGATCCTCGTGCGGCGCCCGGCGGTCGCCAATAAAAACCGGAATTACGCTTTTAGCGAAACGCGCATCAGCGCCGGGCTTCGGCAGCCCGGTCGAACACTTTGCGTTGCCCCCCGCCTGCGCTGCTTGTCAGCTCGTGCTTGGCAATTTTGCCCGAAGTCGTATGGGGAAATTCATCCATGTATTCGATGTAGCGGGGCACCTTGAATGGCGCGAGCTTGTCCTGACAGAAAGCGATGACCTGCGACGGCGTTATCTGCTCGGCCGAGTATCCGGGTTGCAGCACGATGCAGAGCTTCACTTCTTCGCCGCGCTTTTCATCGGGCACTGCGACTGCCGCCGTTTCGAGCACACCGGGAATGTCCGCGGCGACCGATTCGATTTCGCGCGCGGAAATGTTTTCGCCGCTGCGGCGTATCGAGTCCTTGATCCGGCCCTCGATATACAGGTAGCCGTCATTGTCCTGCCGGAACAAGTCCCCGGTCCTGAACCACTCGCCCGCGAATGCGCTGCGCGTGGCGTCGGGCTTGTTGTAATAGCCCTTCAATATCGCGCGGCCGCTGATCCAAAGTTCGCCGGTCCTGCCCGGCGCAACGTCGGCGCCGTCGGGGCCGACGATGCGGCATTTCCGGTACGGCGCCGGCAGACCGCACGAGCCCGAGCCGCTCATCGCGGCCGCGTCGATCGGCATGTAGATCGTCGAGCCGGTCTCGGTCATTCCATAGAGTTCGCGTACCGGCGCATTAAATTTATCCTCGAGCGATTTGTGCAGACCCTTGCTGAGTCCCGCAATGGAAATCCACGCGATGTCGAGCTTCGCGAGGCCGGGATGATCGGGCAGTTTCGCCGTCGCATCGGTCGCCGCAAAGAAATCGATGTCGTAATCGACGAGCCGCTGCTGCAATTGCGTCAGGCTGAAGCGCCTGGCTACGTATGCAGTCGAACCGAGATACAGGCACATCAGAAACCGCCACTTGCCGCCCATGTAGGTCAGCGGCTTGTCGATCAGCAAGCGCCTGGGAGGCGGCCCCTGATGCGAGCGGACCCAGCCGAGCACCAGCCAGTAATCCTGCGTAAGCATGCAGCCTTTGGGAAATCCGGTGCTGCCCGAGGTGAACTGTATGCTCATCAGCGTCTCGGCGGTGGGCCGCGGCACTGCGGGCGCCGTGGCTGCCGCTGCGTCAACGATGCGCTGCCAGCTCGACGGCCGCTGCGCGCTCGCCGCGCCGTGCAACACCACGTTGGCGGGAGCAACGAGCGTGTTGCAGTTGGCGATGGCTTCGAAAACCTGCAGGCAGGATTCGTCGATCACGAGATAAGTCGAGTCGCTGTCCTTCAACACGTATTCGAGCTCGCGGCTCGTGTACTGCATGTTGACCGGTACCATCACCGCCCCCAACCGCGCCAGCGCCATCCAGGTGACCACGTACGCGGGAACGTTCGGCAGCATGACGGCGACGTGCGAATCCGGCCCGACGCCGAGCGCATGCAGCGCGTTCGCGCATCTCA
>Ga0265331_10001286_pt1 | contig 18690 bp, 17 predicted proteins | sample 41923metaG_FD_202088 | JGI IMG/M metagenome (GOLD analysis project Ga0265331, IMG submission 202088) | Rhizosphere microbial communities from Carex aquatilis grown in University of Washington, Seatle, WA, United States - 4-19-23 metaG | ecosystem: Host-associated > Plants > Roots > Rhizosphere... | reverse complement strand
ATGGACTTCGACATCCCGGTTGGCGCGAACGGCGACTGTTATGACCGATACCTCGTGCGTATGGAGGAAATGCGGCAGGCCAACCGCATCATTCGCCAGTGCGCCGACTGGCTGGCGAACAATCCAGGCCCGGTGATGATCGATGACCGCAAGGTCCGGCCGCCGAGCCGCGAGCGGATGAAGGAGGACATGGAATCCCTCATCCACCACTTCAAGTTCTTCACCGAGGGCTACGAAGTGCCCGAGGGCGAGACCTACGCTGCGGTCGAGGCGCCTAAAGGCGAGTTCGGTATCTATCTCGTCTCCGACGGCGCCAACAAGCCGTATCGGCTCAAGTGCCGTGCGCCCGGCTTTCCGCACCTCGCCGCGCTCGAGGAGATGAGCAAGGGCCATATGCTGGCAGACGTCGTAGCCGTGATCGGAACGCAGGACATCGTGTTCGGGGAAATCGACCGTTGAGCACCACAGACACACACTCATCCGCCGACGCCACTGGCTCGGCTCGCGCTGCCGGCGGCAGCGCCGACAACAGCAAGCTGAAGCTGCTGTCCGAGCATACCCGCCAGGAAATCGACCACTGGGTCGCGAAGTTTCCGCCGGGACGGCAGCGCTCCGCCTGCATCTCCGCGCTGCGCGCGGCGCAGGAGCAGAACAACGGCTACCTGACCGCCGACCTGATGGACGCCGTAGCGGAGTACCTGAAGCTGCCGCCCATCCAGGTTTACGAGGTCGCCGCGTTCTACTCCATGTTCGAGACGCATCCATGCGGCCGCCACCACGTGAGCATCTGCACCAACATCTCCTGCATGTTGAACGGCGGTGAGGAGTTGGTGGCGCATGCCGAGAAGAAGCTCGGCATCAAGCTCAATCAGAGCACCCCGGACGGCCGCATTTTCCTCAAGCGCGAAGAGGAGTGCCTCGCCGCCTGCACGGGCGCGCCGATGGCGATGATCGACCACGTGTTCCACGAGTGGCTTACACCCGAGAAGCTCGACAAGCTGCTGGATGACCTGAAATAACCATGGGCGCGTACGACGACAAGATGAACCTGGTGCTGTTCGAGTCCATGAAACTCGACAAGCCCTGGACTCTCGACACCTACCGCAGGATCGGCGGCTATGAGGTCTGGGAAAAGACCTTGCGCGAGAAGCCGACGCGCGAATCGATCATCGACGCGCTCAAGGCCTCCGGCCTGCGCGGCCGCGGCGGTGCGGGCTTCCCGACGGGCACGAAATGGAGCTTCATGCCCCGCAACTCGCCGATCCAGAAGTACCTGGTTTGCAATTCGGACGAGAGCGAGCCAGGCACCTGCCATGATCGCGACATCCTGCGGTATAACCCGCATGCCTTGATCGAAGGTCTCGCGCTCGGCGGCTACTCCACCAACTCGACGGTTGCGTATAACTACATCCGGGGCGAGTTCCTCGGCGAGCCGATTCCGCGCTTCGAGGCGGCGCTGCAGGAAGCCTACGACGCGGGCCTGCTCGGCAAGAACATCATGGGCAGCGGTGTTGATTTCGATATCTACACCTTCCACGGCGCCGGCGCCTATATCTGCGGCGAGGAGACGGCGCTGCTCGACTCGCTCGAGGGCAAGCCCGGCAAGCCGCGCTTCAAGCCGCCGTTTCCGGCGAACTTCGGCCTGTACGGCGCGCCCACCACGATCAACAACACGCAGAGCTTCGCTTCCGTACCGACGATTCTGCGCAAGGGTCCGAAGTGGTTCGCAGAGCTTGGGCCTGCAAACTCCGGCGGCACCGTGATCTTCTCGGTCTCCGGACACGTCGCGAAGGGAGGTAACTTCGAGTTGCCGATGGGAGTGCCCTTCAAGGATCTCCTGGAGTACGCCGGGGGTGTGAAGGGCGGCCGCAAGCTGAAGGCTGTGATCCCGGGCGGCTCATCGGTGCCGGTCGTACCTGGCGATGTCATGATCAAGCTCAACATGGACTATGACTCGCTGAAGGCGGCGGGCTCGGCGATCGGCTCGGCGGCCGTCATCGTCATGGACGAGACCACCTGCATGGTGCGGGTGCTCGAACGCATCTCGCGCTTCTACATGTCGGAGTCCTGCGGGCAATGCACTCCGTGCCGCGAGGGTACGGGCTGGATGAATCGCCTCTTGAAACGCATGCTGGTCGGAGAGGCGCGGCGCGACGAGTTGGGTCTGTTGCTCGACGTGGCCAATCGCATCGAAGGCCACACGATCTGCGCGCTGGGCGATGCGGCCGCGTGGCCCGTGCAGAGCTTCCTCAAGCACTACCGGCACGAGTTCGAATACATGATCGATCACGGCGGCCGCAGCATGGTGACCGATCAGTTGGGAGCGAAAGCGGCATGACGGAAGAGTTCGTCAACATCGAGGTCGACGGCAAGCCTGTCAAGGCGCACAAGGGTGAGATGATCATCCGCGCCACCGATCGCAGTGGCGCCTACGTGCCGCGCTTCTGCTATCACGAGAAGCTGTCGGTCGCGGCCAACTGCCGCATGTGCCTGGTCGACGTCGAAAAGGCGCCGAAGCCTCTGCCTGCGTGCGCGACCCCTGTCGCCGAGGGCATGAAAATCTTCACGAAGTCCCCGCGCGCCATCGGAGCGCAGCGGGCCGTGATGGAATTCCTCCTCATCAATCACCCGCTCGACTGCCCGATCTGTGATCAGGGCGGCGAGTGCGAGCTGCAGGACCTGGCGGTTGGTTTTGGCCGTGACATCTCGCGCTTCCAGGAGCGCAAGCGCTCGGTACAGGACGAGAACCTCGGCCCGCTGATCGCCACCGACATGACCCGCTGCATTCAATGCACGCGCTGCATCCGCTTCACGGAGGAGATTGCCGGCATCCAGGAGCTCGGCATGATCGGCCGCGGCGAGAACATGAAGGTGCGCAGCTACATCGAGACCACCGTGCACCACGAGATGTCGGGCAACGTGATCGATCTTTGCCCGGTAGGCGCGCTCGTCTCGAAGCCGTACCGCTTCAGCGCGCGCGCCTGGGAAATGATCTCGCATCCACTCGTCTCGCCGCACGATGGAGTTGGGACGAACCTGTTCGGCCACGTGTTGCGTGGCAAGTTGATGCGCGTGGTCCCGCGCGAGAATGAGGCGATCAACGAAATCTGGATCGCGGACCGCGACCGCTTCAGCTACGAGGGCGTCTACAGCGCCGACCGGCTGCAGCGTCCCTTGATCCGTAAGGGTGATGAGTGGGTCGAGACCGGGTGGGAAAACGCACTCGGTATGGTGGCTGAGGGCTTGAAGCCACGCTCGGCCGCGCTGGGTGTGCTGGCGAGCGCCTCGAGCACTCTCGAGGAGTTTTACCTCGCGGGCCGCATCGCTCGCGGACTGGGCTCGAACAACATCGATCACCGCCTGCGCCAGCGCGATCTGCGCGACCAGAATGCGGATCCCGTCTTCCCGAGTCTCGGCATGAGCATCGCCTCGATCGACACGCTGAGCTCGTTGCTCATCGTCGGATCCAACCTGCGGCGTGAGGTGCCGGTTCTCGCCCATCGCGTCCGCAAGGCTGCCCGCAAGGGAACCCAGGTCGCGATGCTCAACCCGGGCCGCTTCGACTATAAGTTTCCGCTCGCGGCCTATGTCGCTTCGCTGCCCTCCAAACAGGTTGCCGACCTCGCCGCGATCGTTGCCGCTGCTGCGCAGACCGCGGGCAAAGCGGTGCCTGACAACGTTGCCGCAACTGTACGCGGCGCGCAGATCGGTGACTCCCATCGCGCGGTTGCGGCAGCGCTTGCCACGGGCGAGCAGCGGGCAATCTGGCTGGGCGCGCTGGCTATCCGGCATCCGTCGTTTGCCGATCTTCGCGCGCTGGCGGCGGCGTTGGCTTCGATTACGGGCGCGAGCTTTGGCGTCATCGCCGAGGGCGGCAATGCGGCTGGTGCATATCTCGCAGGTGCTGTGCCACACCGTGATGCGGGTGGAAAACCTGCCGCGGCTACCGGTCTGTCCGCCACCCAAATGCTGCAGCAGTCTTTGAAGGCTTATATGTTGTTCGGTGGTGTCGAGCCCTGGGCCGACACGCAGGATCCCGAGAGCACGCGCGCGCTTGCGAAGGCGGAATTTGTCGTCGCTCTGACACCGTTTGTGTCGGAGCAGTTGAAGAAGGTGGCGCACATCATCCTGCCGATCGGCACGTATGCCGAGACGTCAGGCACCTACGTCAACATGGAAGGGCTGTGGCAGAGTCAGCAGGGCGCGGCGCAGCCGGTTGGGGAGTCGCGTCCCGGTTGGAAGGTGTTGCGCGTTCTCGGCAATCTGTTGAATCTCTCTGGCTTCGAATACCAGACATCCGAAGACGTTCGCGACGAGTTGCGCAAGGTGTGCAACGAGACCGGCGCAACGAACGGCGCTGTCGCTGCGTCGGCTTACAAGGGGAGCCACCAGGTCGGAGGCGGGCCAGTGTCCTCGGGCACGGCAGGGGAGTCGCTCCTCGATCTGCCGATGTACCAGGTTGACGCGCTCGTACGGCGCGCTCCCTCGCTGCAAAAAACCCGCGAAGGGCGAACGCCCGCGGCTACGTACTGACGAGAAAGGACGAGATCGAGTGTTCGAAACCCTCTCAAACGCCTGGTTCTCGTTGCCGGACTACGGCCGTGCCACGGTCTGGATTCTCGTGATCACCGTGGTGCTCATCCTGTCGGTGGCGTTTCTCACTCTGATCGAGCGCAAGGTCATCGGCTGGATGCAGCTACGCCGTGGTCCGAATCGCGTGAGCTTCTTCGGATTCTTCCCCGGATTGGCGCAGCCCTTCGCTGACGTTTTCAAGCTGCTGCTGAAGGAAGTGATCATCCCCGCGCGATCGAACAAATTTCTGTTCCATCTCGCTCCCATGATCGCCCTGATCCCGGCGTTTGCCGCCTGGGCCGTCATTCCCTTGTCGCCCGAGGTCGTGGTCTCGAAGGCGGATGCAGGGCTGTTGTACCTGCTGTCCCTGAGCTCGATGGGCGTCTATGGCGTCATCATTGCGGGCTGGGCGACGAACTCGAAGTATGCCTTCCTGGGTGCGATGCGCTCCGCCGCGCAGATGGTCGCGTACGAGATCGCGATGGGCTTCGCGCTCGTGGGCGTGCTCATGGCTACGCGAAGCATGAACCTCGGTAAGATTATCGACATGCAGGTGGGCGGCCCGTTGGCCTGGAACTGGCTGTGGCTCTTCCCGCTGTTCGTCGTGTACTTCATTTCGGGTGTGGCGGAAACCAACCGCGCTCCGTTCGACGTGGCCGAGGGCGAGTCGGAGATCGTCGCGGGATTCCACGTCGAGTATTCCGGCATGGCGTTCGCGCTGTTCTTCCTCGCCGAATACGCGAACATGATCCTCATTTCGGCGCTGACCGCGGTATTCTTCTTCGGCGGCTGGCTGTCACCCTTCCAAGGCTATCCGCTCCTCGCCAACACTTTCCTGGCCCAGCCCAGCTTCCTGTGGCTCGGACTGAAGATCAGCGGGTTCCTGTTCCTGTTTCTCTGGTTCCGCGCGACGTTCCCGCGGTACCGCTATGACCAGATCATGCGATTGGGTTGGAAGGCGCTCATTCCGGTAACGATCGTGTGGATCGCCGTCGAGATGGTGCTGTCGGCCTACAAGATCGGTCCCTGGTCGCACTGACGAGGCGCCAATGGCATTCAATCCACTCAAGACATTCCTCCTGCCCGAGCTGCTGAAAGGCCTTGGCGTCACGGCGCGTACCTTCTTCACCCGCAAGTACACGCTCAACTATCCCGAAGAGAAGACCCCGCAGTCTCCGCGCTTCCGTGGCCTGCACGCGCAGCGCCGCTATGCGAATGGGGAAGAGCGTTGCATCGCCTGCAAGCTGTGTGAGGCTGTATGCCCGGCGGTGTGCATCACGATCGATTCCGACGTGGCGCCCGATGGCACGCGCCGCACCACCCGTTACGACATCGACTTGTTCAAATGCATCTATTGCGGCTTCTGCGAGGAAGCCTGCCCGGTGGATGCGATCGTGCTCACCCGTATTCATGAGTACCACATGGAGCATCGGGGCGAGAACATCATGAGCAAGGACAAACTGCTCGCAGTCGGTGAGCGCTACGAAGCCATGATCGCGGCCGACAAGGCTGCCGACGCGCCGTATCGGTAAGAAAAACCACGCGCCAAGGGGATGCACGAGTGCTAGTGGAGACTCTCTTTTATATTTTCGGGACCATCCTGGTCGCCGCGGCGCTGGGTGTGATCGTTTCGCGCAACCCCGTGTACTCGGCTTTGTCCCTGGTGCTGTGCTTCGTGACCTCGGCGGCGATCTGGCTGCTGATCCAGGCGGAGTTTCTGGCGATCGTGCTCGTGCTGGTCTACGTGGGCGCGGTCATGGTGTTGTTCCTGTTCGTCGTCATGATGTTGGACATCAACCTGGACGAGCTGCGCGCGGGCTTCACGCGCTTTGCGTGGCTCGGCTGGCTCACGGCGCTGGCGGTCATCGTCGAGATCGTGGGTGTCGTCTGGGCGCGCGGCGGGCTGGGCATCGATGCGACGAAGGGCGGGGCGGACCTGCCGGCCGACTACAGCAATACTCTCGAGCTGGGCCGGATTCTCTACACGAAGTACGTTTATCCGTTTGAGCTCGCGGCGGTGTTGCTGCTCGTGGCGATCGTGGCCGCGATTGCTCTGACCATGCGCAGCCGTGCGGGTCACAAGGTGCAGGACATCTCCAAGCAGGTCGCGGTGCGGGCTGCCGACCGGATCCGTGTCGTGAAGATGGAGGCGGAGAAGCGCTCATGATCACGCTCGCGCACTTGCTCACCCTGTCGGGCATCCTGTTCTCGCTTTCGGTGGCTGGCATCTTCCTGAACCGCAAGAACGTCATCCTGCTCCTGATGTGCGTCGAGCTGCTGCTGCTCGCCGCGAACTTCAACTTCATCGCGTTCTCGCGTTATCTGGGCGACCTCCACGGTCAGGTGTTCGTGTTCTTCGTGCTCACCGTGGCGGCGGCGGAGTCCGCGATCGGACTTGCGATCCTGGTGGTGCTGTTCCGCGAGCGGCGCAGTATCAACGTCGAAGACCTGAACACCCTGCGGGGCTGAAGCACCGAACCATGAATCCAACCCTGCTGGTTCTCATCCCTCTGTTGCCGCTCGTCGCCGCTTTTCTGGCGGGCATTTTCGGGCGGGTCATCGGGCGAGTAGGCGCACACACGGTCACCATCGCCGGCGTGGCCATCTCCTGCGCCCTGTCGATCTATGTACTCAAACAGATCGTCTGGGACGGCGTGCCGACCTATAACGCCCCCGTCTACACCTGGCTCATCAGCGACGGAATGAAGATGGACGTCGGCTTCCTCGTCGATCGCCTGACGGCGCTGATGATGGTGGTGGTGACGTTCGTGTCGTTGTGCGTGCACGTCTACACCATCGGCTACATGTCCGACGATCCGGGCTATCAACGGTTCTTCGCCTATATCTCGCTGTTCACCTTCTCGATGCTCATGCTCGTGATGGCGAACAACTTCATGCAGCTGTTTTTCGGCTGGGAGGCGGTGGGCATGGTCTCCTACCTGCTCATCGGCTTCTGGTACACGCGGCCGAGCGCCATCTTTGCGAACATGAAGGCGTTCCTGGTCAACCGCGTCGGTGACTTCGGTTTCGTATTGGGCATCGCCGGCATCGCCTACTATACGAATTCACTGAGCTACGCTGATGCGTTCGCCGCGGCCCCCAAGATTGCGCAAGCAGTCATCCCGATCTCGGCTCACTCGGGCGCCGAGGCGCTCACGCTGATTTGCATCTGCCTGTTCATTGGCGCAATGGGCAAATCGGCGCAGGTGCCTCTGCACGTGTGGCTGCCTGACTCCATGGAAGGTCCGACTCCCATCTCCGCGCTCATCCACGCGGCGACGATGGTGACCGCGGGTATCTTCATGGTGGCGCGCATGTCGCCGCTGTTCGAGCATTCAGAGACGGCCTTGTCATTCGTGCTCGTCATCGGTGCGACGACGGCGTTCTTCATGGGTCTGCTGGGTATCGTCAATAACGACATCAAACGGGTTATCGCCTACTCGACACTTTCGCAGCTCGGCTATATGACCGTGGCGTTGGGTGTGTCGGCCTACAGTGCCGGCATTTTCCACCTGATGACACACGCCTTCTTCAAGGCGCTGCTGTTCCTTGCCGCCGGCTCCGTCATCATCGGCATGCACCACGAGCAGGACATGCGGAAGATGGGCGGCCTGGCGAAGTACATGCCCATTACGGCGATTACGAGCTGGATCGGGACTCTGGCGCTCGTCGGTACGCCGTTCTTCTCGGGCTTCTATTCGAAGGACGCCATCATCGAGGCTGTGGGAGAGTCGCACCGTTGGGGCGCGCAGTACGCCTACTGGTGTGTGATGGCCGGCGTGTTCGTGACGTCGCTGTACTCATTCCGGTTACTGTTCATGACGTTTCATGGGCCTGAGCGGTTCAGGCATAGTCATGCGCACGCGCACGACGATGCGACCGTCAGTCATGAGGAAGAACAGGAGCAGCCGAGTGCCGGCGGCTCGCACGCGACAGCCCATGCGCCTGCGCACGCGGGCGCCCACGACGCTGGCCATGCTCATTCCCATGAACCGCCACACGAAAGCCCCGCGGTCGTAACCGTTCCGTTGATCGCTCTGGCGATCCCGTCGATACTGATCGGCTTTCTCACCGTCTCCTCGGTGTTGTTCGGCAACTACTTCGGTGATGCGATCCAGGTGCTCGAGCACAACAACGTCGTCGGCGAGATCGGTCACGAATTCCAGGGTCCAGTGGCCTTCGCCGTGCACGGCTTCGTCTCGCTGCCGTTCCTGCTCCTGTTGGCCGGAGCGTTCTGCGCCTGGCTGTTCTTCCTGAAGATGCCATCCTTGTCCTACAAGGTGGCGAGCACCTTCGGCTGGCTGCGTGAGATCCTGGTTCAGAAGTACTACTTCGACTGGTTCAATCAGACCATCATCGCCGGTCTCACGCGGCTCATCGGTTTCGGTCTGTGGAAGGGAGGCGACCAGGTGTTGATCGACGGCGCGTTGGTCAACGGCTCGGCGCACACGGTCAGCTGGGTCGGCAGCGTCATCCGGCGCGTGCAGAGCGGCTATCTGTATTCGTACGCGTTCTGGATGGTGATCGGCCTGGCGGTGTTGCTGGGCTGGTTCCTCGAGCATAGTTAAAGAAAAGCGGTCACAAGAATGCACGGTCTCCTGTCTGTCCTCATTTGGCTGCCAATCCTCGCGGGCGTCCTCATACTGGTGCTCGGGGAGCGCAACATCGGCGCTGGGCGTTGGATCGCGCTCGTCGCGACCATCGTGACGCTGCTCCTGTGCCTGCCCCTGATCGCCAACTTCAACACAGGCACGGCCGACTTCCAGTTCCTGGAGAACCTGGATTGGATTCCGCGCTTCCACGCCAACTATGCGTTGGGTCTCGACGGTATCTCGCTCCCGCTGGTCGTCCTGACCGCGTTCATCACTATTTTCGTCGTGATCGCCGGTTGGAGCGTCATCGAGGTCCGCACGGCGCAGTACTTCGCTGCCTTCCTCATCATGGAAGGACTGATGATCGGCGTGTTCTCGGCAACTGATGCGCTGCTCTTCTACTTCTTCTGGGAAGCCATGCTGATCCCGATGTTCCTCATCATCGGCATCTGGGGTGGTCCGCGGCGCGTTTACGCGACCCTGAAGTTCTTCCTGTACACCTTCCTCGGCTCCGTCTTCATGCTGGCGGCGCTCATCTACATGTACGTCAAGGCGGGCGACTATTCGATCGCCAGCTTCCAGAAACTGCCGCTCACCCTGGTGGAGCAGCGTTGGATCTTCGTTGCCTTCCTGATGGCCTTCGCGGTGAAAGTGCCGATGTGGCCGGTCCACACCTGGCTGCCCGATGCGCACGTGGAAGCGCCGACCGGCGGCTCGGTCATCCTGGCCGCCATCATGTTGAAAATGGGCGGCTACGGTTTTCTGCGCTTCAGCTTGCCGATCGCGCCCGATGCGAGCCGTGAGCTCGACATGTTGCTGATCTCGCTGTCTCTGATCGCGGTGGTGTACATCGGGTTTGTAGCGATCGTGCAGCAGGACATGAAGAAGCTCATCGCCTACTCGTCGATCGCTCACATGGGCTTTGTGACGCTCGGCGCCTTCCTCGTCTATGACATCGTCCGTGCGACCGGCAGTGTGCAGGGGGCCGGCATGGGTCTCGATGGCGCGATGGTGCAGATGGTGTCGCATGGTCTCGTTTCCGGCGCGCTGTTCCTTTGTGTCGGCGTGTTGTACGACCGGATGCACTCGCGCCAGATCGCCGACTACGGCGGTGTGATCAACACGATGCCGATCTTCGCCGCGTTCATGGTGCTGTTCGGACTCGCCAACAGCGGATTGCCCGGCACCTCGGGATTCGTCGGAGAGTTCCTGGTGATCATTGCGGCCTTCAAGGCGAGCTTCTGGTACTCGTTCCTGGCCGCGGTGACCCTGATCCTGGGCGCCACCTACACGTTGTGGCTGATCAAGCGCGTGGTGTATGGGCCGATCGCCAACGATCGCGTCGCAGCCCTGCAAGATCTGAATGGCCGCGAGTTCGTGGTCCTGGCGGCGCTGGCGATTGCCGTGCTGCTCGTCGGCATCTGGCCCGCGCCGCTGCTGAAGATCATGCAGCCGACGATTCATCACCTGGTCGACCAGGCCGTCGCCACCAAAATCCCGCTTTGAGCGCACCGCACATGCCCATGACCGACCCGCTCATCAACTGGTCCAGCATTCACACCGCGATCCCCGAGGTTTACCTCGTCGCGGCGGTTTGCGCGGTGCTGCTGATCGATGTGTTCGCCGGTGACAAGCGGCCGGGACTGACTTCCACGGTGACCCTATTGGCGCTTGCTGTCGGCGCGGCGCTTACGGTGACGTTGGGCCATATCACCCATCACGCCGTGTTGTTCGATGGTATGTACGTAGCCGATGAGCTCGGATACGTGCTGAAGCTCGCCGGCTTTCTGGTCGTGGCTGTTGTGTTGCTTTACTCGCGCGCTTACCTGGAGTACCGCAAGATCCTGCGCGGCGAATACTACGTGCTGACGCTGACCGCGTTGCTTGGTATCTTCGTGCTCATCTCGGCCAACAGTCTGCTGACGGTGTACATCGGGGTCGAACTGCTGGCCCTGTCGGTCTATGCCATGGTCGCTTTCGACCGCGATTCCGGCATCGCTGCCGAGTCGGCCATCAAGTACTTCGTTCTCGGCGCAATCGCCTCCGGTGCGCTGTTGTATGGGATGTCGCTCATTTACGGGCTCACGGGCACGTTGAATCTCGAGGAGATCGCCGTGAGGCTGCATTCGCCCTCGAGCCTCGGTGTCGTTCTCGGGCTGGTGTTCATCGTGGTCGCGGTGGCCTTCAAGCTGGGCGCCGTACCGTTCCACATGTGGTTGCCGGACGTTTACCAAGGCTCGCCGACCAGCGTGACGCTGTTCATCAGTACGGCCCCCAAGATCGCCTACTTCGCCTTGACGTTGCGCTTGCTCGCCCACGGCCTGCAAGGCACGGTGCTCGAGTGGTCGCAGATGTTGAGCATCCTGGCGATTCTGAGCCTCGTGGTGGGCAATACCGTGGCGCTGGTGCAGACGAACATCAAGCGCATGCTGGCGTATTCCACGATCTCCAACGTGGGCTTCATCGTGCTCGGCTTCGTTGCCGGTACGCCTGACGGATACACCGCCGCGTTGTATTACACGCTGGTGTACGTGTTGGTCGTGCTCGGCTCTTTCGGTGTGATTCTGTTGGTCGGCCGGGCGGGTTACGAGGCGGATAAGCTCGACGACTACAAGGGGCTCTATCAACGCGATCCGCTGCTGGCCCTGGTCATGATGATGCTCATGTTCTCGACGGCCGGCGTGCCGCCATTCGTGGGTTTCTGGGCCAAGCTGCGTATCTTCCAGGTGCTGTGGGAGACGCAGCATTTCTGGCTGGTGGTGATTTCGGCCGCGATGTCGGTAGTGGGTGCTTTCTACTACCTGCGGATCATCAAGATCATGTACTTCGATCAGCCCACGGGCGATGCGCCGGCGACGCTGCGCTCCACCGGTGTGCGCTTGGTGTTAGCCGCCAATGGCGCGGCCGTGTTTATCCTCGGATTATTGCCGAGCGGGCTGTTGGACTTGTGCGCGCGGTTGATTCACTGACGGCGCGGCGTCAGGTCCGGCGCATCGTCATCCGGGTCCGTTAGCGGCGCCGTGTCCGATTCGGGCAGCACCCAGAACCGGTAGGGAAAGACCGCCCCTTTGACGCCCATGAACGCCACCGATCCCTTCATCTGCGGTTGAATGCGCAGGTCGGCGCAGGCCTCCAGCACCTCGGTATCGCTGGCTGTCGCGATCTCCTCGCTCAGTGTCGCGAGCACCCGCTCGAGCCGCATTTCGGGTGTTGGTTTTTTCATTTCACTTTTGACCCGATGCCATCGCGAAGCAGCGCACGCCGCATGCGCTTGCGGGCCGAATCATACTCCGTGCTCGAAAGGCCATATTTCGTGCGGATCTCGTCCGCCGACAGTCCGTCCGCGAGTCCGGTGATGATATGCGTGACTATGGGATCGTCCGCAAATAAGTCTTTGATCGCTTCCAGCTCCTGCTGCGCGACGACGGCCCGTTCCGGGTCCGGCGCAGGATCGCGCAACTCGTCGCCACTCAAGAACTTCGAGACCTCGAGCTGCCACCGGCGCCGCCAGTGCTCGGCCCGGATGCTGCGCATCACGCCAGTCATGAATACGTCGATCGGCACATCGGGAGGGCAACGCCGCGAGCCGTTCAGCACCCGGGCAAAGGCCTCCTGCAGCAGGTCCCACCAATAAATGTCGGGGGCCAGGCCCCGCGCCAGAAATCTTGCACTTGCCTTGAGTCGCAGCAGATTCATATCGCCTATGAGCTTGGCGGCCACCGCTCTTTCGAGCGGTGTCTTGCCATTGGCAATGAGGGGAATGTGCGCGGTCTTTCGATCTCGCATGGCGTTCGCAGCGTTACGATTATGAAGATGGGCGCACCGGCGGGCCGGCCGCGGACAGCCGCGCGCAAATTTTCCTGGCGCGCCGTCCGAGCGCGACAGTTCGCTGCGCCTATCATTGGTGTGAATACGCAGTCCGCTCATGAGGAGCCAGTCTATGTCGGTAGCTGTGGACAAAAAAACGGAGCTCGCTATCGTGCGCCGTGCCTATGCCAAGCAGATCCTGGCGCTCGTCGATGTGAAGGATGCACGCATCGAGGCAGCCTTTGCGCAGGTGCCGCGGGAGCATTACCTGGGCCCCGGCCCATGGGAAGGATTCAGGTTCCTGGGCAATTACCTCACGACCCCTGACGACGACCCCGTGTATGTCTACACGGATCGTCTTTTTGGACTCATCCCTGCCAAGGGCGTCAACAACGGCCAGCCATCGCTGCATGCCGCCTTGATGGCGAGCGCCAACGTCGGTGTTGGTGAGCACGTCCTGCATGTTGGTGCCGGCACCGGGTATTACTCCGCGATTCTGGCGCACATCGTCGGGCCCGCCGGGCGAGTAACGGCCATCGAGTTCGATCCGGATCTGGCCTCTCGCGCGGCAACCCATCTTGCCGATGTTCCGAATGTGACCGTCATTGCGGGCGATGCGTGTACGGTTTCGTTCGATCCCGCCGATGTCATCTATGTGAACGCGGGGTTCTCACGTGTCCCGTTGAACTGGGTCGATGGTCTGCGCGAAGGCGGGCGACTGATTCTGCCGATGGGGAGTCGTGCGGGACTGCAGGACGCCAGCTCCGGCAAGGTCGACATGGCGAAGCTCATGCGGCTCTATCAGAGTCAGGTGGTGTTTCGGGTGGCCCGCCGCGGGGACGAATTTCACGTCACATCTGGCTTGCCGGCGGCATTTATTCCTGCTGAGGGGGCCGATGAGGCTTCGGAAGCTGCCCTGGTTGCGGCGCTCGAGAAGGGAGGCGCCAAGAATGTCACGCGCCTCTATTGGGGCGGCGACGTTCCGGATGAGCGCTGTTGGTTGAGGGGCGAGGGGTGGTGCCTCGCGTATACCTGAGCTCCCTGGAACGCGGCAGCGCTCCTCTGGTTAACCGGGAAGCGGATTCAGCTCCAGTTTAGAGGTGGATTTCGCGGCAAAAAGCACGCCTACGGCCGAAATCATGCAGAGAATGCCGGCGATCGTGAAGGCATAGTCATAACTGCCCGCGTACGTGCGGATGAAGCCCGCAAACGAGGCCGCCAGGGCCGCGCCGACCTGGTGAGAAGCCAGGATCCAGCCGAAAACCAAGCCCGCTTTCTCCGCACCGAAGACCTGCCGGGTCAAGGCTACCGTGGGAGCGACCGTGGCGATCCAGTCGAGGCCGTAGAACACGGCGAAGACCGTGAGCCCGTGGCCGGAGGAACCCTGGGCCAGTCCTTCAGAGACAAATCCGAAGGGCAGGTAAAGCAGGGCCAGCCCTCTGAGACCATAATAAGTAAAAAGTAACAGGCGGTTGTCGAAGCGATCCGAGAGCCATCCGGATCCGGTGGTCCCGAAGAGATCGAAGATTCCCATCATGGCCAGCAGGCCAGCGGCCTGAACCTCCGGAATGCCGTGGTCCATGCAAGCCGGGATGAGGTGGGTGCCGATGAGGCCGTTGGTGCTGGCGCCACAGACGAAAAAGCTGCCCGCGAGGATCCAGAACTCGCGGGAGCGGCTCGCCATCCGCAAGGCCGATGTGGCAGCCAGGAATGGATTGCCACCCACCGGGGCGGGGACGTCACGCGTGTCGGGTAGCCCGAGAGGTTTGAGCCCCTTGTCCTGGGGCCGGTCGCGCATCACCCAGAAGGCAATGGGCGCGATGATCAGCGCCACCGCTGAAATGGCCACCACCGCCCAGCGCCAACCCGAGCCGACCACCAGTTTCGCCAGCAGAGGCAGGAATATGAGCTGGCCGGTTGCGGAGCTCGCGGTCAGAAGTCCGAGCGCGAGTCCACGGTGAATGTGGAACCAACGTTGGACGACCGCCGCACCCATCACCACGGCAACCATTCCAGTACCCGTGCCTACGAACACACCCCATAAGGCGATGAGCTGCCAGGGTTGCTTCATGGCAATCGTGGCCAGCGTGCCCAATCCAATCATGAACGAGGACACCGCCATCACCCGGCGCGGACCGTAGCGGTTGATGAGTCCAGCCGAAAAGGGCCCCATCAGGCCGTAGAGCAGCAGGTTGATCGAGATCGCCACCGAGATCGTCGCCCGAGACCAGCCGAATTCGTGCTCGAAGGGCACGATCAGAACGCCAGGTGTGGCGCGGACGGCCGCCGATGTCAGCAGGACGGCAAAAGTGATCGCAAGAACGATCCAGGCATAGTGCGGCTTCCTCATGGAGGCAATCTTAGTCGGAAGCGTGCTTGGCGCGAATGACAAGTACTCCTCCCGCCCAGGGGGTCGACGTCATCGGACCCTTGGAGGCGTTCGGCATCGCCAGTCGCCTGCCGCGGTCCCCAAGACCGGCTCTTAGAGATGATCGCGTAGCGCGTACCACGACATCGCTGCAACCAGAACCGGCCAACGCAAATACTTCCCGCCGGGAAAGCGGCGCACGGGAAATTGCGCGAGCGCATCGAACACACGGCGATTGCCACCGATGGCCTCCGCGAGCGCTTTACCCGCGAACGGCGCGACGACTATTCCCTGTCCGGAGAAGCCACTGGCGTTGAACAACCCGGGCTCGACCTCCCGTATGAAAGGCAGGCGCGAAGTCGTGATGGCGAGCGTCCCGCCCCACGCGTGCTCGATCCGCGTATCCTTCAATTGCGGAAAAACATGCAGCAGGTGTCTGCGGACCATGCCGGCAATGTCTCTGGGAAACTGGTATGAGTAGGTTTCGCCGCCCCCAAACAAGAGCCGATCGTCAGGGGTGATGCGGAAGTAGTAGACGACAAAGCGGCTGTCGGAAACGCCAAGCCGTCCCCGTATCAAGCTTTCAGCGCCTGCTGTGCCCAACGGCCCCGTGGTCACGACGAAGTTGTTTATCGGCATGACCCTGGCTTCGACCGCGGGTTGCAGGTTGCGCAGATAACCGTTGCCGGCGACGATCACATTTTTCGCTTTGACCGACGCGGAGGCCGTGTGGACCTCCCAGCCTGAGGCGTTTCGCGAGATGCGGGTCGCAGCGCTGTGCTCGTGTAGGAGGGCGCCGTGTTGGCTCGCTGCACGGGCGATGCCCAGCGCGAGGTTGAGTGCATGCAGATGACCCGACCGGGTGTCCAGATAGCCGCCGTAGTAGTCGTTGCTACTCACGAGGCTTCGGGCTTCATGGAGATCGACAAAGCGCAATCCGGCCTCGGGATGCCGGCTCATGACAGCGTCGACGTGAGCCCGAGCTTCGGCGACGTAGCTTTTCTTATGGCACAGGTGCAACAGTCCCGGCTGGTATTGCACGTCGATGTTGTAAGTACGAATCAGCCAGTCGAGGTGCGCGCGTGCTTCGATAGCGAGCTCGCCGATCTGGCGGGCGAAGTCGGTGCCGAGCCGGGATTCGAACCATTGAGAGTCATGGCGGAATCCGTTGTGGACTTGTCCGCCGTTGCGGCCAGAAGCGCCGTCGGCGATGCGGGAGGCCTCGAGGAGTCTGACGGAGGCGCCCTGGCGGGCGAGGTGTAAGGCTGCCGACAGCCCGGCATATCCGCCGCCGATCACGCAGACATCCGCAGTTACCGGCTCCGTCAACGGTGGGGCGCTCGGCAAAGGCTCGGTCGCGCTGGCCTGATAGTAGGTCGAATCGCACATGCGGCCCGCAGCCTACAGGCAAGGAGCCTGACTGACCAAGCTTGTCTACGGAAGCCGATATTCCGTGAACTTGTGCGGGCCGTAAGGGCGGGGAGCGACCCACATGGTCTGTGCGGTCGTGTCCATGATGATGGTTGCGATCGTAGCGAACCCCTTGCCCGGCATCGGGGAGCGGCACACCGCTCGGGGGGCGCCGAAGCGGTCCTGGAACGCCGCCTGGATGGTGGAGAGCGTGACACGACCGCGATCCCGGGACAGGTAACGACGTACGCGGCTGTCCCGGTAAAGGGAGTCGGCGCCCGTAAGGAGGCCCACATCGCGCACGGTTGCGCGAGCCGTGGGTGAGACGAAGTGATTGGCGTGCACGAGAAGATCGTCTTCCGGAGTCAGCCAGAACACTTGTTCCGGCGTCGCCTCGAGATCGAACGCTTCACCTTCCCGATGCGAGATGAGGAAATTGGTCGAGGAGCTCCGCTCGGCCACGAGCACTGTCTCAATGGCGGGGCCGAGCCCACACTGGGCCAACATCTGGCGCCTCACGATGGGATTCGGTAACCCTTCACGCTTGCCGTCGCCTTCGGACGTGAGGTGGTTACTGGTGACAGCCAGTCCGGCGTTATTGAGACCGACGGAAGCCATCACGCCGGCTTCGCCGAATATCAGCATGCTCGGACCGACATCGGGTACGACCTTCAGTACGATCGACGACTCGACACACTCGTCGCGCCAGTCCCAATTCTGCGCGTGAATCATGTGACCTTCGCGCGTCGTGCCCGGGAGTACGACCGCGCCGGTGCAGCCATCGACGCCGACAGCAGCCTCACGTGCCTTGCCGAAGCAGCCTTGCAAAAGCTCGCTCCGGGCATTGATCGCGACAATGTCCTCAAAAGGAACATCCGCGCCCTGAGAGAGGGCGCGCATCTCTTCGGCGATACGGGGGTACGCGTGCTCGATGCGGGCGGCAAAACGTGGCGCCGCGGCGCGCGCCTGCTCCCACTCGACGCCTTTTTCCGCGAACAGGCGTCGGTAAATCTCGATGCTGCGATGGATTCGGGCCGCCGCCTTGCGCCCATACTGCAACCCGGCATTGCGCGGGGTTCCGGACACCTCAATGAACGGGAAGGCCGCCGACTCCTCCAGTCGGGCAGCACTCATGCGGCGCCCTCTGGCGCGCGGCGGCTCTTCGCTTCTGCGTCCATGTCCGGCTCTATTATCCGACCGCTCAGGGGCAAAGCCGGTCCGGCGTCACACTTTCCCGTAATTTACGCCCCCGCAGGGCCTGCAGCGCGGCTGTAAAGCTTTCCTAAAGCTAGCTTAAGAGGGTGTGTTTGTTCGGCGACTGCCCGCGTTGCACAGTGCATGCCGTGAGCAACAGTGGCAGGCGGCAAGAGGCTTAGGAGAGCAACCATGCGGTTTCCAACATGGCTCAGGTTTGCGGTTCCGGTAGACGGAGTCTATTGGCGCGAGTCGCGCGCGCCGCCGTCGGATCCGCCACGCAGGCGCGAGCGAGGCTCGAATCGCCCGGCGGACTCGTATAACCTCCCGGAGAAGGCCCTACCGGGGGCCACAGCTTCCGGGGGCAACAGTAAATGGATCTACGTTCGGTAGGATCGATCGTGGTGGCGCTGCTCGGCGCCACCTGCGTGCAAGCACAGACCGAATCCCCCAGGACGCTCGCACGCTCGCTCTTTCAAGAGCTCATCGAGATCAACACCACCGACTCGATCGGTAATGTCACCACCGCCGCACAAGCCATGGCCCAGCGGCTGCGCGCGGCCGGCTTTGCCGAAAGCGATATGGCGCTGCTGGGCCCCAACGCACGCAAGAAGAACCTCGTCGTGCGGCTGCATGGCAGCGGACGGCGCGCGCCGGTGTTGTTGATCGGACACCTGGATGTCGTGGAGGCGCGGCGGGAGGACTGGACGACCGATCCATTCAAGCTCGTCGAGAAGGATGGTTATT
>Ga0265331_10001283_pt1 | contig 18731 bp, 15 predicted proteins | sample 41923metaG_FD_202088 | JGI IMG/M metagenome (GOLD analysis project Ga0265331, IMG submission 202088) | Rhizosphere microbial communities from Carex aquatilis grown in University of Washington, Seatle, WA, United States - 4-19-23 metaG | ecosystem: Host-associated > Plants > Roots > Rhizosphere... | reverse complement strand
GCTGTGGAGTTCGGCTATCAGACCCTGGGCAAGCTGGCGCGTCATCTCGGCGCGGCCTGACATCCGCGATTGCCATCGACGCGGCGCGCGACCGGCCTACAGCTAACCGTCGGCCGCGTCTTCCAGGCTGGTGGATGTGACGACGCGCTTGCGGCCCCTCGCGGCATCGAAGACGGACTTCAGCCTGCCCCGCGCGATGGCGGCCTGGCGCAAGGGCCAGGCGGCCTCCTCGCAGTCGCGCTCATAGCTGTGGCGCCGGGCATCCATCAGCCAGGCGACCTTCATCGCCAGGCGGCCGAATTTCTGCCCCGGATCGAGCCTGCGTTGCCCGAGACAGCGCAGCGCATTGAGGCGGGCGACCCCGCTGCTGGCGAAGGGTTCGGGCACCTCCACGCCCAGGAGATGCCGGGCCAGATGCAGGGGCAGTGCCAGATAGGGATAGATGCCGCGCTCGCGCCCGAAGGCGGCGATGGCCGGCCAGTCGAGCGCATCGGCCTTGTGCTCGAGCAGATGCCGGATGTCCATGAGGTCGCGCAGGCTGAATAGGCCGCTGCGATAGCCCATGTTCTGCAGCTGGGCGTGGAGGCAGCCGAAGATGAAGCGATGGGCGGGGCTCATGATCCCGACCGAGGCCGTCTCGCCAAGCGGCTCGGCTGCGGCGATCACCTCGCCGGGAGTCAGAAGATGGCGCTGCCAGCCGAGATGCCGATGCACCTCGATCGTGACCGCGTCACCCGGCCGGGCCAGCGGGACGCAATGGAAATGCCGCACGTAAGTCTCCGCGGGCGCGGCGGCGCGAAAGCCCGCCGCCTTCAGCGCGCCGAACGCCGCTTCGCAGGTGTCGGGGGCAACCAGAAGGTCGATGTCGGTCAGTTGCCGGTCGCCGATTTCGCTTCCCGCCTCCATGAGCCAATTGGCGCCCTTGAGCAGGACGAAGGGGATCCCCGCGGCGCCGAGTATTCCTCCGAGGTCGAGGACCTGGCCGCGGATCCGTCGATTCTGTGCCGTGTTCGCTTCGTGGATCCAGGTTAGGTAATCCCGAAAGTCAGCTGGAAGGAAGGCCGGCCAGCCCTGTCTCTCAAGCGCGGCGAAGAGGTTTGCGACCACCTGCTCGCGGTTGATCTGCTCCGCCACGCAAGGCCAGTCGATTTCCGCTACCTCTTCGGGCGTCAGGAGCGGCTCGGGCGGTTGGCGCGAAAGAGCCCGGCAGACGAACCGGAAGGCCCTCCGCCGCGCCTGCCCGCTGGCCGCGAACCGCTGCCCGGTCTCGCCTGGCGTCTCCTGGTTCGTGGACACCTTGAGGGCTGGGGCCGTCAGCTGAAATCGACGATGACGGGCGCGTGGTCAGAGGGCATTTTCCAGCCGCGGGCTTCCTTCAGCACCCGCGCGCCGGTGACCGCGCCGGCCAGCGCCGGCGTCACCCAGACGTGATCCAGGCGCCGGCCGCGATCCGAGGCGCTCCAATCGGCGGCGCGATAGCTCCACCAGCTGTACAGGCGCTCGGCCGGCGGCACGATCTTGCGCACCGCGTCGACCCATTTGGCCGAGGCCTGGAGTTGCTTCAGCTTCTCGACCTCGATGGCCGTGTGGCTGACCACGTTCAGGAGTTCCTTGTGGGACCAGACATCGGTCTCCAGCGGAGCGATGTTGAGATCGCCCAGCAGGATCATCTTGCGTCCGTTGCGCCGACCCTCGGCGAACCAGGTCGTCGCCTCGTCGAGGAAACCGAGCTTATGGGCGAACTTGTCGTTGGCGTCGGGATCGGGGATGTCGCCCCCGGCGGGGATGTAGAAGTTGTGCAGCTCGATGCCGCCCGGCAGGCGGACCATGGCATGGCGGCTGTCTTCCTTGCCGCACCAGTTTTCCCCGCCCGGTTTCTGCAGCGGGAGGCGCGACAGAACCGCTACGCCGTTGTAGCCCTTCATGCCCCGAAGATGGATGTGCTCGAAGCCGATGGCCTTCAAGGCCTCGAACGGGAAGTCCTTGGCCTCGGCCTTGACCTCCTGGATGCAGACCACGTCCGGCTGCCATTCGCTCGCCAGCCTGGCCAGATTGTCCACGCGCAGGCGAACCGAGTTGACGTTCCAGCTGATGATGCGCAAAGGGCGGCCCTTTCACTCTTTTGAGCCGTCGCTTATAGCCGATTTGGGCGGCCCGTTCCGCCCCGGATCGCCAACGGCAAGCTGGCTTGATCCACACCAGTTCATTGGCAGGGACCATAACTGGTATCTATCTGGTATTGATTCCGCCAAATCCCGCCGGTACAGTGCGTCCCGATGACCAAACCCGCTGCCGGCAATGTGATCGCTTTTTCCGAGGCCCAGCCGCGCTATCTGGCGGTGGCCCGGGCGCTTGCGGGCGATATCGCCCAGGGCAAGGTGGCGCCGGGCGAGCGGCTGCCGGGCGAGCGGGAGCTCTGCCGGCATTTCGCGGTGAGCCGGGTCACCGTGCGCCACGCCCTCAGCGAGCTCCGGGACCGGGGCCTGATCGAGCCGGAGAGCGCCCGGGGCTGGTTCGTCACGTCGACGGCGCTGGGCGAACCCAATGCGCTCATGAGCTTCAGCGAGATGGCGCGCAGCCGGGGCCTCCAGCCCGGCGCGCGGATACTAGGCCGCGCGGTGAGGCCGGCGACCATTGACGAGGCCGAGGCGCTGCACATCGCGCCCGGCGGCGAGGTCTTCGATCTGGAGCGCCTGCGCCTGCTCGACGGCGTGCCCGTCGCCATCGAGCGCAGCCGCCTGCCGCTCGCCATCGCGCCGGCCCTGCCCGAGGCCGATCTCGCCGCCGGCTCGCTCTATGAGCTGCTGGGCAAGGCGGGCGCGGTGCCGGCGCGCGCCGACTACGTCCTGCAGGCGATCCCGGCCGAGGCGCGCCAGGCGAAACACCTGGAGCTGCCGGAAGGCGCACCGCTGCTGATGGCGACGGCCAGGACCTACGATCTCGGCGGCCGCGCCATCGAGCTCAGCCTCAGCATTTTCCGCGGCGACCGGTATCGCTTCCGCGCCACGCTTCTGCGCGCCGGCCGCGTGCCCGCCGGCGACCGAGGCGGACGATGATCCACGCAGGCATCACGAACCCAGGAGCGTCATGAACAAGGTCAAGATCGGCGTCATCGGCTCCGGCTTCCAGGCCGACATCCACTGCGCCTCCTGCCGCATCCTTGGCGAGCATGGCGAGGTGGTCGCCGTCGCCTCACCGACGCCCGGCCGGGCCCGGGCCCTGGCTGACCGGCATGGCATTTCCGGGGCCTATCGCGACTACCGGGAGATGCTGGCTGAGCCGGACATCGAGATGGTCACCATCGCCGCGCCGAACCACCTCCATGCCGGGATGGTCCGCCACGCGGCCGAGGCCGGCAAGCATGTGATCTGCGAGAAGCCGCTCTGCCTCACCCTCGACGAGGCCGATCAGATGATTGACATCTGCCGGACCAAGGGCGTGCTGCTGCTCTACGGCGAGGAACTGCTGTTCACGCCCAAGTATCTCAAGGCCAAGGCCATGGCCGACGAAGGCGCCTTCGGGCGCATTCACCTGATCACCCAGTGCGAGCGCCATCCGGGGCCCCACGCGGCCTGGTTCCGGGATCTGCACCAGGCCGGCGGCGGCGTGTTCATGGACATGGGCTGCCACGGCGTCGCCTTCTGCTACTGGTTCCTCGGCCGCTCGCCCGTCGCGACGGTCTATTGCCAGATGAACGCCCAGGAACCCGCGGGCGAAGACGCCCTCGAGGACAACAGCCTGTGCATCCTGGAGTTCGAGAACGGCGCCGTCGGGCTGGTGGAGAACAGCTGGACCCGCGCCGGCGGCATGGACGACCGGATCGAGGTCTACGGCTCCCGCGGGCTCACCATGGGCGACCTGCACATGGGCAACGCGCTGCCGACCTACAGCGAGACCGGCTACGGCTATGCCGGCGAGAAGGCGCCCGGCACCAAGGGCTGGAGCTATGCGGTCTACGACGAGCTCTACAATTACGGCATGCCCCAGGAACTCGCGCATTTCGCCCGCTGCGTGCGCGGCGTGGATCAGCCGATCACGACCGGCGAGGACGGCCGCGCCGTGCTGGAGGTGCTGCTGGCCGGCCGAAGAATGTCCGGCATCCGGCCGAGCTCTGGCTCGCCGGCCGATTGAAGGGCGAGGACGCCGGCCTGTGAGCCTTGCCGCTCTCGGGCTCGATCTCGGTCTCAGCGGCGCGCGGGCCGCCGTCGTGGACGAGTCGGGCGAGCTTCTCGGCCGCGGCCGGGTCGCGGGCAAGCCCCGGCAAGCTGGCCCGGCCGAACGCGATCCCGAGGAGTGGTACGAAGAGACGATCGCCGCCGGGCGCATGGCCCTCGATGAGGCGGGTCATCCCGGAATCGCCGCCATCGGCGTCGGGGCGCTGGGCCCCTGCCCCGTCCTGCTGGATGCGGCATTGAGACCGCTGGCGCCGGCACCCCTGTTCTCCCTCGACCAGAGGGCGGAGGCGACGCGTCAGCGGCTGATGGCAGCCCATGGCCTGTCACCGGAAGCGCTTGGTCCCGATCATGCCCTGCCGAAGCTGCATTGGTGGCACGAGCGGGAACCCGCGCTCATCGGCCGCGCGACCTGCGTCGTGGATGCGACGGGCTTTCTGGTCGCGCGACTGACCGGCCGGGCGGTCATGGACCCGATCACGGCGGAGGACTACACGGCGCCGGGCATCGCGCCGCCGGTGCCGCTGCCGCCCTTGGCCCGGGCCGATTCCCTCGCCGGATCCCTGTTGCCGGGAACGGCGGAGCGTCTCGGCCTGCCCCCCGGAGTCCCCGTCGCGGTCGGCAGCTACGACAGCTACGTCGACATCTGGGGCAGCGGCGCGCGGAAGCCCGGCGAGCGTTGCATCGTCCTCGGCTCGACCTTGATCCTCGGCCGCGTCACGGCCGGGCCCGAGCACGCGCCGGGACTTCGCTGCCAGCCCCATATCGGCGAGGGCCGCTTTCTCGGCGGCTGGACGTCGGCGGCCGGCAGCCTGCTGGACTGGTCGCGCGGCCTGCTGGGCGACGGCGCGGCCGACCGGGCGGCTCTTGCGTCCCTGATGCCGGGCGCGGGCGGGCTCGTGTTGCTGCCCTATTTCGCTGGCGAGCGCGCGCCGGTCTGGGACCCCGCGGCCCGCGGCGCGATCCTCGGCGCGACGCTGGCCACCACCGGGCAGGAGCTTGCCCGGGCGGCGATCGACGGCGTCGCCCTCTCCGCCCTCGATATCGCAACGCGGCTGCCCGGCCGGGACGATGCGGCCGGGGCCTGGCGGCTTGCCGGCGGCGGTGCCCGCAACGCGGTGCTGGCCCAAGCACTCGCCGACGCCCTCGGTGAGGCGCTGGCCCTTCTCGCCCATCCGGGCGAGGCGACTGCCCCGGCCCTGCTGGCGTTCGCCGCCATCGGGCGGACTGTCATGCCGCGGGTCGAGCGCAGGCTCGCACCCGACCCGGCGCGCCACGCGCGCTTCGCCCGCCTCTACGCCATCTACCGCGGGCTCTATCCCGCTCTCGCCGACGCCATGCATGAACTCGGCCATCTGGCCGACCAGAAGGAGGATCGATGACTGAGGACTCGATGCAGGTCGCCAGGCTGCACGGCATTCGCGACATGCGGGTGGAAAGGATTCCCGTTCCGGCGCCGGCGCCCGGCGAGCTGCTGATCCGCATCGAAGCCTGCGGCGTCTGCGCCACCGACGCGCGCAAATACGAGGTCGGCGTCAACGACGGCCACTATCCCTTCAATCCCGGCCACGAATGGGTCGGGCGCGTGGCCTCGCTCGGCGACGGCGTCACCGGCTGGCGCCTGGGCGAGCGCGTCTATGGCGACACCTATGGCGGCTATGCCGAATACGCGGTGATTCCGGTCGAGCCGATTCCGTGGTCGGCCGGTCCGCTCCACCTGCCAGAAGAACTGCCCCTCGACCGCGCCGTGTTCCTGGAGCCGCTGGCCGATTGCCTCCATGCGGTGCATGACCAGGCAGCCCTGGCGCCCGGCCAGCGCGCGCTGGTCTTCGCCGCCGGCGCCATGGGCCTGAAGATAATCGCCGCGGCGGCGCGCCTGGGTGTCCGTGTCCTGGCGGTGGAACCCCACGAAGTCAGGCGCGGCCTGGCCTCGGAGTTCGGCGCCGAGGTCGCCATCGACAGCGCCGGCTGGGCCGAGGCCGTCGCCAGCTGGAGCGACGGCAAGGGGGTCGATGCGGTGATCCTCACCATCGGAGAGGCGAGCCTGGTCGGCCCGGCCATCGCCGCCTGCCGGCCGGGCGGGCGCGTCGTTCTCTTCGCCGGCTTCGGCAATCGGCCTCAAGCCACCCTCGATCTCAATGTCATCCATTACAAGGAAATCGCCGTGGTCGGCAGCGAGTGGGTCGGCACCCCGCCCAACCAGCGTCGCGAGCGCTATGACCAGGCGCGAAACCTGCTGGTGACCGGCGCCTTTCCCATCGACCGGCTGGTCACCGGGCATTGCGGATTCGAGGATCTCGAAGACAACATCCGCACTCGCGGCAGCCTGGCTGGCATCAAGACCGTATTTCGTCCCGGGAGGTCAGCGTGAAGCGTAAGAGCTTTCTCAGCGCCAAGGGCCGCGCGGTGATCGTGGCCATGGACCATCCGCTTTATTCCTGGCCCTGCCGTGGGCTCGAGGACCGCGGGCGCCTGCTGAAGCAGGTCGCCGGCGCCGATGCGATCATCGCTTCCTACGGTACCATCCGCGACTTGCGCCCGCTGTTCGGCAAGGCCGAGCCGATCCTGAAGCTCGACCTCACCAGCGTCACGCTGGGCACGAACTATCCCTTGAGCGAATATGTGCCCGCCTGGACCGTGGAGGATGCGCTGCGCCTGGAGGTGGGCGCGGTGCTGACCTACGTGCAGCTCGGCGCGCCGTTCGAGATCGCGGCGCTGAAATTCGCCGGCGAGGTGGCGGCCGCCTGCGACCGGGCCGGAATCACCTATGTCTGCGAGATCATGCCCATCGAGAGCGCCATGTTCCCCGACCCTGCTGCGCCCGAGGCCATTGCCGCCGCGTCGCGCGCCGGTGCCGAACTCGGCGCCCATGTCATCAAGACGACCATGCCGGTGCCGGCGGCAGGGGTCGCCGAGGCGGTGCAGGCCTGCGGCATTCCGGTGATCCTCGCCGGCGGAGCCTTCGCCAGCGATCGCGATCGCCTGTTGGCGGAAGTCTCGACCGCGGTCGCCAGCGGCGCTGCCGGTGTCGCCTTCGGCCGCAACGTTTGGGGCGCGGATAATCCTGCAGAGATGGTTGCGAGCCTCGGCAAAGCCGTCCATGGCAAAGGAGCGAAAGCATGAGCGCCGAACAACCGACCGCCCGGGGACCATGGGATCTCTCGGGCCGGGTCGCCCTCGTCACCGGCGCCAGCAGCGGCATCGGCCGGGCGACGGCGAAGCTCCTGGCCGAGCGCGGCGCCCGGGTCATGGCCGTCGCGCGCGATGCGAAGCGTCTCGGCGATCTCGCGCGGGAGACGGGAGTCCAGACTCACGCCGTCTCTCTCGAAACCGCCGAAGGCTGCGGCCAGGCCATCGAAGAGACGCGCCGGCGCCTCGGCCCGATCGGGATCCTGGTCAACAACGCCGGACGCGCCGGCTACATGGATCGCCCGATCTGGGAAGAAGCCGCGGACAACTGGCGCCAGACCATGGCGGTCAATCTCGATGCGCCGTTCGAGCTGACGCGTCTCGCCGCCCAGGACATGCATGCCATGAGCTGGGGCCGCATCGTCATGGTGAGTTCCACCGCCGGCGAAGTCGGCGCCCCGGCCATGTCGGCCTATTGCGGCTCCAAGCACGGCTTGATCGGGTTGATGCGCGCGGTCGCCCAGGACATCGGCAAGTTCGGCGGCACTTGCAATGCGGTGCTGCCGGGCTGGGTCAGGACCGAAATGGCGGAGCGCGACGCCGAGGCCGAGGCCGCGCGGCGTGGGCTCACGGTGGCGCAGGTGTGGACCGAGCGCGCGGCCGCCTATCCCATCGGGCGCGTGCTGCAGCCCGAGGAGATCGCGCGCGTGATCGCCTTCCTGGCGAGCGCCGATGCCGCGGGCATCAACGGCGAAGCGCTCACCGTGGCCTTCGGTGGCCTGTGGTGAACGGCGCGCTTCCTGTTGCTGAAATGCCTGTCCCCAAAAAGTGAACGCCCGGCCAGGGGAGGGCCGGGCGTTCGGGCAGTTCCTTTCGGAGCCCGTCGTGGTGGGGGAGACCACTTTCGGGCGATCGCTGCTGTTGCAGCTGCGACCACTGTTTAGATTAATTAGTATCCGCGGGTCTGAATTCAAGCGCTGCCAGGGCAGCGTTCATGCAAGGCGAGCAAGGCAGACAAGCGGATTCCGCCGCCTCGACCGGCCCTTTGCAGAAGTCGAAAATCCCCAGCTAAATCAGCCAGTTATGCCGCAAGCCCGCGGGCGCGCCGGCGCTCCGCCCTGGCCTTCGCCGCCTCGCCGAAGGCCTTGAAGAGACGCACGGAATCGGCGTTCTGCTGGACCTTCCATTCGGGGTGCCATTGGACCCCGATGGCGAAGCTCCCGGCGCCCGCCACGCTCACCGCCTCGATCACGCCGTCGGGCGCCCGGCCCTCGACGACCAGCCTCTCGGCCAGACGGTCGATGGCCTGCCAATGCAGGCTGTTGACCTCGATCCTCGCCTTGCCGAGAAGCCTGGCGAGCTCGCCGCCCTTGGTCAGCGCGACCGGATGGCGCGGTCCATATTTCAGATCCATGTCATCGGTGGTGATGGATCGGTGATCGAGCGCGCCGGGTTCCTCATGCACCTGCGTGTGCAGCGTGCCGCCGAGCGCGACGTTCAGTTCCTGGATGCCGCGGCAAATGCAAAACAACGGCAGCTTTTCCGCCAGCGCGGCCTGGATCAAGGGCAGGGTCGTGGCGTCGCGCTGGGGATCCTGGGGGCTGTCGGGCCGGTCGGGCTTGCCGCCGTAAAGGGAAACCGCGACGTTGGAAGGGCTTCCGGTGACCAGCAATCCATCCAGCCGGCGCACCAGATCCTGCATGTCGTAGACGTCGCCGAGGGAGGGGATGACGAAGGGCAGGCCACCGGCGCCGGCGACGACGGCGGTGATGTATTTCTCGCCGACCGTGTGGAAGGGCTGGCGATTCTCTGCCTTGACGCAGGCGGGAATGCCGATGAGCGGGCTCAGGCTGTCGAGTTTCATCTGGTCTCCTAGAGCCTGATCGTCTCAAGCCTGCTCGGCTTGAGGCGTGAATCAGGCTCTAAGCCTAACATGTAGAGCAAGATTCACGGGTCAGCTTGATAGAAGCTGACCCGATCTTGCTCTAGCGGCATGGCGATCATGGACCGCGCCGCCGGATGGCAGATTTATCAGCGGGCCAACGGCTTTTCAATATAGTGGCTGCCATGCGCCAATCGCATCGATGAGCGGGCTTCTCGCCCGCCTGCTGGCCTGGAAGGGCGTGCTCGCCGGCAGCTGGCTGCTGCTGATGCTGGTGGCCGAACGGCTTCGACCGGCTGCACCCCTGCCGCTGACGCCGCCCGAAGGCCGCCTCAGGCTTCTCCGCAACTTCGCCCTCGCGGCAATCAATTTCGGATTATCGCCGGCGGTCGTCCTGCCGTTGAGCGCGCTCGCCGCCAGCCACGCGCTTGCCTGGCGTCCGGCCTGGTGGAGGGGAGCCGGCGGGCTCGCCCTCGACCTGCTGCTGCTCGATGGCCTCATCTACTGGTGGCATCGGGCCAATCATGTGTGGCCGCTGCTCTGGCGCTTCCACATGGTGCATCACCTGGATCGCTTCCTGGATGCGAGCAGCGCCATCCGATTTCATTTCGGCGAGGTCCTGATCTCCGCCACGGCGCGGGCCGGCGCGATCGTCCTGCTGGGTTTCCCTCTCGCCTCGATCCTTGCCTTCGAGACCCTGGTCCTCATCGCCACGGCGTTTCACCACTCGAACCTGCGCCTGCCGCCCAGGTTCGAGGCGGCATTGGCGCTGGTGGTGATCACGCCCTCGATCCATTGGGTGCATCACCGGCGCCGGCGATCGGATACTGATTCCAACTACGGCACGGTGTTCAGCTTCTGGGACCGGCTGTTCGCAAGCCGGAGTCCGACGCGGCGCGAGCTTCAGATGCCGATCGGCGTCGAGGGATTCGACGAACTCGCCATCGCCGGCCTCATCACCCGACCGTTCCGCAGCGGCTGAAGGCCGGAGCGGCCAATCGCCGGACGACAAAACGAACGCGAGACGAGCCTAGCTCTTGCCCCCGGTCGTGCCCCCTTGCCGGCGGGGCTTCGGCGTGGCGAACAGGTCGTTGGAAAGCGCCCCGCCGAATTCGGCGCCCTGGAGCGCGATCTCGACCGCGGTGCCCTGGGAATCGATGATCTTCCATTGCTTCAGCTCGAGCGGATCGTCGGCGAAGGTGAGTGAGGCCGAGCCGGCGTCGGGCTTGTCCGCCTGGTGCATGGTGAGCCTGAGCGCGCCCGGCGAACGCTCGATGTTGGTGACCGAGATCTTCGAGGTGAACGCGATGGTGTTCTGGACCAGGAACCAGATGGGCGTCTGGTCGATGGGAATCTGGGTCAATTGGTCGAGCGAGCTGTCGTAGTAGTCGACCCAGAAGCCGTCGGCGACCAGGAGGACCGGAACGGGCGGATCGTATTCGACCCTGAGATCGCCCGGCCGCCGGAGATAGATCTTGCCGGTCGAGATGCTGCCGGTGGAGGCGATCTGCTGGAACCGCGCGCGCAGGCTGCGGATGCCGTTCAGATAGGCGGCGACGCGGTCGAGATCGGCCTTGTCCTCGTCCGTCAGATTCATCGCCGGATCGGCCGCGCGGGCGGCAGCGGCGATGAAGGGCAGTCCGGCGAGCGCGCCCAGCAGGGCACGTCGGCTCATGCTGAACGATTGCCGGGGCGTGAAACTTGTCCGGGGAAGGCGGGGCGTGGGTTGCTGTGTCATTCCAGTCCGTCGATGTTGCGTCCGAGAACTTCGCGCTTGCCGACATGGTTGGCGGGGCTCACCACCCCTTCCCGTTCCATGCGCTCGATCAGGCGCGCGGCGCGGTTATAGCCGATCTGCAGATGCCGCTGCACGAAGCTCGTCGAGGCCTTGCGCTCGCGGCAAACCAGCGCCACCGCCTTGTCGTAGAGGTCGTCGCGGGCCTCGTCGCTGCCGCCGGGCCCGCCGCCCTCCTCGACTTCATCCTCGCGGGTGACATCCTCAATATAGGAAGGCTGGCCCTGATCTTTAAGGTGCCGGACCACGGCTTCGACCTCGAGGTCGGAGACGAACGGGCCGTGAACACGAATGATCCGGCCGCCCTGGGCCATGTACAGCATGTCGCCCTGGCCCAGGAGCTGTTCGGCCCCGGGCTCCCCCAGGATGGTGCGGCTGTCGATCCGGCTGGTGACGTGGAAGCTGACCCTGGTCGGGAAGTTGGCCTTGATCGTGCCGGTGATGACGTCGACCGAGGGGCGCTGGGTCGCCATGATGATGTGGATTCCCGCGGCCCGCGCCATCTGGGCCAGGCGCTGCACCGCCGCCTCGATGTCCTTGCCCGCGACCAGCATCAGGTCGGCCATCTCGTCCACCACCACCACGATGAAGGGCAGCGGCGTCAGATCGAAGGGCTGCTCTTCGTAGATCGGATTGCCGGTTTCGGGATCGAAGCCGGTCTGGACCCGGCGGGTCAGGGACTCGCCCACCGCCGCCGCCTGCTCGACCCGCTGGTTGTAGCCTTCGATGTTGCGCACGCCGAGCTGTGACATCTTGCGGTAGCGGCCTTCCATCTCGCGCACAGTCCACTTGAGGGCGACGATGGCCTTGCGCGGGTCGGTGACCACCGGGGACAGGAGATGGGGAATCCCGTCATAGGCCGAGAGCTCGAGCATCTTGGGATCGACCATGATGAATTTGCAGCGCTCGGGCGGCAGGCGGAAGATCAGCGACAGGATCATGGTATTGATCGCCACCGACTTGCCCGAGCCGGTGGTGCCGGCGATGAGCAGATGGGGCATGCGGGCCAGGTCGACGATGACCGGCGAGCCGCCGATATCCTTGCCCAGCACGAGGGCGAGCTTTGCCGCCGTGCGCTCGTATTCCGCCGAGGCCAGCAGCTCGCGCAGGGCGACGGCCTCGCGGTTGCGGTTGGGCAGCTCGATGCCGATGACGCTGTGGCCGGGCACGACGGCGATGCGCACCGAGACCGCGCTCATGGACCGGGCGACGTCGTCGGCGAGGCCGACCACCCGGCTCGTCTTGGTGCCGGGCGCCGGCTCCAGCTCGTAGAGCGTCACCACCGGCCCGGGGCGCACCTTCACGATCTGGCCGCGCACCCCGAAATCCTGGAGCACCGATTCCAGCAACCGGGCGTTCTTCTCCAGGGACTCCTCGTTGACCCGCTGGACATTGCGGTCCTTCACCGGCTGCTGCAGGAGGTCGAGCGCCGGCAGCTCGTATTCGGCGTCGGGCACCAGGTCGAGGGTCGCCTGGCTGAGCTTGGCGGCGCGCCGTCCGGGCTTGGCCTTCGGGCGCTGGCGCTCGACCAGGGGCTCGTCCTCGTCGCGGCCGGGCCGGGCGCCGACAGAAAGAACGGGGCCGGCGGAAAGCGGGCTCTCCTCCTCGGCCTCCTCCAGGATCTTGTCGCCGAAGCGCGGCTCCATGCGCGCGTCGGGCCGCGTCTGGGCCCGGCGCTCGGCGCGGAATTCGGCCGCCGCCTTGGGATCGCGCTTCTTGAACAGCCGGAAGACGGAACCAGCACCCCGGCCCATGCCGTTGCTGGCGCTGGCGAGCGCCTGCCCCGCTTCCTGGTAGCGCCGCCAGGCGACACCGAGCGAAATGTAGTAGAGCGGCGGCGCCAGAACCAGGGCGACAACACGCAGCATCCAGGCAGGCACGCCGCTGAGGGCTGAGAGCCCGCGCATGGAGCCGCTGCCGTCGATGCTGCCGTCGATCAGAAGAACGCTGGCAAATCCGCCGAGGCCGCCACTGAAGGGCCAACCTGCTTTCCAAGGGATGAGGCCGAGCGCCACCGCAGCGGCGAGCACCGCAGCCGGCATCAGCAGCAAGCGTAGCCACCAGCGGCCGCTCGGCCGGTGGCGCAAAAGTTTCCAGCCCCAGACCGCGAGTGCGAATACTAACAGGAAACATGCGAGCCCCAAGCTCGTCAGCATCGGAGCGGCAAAATATGAACCAGGAAGGCCGAGCCAATTGGCGACCGGTGCGTCCGTTGCGACATCGAAGGAAGGATCGGACTCTTTGGCCGTCAGCAGGGCGACGAGAGCGGCGATGCTGAACCCCAGCATGAGCAGGCCCACGACCTCCTCCAGCCTTCGCGCCAGGAACCGGCGCGTGGCCGTAGGCGCGACGGTCATGGCGGACTCGTCGCTGAGCGCGCCGTTGCTCATTGGGCGGCCCTGGGGCCGGCTTGTTCGGAAAGCCCTGCGTCGCCGAGAACCCCGACCAGGCGCTGCAGGGCCCCGTCGACCACCGCGGGCTCATGCACCAGGGCGACGCGGATGTAGGCCCTGGCGGGATTGACGCCGCCGGCATCCGGTCGCGCCATATAGCCGCCGGGCAGCACCCGAATGCCCGCTTCGGCCCAGAGGCGCTTGGCCGCCTGCTCGCCGTCGCCGACGTCGAGCCAGAGGAAGAACCCGCCGCCGGGCGGAACATAGCCGAACCGCCGCCCGATGATCCGCTCGGCGATGGCGAAGCATTGCCGATAGCGCTCCCGCACCGCTTCCACATGCGCCTCGTCGCGCCAGAGGGCGACCGAGGCCGCGAGCACGGGGAAGGCGGGCGCCACGCCGCCATAGTTGACCAGCTGGGTGACCCGCCGGATCAGGCGACGGTCGCCGGCGATGAAGCCCGAGCGCAGCCCCGGGGCCGAGGAGCGCTTCGAGAGCGAGTGGAGCACCACCAGGTTGTCGAGACGCCCGTCGGCCGCCTCCAGCGCACCCGTCGGCAGCTGGCCGAAATAGATCTCGGCGTAGCATTCGTCGAAGGCGACCGTGAACCCGTGCCGGCGCCCCAAGGCCAGCCAGCGGGCGAGATAGTCCCTCCCCGCGACGGCGCCCTGGGGGTTCGAGGGCGAGCACACATAGGCAAGCGCGGTGCGGCCGAGGACCGCTTCAGGCACGGCGTCGGGATCGGGCAGGAAGCCCGTCTCCCGGGCCGCCGGCAGGAATACAGGCTCGGCGCCCGCCATGGCGGCCGCGCCGGCATAGCAATGGTAGAAGGGGTTCGGGATCAGCACGGCAGGCCTCTCGCCCTTGCCCTGCCATTCCGGCACCGTGGCCAGCGCCATGTGGAAGATCGCCTCGCGGCTGCCGGCGCAGGGAATGATCTCGGCATCGCGGTCGATGAGGCCCGCCGGCAGGCGGTAGCGCCGGTCGAGCCAGTCCCCCACGGCGGCACGGAATTCGGGCGTGCCCGCGGTCTGGGGATAACGCGACCATTCCGCCTTGTGGCGCTCGAGGGTCTCCGCCAGGAAGGCGGGCGGCGGCGCCTGGGGCTCGCCCACGGAAAGGGCAAGAGTCGGCCCGCCCGGCTGAACGCCTGCCAGCAGGGCGTTGAGGCGGGTGAAAGGATGGAAGTTGAGCAGAGGGTCGAGCCGATCGCTCAAGAAAGCCTCGCCGGCGCCAGCGCCTTGCCAATCATCTGAATCCCATCCACCGGACGCACAAGCCAACACCGCCGGCCGAAGGCGTCGGCCGGCGGTGCGCGCTGTCGCCGTCGGGACAAAACGCAAACGACTTTACCGGTGGGCAGTCCCCCTTACAAGCTTGCCGGCGCGTGGGCAATAGACCGATTCGACGGCCTCATCCTTCGACAAGCTCAGGACGAGGCCGGTTTGTTTGACCCTCATGCTGAGCTTGTCGAAGCATGGGGGTCAAACTGGCTCACAACCGGTGCTTGGCTCAACTCACGGATTCGCCATGGAGCGCGATGTCCAGGCCGTCGCGCTCGACCTCTTCTGGCACCCTGAGGCCGATGACCACGTCGACGATCTTCAGCAGGATGAAGCTGACGATGGCGTCATAGACGATCGTCGTGGCGACGCCATAGAACTGGATCAGGACCTGGCCTGGATTGCCGTCGATGAGGCCGACGGCGGAATCCCCGCCCACGGCCCGCCTGGCGAAGACCCCCGTCAGCAGCGCGCCGATGATGCCGCCGATGGCGTGCACCCCGAAGGCGTCGAGGGAATCGTCGTAACCGAGCGCGTTCTTGAGGGTGGTCGCGGCAAAGAAGCAGAGGGCGCCGGCGGCGATCCCGATGACGAGCGCTCCCGTCGGATCGACGAAGCCCGAGGCCGGCGTCACCGCCACCAGGCCGGCGACCGCGCCCGAGATGATGCCGAGCACGCTCGGCTTCTTCTTGACACCCCACTCGACGAACATCCAGGCGAGTGCCGCCGCCGCGGTAGCGATCTGGGTAGTCGCCATGGCCATGCCGGCGCGCATGTCGGCGGCCGTGGCCGAGCCGGCGTTGAAACCGAACCAGCCGACCCAGAGCAGGGAGGCGCCGATCAGGCTGTAGCCGACATTGTTGGGGTGGAAGGTCGTCTTGCGATATCCATTACGGGGGCCGATGACGAGGCAGGCCACCAGCCCGGCGACGCCGGCGTTGATATGCACCACGGTTCCCCCGGCGTAGTCGAGCACGCCCAGGCTGCCGAGAAACCCGCCGCCCCAGACCATATGGGCGATGGGGGCATAGTCGAACACCAGCCACAGCCCGCAAAAGGCCATGATGGCCGAGAACTTGACCCGGTCCACCACCGCCCCGGTCATCAGCGCCGGGGTGATGATGGCAAAGGTCATCTGGAAGCACATGTAGACGCTCTCGGGGATCGTGGGCGCGAGCGGACTGGCACCGCCGATGGCCATGCCGTTCAGCATCACCCGGTCGAAGCCGCCGACGAAACTGCCGCTGCCGGTGAAGGCGAGGCTGTAGCCGATGACCATCCACAGCACCGTCACCAGGCAGGTGACGGCGAAACTCTGGGCCATGGTGTTGAGCAGGTTCATCTTGCGGACCATGCCGGCGTAGAAGAGGGCGAGGCCCGGCACGGTCATCATCAACACCAGGGCCGTGGAGGTCAGCATCCAGGCGGTGTCGCCTTTGTCGAGCGCCGTCGCGGCGAAGGCATTGCCCGGCACGGCAAGAAGCAGAAGGAGGGGTATCGAAAGCAGGTACAGCACTCTTGGCATCGCGAAGTCTCCCTGATGGGCCGGCCGTAGTTCGCTGGCGGCCCCCAAGCGGGTAGCAAGCGGCGTGCCAAGTTCCAGGGTGGGCGATTCATGCCGCACTGCGGCATAAGCGGATGAATTCAATGAACGCTTCGCGGGCGCCCTGCCCAGGGAATGGGCAAGCGAAGGGTCGTGGGCCAGTTTGACCCCCCATGCTTCGACAAGCTCAGCATGAGGGTCAAACAAATAGGCCTCATCCTGAGCCTGTCGAAGGATGGGGCCGCCGTATCGACCCATAGCGGGCGATGACCCGGCTTTACAAGCCCGGCGCCGCGCCCGAGGATCGCCGGCAATGGCCCAAGACAGCCCGATCAGGACAGAAGCGCTCATCGTCGGCGGCGGCATGGTTGGCATGGCCGCGGCCGTCGCGCTGGCCGATGGCGGGATCGCGACCGTCGTCATCGACAGCGAGCCGACCGAGGAGCGGGTTTCCGCCGGCTATGACGGCCGGTCTTCGGCGATCGCTTTCGGCTCCCAGCAGGCCCTCGACCAGCTCGGACTCTGGCCGGCCATGGCGGGCGAGGCCGAGCCCATCCTCGACATCCGCGTCTCCGACGGGCGCCCCGGCGAGGCGGCCGCCCCGCTTTTCCTCCACTACGACCATCGGGAATCGGGCCTCGCTGCGCCATTCGGCCATATCGTCGAGAACCGGGTCACCCGCCGGGCGCTCCTCGCCAGGCTGGCGGCCTTGCCCCTGGCGACGCTGCTGGCTCCGGCGCGGCTCGCCAGGGTCGAGCGCGGCGCCGACGGCGTCGCGGCCGAGCTCACGGATGGACGGTCCATCAGGGCCGGCCTTCTCATCGCCGCCGATGGAGCCAATTCCGCCCTGCGCGCGGCGGCCGGAATCCCGATCGCCCAGTTCGTCTATGCCCAGACCGGGATCGTCGCCACGGTTGCCCATGAGCTCGCCCATGAAGGCGTGGCCCATGAGTGTTTCCTGCCTTCGGGCCCCTTCGCCATGCTTCCCATGACCGACTGGCAGGGGCGCCACCGCTCCTCCATCGTGTGGACCGAGCGGCGCGACCTGGCGCCGGCCCTTCTCGGCCTCGACGACGGTGAATTCTCGGCCGAGATCGAGCGGCGCTTCGGCGATTCCCTCGGACGCATCCAGGTGCTGGGCGGGCGCTGGTCCTATCCCCTGCGGCTCATCCATGCGGCGCGCTACCTGGACCGGCGCCTGGTGCTGCTGGGCGACGCGGCCCATGCCATTCACCCGATCGCCGGCCAGGGCCTGAATCTGGGCCTGCGGGACGTGGCGGCCTTGGCCGAGGTGCTGGTGGACGCGCACCGCCTCGGCCTCGACATCGGGTCGTCGGCCGTGCTCGAGGACTACGAGCGCTGGCGGCGCTTCGATACCATGCTGCTGATCGCCGTGACCGACAGCCTGAACCGTCTGTTCTCCAACGACTTGGCGCCGGTCCGGCTGCTGCGCGACGTGGGGCTCGCCGCGGTCAACCGGCTGCCGCCCCTGAAACGCCTGTTCATGCGCCACGCCATGGGTGCTGCGGGCCCGCGGCCCCGACTGCTGCGCGGGCTGCCGTTGTAGGGCTCGGGCGCCCCGGCCCGCGCCGTTTCAGAGCCAGCGCGAGGGCAAAAGCTCCGTCTCGAAGGGAAACGTCGACAGCAGCTCATAGCCCTTGTCGGTGACCAGAAGCTGTTGCTCCAGCTTCACGCCCTCATCGCCGCCGACTTCGCCCATGTAGCTCTCGATGCAGATGGTCATGCCGGGCTCCAGCTCGCCGTCATAGCCGGCGCCCTTGGCATAGTCCTCGCCATAGAGGCTGGCCGGATATTCGTCGCACAGGCCGACGCCGTGGAAGATCACGGAATAGCGGTTGGCGGCGCAGGCGGTGGGCAGCTTGAAGCTCTTCTCGGAGAATTCGCGAAAGCCGACGCCCGGCTTCACGAGGTCGAGGTTGTTGTGGATCTGCTCATAGGCGAGTCCATAGAGATGCTTCTGCTTGGCGCTCGGCCGGCCGGGGCCGCAGAAGAAGGTCCGCGAGAGATCGGCGCAATAGCCGAAGGGGCCGATGAGGTCGGTGTCGAAGCTCACCAGCTCGCCCGCCCGGATGATGCGGTCGCTCGATTCCTGGAACCAGGGATTGGTCCGGCCGCCCGAACTCAAGAGCCGCGTCTCGATCCACTCCCCGCCGAGCGCGATGTTGACCTGGTGCAGATGGGACCAGAGTTCGTTCTCGGTCATGCCGGGCTTCAACACTTCGCGCATCTTGGCCATGCCCGCCTCGCAGGCTGAAACCGCATGGGCCATGCAGGCGACTTCGTCGGCCGACTTGATGCCGCGGGCGAGTTCCATCACCTCCTGGCCGTCGCGGATCTCGATGCCGGCATGTTCCAGCAGATGGGTCCCGAGCGGCTCCAGCTTGTCGACGGCGAAGCGCTTGTTGCCGCCGCCATGCTTGGCCATGAGATCCAGGATCTCGGCCGCCCAGACCTTGGCCCGCTCCTCGGTCCGCGAGCCCGTGCTGAAGTAATACCAGGCGATGGCCGGCCGC
>Ga0265331_10001280_pt1 | contig 18739 bp, 15 predicted proteins | sample 41923metaG_FD_202088 | JGI IMG/M metagenome (GOLD analysis project Ga0265331, IMG submission 202088) | Rhizosphere microbial communities from Carex aquatilis grown in University of Washington, Seatle, WA, United States - 4-19-23 metaG | ecosystem: Host-associated > Plants > Roots > Rhizosphere... | reverse complement strand
CATCTTCAACGTACCCGCCTCGTCTGCCGTACTCAAGATAATTTCCGGTTTGGTCACGTCATGCAATTCATCCTGGGCATTTTGCAGCAGGTTATGAACCACTTGGCGCAAACGTGTCGCATCCCCCTTGACCCAGGCTTTGGTAGCGTCCAACCGTAACGTAATCGGACTGTTATTCGCCTCATATAAGCCCAGCACTTCGCGCAACAGCTGGTGCAAATCCAGTGCGGCCAGCTTGGGTGCGGGTGCTCTGGCATAATCGGAGAATTCCATCACCATGTTCTTCATCGCCGAAACCTGGCTGACGATGGTCTGCGTGGCTCGCTGTAAAAATTGCGCATCCACTTCATTCAATTTCGCGCTCAGCTTATGCTGCAACCGTTCGGCGGAGAGCTGAATAGGCATCAGTGGATTCTTGATTTCATGAGCCAGACGGCGTGCCACTTCGCCCCAGGCAGCCTGCCGCTCGGCTTGCAACAAATGCGTGATGTCGTCGAACACAACCACATAGCCGTTTTCAACAGCCGTTTCCAACCGCGTGCCACGCATCAGCAGCATCTGGGTACCATTCTTGCTAAGCCGTTCAATCTGGCGCTGCCACTCGTTGCCCGTTGCCTCTTCAAAAGCCTCTATCACTTCTTCGCAAAATGGCCGCAGCAAAGAATAGCGGACAGCAATTTCAGACAATGGCATACCCTGCATTTCCGGCAACGGCGCATCCAGAATATGTACTGCACTCCCGTTGACAGTACGCAGGCGGAACTGTTCATCGACAACCAGCACCCCCGATGACAGGTGCGCGAGCACACTTTCCAGATAGGCCTTGGCGTTCTTCACCTGCAGTTGCTGGCGCTCGCTCGTGACTTTTGCATCGGCCAATTGCGAGGTCATCTGGTTAAACAACCCCGTCAACGCGCCCAACTCATCGCTGCTTTGCACCGGATGCTGGTGGGTGAAATCGCCCTGGGCTACCGCCCTCGTCCCCTCCGCCAATGCAGCAAGTGGCTCGCTCAGCCGGTTGCTGATAAAAAATGCCGCCGACACTGCACTCAGCAACACAATCAGCAGCGACAACGTAAGCGTAATACCGTATAAACGCTTTAATCCAAGACGGGACAAAGACAACTGCTTGTAATCGCGGGACACCGATTGCACGGTTTCCGCATCCTCGGCAAGTTGTTTCGGTACCGTCTGCATGAACTGAAGAATTCGCGTCTCCTGGGTCAAGTGTCCCGGCTTGACCATCACCAATACCCGCAACATCAAACTGTTGTCGGGCAGGGTATCTATAATGCTGTATATACCTTGTTTATGGACCTCACGCAGCATCGCCGCGTCCGGCTTGTCGGGGGAGGTTTTGTTAGTACTGCTGGCAAATGCCAGCAGTTTGCCACCGCCACCGAAAAGTGCCGCTTCCTGCGCTGTCCCTTCGCGGATCAAACGGGCCAGCGTTCCCGCATGGCGCTCTTTCGGCTGTTCCGCCAAAAGCAAAGCAATGAACTGCCCCTTTTTGCTCAATTCCTGCAATCCGTTTTCCAGCGCGCTTCTTCCAAGATTCAGACCTCCTTCCAGCGCCTTTTCTACCCGCACGTCAAACCAGGATTCGATACTCTTGCTCAAGAATTGCACCGAAACCGTGTATACCAGCAAACCCGGCAAAATTGCGATCAGGGTAAAAAAAACCGCCAGACGGAGGGTCAATTTTGCACCAAACACCTGTGCCTTGATCTTGCCCCGCAGTTGCCAAAGCTGGTATCCAACCAGCATGGTAAGACACAGCGCCAAAATCCCGGCCAGCGCCAACAGGCCATAGTAATTTCTCGAAAACAAGTCGGTATTGGCACTGGCGCTGGTCAGCAGATAGAGGAGCAAGCCGCCAATAATCGTACTGACGATGGCCAGATATTTCACCGCTTACTCCCCTTTGTTACGCTGAGCTGTATCGGGACGCACAATCCAGCGGTACCAGTCCGAATCCAGGCTCCAGTCGTCACTGGTCAGCGCATTGACCTGAAGGGGTTTGGGAAGTTGCGTAACGTCCAGACGCAAACGAACGGCTGCAACATAGTTGTTGTCTTTCTTTAGCAGTTTCTCCGAAATAAAACCTCCGCCATCTTTGAACAGCTCCGCCGGGATGGGATCGGCCGACAGGTGCCCCACAATGCGCAAAGCCTCATCCAAGCTGGCGAAATTCTGAAACAAGGCTCCCCGGGTAATGCGGTACTGGCGTGTCAGGGTGTTGTAGGATAGCTTGATGGTTTGTTCGCTTTGCGCAACCGATTCCTCCAGCCAGTACCAGCGCGGATGGGTCAGGCTGAACTCGCAGATAAAATAGAGCGGCACCCCCTGTTCCAAGGCCTGCTCAACCACAAATTTGAACCTGAGATTGAAATCGGCGGAGAGCTGGTAACTATCGTCGGAAAAATGCGCTTCGGCCTTGCGCACTTCGATGCCTTCAGCGGCGGCAGGTAACAAATAACATAAATTGCACGACAGCAATACAATTATGCCAAATACATAACGCATAATTCGACCCGGATTTACCCGTTCCGAATGAGGGGGCCGCGCGGGTAATCCGGAATTTATTCTGTCCTCTGTCATCGTGTTATTCAGTCACTGCTTGCACAACAACGCATAAAAGAAACCGTCATGCCGGTCATCGGGCAAAAGTTGGCCTTGGGTTAATTCAGCCGCAGGCAGTATCAATTCACATGCGTCATCATGATCCCCCAGAAACTCGGAGATGACCCCCCTGTTTTCCCGCTCAAAAACCGAGCAGGTTGCGTAGAGCAATTTACCACCACTTTCCAGCAGCCGCCACAAGGCATTCAAAATTTGAAGTTGTTGCCGTGCAAATCCTTCAATATCTTCCGGGCGGCGCAACCATTTTATGTCCGGATGACGGCGCACCACCCCGGAAGCTGAACACGGAACATCGGCAAGTATGCGCTGAAAAAGGCGGCCATCCCACCAATCCTGCGGCTGCGCCGCATCCCCGATTTGCAGGCGTGCCGACAATTGCAGTCGTTGCATATTCTCGCTCACCCGCTCCAGACGCTGCGCATCCTTGTCCAGCGCGAGCAAGTCAAGTTGCGCCAGTTCCAGCAGGTGGGTACTTTTCCCCCCGGGTGCAGCGCAGGCATCCAGCACGCGCATCCCGTCGCTTACATCCAGTAACTTTGCCGCGTATTGTGCGCCCGCATCCTGCACAGAAACCAGCCCGGCTGAAAATCCGGGCAATTTTTCCACTGCCACAGGATGTTCCAGCAACACCGCGTCCGGAAATATCAGACTGGCCTGAATATTCTGCCGTAACAGCATGGAAAGATAATCTGTCGGCGAAATTCGCCGACTGTTTACACGCAAAGTCATCGGCGGATGCCGATTACCTGCCAGCAGGATGGTACCCGCGCGTTCACCATATTGCGACTTGATCACGTCTATCCACCACTGGGGATAGGAATAGCGGCCTTCTTCACTGCCTGACGCTTCGGCTATAAGCAATTCCCGCTTGCGCAAAAAATTTCGCAACACTGCATTTACCAAACCCTTGGCTCCGGCGCTAAATTTTCCTGCCGCGCGTACGGCATAATTTACTATCGCATGCGGGGCGGCTTTGCTGTATTGCAACTGGTAAAGAGCAACCAGAAGCAGGGTGCGTAGCTGCTCATCCTGTACCGGCTTATGCAGCAACCGGCCCAGCACTCGCGCCATCTGGCCATAGTGGCGCAATGTTCCGTAACTTAAATCCTGCAAAGCCCCGCGTTGTTGCGGGGTCAGAGCGGGCAAGGTTTGCAAAGTCGAACTTAACACCTGGTTGAGATTGCGTCCGGCCAATACCTGACACACCACTTGAACCGCTGCCTGCTGTATGGTGTGCATGTCAGGCGGGCAATGTAAATTGATCGCCCGGCTTCAGTGCAAAACCCTGCACAAATTGTGTCGCCGGCAATGCTTTTGCACCTGGGCGTTGCAATATTTCCAGACACAGCGCGCCTTCACCGCATGCCACAATAATGCCGTCCTTTTCCACTGCAAGTACCGTACCCGGCTGTCCACTTAGTCCGGCACGCGCACTGACCTGAAAGATCTTGATGGGAGTTGTATTAAATATGGTGCTTGCTACCGGAAAGGGATTGTAGGCACGCACTGCACACGCAATCCGGTATGCACTCCATGTCCAGTCGATTTGGGCTTCGCCCTTGCTCAACTTGGCGGCATATGTCGTCAGCGTACTGTCCTGGGGAGTATGCACCAGGCGCTTTTGCTCCAGCAACCGGAGCGCCTCGACAATAGCTGCCGCCCCCAGCTCCGCCAATTTATCGTGCAGCGATTGTGCATTGTCATTGTTGCTGATCGGACACATTTTCTTTAGCAGCATATCGCCTGTATCCAGCCCCGCATCCATTTGCATGACAGTAATGCCGGTTTCTGAATCGCCCGCCAGAATGGCGCGCTGGATAGGAGCGGCCCCGCGCCAGCGCGGCAACAGTGAAGCATGAATATTCAGGCACCCGTATTTTGGCACTTGCAGCACTGCCTGGGGCAAAATTAAGCCATAAGCCGCAACCACCATGACGTCCGCTGCAAAAGTGGCCAGTTCGCTCTGGATGTCCGCATCCTTCAATGTGGCCGGTTGCATTACGCGCAAACCATGCCGCAACGCCAGCTCCTTGACCGGGCTGGCCGCAAGTTGCATACCGCGCCCGGCAGGCCGGTCAGGCTGGGTTAGTACCGCAACCACGTCAAAATGTTGCGACAGCAGCGCATCCAATGCCGCTGCGGCAAAATGGGGGGTGCCGGCAAAAATAATTTTCAAGCGTATATTCCTGTTACAGGGTCTCGCGCTGGTGTTTCTTCATTTTGGCGCGAATCCGGGATTGTTTGAGTTGTGAAAGGTATTCGACAAACACTTTGCCTTTGAGGTGATCCATTTCGTGTTGTACACAAGTCGCCAGCAGTCCTTCCGCCTCGAACGTAAAAGATACGCCCTGCGCATCCAGCGCACGCACGCTAACCCGTTCCGCGCGGCTGACATTTTCATATATACCGGGAACAGACAAACATCCCTCCTCGCGTTCAACTTCGCCGCCACGAAGGAGAATTTCCGGATTAATCAACACCAGCAGGTTATCATGAGTCTCGGAAATATCTATGACGATAATCTGTTCGTGCACGTCTACCTGGGTTGCGGCCAAACCAACCCCGGGGGCCGCATACATGGTTTCCGCCATGTCTCCGATCAGCTTTCGGGTGGAGGACGTCACCATCTGAACAGGCTTTGCAACGCGGTGCAACCGTTTGTCGGGATATTGCAGTATTTTAAGAATTGCCATAAATGCTTGCTAATTTAAGTGACTAGATGCAGAATTTAAGCCGCCGCGCGAGCATCGCGTCGCACTTATTTCACTCAGCTGGGGTTTCCATGCATAAGTTTATTATATCGCTGATTTGCTGTTTGTTGCCCGTCTTCGCCCTTGCCGACACGCCTGAAATCCGCGACAACGCCCCGGATCGGCATATCGTTGTAAAGGGAGACACGCTCTGGGATATCTCGGCCAAGTTTTTCAAGGACGCGTGGAAATGGCCTCAAATATGGGGCATAAACAAGGCCACCATCAAGGATCCGCACTGGATTTATCCCGGCGATGTAATCGTGCTGGATCGTGCTACCGGCACATTGCATCTTGGTGCAACTGTTGGCACCCCGGCCTCTTCAGCCGACCGCCCGGTTACCAGACTTTCTCCAACGGCGCATGGAGATAACAGCGTGCATGGAGCTATTCCCAGCATTCCGGTTGCAGACATTACCCCTTTCCTTAGCCAGCCTCTGGTTATCGAAAAGGACGGGTTATTCAATGCCCCGATAATTTCCGGCACGTTTGAACATCGTGTCATTCTGGGCAATGACGATATCGCCTATGCAAAAGGCCTGCAAGAAGCAAAGGGTACGCACTGGCAAATTTATCGCCCGGGCAAAACATTGACCGACCCTGACAGCAAAGAAATTCTGGGGCATGAAGTCATTTACCTTGGCGATGCGGATGTCGAAAAGTTTGCCGATATCAGCACACTCCGGATTACCCGTGCTATTCAGGAAGTCAACCCGGGCGATCGTCTTGTTCAGACTCCGGGCGATATTGTCAGCAGCTATGTGCCTCATGCGCCCGACAAGCAGATTTCCTCCCGTGTGATTTCGATATACGGCGGTGTTTCCCAGGCGGGGAAAAATACTGTTATTACGCTTAACAAAGGTCTGCGTGACGGCCTGGAAAACGGGCATGTGCTCGCTCTATATCGCAAAGGCGAGACCATGACCGAGAAAGGCAAAGGGTTTTTATCAAAAGATGTGCATTATGATTTGCCGGATACACGATACGGCCTATTGTTCGTATTTCGCACTTTCGACAGAGTGGCCTATGCTCTGGTGATGCAGTCTTCCCTGCCGGTGGAATTGCTGGACAGAGCACAAACCCCCTAATGACTATGCAAAAAGCTATGGACGCGGAACTTGCGTCGTGGCTTGCCCTGAATCGGATATCCGGCTTGGGCAGCGAGGGACTACGACGGTTGTTACAAACTTTCGGCACTCCCGAACAAATTTTCGCCGCCCCCTCCCATGCGCTCAGGCAAACCGTCAAACCTGCCGTAGCGGACGCTATAGCCTTGGGCATAGACGAGGGCGCTCTGGCCCCCGTTGCAGAGTGGCTGACTGATCCCAACAACTCCATAGTTACTCTGGCCGACCCGGACTATCCACAAGCACTGCTCAATATTTCAGACCCCCCGCTGCTGCTGTATGTTAAAGGCCGCCGAGCATTACTCAATCTTCCCTCGCTTGCCGTTGTCGGTAGCCGGAATGCTTCTGCGCAAGGAATGAAAAATGCTGAAGCATTCGCACTGGCGGCAAGTTCCGCCGGACTATGCATCGTAAGTGGCATGGCGCATGGCATCGATGCTGCGGCACATCGTGGCGGACTACTCGGCAGCGGCTCCAGCATAGGCGTGGTTGGTACCGGACTGGACAAGGTTTATCCTGCCGCCAACCGTGAGTTGGCACACCAACTGGCCGCTGAAGGCGCACTGATTTCCGAATTCCCCCTCGGCACACCGCCGCTGGCGGCAAATTTTCCGCGCCGAAACCGTATTATCAGTGGGCTCAGCCGGGGTTGCCTGGTGGTGGAGGCAGGACTACAAAGCGGCTCGTTGATTACCGCCCGCATGGCTCTGGAACAAGGTCGCGAAGTATTTGCAATTCCGGGCTCTATCCACGCCCCGCAGTCCAAAGGCTGCCATTACCTGATCAAGCAGGGTGCCAAACTGGTTGAAAATGCGCAGGATATTCTTGAGGAACTGGGAGGTTTCGCTTGCGTCCCCTTCCTTCCGGCCAACGCAAGCGAAGACCATCCGTTGTTCGAATTTCTGGGCTTCGATCCGGAGGATATGGATAGTCTTTCTCACAGCAGTGGCTTGACGATTGAGTCGCTATCCGCCATTCTGTTACAACTTGAACTGGAAGGTCGCGTTGCCACTTTACCAGGCGGACTATACCAACGTATTAATTAATATAAGTTTTTCGGGGCGACATGTTTGATATTCTGATGTTTTTATTTGAAAGTTATTTTTATGCTGGCAACTACCCCGACTCCGATAAACTCTCTCTCAAGCTAAGTGCTGCCGGATTTGAGGACGAAGATATTCACCGGGCATTGGACTGGTTGTCCGGCCTGAAACAGCTTACCCAGGCGGACTATCCTGCCGCCATCAACCAAAGCGGTCCGCGCTGTTATGCCGACCTGGAAATCAAACGTGTCAGTCCGGACGCGTTGCGCTTTCTCGCGTTCTGGGAATCAAACAAAATGATTACGCCGGTTGAAAGGGAAATGATTCTGGACCGCGCTGTTGCACTCGGCCGCGATAACCTGCCTCTGGACAAGATCAAACTGATCGCATTGCTGGTATTGTGGAATCAGCACGAAGAATTGGATCCCATGATAGTCGAAGATCTGCTTACTCCGGCTGATTCCAGCCGCTTACATTAATCACGGACGAAATATTTTACCCCATGGCGAGCAATTTACTGATTGTTGAATCCCCGGCCAAAGCCGTCACCCTGAAAAAATATCTGGGTAAAGATTTTGAGGTTCTGGCCTCCTATGGCCATGTGCGCGATCTGGTTCCCAAAACAGGAGCGATCGATACGGAAAATGGCTTTGCCATGCAGTATGAAACCATTGCCCGCAATAGCAAACATGTGGATGCCATCGCCAAAGCAGCTGCTGTTGCCGACAACATATTCCTGGCTCCCGACCCGGATCGCGAAGGGGAAGCCATTGCCTGGCATATCGCCGAATTGCTCAAGGGCAAGCGCGGCATGAAGAATAAAAAATTACAGCGGGTAGTCTTCTATGAAATCACCCAAAGCGCCGTAAAAGAAGCGGTTGCACACCCGCGTGAAATTTCAATTCCGCTGGTCAATGCACAACAGGCACGGCGCGCGCTGGACTATCTGGTGGGCTTCAACCTATCCCCCCTGTTGTGGCGAAAAATTCGCCCCGGACTTTCTGCCGGTCGCGTGCAAAGCCCCGCGTTGCGCCTGATTGTGGAGCGTGAACTGGAAATAGAGGCTTTCCGCTCGCAGGAATACTGGACGGTACATTTAAACAGCCAAAAGAACAGCTTGCCCTTCGCTGCCAAGCTCTTCCAGTATCAGGGTAAGAAGCTGGAACAACTCAGCATAGGCAGTGAAGCGGAATACGGAAAAATTTTCGACACACTCAGTGCCGCAAAACTTCCGCCCAAAGTCGTACGCGTGGAAAAAAGAGCCAAGCAGCGTTATGCCGCCGCCCCCTTCACCACGTCGACATTGCAGCAGGAAGCCGTGCGCAAACTGGGCATGACTTCAGAGCGCACCATGCGCATAGCCCAGCAACTTTATGAAGGCGTGGATATCGGCGGGCAAACCGTGGGCCTGATTACCTACATGCGTACCGACTCTGTAACGCTGGCCAAGGAGGCCGTGCAGGAAATCCGCGGTTATATCAGCGAAAATTTCGCGGAAGACTATTTGCCCAAATCCAGCCCGGTTTACAAAAGTAAGTCCAAAAATGCGCAGGAAGCGCATGAAGCGGTGCGCCCCACCTCGATCGCCCGAACCCCGGACAGTGTGCGTAGCCACCTCACCATAGATCAGGCGCGGCTGTATGAAATGATCTGGAAGCGCACACTGGCGTGCCAGATGGCCCCTGCCCGCTTTGACACTGTCAGCCTCGACATCCGTCTCGGCGGCGACGACACTCTGTTCCGCGCCAGCGGACAAACGCTGGTATTCCCCGGCTTTATCGCCGTGTACCAGGAAGACACTGACGACAGCGAGGAAGAAGAATCCGGCAAGCTGCCTCCTCTGGCTGAAGGCGAAACCATTCCGCTCGACAAACTGTTCGGCGAGCAGCATTTTACCCAGCCTCCACCCCGATTTTCAGAAGCCAGTCTGGTCAAAACGCTGGAAGAGCACGGTATCGGCCGGCCTTCCACTTACGCCAGCATTATCTCAACGTTGCAAGCGCGCGAATATGCGGTACTGGACAAGAAGCGCTTTCAGCCCACCGATGTGGGACGCGTTGTCAACAAGTTTCTCACCGAACATTTCACACGTTACGTGGACTATGGCTTTACCGCCCAGATGGAAGACGAGCTGGATGAAATCTCCGAAGGCAAGCGTGACTGGATTCCGGTGCTGGATGAATTCTGGAAAGGATTCAACCAACTGATCGGAGACAAAAAAGATGTGGATCGTCCGGGTACGGAATTGCTGGACGAACCCTGCCCGAAGTGCGGAAAGCCTTTAAACAAACGGCTCGGCAAGCGCGGCAGCTTCATTGGTTGCACCGGTTATCCGGAATGCGACTACACGCGCAATCTCACCGGAGAAGCCGATGCCGGTGAAGCGCGCAAGGAATTGGGGCCTGACCCCGCCAGCAAGCTGCCGGTGCTGCTATTGCGCGGACCTTACGGCTATTATGTGCAGCTGGGTGAAGTGGAAGAAGGAGCAAAGAAAAAACCCAAACGCATTTCCTGGCCAAAAGAGTTGCCGCTGGAATCGGCCGATTTGACTGCCGCCCTGAAATTACTTGAATTACCCAAGGAATTGGGGGATCACCCCGAGACCGGCAAAAAAGTCATCGTCAATATCGGTCGTTTCGGCCCTTATATCGGTCATGACGGAAAATTTAAATCTGTCCCCAAAAGCGAAAGCGTCTTCACTATCCAGCTGGATCGCGCTGTCGCGTTGCTGGCAGAAGCCAGAACCTCCAATACCGTTTTACGGGAATTGGGCGTACACCCGGATGACAACAAGCCTGTCGATGTATGCAGCGGGCGATATGGCCCCTATGTACGGCATGGCAAGATCAACGCCACACTGCCCAAAGACACCACGCCGGACGAAATTACTCTGGAAGAAGGCTTGGCATTACTGGCTGCACGGGTAGCCAAAGGGCCGTCGGTCAAGAAAAGCGCTCCCGGGAAAAAAGCAGCTGCCGAGAAAAAGCCTGCTGCAAAAAAGACAGCCGCAAAAAAATCCGTTGCAAAAATAACATCCACCGCAAAGAAGAAAGCCCCCCCTAAAAAGCCTGCGGCAAAAAAATCTGATTCTTAATCTGTGTGAATGGACTGCAGGCCGTTTACACAGATTCGTCAGAGTTGAATGCCGCCCCGTGTCCCATGTTGAATTGAGTTTGAACCGGCAAGGGTTGAAGTGAAATATTCCCTTAGCAGACAATTTTTTGCTAGATTATGAGGTTTTCCGGAAATACGCCAAAGTATCCAAATGATCAACCCTCGTGTAGCGCTGCTTTTCAAATCGCTGCCTGCCAACTATCCGCGTCGGCTGCAACGTAAGCATCCGCACATTCTCAATCGTCTGATGGAATTGTGGGGCACACCGGAATTCGAACCTTACATTCACAATCTTATGCTGGATACGCGCGGCGGACGTTACGGCTTCAGTCTTGAAGTGATAGCCGAGCTAATGTTTATCCAAACCTTGCATAATATTTTTAAAAGCGAAGGCTATAGCTTCCCGGACGTTGTCATTCCCGAAAAAATAATTCCGCAAGCTCCGGAACAGGAACAGGAACAGGAAACGGAATTACCATTACCCAAAGCCGCCGGAACCTGGGAATCCGTTCAGGCCGCCGATCCTACGCCTCAAGGCTTCCAGCATGCAATCGAGAAAGGCCAACTCGATACAATCCGGTCTTTCCTTGATGCCGGAATAGAGGTTGACTACCGGTTTGAGGAACAACAAACTCCGCTGATTCTTGCCGCCATTAACAAGCAGCTCAACACGGTGCGCTGCCTGCTTGAGCATGGCGCGGAGGTTAATTTGTGCGATGTGGGGAAATACACCGCACTGCACTGGGCCGCATATTACCGCCATGTAAATATCATCTCCATTTTAATTGATGCCGGAGCGGAAATTGATGTCATGCAAAAGAGCGGAGACACCCCGCTGGCACTGGCCGTTACTCGCGGGCATCTGGACGCAGTCAAGCTGCTGCTTGAGCGCCAAGCCGATCCCAACGTCTCTGATGGAACCCATTTGCCTTTGGCTATTGCCTTGCGCAAAAACAATCCTGAAATGATAGCGCTGCTACAACAATTCGGGGCACATGCTTAATGGCAGGCAAATTATAATCGGTGGTGCGTTCCGGCCTGAAATCAAAAATTGAACGAATCTCCTTCCCAACTGTCACTTCGAGCTTTATCATCTATTTTCAAAAATCAACCCTATGATCCGCGGCATTGGCCGGGATAGTTAAATCTGGAGAATTTTCTAATGACTGCACTCTCGCCACTCAGAAACGTCCCGCACGGCAATATTTTTCACCCCGGTGACGTTTTCGTGCTCTTTGGAGAGCTTTTTGGCCGTGGATATGCCAACGGTCTGGTTAATGAAGCACGCAAGGCTGGAATGACTATTGTGGGAGTCACCGTCGGACGCCGTGACGAAAACAACGCACTGCGCCCCCTGACCGATGAGGAACTGGCTTTAGCCGAGACCAACCTCGGGGGGAAAATCATTAATATTCCGCTCATGGCAGGTTTTGATCTGGATGCCCCCGACGGCGAACCCACTCCGACCGATTTGCTGGCAGAGATGACGCTCAAAAGCTGGCAGGACGACAAACTTAATTGGCAACATATCGAAAAATGCCGCACAGTTGGCGTAAAGCGCATCAAGGATTCCATAGCAAGGGTAATGTCCGAACTTGACGGCATCATTCCCGAAGGAAAAAATGCTTTCTTTGCCCATACCATGGCGGGAGGCATCCTCAAGGTAAAAGTATTTCTGGCCATCGCCAACCGTATCTACAAGGGGCGCGGCGAACGTTTCATGTCTTCGCGTGCCTTGCTCGACAGCGATATTGGAAAACTTAGCCTGATGAATTTCGACGAGGTCACCGCGAATACTTTTCAGTATCTTATCGAGGGTAGCTCACGTATCCGCAGCCGCCTGGAAAAATCGGGAGGACAAGTACGTTACACGGCCTACGGTTATCACGGTACGGAAATTCTGATCGACGGAAGCTACCAGTGGCAAACTTACAGCAACTACACTCAGGGTTACGCAAAAATGCGTCTCGAACGCATCGCTGAAAGCGCCTGGGCACAAGGCATCAAGGCCACCGTTTACAATTGCCCCGAAATTCGCACCAACTCTTCGGACATATTTGTCGGGGTAGAGCTTTCTCTGTTCCCGCTGCTCTCGGCCCTGAAAAAGGAAGAAGGGGGCGAATGGGCTGAAAATCAGTGGCAAATCTGCCGCAGTTTGTTGCAGGAAGGCTGTTCGCTGGAAAATCTGTTCCATAAAATCGACACCTACAATGCGAGCACTGTAATGACACCGTTCCGCAATTTTGCAGCATGGCCCATGGACAATAACGTCGCGCTGGCTGATTTGATGATAGGAACTTCGGAAGAAATCACCCAAATGCACTTGGACCGGAAAGCCCTGATTACCGACCACTTGAGTTCCCTGGTACTGGAAGGAACCGGGCCGCTGATGTTTCATGAAACATCCGCCCCCTCTGCACCGGTGCTGTGGCTCAACCACGATATCATTGCCAGACAGCTCAATCTGATGCATGCATAAAACGGGCGGGAATTTTCAACCAAACCGTTGAAATTTCCGCAGGGCTATATATTGCGCAACTATTGTTTCCGAGCGGCCAACGAGTTGGCCCCACACAATAGCGCACTCACTCAATCAAGGGGCATGCCAATTGTTACCCGGCGAACTAGAAAATTATTTGCATTCGCACATTCCGTTGTCACATGCGATGCAGGTAGCCGTCGTAGCCATAGATCCCGACAGCATTACCTTAAGTGCTCCCCTTGCTCCCAACATCAACCATCGGGATACGGTATTTGGCGGAAGCGCATCCGCAGTCGCCATACTTGCGGCATGGTCCTTTTTGAATACCCGTTTAAATAATGCAAATTTCAGAAGTCGCCTGGTCATTCAGCGCAACGCGATGGAATATACCCACCCGATTGCGGGGGAATTCACCGCATGTGCCACGCTACAAAATCCCGGGCAGTGGGAAGAATTTTTACGCACACTGGCACGCAGGGGAAAAGCGAGAATCACCGTTGTTACAGTGATTGAATTTGAAGGACGTGCAGCCGGACATTTTGAGGGCGAATTTGTAGCTTTGGAAACGCAGAGTTAAACCAAGCTACAAAAACGGGGCGCCAACTGCCTGATGAATTTAAAATATTGGGGCTAACCGCAAAGTCTCGACTTTCAGCCTCTCCATTCAAATAGCAGATTATTCGACTTGACGGAACAATGAATCAATCACAATTTGATTACATCATAATTGGCGCGGGCAGTGCTGGCTGCTTATTGGCCAAGCGCCTCAGCGAGAACCCCAAAGTCAGTGTCCTGCTGCTGGAGGCAGGCAAACCGGACAACTACATCTGGATTCATATTCCTGTCGGCTATTTGTACTGTATAGACAACCCGAGAACCGACTGGCGTTTCAGAACAACCGAAGAACCCGGTTTAAATGGACGCTCTCTGCTGTATCCCAGGGGGAAAGTATTAGGAGGATCGTCATCCATTAACGGCATGATTTATATGCGCGGCCAGGAAGCAGATTATGCCCATTGGGCGCAGGAGACCGGAGATCCTTCCTGGTCATGGCCCGAAGCACTCAAACGCTTTAAGAAATTTGAAGATTACTACGGCGGGGATAATCCGTGGCATCGGCAAGGCGGAGAGTGGCGTGTGGAGAAACAGCGCCTCAAGTGGGACATTCTGGAGGTATTCAAGAATGCTGCGATAGAAACGGGCATTCCTCATTCGGACGATTTTAATCGTGGCGATAATTTTGGCGTAGGTTATTTTGACGTAAATCAGCGATCCGGGTGGCGCCTGAATGCTTCTCGCGCATTTTTGAAGGAATGCTCAAACAGACCGAACTTAACAATACGGACAGGTGCGCTGGTCAAGCAGCTGAAAATTGATACACCCACCAGGCGCTGCTTCGGCGTTGAATATATTCAGGATGGAAATGTTTATTTGGCGGAGGCCGGAAGAGAAGTATTGCTCAGTGCAGGCGCGGTGGGCAGCGTGCAAGTTCTGGAGCGTTCAGGAATAGGTTCAGCGCACCGCTTACGAGAATTGGGAATACAGGTGCAGAGCGATTTGCCGGGCGTAGGCGAAAATTTGCAGGATCATTTGCAACTGCGGATGTCCTATCGGGTAAACGGAATTTCGACTTTAAATACAAGAGCCCATTCCCTGTGGGGGAAAACCCTAATTGGGCTGGAGTACCTGATAAAGCGCACCGGTCCAATGTCTATGGCCCCCTCCCAATTGGGGGCATTCGCTTTTAGTTCGCCGGATCAATCCCGCGCCAATCTGGAGTATCACGTACAACCGCTATCACTGGAAAAATTTGGCGATCCGCTGCATCCATTCAATGCCTTTACGGCCAGCGTTTGTAATTTGCGCCCCACCTCGCGCGGCAGCATTCATATCGACTCAACCGATGTGAATAAGGCCCCCATCATAAAGCCCAATTACTTATCGACCGAACAAGACTGCAGGGTTGCCATCGACTCATTAAAGCTGACCAGAAGGATTTTATCCAGCCCGTCGTTTAAGCAATATTGCCCGGAAGAATATAAGCCGGGAGTCCAATACCAGAGCGACGAACAATTGATTGAGGCAGCGGGTAATATTGGCACAACTATTTTTCACCCGGTTGGAACTTGTAAAATGGGCCGCCTTAATGATCCCATGGCCGTTTTGGATGCCGAACTGCGCGTAAAGGGGATCAAAGGCTTGCGGGTTGTTGATGCTTCCGCAATGCCCAACATCACCTCCGGAAATACTGCGGCCCCCACCATGATGATTGCCGAGCGTTTAGCCGAGCTCTTGAGTAATTGAGAGGGCGACAGAAAAAATATTGTTTCAGGCCGGCCAGTTGATTGGATAAATAGGGCGGATTTTATATCGCTGATTATTGCAACGGGTTTTGAGAGGGCGGCTAAAGTGCACAGCAAACGTCAGGGGAACACCACTGAGCTTCTGTATAACGGGATCGGAAACTCTACGCTGGGCTGAAAATCAACCGCGCATTTTTTAAAACGGGTTCATTGCTTAGCTGAGTGAGAAGCTGGTAGCATGTTTGCCAGCTCCTGAAATCATAAAACAGAGGGAAGCCCAGACACTATCCGGCAACGAGGAAATGAGATGTCCAATTTAGCCGTTATAACAGGCACCAGCGGAGCACTTGGAACTGCGATCGCCAAACGATTTAAACAATCCGGCTACACTGTATGTGGCTTGGACATTACAGCAAAAGATAACACCAACATAGATCTGTTTATTGAAGTTGATTTAAATAAATTCGTCATCCACGAACAAACGAGATCTGAAGTAATTGGAAAAATTAAGCAGTGGGCAGGGGCCAATACAATCCGGACCATAGTAAATAACGCAGCCTATCAATACGTTAGCAAAAATCACCCTATTGATGCAAACGAAATATTACAGTCGTACAACATTAACGTGGTCGCTCCGTATCTATTGATTTCCAACCTCGCCGAGCAAATTACCCAGTCCATCGGCTGCGTAGTAAACGTGGGCAGCATACATGCAAGGTTAACGAAACCCGGTTTTCTCGCGTACTCAACCAGTAAAGCAGCGTTGTCCGCGCTAACCAGAGGACTGGCAATAGACTACGAAGATCGTTTTAGAATTATTTGCATAGAACCTGCGTCAATCAGCACCCCAATGCTGCTGGAGGGTTTCAAAAGCAATCCAGAAAAGCTGGATGAACTTGAAGGCTATCATCCTCAAAAAAGGATAGCCACCCCCATGGAAGTTGCAGAAATGATCTACCAAATCAATTCGAGCAAAATCAGATTTCTACACGGCTCTTGCATTGATATGAGCGGTGGAATTGTGAATAGGCTTCACGATCCTGTTTGAATGGCAAAGGATTCTCAGAAACACAAATATATAGTCAGAATATCTTACAGCATTCACTTCGCCTAACTGGCAAAAACACATTTCAATTTTAAACTGGAAAATATAATGACGCTACCTTCCGAATTTGACGAAAATCATTTCCCTTTGTCTAGGAGATTTATTGACAAAAGCAGGGAGAAGTTTATAGCAAAGTACCTGAGTATAAATGATTTAATCTGCGATATTGGGAGTCAAGGAAAGAATATCCCAGCACTGCAAGGCTATAACTTGGTTACATTGGATATAACTGATTCAACAAAACCTGATATCGTCGCTGACATTACTAGATATAACACCAGCATCGAGGACAATTATTTTGATGCACTATTGTGTACTGAAGTTTTGGAACATGTTGTCGATCCATTCGCCGCGATTCGAGAAATAAGAAGAATTTTGAAGGTAGGTGGACATGTCTTATTTACAACACCATTGAATGCAAGAATTCATGGTCCGGTTCCGGATTGTTGGCGCTTTACCGAGTTTGGGCTCAAAGTATTATATAGAGACTTTGAAATGCTCGAATTCGACAAACTGAATACACCAGGACGTAACTTATTTCCTTTACATTACTGCGCGATTGTTCGCAAACATAAGGGCGATTTAACTGAAACTGATCCAAGAAATATGGAATTCCAAAAGGTCGATTGAAAGAAGCACCCCGCCGCATGCAGCGGGGTGTTAACACCGCTTGCTGGCTTTCGCCCCAAGGAACGGAGAATTTGCTCGGGGAGATTCAAGGCTGTCTTGACGATCGCACCTGCGAAAAGTATTCGATGATAGATATAATAAGTAATGTCAAATGCGAGCTGGGAGAAGGTCTGATATGGGACCCTACTCTAAACCTGCTATTAATGACAGATATAACAAAAAATAGATTAATTACCATTGATGTCTATCATGACACCTACTGTGAGTGGGATATGCCCGAGCTTATTGGGTGGGTGTTATTGACAGAGAGAAAGAGTACCTATGCGTTAGGTCTTAAATCGGGAATTGCATTTCTTGACACGACTTCTCAATTAGAGTTGGCGTGGGTAAATCGCGAATTTCCAGATCATCCACAGTGCAGGTTGAACGATGCATGCACAGATGCTTTAGGCCGGATTTGGTATGGGAGCATGAATTACTGCGACTCTACAAAAGAGGATGGAGAATTAGCCAGTATCTCTTGCGAATTACATCCGAAAGTGCATGACAGTGGTTTCACTGTGACCAATGGTCCGTTGATATCTCCCGATAGCAAATATCTACTTTTAAACGACACACTCAAGGGGATTGTGTATCAGTATGATTTCTCGCTAACGTTGGGAGAACTTTCAAACCGCAGAGTTTTTATGACATTCCAACCCGACCAAGGATTCCCTGATGGCATGTGTTTCGACGTCGAAGGGAATCTTTGGTTGGCTATGTGGGGGGTAGGTAAAGTATTGAAAGTGAGCCGACAAGGTGAAATACTGCACGAATACAATATTCCAGCGCCAAATGTAACTAACGTGTGCTTTGGCGGCATAAATCTTGATAGATTGTTTATTTCGAGTGCAACGGCTGGCCTTGAAGAAAGTAACGCAAGTATGTTTTTGCAATCAGGTTCCGTATTTGAATTAAAGAATCATGGCACCAGAGGATTTAATTCGCATCTGGTGAAACTGGAGAGGTAATGGAACTTATATCTGTAATTGTCCCAATTTACAACCTTGATGCTTACCTTTTTCAATGTATTAACAGTATAACTAATCAGACCTATAAGCAACTGGAAATTATCCTGGTAGATGACGGATCAACAGATAAAGCGCTTGAGCTTTGTGAATCGTTTAGGAAGCAAGACCAAAGAATCAAAGTCATCGCGAAAGCAAATGGTGGGCTTGTCAGTGCAAGAAAAGCAGGACTTAATGCTTCTACCGGAGAATATATATTCTATGTTGACGGGGATGATTGGATTGATGGCGACTGCTTAGAGCGGTATTATCAATATGTCAAACAACATGACGTTGATATCGTAATCGGAGATTACAAGAGAGAATTTATTGGTAATTTTGTTAAGATTAGTAATGGTGTGCTTTGCGGATACTATGACCGAGAGCGCATGATTAAGGAAATCTTCCCTCGTATGATTTACACGGGCGAATTTTTACATCACGGCATAAAGACCTATTCATGGGGCAAGCTCTACAAAAGGAAAATAATAGAACA
>Ga0265331_10001278_pt1 | contig 18749 bp, 12 predicted proteins | sample 41923metaG_FD_202088 | JGI IMG/M metagenome (GOLD analysis project Ga0265331, IMG submission 202088) | Rhizosphere microbial communities from Carex aquatilis grown in University of Washington, Seatle, WA, United States - 4-19-23 metaG | ecosystem: Host-associated > Plants > Roots > Rhizosphere... | reverse complement strand
TCATCCCAGCCAATCAGTGCGGCCAGAGGCCCGATAGCGCCGCGGACCACGGGCAAATATCGCGGGTCGCTCGGCATCGAGAACTTGAGTTCGAGGCCGTGCGGAGCATTACCCATTGCCACCTCCAGGCAGGCGCCGCTCGAGGGCCAATACAGTTTCGTCATCGGTCTGTGGCGCTGTCCCGCGAAACCGCGCCACCGCCTCCAGCAGCCCTCGGCCGGCTGCTACCGGGGATTCCGTGGGCAGATTTCGGGCGGCGGAAAGCAAACCGTCCAGGCCTAATTGCGCACCGGATGCATCCCAGGACTCGCTGATCCCGTCGGTGAAGACCAACAGGAGGTCCCGGGGCTCCAACTGGACCGCCGTCTGGCGGTAGGAAGTTCCCGCAATGAGCCCTAGTGGAAGGTCAACAATCTCTTTGCTGAGCGGTGTGGAGTCCAATAGCAGGCTCCACTCCCGTGCTGCGGCACGATACCAGAGAGGAGGCACCTGACCGGCGTTCGTAAACAGTAGCTCCCCGGAATCCGAGTAGAAGCTGGCCACGAAAGCCGTGGCAAACTGCGGGCTCTCCGCGGTCCTCAGAAAGTTCTCGTTCAGCTCCTGGATCAAGGCGGATTGATCCCAGCTCTCGACATGCTGCCGCAACGAGTCGCGCAAACGGCCGGCCGCGGCGCTGACCGCTTCGCCATGGCCGGATACGTCCGCCAGGACAACCCGGGCGATCACGCCGTGGCTGCAAGCGGACATGTAATAGAGGTCTCCGCCGCGTGTAGAAGGTTCGAGCGGTCGGCACGAAATCCAGCCCGCCAATCCCGGCAACTCCGCCGAGAACGCAGCGAGACGATTCCCACCGCGCACCTCCCGACAGGCAAGGCGCTGGACCTCCTCAGCCCCTCCGAGCATCATTTGCTTCACCGTAACATACGGAGGGCCGGAAGGTGCGGACATACCGCTACGCCGCCAACACCTTGTGTACGAACTGGACCGCCATCGAACCTTCGCCCACCGCCGACGCCACGCGCTTCACGCTCCCGGAGCGGATATCTCCGACAGCAAAAACGCCGGGCAGACTCGTCTCGAGCATATACGGCGCACGGCTCAAGGACCACTCCGGCCCCAGGTCGGTGCCGGTTTTGACGAACTGTTTGCCGTCAAGCGCCAAACATCCTCCGAGCCATGCGGTGTTGGGATTCGCACCAGTCATCAGGAACACGTGGCGGACCTCGTGGGTCTCGGCCGTCTCCTCGTCTCTGGCTCGCCAACGAACACGCTCGAGGTGCGCGTCGCCATCGAGTTCTTCGATTTGGGTCCACGCCTTGAGAGTGATGGTTTGGCAGGCCTCGATTCGGGAAACCAGGTATCGGGACATCGTGTCGGCAAGCCCCGGGCCGCGAACCAGAAGGTAGACGTGCTTGGCGATCCCGGAAAGGAACATCGCCGCTTGCCCGGCGGAGTTTCCTCCTCCGACAACGACGACTTCCTCGTTGCTGCATAGCTGGGCCTCGACCTGCGTCGCGCCGTAGTAGACACCGGCGCCCTCGAACCGCGCCAGCTTCGGCAGAGGCAGCTTTCGGTATTGCGCGCCAGCCGCCAAAATGATGCTGCGCCCCCGAACGGATCCTCCATCGTCCAGTTCGATCGCGTAGGGCGCACGGGCGCATTTTAAGGCGCGCGCCGCACGTGCCACCAGGATCTGTGCGCCGAACTTCTCCGCCTGCACGAACGCGCGGTTCGCGAGATCCTGGCCCGAAATGCCCATGGGAAAACCTAGATAGTTCTCGATCCTGGAACTCGCGCCGGCTTGGCCTCCCGGCGCGTTGCCCTCGAGCACCAGCACATTCAGCCCCTCCGAGGCTCCGTAAACCGCCGCGGCAAGCCCGCTCGGTCCCGCACCAACCACGATCAAGTCGTATACTGCGCCCTCGTCGACCCCTGCATTCAAACCAAAGCACGCAGCGGCCTCCGCATTGGTGGGGTTCCGAAGCACCAACTCCCCACGGCAGATCAGCACCGGGATCTCCGTCACCTGAATCCCGAAGTGATCGAGCATCCCCTGCACATCGGGATCGCGCTCGACGTCCACATAGGTATGGGGATGGCCGTTGCGGGACAGGAAGCTTTTCAGTCGTAAAGTGTCGCCGGAATGGCTGGATCCGATCAGCACCGCGTCGCCTACGGAGTTGGCGATCAGATACACGCGGCGCAGCACGAAGGAGCGCAGAAAAATCTCGCCAAGCGCGACGTCCGACTGCATGATCCGCCGCAGTGATGCCCTGCCAAGCTCGAGCAGCGTGCTCGCTTCGTGCGCCCGGCATCGGACCAGGCTGCGCCGGCCCGAGAGCTGATTCACTTCTCCCGTGAACTTCCCCGGGCCAAGGATTCTGAGCTCGGTCTCCTGCCGGCCCGTAACACCAATGATCTCGATACTGCCCTGGAGTACGATAAAGACCCCATGGCTGTCATCGCCCTGGTCGTAAACGATTTCGCCCGGCTGTACGGTTCGCTGTTCGGCGAATGCAGCGAGCCTCGCGATCTGAGCGTCATCCAAGACAGGGAACATCAAGTCGGTCTGTTGCGGGTCTTCAGCCATGTTACTTACCCCTCCTCACCCATGATCGTTCGAAGCTAGTCCCATCCGCCGCCCAGGGCCTTGTACAGCTGAACCACGCTTAGCAACTCGTTCAGCTTGATCTGGGAGTCCGTCAGCTCGGCCTGAAAGAGGTCGCGGTCCGCATCCAGGGCGTTGAGTTGCGTATCCACGCCGCCGCGATAGCGCACGTACGCCAATCCCGGCAGTATCGCGCGCGGCCGGAGTCTTACGGAGCAGGCTCTGTAGGCGGTCTTGAAGCGCGACCACTTGCCCAGCGCCATGCAGGAGGACACCTGCCCATCTGGATCTTTACAGCGGAATCCTATCACACAAAAAGGGTTTTGTGGAGCGTAAGCTGTCCGCGTAAACTGTCCGCGATACGACGACAGGTGATCTTTATGGTGGCGCTTTGCCGCCTGAAAGAGGCGACGGAATCCTGAGAGTCCAGGCCGGAACGTTGCTACTCTCCCACCAGTTTGAACAGGTAGTTGAAGTAGTTCCCCGGCGTGGGTTTGATGTCCTGGGCGCGGACGGTGAAGCCAGGCAGCATTTCCTCCATGATGTGTTTGTATAGGAGAGTCTTGAACTCGTGGAGAGGGTCGTTCTCCCGCAGGGAGATGTCGGCGATCTCGACGCGTTTGGTATCGAACCAGACTTCGGTGATGTCGGTCCGCATATTGCCGATCCGGCGGACCTGGAGAGCCTCCAATTCTTCTCTGATCTCGGATAGACGCGAAGGGGAGAGTTGGAGCGCTTCGAGCTCAGGTACGGACTGCCCCTTGGCCAGCCGGTCGAGCTGATCGTAAAGGGTGCTCAGGTCGGCGTTGCGCTTGATGAAGTTGATCTGGCCCTCTTTCAGTAGTGCGTCGACCTTCTTGGGGTCCAGCGGGAGCGCCGGTTTGAGGCCCTGCTGCCGCAGAGTGGACGAGTTGTTCAAACCCTCCGCGATGTCGTTGAAGGTGCTGTTGCCGCCATAGCTCTTTCCGCGGATGGTCACCTGCTCGTGAAACGTGAGGAATTCCGTGGGATCGGGCTTGTGCCCCTGCAGTTGTTCCTTGAGCCGCTCGGCGACGTAGCGCTTGATCTCCTTCTTCTCGATCGCCTTGCCCGTTGTACCGCTGCCGCCTCCGCCGCGCCCGCCCCCCTTCTTGGGAACAGCCTCGGTGGTTTCGCCGACAGTTCCGCCGGCGGTGGTGGTAACGGTCTTCGGCGCCTTCTTCGGAGCCACCACCCGGCGCACGGCCCTCGGATCGCCCGAAACCGCCCGAAGTTCCTGCTCCGCTTCCTCGAGCTCTTCGGCAGCGTTGACGGCAGGCGTCAGTTCCTTCTTCCCTCCGACCACCTTGAGGTGGCCGGTCTTGGCCGCGGTGGTTTGTCCCTCGCCCTGTACTACGGAGCGGATCGGCGACTTGGCGGCCGTGTCGGCGAGCGACTCAGGGTCGGGAGGCGGCCCGGTCCCTGCGACAGCTGGCTTGACGGCCGGCGGGCCGGCCTTCTCGGCATCGTCGATGGCTTGGAGCAAAGCCTCGGTCTGCTTGCCAACCTGCTCGATGTTCTCGAGGTCGCTCGCGTCCAGTTCTTTGGCCGCTCTGACGGCGGCGCGCCAGTTGGCGTAGTTCTTGCGCAGGCCATTCCCCAGCTGCACGAGGCCAACGCCGCCGCGCGCCAGGCCGTAAATCCGAACGTAGGCTGTGATCTGGTCGAGGCTGGTGACGAACTCGCGGCCCTGGTCCGGCCAGGTCTCGATAATCCAGCCGCGGTGTTCCTGGATGACGCTGTTGGTGAGATCTAGCGTCAAGGCGATACGGTCGGCCCAGACCAGGCCAGTGCGAGCGGCCGCGCCGACGCGAGCCACAGTCGAGACGGCGCCCAGACCCTCCACCGTTTCGGCCCCGGCCGCCACCTCGCCTCCAAACCCGAACGTCAGGCCGGTGCCGAATGCCTCACCAGCCTTCTCGAGCGCCACTCGCGTCGATTCGTTCTCGAGCTGCAACAGGTAGAGCGCGGGGAAGTAGCCCACGGTCCCGCCCTCGTCGTAGAACTTCACTCCCACGACGTCGGTTTCGTCGAGGATCACCTCGTCCCAGATCCTGGACGGCAGGCGCAGATCGCGATCGTAAAAGTAATCGGTGCCGAAAATGTCGAAACGGAGGTGGACGGCGATCTTGCCATCGGGGAGACGGCGCGCGTATATGGGCGAGGGGGTCAGCACTGTAATGCCGGGTTTTCTGTAAGGCAGAATCAGGCTGGATTTCGCCTTCTCCAACCCCTTGGCGAATACCTCCGCCGTCATCACCGCCTTGGTCTTGATGGCGAGGATGCGGTCCGCCTGCTTCTGCTCGTCCTCGAAGACTTCCCCGGCGGTCAGCTCGTCGAAGAGGCGGTCCAGGAGGCGACGGCCTTCGGGGGTCCCGGCGAGCTGGCGAAGCTGCTCGTCGGTTGCGGCTTCGGCGAAAGCCAAGGACACATCATCCTGGTCGGTGGAGCCCAACGAATCGATGACGCGCTGGACGTAGTCGGGGTCGCTACGCAAGGCTCGCTTGAGCAGATCGGCGCCCAGCGCCTGCTCGTCGAGATTCAGCCAACTCGTGTGGTCGTCGATCAACTCCTCCGGCGTTCGCACGGGCGGCGGTGGCTCGATCGTTTCCAGATGGGGCGTGGGCGGCGGCACAATGTCGCTCTCGACCGGCTGCACCAGCGTGGGAGGAGGCGGAGGTGGCGGTGCGAGGACGTCGTGCAGCTCCGGCGGCGGGAGTTGCGGCAGTTCGTCCACATCCGGCGCAGGCAGGGGCGGCAAGTCGGGCGGCTTCGCTTCGATCTTCGGGGGCGGTGCTTTGGGCTTGGGCTTCGGCTTCGGGCGCGCCTCCGGGGGCGGCAGCGGCCGGAACTGCGGCCCGGGATGTTCCCTGAGGTCCACCGGGATTGGGTACTCGTTGATCACCACCTTGTTGTAGCCGAGGGCGGCGAGCCGCGACATGGCTGCCTGGTCGACGCGCACGGGCGTGGTGGTCTTGCGGCGGATCGCGATGTTCAGCGTTCCAGGCTCGTCGGTTGTCCAGCCGATGGCAACGGCGAATTGCTCATCCTGGAGGCTGTTGTCCTTCGGATACCGGATGACGCCGACGCCGTCAACCTGGACCTCCTGCAGACCTTCGCCCGCTTCAACGTATCCCACCTTGGGCCCTGGGGTTTCGGGCTTGTCTTGCCGGGCCATGCCGACCATGCTTCCGGCGGGCAGATCGACGCGTTCGGCGCCGCCGGCCACATCGGCGGCTGCTTTCGCCGCGGACTGCTCCGGCGCGGCGGAGCCCGCACGCGCCTGGCCGCCACGCCGCTGCTGGACCACGTGGGCCAGTTCGTGAGTCAATAGCTCTTCGGAGTCGGCGCGATCCGCGGACACCTGGCCCTGGTTGAAGACTACGTCGTCACCGACGGTGAAAGCGAGCGCGTTCGCGGCGTCGGCGGTGGCGGCTGCGCGCGGGCCGGAGTGAACCCGCACCGTATCGAGATCCTCGCCGAAGTGCTGCTCCATCTCAGCTCGCGTCCCGTCATCGAGGGGCCTGCCGGAGGATTGGAGCGCCGCCCTTACCGGGATGCCTGGCTGGCGGCCGGCGTTACGCCGCAGCATAGACGCGACGGCGCGGTTCCCGATCAGCGATTGCAGCCCGAGCACAGCGGGCGGCGCCTGAGCGGACGCGGGCGGAGCCTTGGCGCCCCGGTTGCGAACGGGGCGGGGTCTGACCTTGCCGGCGTGGGCGCGCTTCATAGCCGATCCTTCACTTGGTGATCACGACCTTGGCCGATCCCGGAACGATGAATTTCTCCATCTCCGGTAGCAGGTTCGCTGGAATTTCCATCTGGTCTTCGGCGAAGCGTACGTCGACCAGGCGCGGCTGTCCCTGCAGGAACTTCGTTCCACGCTCGGGGACGGCGGCGGAACGCAGGGACTGTACCCAACTCTCCTCCACCTCAAAGGCCACGATTCTTGCGCCGGGACCGCGCTTGGCGAGGAACTCGAGGGCCCGTTCGACCGAGCCGAAGTTCAGATATGCGGTGCCCGGCGTGGTAGTGACTGCTCCGGCCGGATCGACGTTGAGGAGAGTACGGCTGCCGCTGCCCTCCACTCGGAAGACCACGCGGCCGCGCGCAGTCTTCAGCAGCCCGCGCTCCAGGCGCGGCAGTTCGGCAGGAGTTTGCTCGCTCTTCGAAAGCGGCACTTCGACCTTCTGCTGGGGCGCGCCTTTCCCGGCGGCGAGCTTGTCGATCTCGGCGTCGATCTCCTCATTGGTCGGCAGATCCGCGGTCGCCGACCGGGTTCCGGCGGCGTATTCGGCGGACTCCTCCTTCAGGCTGGCTGCCTCTTTGCGCAGAGCGGCGGCCTGATCCTTGAACTTCGCGGCCTTGTCGACATCCTTCATTACGGCGACGCGGCGTTCCAACTCGGCGGCTTCGGCCTCCTTGGACGCGGCGAGACGTTGCCAGGCCGCGGCGCGCTGTTGCTGCAGCAGATTCCCTCCAGGCTCGGGAGGGGCGCCCGTGGTGCCGCCGCCGAAACCTTCCTGCGGCATGTCTTTGAGCGGTCCGTCGTAAAGCACCTTGCCTTCGGGCGAGGTGACCTTCACCTTGGGGCTGCCGCCCGACATCTCGGTGATGGCGATCTTGTTGCCGCCGGCCTCGCCCTCGATGGCGTCGATCGGCTTCAGGGCGCCGGTGACCGCCGTCGGCCCGCCGCGCACCAGCTTGACGCCTTTCACCGCGGCATTCTTGAGGCCAATCGCGCCCATCACGGCGGTGATCGCGCCCATGACCATCATCTGGTTGGCGGCCTCCTGCTGTTCCTTGTCGAGCACGTCGTGGGCGCCCTTGCCGAGCGAGAGCATGTAGCCCTGCTCGAAAGCGCTGATGCCGGAATAGATCGCGTAGGCCCCCATGCCCGCTTCCAGGGCCGCGACGCCGGCGATGCCGATGGCGGAGGTGGGAGGAAAGATGGCCAGCAGGAGCAGGGCGATGGTGAGGCCGAACATCAGGACGCTCTTGACCTTCTCCCAGGTCTCGGCGACCTCTATCTCCTCTTCGATGGCTTTCTGGACGGCCTCGTCCTGCAAAGGGAGCAACTCGCGGACGATGGGCCGGAGCGTGAGGTAATCGAAGTCGGGCTCGCCGATCTTCCTCGAGAAGGCGGCAAACTTGGCGCGGCGCTCCTCAATGCGGTTCACGATTTCGGTCAGGACCTCGGCGGGCTCGGTGTGCGTCACCAGCAGGTTTTCCGGCAGCACGTCGTAGTTGGCGGGTCCGAGGACGAGGAGGAAGGGCTGGATCTTGGTCAAGGAGGCCGAAGCGGAAGTTGCACCCGGAAGCGCCTGGTTGTCGATGCGGTATTCGGGAGGCATGCCCTCGCCTTTGAGCGGCTTGGCGAAGGTGGGACGGGGCGTGGGGGACTTCATCTCGTCGGCGGCGTAGTCCTTCAAGATGTCCACCGGCGCTTCCCATTCGCGGCCGGTCTGCAGGTACTTCGGAGTCTCCTTTTCCAACTGGTCGGCGAGAAGCTCCAGGTGGCAGCCCATGCAGACCCGATTCTCGCCCCTCACCTGGCCCTCGGCCTTCATTCGCCGGATTGGGTTCTTTGAAGTGACGGCCTGGTCGTAAGCCTGCAGCGCCTGCCCGCCCTCCTGCACGGCCCGAACCTGGAGGTCGCGGACGTCCTGGGAGTAAGCCATGCGCTCCACCTGTTTGGGCTGCAGTTGCTGTTCGAGGAACTGGCGCCAGTCCGCGAGCGCGGAGCGGTTGCCCGCCATGCGCGCCTGGCCCGCGGCCTTGACCAGACGCTTGAAGGCGGCGACGCGGTCGGCGAGCGACGGCTTCTCCGGCTCCTCCTGCTTATCTTCCGACGGCGCGAACGCGAAGAGGGTCTTCTTGATGACGTCGACGTGAACCTTCTTCTGTTTTTTGAAGAGGGTCGCGGGGTCGCGTTGGCCGGGCAGTACCTTGAAGCCGAACTCGTATTGCTGGCCGCCCACCAACTTATCGCCGAAGTCCCAATGAACCTTCTTCCCCTCGACGGTAACCGTGGTCTCGTAACCTCCCTCCGGAACCGTACAGTCGCTCAATTCGTAGGTGAGATTGCCTGTGGCCGTGGCGAAGACGATGTAGCTCGAAGAGAAGGGGTCGTCGGTGCAGTAGACGGTTACGCCGGTGACGCTCGTCTGCTGAGGCTGCTCCTTCTTGGCGTCGCGCTGAATGACGGGAGCGCGACCGCTTTCCACTTGCTGCACCACGTGGGTCAGCTCGTGGGCGAGCAGTTCGCGGCCGGCCGGCGACTGCGGAGCAAATTCGGAGCGGTTGAAGACGATGGAGGAGCCGTAGGCGAAGGCGCGCGCCCCGGCCCTTTCCGCGGCGCGCTCCGCCTCCGGGCCGGTGTGGATGCCGACGCCGGCGAGCGAGCGGCCGAATCGCGCCTCGAAGAACTCGCGCAGGGGGCGCGAGAGGGCGGCACCGGGTCCGAAGCGCGCACGCCGCGAGGAAACGCGCTCGTGAAGAGGCAGAAGCGGGCTAACACGGGGCGGGGCGCGGCCGGCGACGGCGGCGGCGACGCGATCGGCCTCGCGTTCGGAGGGCTGGTCCGATTCGCCATCTTCGGGCGGCGGTTCGACGATCGCGGGAGGGGAGGCATCGCTATCCGCGGCATCCGCCTGGCCCGCATGATAGGCGGCCTCGCCCTGCGCGGGAGTGGGCGGGGCGGGCAGGGGTTCGACGCGCCTTGTCTCGCCGTAGCGCCGCGGAACCTCGCCCTCATGGGGCACCACCGTAATCCCCCGAAGGGCCAGCCGCATCAGGCCGGGAGCGTTCTGCCGGGCGCCGGCTGCGGTTTTGGCGGAGAGTGCGAGGTGGATCAGGTCCGGCCGAAGGTCCGACCACGCAGCCGAGACAGGCGGCGCGTTGCGCGGGTAACGCAGGACAGGGGCGCCATCGATTCGCAGCTCCTCTGATCCAGGGCCGCCATCCACGTTTTCGATCCGGTGGCGATGGGGCCGTGCACCCGCGCCGGGCGCGCCCGAGAGAATCGCTAGCAAAGCGCGATTGCCCGCCAGCGGCTGCAAACCGCGCAGGCCCTGGGCCTTGGCGATCGCCAGCGCGGGCTCGTGTTCCCGCACCTGCGCCGCACTCTCAACGGTGCGAACAGCGGGCGTTTTGTCGGCCCGGCTACGATTCATGCCTTACCCCGCGGCTTGCGGCGCGGTTTCTTCCGCGGCGGCGGAGGCGCGGCGGCGGGCGCGGGAGCCGCCCGCACCTTGGTCGCCGCTCTTCGCGGCGGGGGCTTTCGGGCAATCTCCTGCGGCGGTGCCTGATCGTTGGAGCCGGCGCTCGCGGCTGGCTCCGGTTGATCCTTGGGGCCCGGTTCTTTCCGCGGCGGCGGAGGCGCGGCGGCGGGCGCGGGAGCCGCCCGCACCTTGGTCGCCGCTCTTCGCGGCGCGGGCTTTCGGGCAATCTTCTGCGGCGGTGCCTGATCGTTGGAGACGGCGCTCGCGGCTGGCTCCGGTTGATCCTTGGGGCCCGGTTCTTTCGGGGGCGGCGGGGGCTCGGCGGCGGGCGCGGGAGGCAGCCGGACGTTGGTCACGGCTCTTCGCGGCGGCGCGGAGGGGCGCACGGCAATGTCCTGCTGCGGCGCCGGATTGCTCGCAACGGCGATCGCGGCTGGCTCCGGTTGATCCTTGGACTCCGGTTTTTTCGAAGGCGGCGGAGGGCCGGCGGCGGTCGCGGGAGCCGGCCGCACGTTGGTCACGGCTCTTCGCGGCGGCGCGGAGGGCGCCAGCACAGCCGCTATCTCGGGCCGGCCGGCGATTTCCTTCTGCAGCGCCGGATGGTTGAATCCGGCGATCGCCTTCAGTTCCGGCTGGTCCTTTACGGGATCAGCCTGGCGGATGAACTGGCGCAGAAGATCCAACTCCTTGGGCTGTTTTGGATCGATGTGGAGGAAGAGCTGCACGCGCAGGGCCTTGTCGGAAGAGGCGACCAGCGGCGGCACGATCTGGTCGAACAGGTCGTAGTAGTCCTTGCGGAGCAGGGCGACCACATCGTCCCAGCACTCAGTCGTGTACGCGTCGACGTGATAGAGAAACGCCTTGAGGCGAGCGTCCGGAGTCTCGTACAACTTCGCCGCGGCCCACTGTCGCTTTGCCACACTGCGCTGGACCATGCTGCGTCCCTCCGTTCAGTGCTGGAACTACACGAATTCGAGCCGCACGTCCCCGGTGACGCAAACGCCCGCGATCGAAGACGCCTTGACCATCACGCGGCTGACGGTCTCGTTGACAGAGGTCAGCGTGATGGTGGCCTGGCCCTGAACCAGCTCGACCAGGCCTCCCGTGGCCGAGAGCTTCCCGCGGCTGGTGACAACCTTAAGCTTGTCGTCGAGGCTGCGGACGGGCTTGCCATCGGCGCCCACGGCCCGGATGGCGATCTTGACGCTCGCCTGGCCATCGCCCGCGATCTGGGTCTTGTCAGGCGTCAGCGTCAAGGCTGGCTTGTCGACCAGGACACGGGTTTTCGGGTCGACAACCATGCGGCCCAGGCGTTCTGCGCCCGGAGTCTTTGGGCCGACCTGGATGATGTCCAGGTTGGCGGCATCCTTGCCGGTTACCCGCGCCAGGATGGAGCCATCCGTGAACAGACTTGCTTTCAGCTCATCGAGAGGAACCTCGACATGGGCGTTTTTCTCGGCGCTGTAGCGGGTGTGCTGGTGGAGGATCTGACCGGTCGTCTTGTCATACACGACGTACTGTATGGTTGGGCTCGCCTGCATCGGAATGTTCATGCTGGATCTCTCCTTTCATTCGAAAAATACGAAGCCGACACCTGCGGCGGCGATATCCGGCCCGATCGCCTGTATGCGAAACGTGATCACCTGCCCAGTGCCCCTGAACCAAGGCGCGTGAACATTGTTGTCGTCGCCATGGTGACCGAGTTTCGGACCGTCGTCCCATATCCAGGGGGGGTCGGTCCTGTTGCCGTCCACCTTGTAGACCTCGATCGAGACCGCGTTGTCACCGTCGAAGGCGTCGAGGGAGTCGATCAGGGTGTACTGGCAGAACGCCGTGAAGAACTTGGCGGAGCCCAGGTCGACGTCGAATGTTACCGAGGTGTTCACTGCCAGATTGCCGTTCACCATCACCTTGCTGACCGGGTTGCCCATCAGAGAGGTGCCGCTGCCGTCGGTAAGGACTCCGTCCACCTGCATCCCGCTCATCACCTCGACGCCGTTGGCGTAGTCGCCGGCGAAGTTGATGGCCAGCTTGTTGGTCCAGTCGACCAGCGCGCGCTTGTTTCCACCCGAGCGGCCGTCGAGGACCAGGTCCCAGCCGTGGATGCGGAAGAATCGGGCGCCGACGTCGATCACCGACTGTCCGAACGGATTCAGGTTGTTCGCGTTGACCGCGCTCGCACTGCCATCCAGGTGCATGGTGAGCGCCGCCTGGGCGTTGCGCATGAAAAGATGGCCGGCGCCGCCGGTGGCGCCGATATCGAGCCGGTACTCGTCGCCGTCATAGGCCAGGCCTAAATGGCCGTTGGCATCGAAGCACAGGAAATCGCCGCCGTTGCCCTGCGTTCCAACGCTGAGGACGGCGTGATTGGAATCCAGATTCATCGCCGGCCGTCCGGCCCCGTCCTTGCACACGACTGTGTCGGCGTGAGTCTCGACGCGCGACAGGTTGGTCCCGCCGTCCTTGGAGAGGACGATGGCGTCTCCGCTGTTCGGAACGGTGAGTTGGAGCCCGCCTCCGACGCCGGCTGTCAGCCGCCCGGACAGCTTCTCCTGCACCTGATTGGCATTGGTGAGGGAGCGGCGCACGCGCAATTCGCCGACCGGCTCTCCAAGCGTGGAGCGGCGAAAGGGCAGCGCGCCGTCGCTGTCGGAAAGAGTGGTCAGCGCTCCGGCACCCGAGACGTTGACTATGGCCAGGATCACCGAAGTGCCGTCGTCGACGTACGCGCCGGCGCCCGCGACGGGCTGCAAGCGGACCCAAGGCACCTGCTCCATGCGGCCGCCCGACCCTTCGGTGACGCGGTTAATCTCCGAGAACTGGATGGTCACATAGGACTTCTGGCCAACCAAAGAGAGCGGGAGCAGGACCGGGACGGCGACCTCGTTGTTGTTGCCGTTGGGCGGGTCCGCGCCGATGTCGCCGTGACCGGTGGTTGAGAGTACGATCATCTCGCCCACGCCATCCACGGCGACTCCAGGGTTGACGGAAACCTGTGTATCGCCGGGAGCCCCGCTCACCTCCAACCCTAACGCCACGCCGCGGTCGTGCACCGTCGCGTGGTGCAGGCGCGCCAGCGGCAGATGGTAGTCCGTGAAGTCCTCGAAGTGGTTCCGGCTGCTGTGCGGATACTCGTTCGGAGCATCGTAATAGACGTTCTTCTTGATCTGGTCGTAAGTCATGCTGCCTCCGTTTTGCGATGGTTCGGTCCGGCTAGAAATCCATCCACCACGATGTGTGTCCGGGTTTCTCGTTCTCGATGATCTGAACGATCCCGCGCCGGAACTTGTTGCGATCGTCGGACGTCGTCGGGCGCTGATTGGAGAAGAACACGACGACACCGAATTCGTTGGCGCCCGCGCGCCAGCTGCGCTGCGGCGGGTCCTGCTGGGTCTCCCCGGCATCGGTGATGAGCACCCGGCCGTTACGATCCTTCGCCATTTTCGTGGGGTGGACGAGTTGCCGCTGGCTGGTCACGCGGGTGATGACCGGCGGAGCCTGCGTGAGATCGACGCGGTAGATGTGGGGTTGCTCGGCCATGACGCGGTTGCTGGGATCCACCGAGAATCCCCAGCGCAGGGCCTGGTCCGAGACGAGCAACACGGAAGGGGACTCCCACACCAGGCCGGTCGGAAACACCAGCGGGTTGGCGCCGGCCGCGACGGCGCCCAGCAGGGAAGTGGTGGTCCAGCCGGCGCCAGGATCCACCAGGACCAGATCGGCGGGGGTGGTAGTGCTCTGCTGCTGGGCGTCGGCGACGATGAAGCGGCCGGTGGCATCCATGATCAGAGCGGTCGGCTCCCCGATGGCGGCCAGAGCGTGCGTGGCGGCCGCGAGTGGCCCTTCGCTGACCACGACGATGGCCGGTTTGGACGCCCCCGCCGGCGGATTGCCCAGTGGATGGAATCCGCGATCGAGAATGACGAAGTGCCCGGCGCCGTCCAAAACCATGTCCACCGGATGGATGACCGGCAGGACCGGCACCGTGGTCTGGTCCATAACCGTGGCGATGGCGTAGCCCGGTGGAGTGAAACGATAGAGTCCCGATTTCTGCTGCGAGGCCGATGCGTACTGGCCCGTATCCACCACGCTGACGCGGTCCGTTGCGTCCACGACAACGGCCGTCGGCTGAACCAGCGGAGCGCCCGTGAAGATCGGCTTCGGCATGGGCATGGGCAGCCCGCCCGGCGCGAAATCGAGGTCGCCGTTCGCGGTCGAGCGCCAGAGCGCGGGCCTGCGGGGAACCGCGAGCGAAATGTCGGCGGGATCGGAAACGAAGTAGAAGTTCTTGCTATCGACGGCGATGCCCGAAGGATGCAGCAAGGCCGTAATGGTCTGGGCTGGAGCGCTGGGGGGCGACACCGTGTTGCTGTGGGCCACCGCCCGCAACACCGCCGTTCCATCGCTCGCGGGCACGGTGTGCAGGACTGCGTCGTTGTCGTCTACGACCATGCGCGGCCGTGCGGCGGTGACGGCGTAGATATCGAGATAGGTGTAGAGCCCCTCTTTCAGGCCCCGTTGCTGGTAGATGGCGACCATCTGCGAAATCAGCTTGCGCTGCTGGTACTCGGTCCAATCGGGCAGGAGCGTGAGTGCGACCCAGGAAGCCAGGTACGGGAGGAAATCCGTGCGCGTGCGCCAGGGGTTGAACAGTGTGAACAGGTTGTCGATCTGGGTCTCAAAGTCGGTGTGGGTGTGATCGCCGTGCACGATCGTGATGGGGTCGATGAGCTTCACCGGGACGGCGTCCGGGGCCAGGGGATACGTGTTCACCAGGCCGTACGCCAGCGTAAGGAACTCCGCCGTGGCCTGCGCCACCACCAGGTTCTCCGTCTGACCGGCTTGCAGGATCTGGAGCGGGCGGCCGCCTTCGAGCCGGGCGGCGTTGTCGGCGCGGAAGGTGGTCTGGCCCGGGATGAGGTCGGCGATGCGGACGGTTCCGGCAATGTAAGGGCCCCCGGCGAGACTTGCGTCGAGGAACATGGTCAGGCCGGTGAAGTGATCCACCTGGCGGCGCTCGGCAGTGCCTGCGATAGTGATCCAATCCCCAATGCGGAACTGCGCCATGTCGGTGGCGGCGGCGAACAGGATGTGGTCGGTTACGGCGGAGGCGAAGGGCGCAGCCGCACGAACCACCAACCCGCCGCCGTCCAGGCCGGTCAGGATCTTCTCATAGATCCGGAGATGACGGCCCAGGAACTGGGTCGGGTCGTTGTCCGGTACCCAGAGCACCGGGGGCAGATAGTCGAGATAGGTGCTGTTGGCCATCGTGCTCCGATCAGATCTTGGTTACCGTCACGTTGTGCGCCGCGGCGCTACAGACCATTTCGTAGTCGGCGAATTTGACCCAGACGCCCAACACGCCGGTGGGATACAGTCGCGTTGGCGGCGTGTAGAGCGGAGTCTCCGCGTCGATTTGCAGGGACGAGATGAAGCCGACCGCGTTGGGCGGCTTGATGAATTCGAACAGGGGCGCGATGGTCTGGTCCTCCCCGACATCCCATCCGTTTCCGTCGCTGTTGCCCAGGGTGGGGTGCAGGAACTGCTTGATCTGGGCGACGATGCCGTCGTGCACCGTGGTGGAGGTGGCCGGATCGGGCACCAGACCCTGGTCCACCGCCTGCTTCCAGACCATGATCTGGGCGGTCACCTTGATGGGCAGGTAGCGCGGGCCGGTGACGGTGAGGGCGGCGGTGACGGAGCGGCGCTGCTCCAGGTAGTCGGCGACCTCCGCCAGCAACTCCGCAGTCGGCGCCGGCGTGGGATTGCTCAGCGGGGAGCCGGGAATAATGATGACCTGGACGTTGCCCGAGTCGCGGTTCAGGCCGCCGTAGGTCCAGGGATCGCCCGGCTTTACGGCCGGATTGAAGCTCTGGTCGTAGACCGTGAAGAGGCGGGGCGGCAGGCAGCGAACCTTCTGGACCTCGGTGCTCGCCTGGACTGCGAGATACTCGTAGTCCTCGGCGGCGACCGCCCGGTAGCGGTTGCGCAGCACCTCGGGGCCGCGGCGCTTGGTGTCGTCGATGGACTCCTGGTCCGCTCCGTTGGCCGCTGGGCCCGGGTTCGTGGCCGCCACCAGCCCCGCGACGGGCGCGCGCAGAACGGTGATGGTAGAGGGCGGCACGTTGCCGATGACGCCGCCCACCACGTAGCGATACGTGAGCGCCTGGATCTGGCTCTCCGATGGCGGGATGGTTCCGTGACCGTCGGGCGAGACGATGGAATCGTAGTTGCCGAAGCTGAGGCGGCCCATCACGGCGTCGAGACGGAAGACGTTGGCCGCGCCTTGCGGGAAATCATCCACCCGGGACCAGGTGGTCCACGGTCCGAACGTGCCGCCGGGCAAGGCCTGGCGCACCTGCACAACCAGGTGGTCGTAGGGATCGGGAACGCCGGGGTGCTGGTAGAGCGGAGCGTTCACGAGGTCGAAATACTGGAAGGGCTTTCCATTGCTGGTGCCGACCAATTCCGGCTGGGTCACAGTGAGCGCGTTGCTCGCATGCACGCTGTTGAAGAGAATGGAATCGATCTGAATGGTCAGCGGGTTCGCCGTCAGATTCGAGACATGCACGCCGACCCAGAACAACTGCTTGTCGACCGCGTCGGCCAGCGTGGTTGGAGTGAGGCCCCAGTTTTTAGGCGTCTGGGCTGCCCAGTCGAGCGGGACCGTTACGCTGGCGACGCCGTTCTGAGTGAAAGACGTGGTGCCATCAAGGACGCCTGGGATCACGGGCCAGAGGAGTGGTGACACGGCGGCTTGGGAATACTGCCAGAGCACCTGCAGGCTGCCGGGGCTGACGGGCGTGCGGAACAGGAAGCTGAGTGGGATCGGCAGCGCTGTGGCCTGGTCGAAGCCGAGCGTCAGAGTCAACACGTCGCCGGGCGCCAGCGAGTAGGAATACCCGCTGAGCGGCGCGGCGACCATCTGTGAGGTGACGTTCTCGTAGTGCAGGCCGGTCTTGTGCAGACTGATGGCGGTGGTCAGGTTTGTGGGGAGCAGCGACACGTCCGCATCGGTTTCGAACAGGATGGCCGGATCCTGGTCGGTCTGCTGGGTTGCGACGACGTTCCCCTTGGGCAGGGTGAGGGGCGGCGAGACGCCAGCGAGCTGGTAGGTCAGAAAGACAGTAGCGGGCGAAGCCGGGTCCTGGGTGATGCCGAGCAGGTTGAGGAACTCGATGAAGTTATTGTCGGGCACGCGATTGAGACGGTACTGCATGCCCTCTACGATCCACGCGAACAGCTCCATGAGCGTGATGCCCAGGTCGGTCGCGTTGTGATCGGTCCACTCGGGGTTGTAGCGCGGAATGAGGCTTCGGGCCTCGTCGACGATGTCCTGCCACATCCGGTCGTCCAGGTTCAGGGTTTGCAGTTGACCATTCGCCATAGCGCGGATCCTCAGGTCTGGGACGGCTGAAGGTAGAACGGATACACCAGATCGTCGGGCTGGTAAGTCGCCCGAATCCGATACCGGACATTGATGATCAGCCGCCCGTTCAAGTTGTCGTTATCGACCAGCACGCTGTCGAGAATAATGCGGGGCTCGCCGTTGGTGAGCCCTTCGGTCACATAGTGAGTGGCCAGGTTCGCCGTGGCCAGATTGTTGGGTGCGAAGACCAGGGACTTCAGATTGCAGCCGAAGTCGGGACGCATCAGCCGTTCGCCGTACTGCGTGCCGAGGAGGATGAAGATGGCTTCGCGCACCTTCTCCACGCCACTCGCCTGCTGAATGCCGCCGCGAACGTTGCGGCTCATCGGGTAGGCGAACCCTTTTCCGAGCAAGTCCGGGATCATAGGCGCTCCCTCCTCAAGCCTTGTTGGCGTCCACCGTCAGCTGGGCGGCGTCGGTGATGGTCACGGTCACTTTGGCCGTGCCGGCCGAGGTGGCGCCGCCGGCGGTGACGGTGATCGTCCCGGGGCAACTGATGCTGACCGCATCCCCGAGAGTCACCATCGACTGCCCTTCGCACTGCACACGAGGAGTGGAGGCGGAGATGGTTCCCGTCCCGGCACCAACGAAGGTCGAGGTTCCCGTGACCCAATCGCCGGTGCAGTTGCACGTCAGGTCAATGCCCTGGATCAGCGCGCCTTTCGAGCTGGCGTCGCAGTGCAACGCCGGGTGGTCCGTTGGAGTGAGCGCGACGTTGAGCACGGCCGGCGCGGGAGGAGCCGTCACCGTCGTTGTCAATGTCCGCCCCTGAACCACGATTTGCTGCTGCATCGGAAACCTCCCCTTTACGGATTGAGATGGACCTTGCCGGCCGGGCCCGATTTGATCGTTACGTCTCCCACCGCCTGGATCGTTATGTTGCCCTGAAGGTCGAGCGAGATCGACGACCCCAGCCCGTTCTGGAGCGTCAGGCCCTTGGTTTCGTCCAATTGAACCTCCAGGCCCTTCTTGAGCTTGATGGTCTTGGTCTGATTTGGCCCGGCGTTGACTACGGGTGGCCGGCTCAGGCCGTTCCACAGCCCACCCAACACCACGGGCTTATCGACGTCGCCCTGTTCGAAAGTGGCCAGCACTTCGTCGCCGACATCGGGCAGGAAGAAGATACCGCTGCTGCTTCCCGCCATGGGCGTGGCGACGCGGGCCCAGTTGCTCAGGTTCACGTCGGACAGATGCGGAAACGAGAGCTGCACGCGGCCCAGGCCCTCCGGATCGATGTTGTTCTCCACCTTGGCCACCACGACGCCGTTGACCGCGGACTGGCCGTCCGGCTTGCTGGATCCACCGAGCTTCTTGCGCAGGCTCTCCAGCAGAGCGGCGTTCACGTTCTGCGACACTTCGAAGTTGGTGATGTAACCGGCGTCGCTGATGGTGTGGGTCACCTTGCTGAGCTTGTACCGGCCGCTGAAGCGCTGTCCGACGCCGTTGATCTGCACGTAGTCGCCAGCGCGAA
>Ga0265331_10001277_pt1 | contig 18778 bp, 16 predicted proteins | sample 41923metaG_FD_202088 | JGI IMG/M metagenome (GOLD analysis project Ga0265331, IMG submission 202088) | Rhizosphere microbial communities from Carex aquatilis grown in University of Washington, Seatle, WA, United States - 4-19-23 metaG | ecosystem: Host-associated > Plants > Roots > Rhizosphere... | reverse complement strand
GCAGCATCGGGATTGCCGCCTGCGTAACGAGAAAGAGCCCGCGCAGGTTGACGGCGAGCTGGAGGTCGAAGTGCTTCGCCGGCAGGTCCTCGACCCGGCCGGCGATCCCGATCCCGGCGGAGTTGACGAGCACGTCGAGCCGGCCGAACCGCTCGCGGTGGCCGGCGACCAGCCGCGCGCAGGCCTCGGTGTCGCCCACGTCGGCGGCGACCGCGGCGGCGCCGAGCTCGGCGGCGGCCGCCTCGACCCGTTCCAGCCGCCGCGAGGCGAGCGTGAGCGAGAACCCCTCGTCATGGAGCATGCGCGCGATCGCCAGGCCGATGCCCGACGAGCCGCCGGTGATCAGCGCTGCCCGTTCCACGTGCCTTCTCTACAGGCCGGGACGGTAGGAGGTCAAGCGGCAGGGACGGAGAACATGGACGCCTGAGGGTGCCGCAGACGTGCCCTCCTCTCCCCAGAAGACGCCGGCTTCAGCCGCCGTCTTCGCCGTTCACCGTAGAGTTGGCGGCGTGGTGGCCACGACGCTCACGGGGCTCACGGCGGGCGGCGGCTGCGCGGCGAAGTACTCGGCTGCGCGGCTGGAGGAGCTGCTCAAGGGGTTCGTCCCGGTCGAGGCCGAGAACCTGCTCGTAGGCCTTTCGCCGGCCGACGACGCCGCCGTCTACAAGCTCGACGACGGGCGTGCGCTCGTCTTCACCGTCGACTTCTTCCCGCCGCTCGTGGACGATCCCGCCGTCTTCGGCCGCATTGCCGCGACGAATGCACTCAACGACGTCTTTGCCATGGGCGGCGTGCCGCTGCTCGCGCTCTCGATCGCCGCCTTCCCGGAGGAGCTGCCGACCGAGGTGCTCGCCGCCGTGTTCGCCGGCGCCGACGAGCAGGTGCGCGCGGCAGGCGCGCTCCTCGCCGGCGGGCACACCATTCGCGACGCCGAGCCGAAGTACGGGCTCGCGGTCGTCGGCACCGTGCATCCGAACGGCATCTGGCGGAAGAGCGGCGCGCGGCCGGGCGACGCGCTCTTCCTGACGAAGCCGCTCGGCACCGGGCTCGTCCTTGCCGGCAAGGGCGACAACGCCGAGGCGGTGCGGTGGATGACGACGTTGAACGCGGCCGCGGCGGACGTGCTGCGGCCGTTCTCGCCGAACGCGGTCACCGACGTGACCGGGTTCGGGCTGTTCGGCCACGCGTACGAGACGGCCGACCGCAGCGGCGTACGCATCCGCATCGACGCGTCGGCCATGCCGGCGCTCGACGGAGCGCTCGACATCGCGCGGCGCGGAGTGAGAACCGGCGGCGATCCGCGCAACCGCGAGTTCGCCGGTCCGCACGTCGACACGTCGGGCGTCCCGGAGGAGCTCGTCGCGCTCGGCTACGACGCGCAGACCGCCGGCGGCCTGCTCGTCTCGCTCCCGGCCGACAAGGCGCTCTCGCTCGCCGCCGAGTTCCGCGCGCGCGATCTCTTCCTCGCGCGCATCGGCTCGGTCGAGGCCGGCGCCGGCGTCGTCGTCAGCTAACCGCCGAGCTGCCGCTTCCGCGCGAGCAGCGACTTCCGTCGGGCGACGAGGTCCTCCTCGAGCTGCGCGAGCTCTCGCCCGCGGCGGCGGACGAGCTCCAGCTGCGTCTCGACGTGCGGCAATGCCTCCTCGACGATGCGGAGCCGCTCCACGTCGGAGTCCGTCTCGTGGAAGCGGCGGCGGAGGATTGCGCGCGCCTCCTCCGCCTCGACGATCTGCTTGAGCTCGTCGAGCGACAGGTTGAGCAGGTCGCGCAGCTGCGTCAGCTCGAGCACGCGCTCGACGTCGGCTTCGTCGTAGGTGCGATGCGAGCCCTTGCGCCGCTCGCCGCATTCGAGCAGCCCGATCTCCTCGTAGTAGCGGATCGTGCGCGGGGTTACGCCGGTGCGCTCGGCGAGCTTGCCGATGCGGAGCACGCGAGGCTCGGTCGTGCTCACGCGATCTCCTCGACCCCGAGGACGCGCCTCGGCGCAACCTGGTGGGAGGGTCGCAGCATCGAGACGCCGGCGCCGAGCAGCGAGATTGCGGCGAGCACCCACAACGCGAGGTGCATGTTCGCGATGAAGGGATCGAGCTGCTGGACGGAGAGTCCTGACGCGAGCCCCGAGAAGATCTTGAACATGACGTTCTTCGGCACCGCCGCGGTGACGACAGCGAGCACGAACGCGATCGAGATCACCGCACCGGTGTTCGTCAGCATCATCCGCGCGCCCGAGGCGATGCCGCGGCGGTGGACGGGGACGACGCCCATCATCGCGGCCGTGTTCGGGCTGTTGAACATGCCGGAGCCGATGCCGACGAGCGCGAGCCAGAGTGCGCTCCACCAGTACGTCGTGTGCGCCTGCAGCATCGTCATCCCGGCGAGGCCGGCAGCGGTGACGACCATGCCCATCGCCGCGAGCCCGCGCGAGCCTCGCCGGTCGGCGATCGCACCCGCGATCGGCGAGGCGACGAGCATGCCGAGCGCGAGCGGTGCGAGCTCGAGCCCGGCTATGAGCGGCGACTGGCCCTGCGGACCCTGGAAGTAGAAGACGAAGAGGAACATCAACGCGAAGCGGGCGAGCCCGTTGAGGAACGCCGCCGCGGCAGCGGCGCCGAAGAGGCGATCCTCGAACAGCGTCAGGTCGAGCATCGGCGAGCGGCTGCGCCACTCGATCAGCACGAACAGCGGCAGCAGCACGACGGCCGCGGCGAGGCAGCCGATCACGACCGGATTGCTCCAGCCGGAGAGACCGCCCTTCGAGAGACCGAGCACGAGGCCCGAGAGGCCGGCGACGAAGACCGTCGTGCCGGGCAGGTCGAGCCCACGCTCGGAATCGCGGCCTGACATCTCGTGCAGGACGAGGAACGCCCACGCCGAGCCGAGCAGGCCGAGGGGGACGTTGAACCAGAACACCCACGGCCAGGCGATCGCCACGAGCGCCCCGCCGAGCACCGGCCCGATCACGAGGCCGATCGCGCCGACCATCACGTTCGTCCCCATCGCCAGCCCGAGCTCCTGCCTCGGGAACGCATCGGTGACGAGCGCGCCGGCGTTTGCGAAGAGGAACGCGCCGCCGACGCCCTGCACGATCCGCCAGAGGATCAGCACGGTGCCGCTGTCCGAGAAACCGGCGCCGAGCGATGCGGCCGAGAAGAGCAGGAAGCCGAGCACGTACGCGTTCTTGCGCCCGAACAGATCGGAGAGGCGCCCGGCCGTGAGCAGCAGCACGGTCGACGCGATCATGTAGACGAGGATCACCCACACGAGCTGGAGCAGGGTCGTGTGCAGGCTCCGCTCGAGATCGGGTAGCGCGATGATCAGCGTTCCTGAGTTCACCGTTGCGAGCAGCATGCCGAGGCTGGTGCAAGAGAGCACCCACCACTTGTACTGGCTGCTGTGCCGGCGACTCCGGAGGAAATTCATTCTTACGTCAACGTCATTTTAGCAGCGGCCACCCGGTGTGCGCCGCCGGTCTACACTCGTCCCCGTGCACGTGGAATCGGCCCCGCAGGCGCTGCCGCGGCGCCGCGCGCTGGAGCTCTCGCCGGAGCGATTCCGGGGGCTCGCGCTCGCCGCCACGGCGATGCTCGTGCTCATCGTCGCCACGGGCGCGACCGTCCGCCTGACCGGCTCCGGCCTCGGCTGCCAGCACTGGCCCGGCTGCCAGCCGAACGTGTTCTTCCCGGAGCGCGGCTATCACTCCGACGTCGAGTTCTCGAACCGGGTCGTCGCCTCCCTCACCGTTGCCATGACCCTCGTGCTCGCGCTCGGCGCGCTCCGGACGCGCGGGCTCGCGCGAGACGTGAAGGTGCTCGCCGCGGTCGTGTTCGCCGGCACGCTCGCCCAGGCGCCGCTCGGCGCGATCACCGTCTACTACCACCTCAACCCGTACCTCGTGATCTCGCACCTGCTGCTTTCGCTCGTCGTGCTCGGGCTCGTGGTGCTCGTCCTGCTCGAGGCCACGCGACTGCTCCGGGGCAGCGCCGAGCCGGCCCCGCGCATCGCGCGCATCGGCGGCGTCGCGCTGCTCGCCGCCGTCGGCGTGCTCGTCGTGAGCGGCACGCTCGCCACCGCGGCCGGACCGCATCCCGGCAGCAGCGGCACGACGTCCGTACGCCGGATCGGCTCGTTCGACCCCGCCGTGTACTGGCACGTGCGCGCTGTCGCCGCGTTCGGGCTCGTCTTCCTCGCGCTCGCGCTCTGGGCCTGGCGGAACCGGGGGCGCTTCTCCTGGCTCGTGCGCGGCTGCGCCGGCCTGCTCGCGATCATGCTCGTCCAGATGACCATCGGCGAGGTGCAGTTCCGCACCAACCTGCCCTGGTGGCTCGTGCTCGTCCACGTCAGCGTCGCCGCGGTGCTCTTCGGTTGGACCGTGGGCCTCGCGGCCCGTCTCTGGCGACCGCTTGCCGCCGCGTGAAGTGCTGCGCACTTCACGCGGGGGGATGTTGTGCTCCGCAGAGCGCGCGGCGGCGGAGCCGCCACGCTCTTAGCTGACGTGAGCCACGGGCTGTGGGAGCGCGCGCGGTGGTGGCTGCGCCATCCCCGCGCGCGTGGATCCGGCCTCTGCGAACGCTTCGCGTTCGCTCCGGCCCTGGACCGTCTGAATCGGAGAAGGTTGAAACCGGCGCTCGTCGAGCGGTCCAGGCCGGAGGCTAACGCCGCAGGCGTTAGGCGGAGGCCGACCCCACGCGGACGGGGATGGCGAAGCCACCACCGGCCGCGCTTCCAGCACCCTTTCGCCCCTGGTCACATAAGAGCGTGGCGGCTTTGCCGCCACGCTCTCTGCGAAGCACAACATCTCCCCCCGCGGGAAGTGCGCAGCACTTCCCGCGGATAGACTCGATAGATGGCAGAGCTGAACGTCTCCTCTCGGCCGGCGCTTCGCCGGCCGGTGCTCGTCGCGGCGTTCCGGGGCTGGAACGACGGCGGCCAGGGCGCCTCGCTTGCCGGTGGCTACCTCGCCAAGCAGTGGAAGGCGACCCGCTTCGCCGAGATCGAGCCCGAGGGCTTCTACGACTTCCAGGCGACGCGGCCGCACGTCTCGCTCGTCGACGGCGTCACGCGCAAGCTCGACTGGCCGGAGAACGCGTTCTTCCACGCGGAGATCCCCGGCGCCGACCGCGACGCGGTGATCCTGCTCGGCGTCGAGCCGAACCTGCGCTGGCGGACGTTCTCCGGGCTCGTCCTCGACCTCGCGCAGGAGCTCGGCGTCGAGCTGCTCGTCACCCTCGGCTCGCTCCTCGCCGACGTGCCGCACACGCGTCCGGCGCCGGTGACCGGCGCGGCCACCGATCTCGCGCTTGTCGAGGAGCTGGGGGTCGAGCCGTCGCGTTACGAGGGGCCGACGGGGATCGTCGGCGTCGTGCACGACGCGTGCCGGCAGGCGAACGTGCCGTCCGTCAGCCTCTGGGCGGCAGTGCCGCACTACGTGTCGCTTGCGCCGAGCCCGCGCGCCGCGCTGGCGCTCGTCCGCCGTCTCGGCGAGCTGCTGCGGGTCGACATCGACGTCGCCGAGCTCGAGCAGGCGTCGGACGAATACAGCGATCAGGTGAGCGAGGCCGTCTCCACCGACGCCGAGACGGCCGCCTACGTCGAGGAGCTCGAGCGGCGCGTCGACATGCTCGAGGCCGCGGACGACCTGCCCTCGGGCGACACGCTCGCGGCCGAGCTGACCCGCTTCCTGCGCGAGCGCGAGGAGGAGGACGAGACCGGCGACGGGCCCGACGGTCCCGCGGTCTGACCTAGGCGGGTTCGGGGCTGCTCGCCGGCCCTGCGGGAGCCTCGGCGGGGGCTTCCGCGGAAGCGCCGTTGTCTGAATGGGGGGTCGGCGGCCGCCGCCGGCGCCGGTTGCGCCGCGGCTTCGGCTGCTCGTTCGTCTCCGCCGTCGCCCCGGCGGCGGCCTCAGGCGCCGCGCCGTCCGTCTGCGCCTCGGTCGCGACGACGGCGGCGCCCTCGGCCGGCGCGCCGCGCTTCTTCCGGCGGCGGCGGCGACGGTTGCGGCTCGCCTGCTGCTTCGGCGCCGGCAGGTTGTCGGACAGCGCGAGCGCGACCTCGGCCACCGGGCCGAGCTGCTCGCGCGCCTCGTCGATGAGCTTCGTCGCGCGCGGCGTGTAGCCCTCGGACGACGCGAGCAGCGCCGCGCCGACCTGGATCGGCTGCTCGAGCGCGGTGCGCACGAGCTTCGCCGCGTTCTCCTCGTGGCGGTGCCCGCGCGAGTTGGCGAGCGCGCCGAGCAGCCTCTTCGCCTCCGGATACTCGCCTGACGCGCGCCGGTCCTGCACCTTGCGCGTCGCGCGTGCGAGCCGCCACGTCCAGCGCTCGAGGATCTGGTCGGGCGCGTCGGGCTTCCCGTCGGCGACCGCGCGCAACAGGATGCGGATGCCGACGAGTCGCTCCTTCTCCCACGTCGGCGCCTGTGTGACGAGCGTGACGAGGTCGTCGAAGTCGGCACGGTCGACGCGCATCGACACGCGGTCCTGCAGCGCCATCGCGCGCAGGCGGCGATTCGGGTTCTCCGCGGCGCACGTCGCGAGGAACTGCTCGAGCGCGCCCTTGCTCGCGCGGCCCTCGGTCAGCTTCTGCACGAACGACGCGCGCTCGTCGAAGCGGATCTGCCGGCCGGCGATCGTCGCCCAGTAGCGCTGCTCGTCGTCGTCGAGGAAACGCGGGTCGACGCGTTGCCACTCGCGCTGGATGACCGCGATGCGGCGGCGGACGTCAGGCGTGACCGGGACGAGCCACGGCGCCGGTGTCAGGCGGCGGCGTGCGCGGCGCTGCGAGCGGCGGCGCGGCGCCGGAGTGACACGCGCGCCCTCGCGGTAGAAATCCGCGTCGAGCAGCGAGTGCAGCGAGACGACACGCTCGTTGTGCGTTGCGCCCTTCGGGACGAAGTCGACGACGATGCCGGCTTCCTTGCGCGGATGCATGCGCATGATCCGGCCGACGCGCTGCTGGTAGACGCGGCGCGATGCGGTAGGCGCGAGGTGCATGCAGACAGTCGCGCGCGGCGAGTTCCAGCCTTCGGCGAGCAGCTGTGCGTTGATGAGGACGTTGATCTCGCCGCGCTCGTATGCCGCGAGCGTCTCGGCGAGCCGCACAGGCGGCGTGCGTCCCGAGACGGCCTCCGTCTTCAGCCCGGCTGCGCGAAACTCCTGCGCGAGGTTGTACGCGTGCTCCACGCCGGCCGCGTAGACGATGCCGGGCGTGTTGTCAAAGCGATCGCGGTAGAGGCTCGCTGCAGCCTGGTTCAGCGCCTGGTGGTCGAGAGTTCTCGCCAGGATCTCCTGGTCGAAGTCGCCGCCGACGATCGGCACCGAGTTGATCGCGGCAACCGGCGGCACGCGCAGGCAGCGGAGCGGTGCGATCAGGCCGCGGCGCGCGGCATCCTGGAGCGGCAGGTCGTCGACGGAGGCGGGGAAGACGTCCGAGACCTGCTTGGCGATCAGCTGCTCCGTCGCCGTCATGCCGATGTAGACGGGCTCCGGGAACGAGCGGATCGCCGCCGACGTCTTCTCGCCGAGCGCGGTGTGCGCTTCGTCGCAGATCACGAGCTGGTACGCGGTGCGGCTGACCGTGTCGACGTGGCGCGTGAACCACGCATACGTCTGGATCGTCAGCGGATCGCTTCGCGTCACGCTGGAGCGCGTGGCGCGCTCGATCGCCGGTGTGAAGCGGCCGCCGTAGCCCTCGGTCGTCAGGTCGCGCTCGAACTGCGAGACGAGCAGGCGGCGGTGGGTGAGAATGAGCACGCCGAGCGTGCGCGCCGCCTCGACGAAGCCTGCGGCGGCGATCGTCTTGCCCGAGGCGGTGGGGTGGCGGAAGCGGTAGCGCCGCACGGCGCCGGGGTCCTGCTCAGGCGACAGCTCGTCGTGCTCCTCGCCCTCCTCGTCGCCCGCAACTTCGAGCGGCTCGTCCTCGTCCTCCTCCTCGTCCTCGTCGTCCTCGGCCTCCGTGAGCGCGTGGCCGTTGCCGTTCGCCTCGTCCGTGCGCTGGCTCGCCGCGATCAGCTCGGTCAGCATCCCCGCGAGCGCGTCGATCTGGTGGCGGCGAAGCGCCGTGCCGGACGCGGTGCGCGGCTCCGGGTCGGCGAGCACGCGCTCGAGCCCGAGCATGAGGCCGTAGCGCACCTTCCAGTGCGGACTGGGGGCGCGCGCGCCCGCGTCCATCTCCAGGACAGCGTCGTCGAGCGCACGACGGCGCGCGGTGCCCGCCGCGAGGGCCTGAGCGGGATCTTCGCCGTCACGAAGGAACGGCTCGCCCGCCCACGCTTCCGCGCGGACCGCGGCGGCGACCAATGGGTCCGCCACCTCCGAAAGGATCATCGGCTGATGAATGGCTTCCTGCATGTGCGCAGCACGTTCCGCGTGCTGCAAACCGGAGAAAAGCACCGGCTCGACGAGTTTCCCCTGGTGCGAGCGGCGCTCCTGCAAGCATAGCGAGAGCGGCGGCAGCGTCAACCGTCTGGGGAGGGCGGGAGGACTGTTCTAGCCGCCCAGGCCGCCGAAGACGGCGAACGGATTGTCCGGCGTCGTCTCCCAGACGAGCTCGCCGCCGGGCTCCACCTCGCCGTGAACGCGGTCGGCGAGCGCCTTCGCGTCCTCCTCGGAGGACACGCCGACGATGAGGTAGTGGAAGCGGCGGGTGACCGAATAGCCCTCCTGCTCGAGCCGGTCGGCGAGGGCGTGCGCGTCGCCGCGCGAGGCGCACCGGACGCGTACCTCCCAGGGCGCGTAGCCCTCGGCGAGCTGCTCCTCCTCCCAGCTCTCCGCGGCCGGCTCGACGTCCCAGCGCTCCTCGTCCTCGAGCCAGTGCTCGACGCGGCTCGTCGTGGCCTTCGCGTCCTGCTCGCGCAGCTCCGCCTCGACGACGGCGAGCGCGCTCAGCGCCTCGGGATACGAGCCGGCGTAGACGAACAGGTCGTTGCCGTCGCGCGAGACCACGAGGCGGTGCTGCTCCAGCTCGCGGGCGAGCTCGCGAGCCTCGGCGCCGAGCTCGAAGCCGAGCCGCTCGAGCGTCCCGCCGTCGGGCTCCAGCTCGATCCGGATCCTCCAGTCGTCGGCCATCAGACAGGCATCCTGCCGTACTCGGCGAGCGTGGAGCCGAAGAGCCGCTCCGAGATGCCCGTCTGGTCGAGGTGCTTCGTGATTCCGCCGAGGAAGAACGGGTAGCCGGCGCCGAGGATCAGGCACGCGTCGACGTCGGCGGCCGAGCCGACGACGCCCTCGTCGAGCAGATGCCGCACCTCTTCCGCGACCGCGGTGAGCGCGTCCTCGCGAATCTGCTCGACGGTGCGGCGCGCGTCGCCGCGCAGGACGATCTCCTCCTTGCCGTCCGCGAAGCCCGCGAGCGTCGGCGAGAGCGAGAAGCGATCGGGGTAGGCCTCGTGCAGCGTCTCGAGCACGTGATTGGCGACGCGCGGCCCGACCATCTGCAGCAGCACCGACGGCGCCATCGGCAGGCCGAGCGAGAGGATCGCCTCGTCCGTCTCCTCGACCGTGTTGCCGTGCTCGAGCGCGTCCATCAGCACGGTCGTCATGCGCGTGAGCACGCGGTTGACGACGAACGCCGGCGCGTCCGCAACGAGCACGCCCCGCTTGCGCAGCTTCTTGACGACGTCCCACGCGGTGACGAGCTGCTCGTCGGTCGTCTGCGGCGTGCGCACGATCTCGACGAGCGGCAGCACGGCGACGGGATTGAAGAAGTGGAGCCCGACGTCGGCGCCCATCTCTTCGACGGAAAGCGACGACGTGTTGGTGGCGAGAATCGCGTCCGGCGCGACGCGGCGCACCTCCGCGAGGACCTCACGCTTCACGTCGAGCTCCTCGAACACCGCCTCGAGCACGAGGTCGCAGCCCGCGAACTGCTCCCAGCCGGTGCCGCCGTCCACGAGCGTGGCGAGGAACGGCTTTCTCGCACCGACCTCCTCGCGGATCGTGGCGAGCGCGGTGTCGACCCTGGCCTGGTCGATGTCGCGCAGCACGACCGGCACCTCGAGCCGGCGGATGAACAGCGTCGCCAGCTGCGTCGCCATCAAGCCCGCGCCGACGATGCCGACCTTCTGCACCTTGCGGGGCGTTGCGTCGGGCAGGCCGGTGCCCTTCTTCGAGCGCCGCTCGACGACGGTGAACGCATAGACGGACGCCCGCGCCTGCGGGCTGACGAGCAGCTCGCCCATCGCCGCCTCTTCGGCGGCGTAGCCCTGCTCGACCGTCAGCTCGTTCGCCGCTTTGATCAGCTCGAGCGCGACGTACGGCGCGCGGGTCGCGCCGTGCACCGCGTCCTCGACGCGTGCACGCGCCTTGCGCATGATCGTTTCGACGTCCGACCAGTCGGGCGCCGCGCGTTCGACGCCGCCGGACTCGACGAGCTCGACCGCGTACGCGAGCGAGTCGTCGACGAACTCGACCGGCTCGAGCAGCCGGTCGGCGAAGCCGAGCTCGACCGCCTCCGGTGCGGCCAGCAGCTTGTTCTGGCGCAGCGGGTTGGCCACGATCAGCTTCACCGCGGCCTCCGGTCCGGCGAGCCGCGGCGCGAGCTGCGTGCCGCCCCAGGCAGGGATGATCGAGAGAAAGACCTCGGGGAAGCCGAAGTGGCGGACGCTCGACGCGATCGTGCGTGCGTCGCAGTGCAGCGCGAGCTCGAGCCCGCCGCCGAGGCAGGCGCCGTTGATCGCCGCCACCGTCGGGAACGGAAGCGCGCGGATCCTTCCGAACAGCTCGTGTCCGGCGCGAGCGCCCTCGACCGCCTCCTCGACCGAGCGCAGCTGAGCGAAGGTGTCGATGTCCGCGCCGACGCAGAAGACGAACGGCTTGCCGGTGACGACCATTGCCGCCCAGTCGCCGCCCTCGAGCTGCTCGAGCAAGGCGACCGCGGACTCGAAGGCCGAGCGGCCGAGCGTCGTCGGCTTCGTGTAGTCCTCGCCGTTGTCGACGGTGACCAGCGCGATCGGCCCGACGCGCGAGTCGACGCGGTTGAGCTTGAAGACGGTGTCGCTCACTGGACGTTCTCCCAGAGGAGGGCCGCGCCCATGCCCATGCCGATGCAGAGCGCCGTCAGCCCGTAGCGGCCGCCTCGCTCGCGCATCCCGTACGCGAGCTGTGCGATCAGCCGCACGCCGGTGGCCGCGAGCGGATGGCCGCAGGCGATCGCGCCGCCGTACGGGTTGAGGCGCGGGTCGTCGCCGGCGACCCCGAGCTCGTCGCACCAGGTCAGCACCTGCACGGCGAACGGCTCGTTCAACTCGAAGAGGTCGATCTCGTCGAGCGTCACACCGGCCTGCTCGAGCACGCGCCGCGTCGCCGGTACGGGGCCGTAGCCCATCAGGTGCGGCTCGACGCCGGCGTACGCATAGCCGACGAGGCGGAGCTTCGGCTTCAGCCCGAGCTCCCCCACGGCCTGCTCGGAGGCGAGGAACGCGGCGGTCGCGCCGTCGGTCAGCCCGGCCGAGTTGCCGGCGGTGACGCGGCCGCCCGCGCGGAAGGCGGGCCTCAGCGTGGCGAGCCCCTCCAGCGTCGTCTCGGGGCGCAGGAACTCGTCGCGGTCGGCGAGCTGCCAGCCGTCGTCGGAGAACACGGCCATCGGCACGACCGTCTCGCGCATGACGCCGTTCGCCCAGGCGGCGGCTGCCTTCTGCTGCGAGGCGAACGCGAACGCGTCGGCGCGCTCCTTCGTGATTGCGGGGAAGCGGTCGTGGAGGTTCTCCGCGGTCTGGCCCATCACGGCGGCCGACTCGTCGAGCAGCCGTTCCGAGACGAAGCGCGGGTTGAAGTCGACGTCGTTGCCCATCGGATGGTGGCCCATGTGCTCGACGCCGCCGGCGATCGCGACACCGGCCGCGCCGAAGGCGATCTCTCCCGCCGCGGCTGTCACCGCGGTGAGCGCACCGGCGCACATGCGGTCGACGGCGAAGCCGGGCACGGTCTCGGGGATGCCTGCGAGGAGCGCGACGTCGCGGCCGAGGGTCAGCCCCTGGTCGCCGACCTGCGCGGTCGCCGCGAAGGCGACGTCGCCGATCCGGTCCGGCGGGATCTCGGGGTTGCGGCGCAGCAGCTCGCGCACGACCTTGACGCCCATGTCGTCGGCGCGGGTGCGCCAGAACCGGCCTTTCGGCCCGGCCTTGCCGAAGGCCGTCCGGATGCCGTCGACGAAGAAGGTCTCGTGCAGCTCACGCATCGCCGGGCAACCATACCGCCGTCCGCGCGATACTCAAGCGGTGGACTGGGCCGGGCAAGCCGACGCGGCGCTCGCGCGCTACCGGGACGGCGCGGCCCGTCTGGGCGAGCTCGACGACCCCGACCAGCGCCAGCGCCGGCTGACGCGGCTCGGCAACGCGGCCTGGGCGGCCGGGCTCTGCCTCCTGATGGATGGGCGGGACGGCGACTCGGCCGCGTGGCTGCGCCGTGCCGCAGAACGGTATCGCGAGAGCTGGCTGGAAGCGCCGCCGGACTCGTGGGGCCGTCCGATCGGCGCGCTGAAGGCGCTCCTGCTCGCCGGCGAGGACGCGACGGAGGCGGCGAAGTGGCCTCTCGACGCAGGCGCCGCGCGCGCGGAGTCGCCGATCGGCCGCTATGCCGGCGCGCTCGCGCTGCTCGTCCTCGGACGCGACGCCGAGGCGCAGCCGCTCGCCGCGACGCTCGAGGGCCGAGACGGCTTTCCGCGTGACGTCGCCGCCGCGCTCGCCGCGCTCGCCGCGGGCGACGGAGCCGGCTACCGCGTCGCGGTCGCGTCCGTGCTCCGCTCGTTCGAGACGCGTAGCGACTTCCTCGAGGACGTCGCGGTCGCTGACACGGTGCTCGTGCTGCAGCGGCTCGCGGCGCGGCGCGGGCTCACGGCCACATTGCCGGCGTCCGCGAGGTTGCCGTAGGCCGAAAGACTGCGACCAGGTCGCCTAGCGACCTGGTCGCTGCCGTTGCCGTCAGAGCTGCGCTGCGGCCGCGGTGTCGAGCAGCGCCGTCGTCGTTCCCTCGACCGCGCGCACGAGGCTTCCCGGCGTCGCGCGCGACGGCTCGCCTGCGAACGCGCGCTTCGCCGCGCCGGCCTTGTCCGCGCCGGCGACGAGGAACAGCACCCCGCGGGCGGCGCGCAGCACCGGCAGCGTGAGCGTGATCCGGTCGACGAACGGCTGGAGGTGCGCCTCGGCGCCGATCGCGCGCCGCTCGGTCTCGTCGAGCGTCGGCTGGTCGGGGTAGAGCGACGCGACGTGGCCGTCGGGGCCGAGCCCGAGCAGGAGCAGGTCGAAGCGGGCCAGCCCGCCGAGCTCGCGGTCGTACTGCGCGGCGCCGTCCTCGCGTCCGAGCTCGCCGCGCATCCGGTGCACCGCAGCCGGCTGGACCGCGAGGCGGTCCAGCAAAGCGGCCTGCGCCATCCCGTAGTTCGAGCGCTCGTCGTCCGGCGGGACGCAGCGCTCGTCGCTCCACCAGACCTCGGCGCGGCTCCAGTCCGGCTGCAGCTCGGCCGCGAGCTCGTAGGCCCGCCGCGGCGTCGAGCCGCCCGTGAGCACGATGTGGCCGCCTGCACGTGCCGCTGCGGCGAGCCGTTCCGCCCCGAGCTGCGCCGCGGCCGCGGCGTCCGCGGCGACGACGAGCTCGATCTCGCGAGAGCCGGTCACGCGGCGCGCACGTCCGGAACCGGGATCAGCCCGCGCGTGTAACCGGCGAGCAGGTAGACGCTCGCGAGCCCGGCCCACTCCCCGTAGGGGGCGAGCAGCTCGGCCGTCTCGCGGCCGTCGACCGGTCGCCCGCGCAGCGCCCGCAGCAGCTTGACCAGGCCGAGGTCGCCGACGAGCCCGTGGTCGCTGCGGCCGAGCCCCTCGAGACAGACGACGCCGACCGACCAGGGGCCGAGCCCCCGCTCCCGCTCGAGCCGGGCGGCGACCGTCTGCGTCGGGACTCCGTGCAGACGCTCGAGCTCGACCGAGCGGCAGATGCGCACGAGCGCGGACGCGCGCGACGCGTGCAATCCGAGCGCGCGCAACCGCACGGGCGACAGTGCCGCGAGGTCGCGCGTCGCCGGCGACGTGTGCAGCCGCTGCGGCCCGGCCGGGCAGACAGCGCGCACGATCGTCTGCTCGAGCCGGCGCGCGAGCTTCGCCTCGATCAGCTGGCCGCAGAACGCGCGCAGGAGCGCGTGCGCGACCGTCGGCACGCGCAGCGGCCGCAGCCCGCGCAGCTCGCGCGACGTGCGTCCGAGCAGCGCGTCCTCACACGCGCGCGCGAGGAACGGGCTGTGGTCGTCGTCGAGCGCCAGCACCCAGCGCAGCCGCGCTGCGGCGGCCTCCGAGGGCGCCCGGATCGCCACCGTTCCGTCCGGCGCCTGCCGTGCCTGCGCCAGCTGGACGCTCCCGTCGACGGCGAGCGCCTGGGTCAGGACTCCGTCGCGGAACGTCCGGGTGGCGTCGCTCGCGAAGCGGGCCGAGAGGGCGAGCGAGTACGGGCCGCGGGGTGTGAGCGCGAGGTCGACGCTCAACGCTCGGCGTGCGCGGTGGCCGGCGCCGCCTTCATGCCGAGCTCCGCCGAGCGGTCGAGCATGTCCAGCGCCTGCTGCTCATGGCCGGAGTCGCGCAGCATGCGCCCCCAGGCGCGGCAGGTCGTCGCGGCATCGCGCCAGCGTCCCAGCCCCTCGAGCATGTCGACCGCCCGCCTGTACGCCTCGTCTGCGGCCTCCTTCTCGCCCGCCATACCGAGCCCGTCCGCGAGTGCGGACAACGCAAGACCCTGGTCGAGGCGGTTCGACTCGCCGATCAGCGCGAGCGCCTCGCGCGCGAGCGCGACGGCGGTCTCGGACTCCCCGCGCAGCGTGGCGACCCGTGACCGCCGGACCTTGATCTCGATGATGTCTTCGGCCGCGCTCGACGCGCCGAGTAGCTGCTCCGCCTGGTCGAGGTGGCCTGAAGCCGAGTCGGCATCGTCGCGCGAGAGCGTGATCGCCGCGGCGAGAATGTGTGCACGCGCGAGATGGAGGGTGTCGTCGGTCGCTTGGAGCAGCGCGATGGCTTTGCGAACGTTCGTCAGGGCGACCGACGCCCGTCCTTCGGCGTGGGCGAGGCGTGCCATCGACCAGTAGAGGCGTACGCGCGTGTACGGGTCTTCGGTGTTCTTCGAACGCGACAGGGCCTGACGCACGACCTCCTCGGCGCGTGCGATCTCTCCCACGTCGCTGAGCGCGTAGCTGAGGAGCGTCGCGTAGCGAGCCTCGAGCGCCGGGTCCTCTGTTGCGGACACCTCCAGCAGGCACCGCTCGAAGAGCTCGACTGCGGCCGCCGTCCGGCCGGCGCCGACGTATGCGCGCGCAAGCTGCGAGTAGATGTCGACGAGGTCGACCGGAGCAAACGGCTCACCCTCGAGCGACGCCTCGAGCAGCGTCACGGCGTCCGCGGAATCACCGCGGTCGTGGGCGAGCGCGGCCAAGGCAACGCGGGCACGGAGCGCCGAAGCGCGGTCGCCGGACGCGGCTGCCTCAGCCGCGATCTCGCGCAGCGGAGCCTCCGTGCCCTCCTGCTCGCCGAGCCGGATGGCGAGCTCGAGGTCGGTGAGGCGTAGCTCGCGCGCCTCGGCCGGATCGAGGTCTGACCCCGTTTCGAGGTATCCGGCGCTGACGCCGAGCTTCGCCGCGAGGCGGCGCAGGGCCTTCACCGACGGCTGGCGGGTTCCCGCTTCGATCCTGGAGATGTAGGCGTAGGAGACGCCGGGTGCGGCCAGCTCGCGCTGCGAGAACCCTCGTTCCAGCCGCAGGCGCTTGAGCCGCTCCCCGATCGTCTCGCCTGCGGCGGGCGGAGGCTCGGGATGCATCGGGTGACATTCTGATCGGTGGGGGCGCGTTCGTCAATCGTCCATTCAGTCCGGTTATCGCTTGACATGAGTCATCCGACCGCCTTCCTACACTCGACGGCATTCCCCGTTCGAGGGGCGGCTGCGGGAACCGACAAGGAGGAGCAGGTGTCGCGTTATTCGCTCTACGCGAAGCTTGTCATGGCCGTCTTGGTCTTGACGATGCTCGCCATGGTGCTCGGGAACGAGCCCTGGGGGCCGGGCTAGTCCCGTCCTGATAGCGGGCGGGGGCTTGCACGCCTCCGCCCGCTGTACCCTCGCGCCGTGACGGTCGTCGAGCTCGCCCTGTACGCGCTGCTCCTCGCCGCCGTTGCGGCGGCCGTCTGGCTGCGGCCGGTCGTCTCCCTCTACCTGTTCGTCGCCGGGCTCGCGCTGCACAACGCGGTGATGGCGGCGCTCTATGCCGCCGGCGTGCGCGGGTCGACGCTGACGGCGATCACGGCGTGGAAGGAGATCCTGCTCGCCGTCGCGCTCGCGCGCGTGATCCTCGACGGCGCGCGTGCACGGAGGCTGCCGTTCCGGCCGGGCGTCGCCGACTGGCTCGCGCTCGCGTTCGCCGGGCTCGCCGTCGTCTACGCGCTCGTGCCGCAGTCGGCGCTCGGCGGCGCGGCCTCGCACCACACGGTTGCGCTGGCACTTCGCCACGACGTCATCCCGGTCGGCGCGTTCCTCCTCGGCCGCTCGCTGCGCCTCGGGCGCGACGACCTGCGGCGGCTCGCCTGGACGCTGCTCGGCACGGCGGGCGCCGTCGCCGCGGTCGGGCTCGTGGACGTCTACGCGGTGTCGATCGGGTGGTGGCGGACGAACGGCGTGATCGACTACTTCCACCAGCACCTCGGCTACGACTACCACGGCACCGGCACGCGGGCGGAGCCGGGCGGCGCGACGTACGGCCTGCCCGAGAACTTCGTCTACAACGTCGGCGGCGACAAGCCCTTCCTGCGCCGGCTCGTCTCGACGTTCCTCAGCCCGCTCGCGAGCGGGTACCTGTTCGTGGTTGCGCTGCTCGTGACCGCCGCGGTGCTGCGCGCGCGCAAGGTGGTGGCCGGGCTCGCGCTCGTCACCGCGGCCGGACTGCTGTGGACGTTCTCGCGCTCGTCGCTGCTCGCGCTCGCGGTGGGCCTGCTCGTGCTCGCGGTGGTGCGAAGACGGCCGCTCGTGCTCGGCACCGCCGCCGTGCTCACCGTCGCGGTGGCGATCGGCTGGGCGCACGTGTTCCCGAAGATCGGGCCGACGGGGAACTGGACGCGGGTCGACCTCGTCTACCAGCACAAGCTCGCGCAGGCGCAGCAGAGCCGGGCCGGCGCGTTCAGCGCGACGAGCGCGAGCGAGCCGTCGCTGCACGAGCACTGGGAGAGCCTCAAGGCCGGCGTGCGCACGATGATCCACCACCCGCAGGGCTACGGGCTCGGCAACGTCGGCCAGACGGCGTCGCGGACGGGGACGCCGCTGAAGGCGGGCGAGTCGAACTACACGGAGCTCGGCGTCGAGCTCGGCGTGCTCGGCGCCGTGCTCTGGACGGCCTGGGGGCTGGCCGTGCTCGCCGGGCTCGTGAGGGCCGGGCGCCGGGATGCCTGGGCGGCCGGCGTCGCCGCCGCGTTCGCGGCGATCCTCGCGCTCGCGGTCCAGACCGACGTGATCGGCGATCCATGGGTCGCGTACTGCGTCTGGGCGCTCGCCGGCGCGCTCATGCTCCGTGCTTCCCCCGATGGGTGATTCCGCGGCCCGGGCGACGCTCGACGCAGAAGGAGGAGGCATGGCAACCGTATCCACGAAGTCCGCCGTCGTCGGCTGGCACGAGCTGATCGCGCCGGACGTCGAGCCGGCGAAGGCCTTCTACACCGGGTTGCTCGGCTGGACGCTCAGCGTCTGGAAGCCGGGCGAGGCCGACTATCCGATGGTGCACTCCGGCGGGCGCGACCACGCCGGCTTCTTCGCCCGCGACCGAGCGCCGCACTGGCTCGTGTACGTCGAGGTCGAGGACGTCGACGCGGTCGTCGCGAAGGTGCCCGCGCTCGGCGGGCACGTGTTCCACCAGCCCGAGGAGATCGAAGACGTCGGCCGCTACGCCGTGATCGCGGACTCGACGCACGCCGTCCTCGCCGTGATCACGCCGAGCGAGCCTGCGATGCCGCCGGCGAGGGAGGTCTTCTGCTGGGACGAGCTCGCGACGACCGACCTCGTCGCGGCGAAGCACTTCTACGGCGAGCTGTTGGGCTGGACCGTCGCCGAGTCGATGCCCGCCTACTGGACGTTCCGGTCGGGCGAGCACGACGTTGCCGGTCTGCTCGTGAAGCCTGCGGGAGCACCCGCGCCGGCGTGGCTGACGTACATCAAGGTCGAGGACACCGACACGATCGTGCGCCGTGGGCTCGAGCTCGGGGCGACGGTGGCGATGGAGCCGCTGCAGGTGGCGGGCGTCGGGCGCTACGCGGTGCTCGTCGACCCGGTCGGCGCCGCGTTCGGGATCGTCGACCCGAAGGTCTGAGGGCAGCACCCGCCTCGGGCGGCCTCGGCCGCCCGAGGCACCTTGCGGCGTGCGCTAACGTTGTCTGCAATGACAACAGCACGTCTCCTCGTCGCGGCGGCGCTCGTCCTTGCGCTCCTCGCGCTCGGACTGCTCGTCGCCCACCGGCGCGGGCCGTCCGCGCGGGTGGTGCTCGCCGACCCGGTGCGCACGCCCGGCATCCTCAACCCCGGCGTGACCCAGGCGACGATCGCCTCGACCATCTGCACGCGCGGCTGGACCGCGACGGTGCGGCCGCCGGTCGAGTACACGAACACGCTCAAGCGGGAGCAGATGCGCACCTACGGCGAGACGGGCCCGGCGTCGGGGTACCAGGAGGACCATCTGATCAGCCTCGAGCTGGGCGGCGACCCGAGAGATCCCCGCAACCTCTGGCCGGAGCCCTATCCGCGCGCCGCCGCGGTCGACCAGATCGAGAACCAGCTCAACG
>Ga0265331_10001270_pt1 | contig 18880 bp, 15 predicted proteins | sample 41923metaG_FD_202088 | JGI IMG/M metagenome (GOLD analysis project Ga0265331, IMG submission 202088) | Rhizosphere microbial communities from Carex aquatilis grown in University of Washington, Seatle, WA, United States - 4-19-23 metaG | ecosystem: Host-associated > Plants > Roots > Rhizosphere... | reverse complement strand
CTGCCGCCACCGGTCGACCCGCGCTGCCCACTCCTGTCGTCTGGTCTCCATCGCCACCACCTCCAGGCGACAGAGGCTCGCAAATCCCGGGGCTCAGCTCGATACGTGGCTGGCCGAACGGATACCGCCAACGTCCGCACCAACCTCGGTCCGCTGCGCTACATCCTGGCCAGCCCGCAGTTCCATCGCGTGCACCACTCCGTTGAGCCGCAGCATTTCGACCGGAACTTCGGCGAGCACATTGTTGTGTGGGACTGGCTGTTTGGCACCATGGTGAAGGACTTCGGGTGCTACCCCCCGACCGGGGTGGCACGAATCGAACGTTGGATGATCGAAACGGACGGCGCGTGGAAGGCGCTGCCGAGCCTCTGGCTGAAACAGAGTCTGTATCCGTTCTACAAGATCGCGGTGTCGTGGCGCGGCACAGAAAGTTGACGCCTGAAAGGGGTGTGCAAACCGCAGCCGCAAAGACTGTCGACAACATGTCCACCACTCCTTCCACGTGGTGCGGGCTGTCGGCCGTCTTGGCTACGGCACGATGCCCAAGCGTAACAACTCCGCCAGCCAGCGCGCGTCGGTGTCATCGTCGCTGTGCTTGAGACCACTCTACATCTGAATCGCCGTCGGGTTCGCCAACCGGACCGGGGCACCGGCAAAAGTTCATCCGCGGCAGTCACGCGGCCTCTTGCTAGTTGACGTAAGGCCTCCCGGCTTCACGGCCCCGTCGGCGCGGTTTCCGTACCGCAGGTGTGATCACAGCCATCCCCGTCGATGAGGTTGCCATCGTCACATTGTTCGCCGGCCTCGCGCATGCCGTTGCCGCACACCGACTGCGGGCACTGCACGGCGTCTTGCACATAAGTGCGGGCGGAAAAGCAGTCGGCGCGCTGGGCCACCAGCTTCAGGAAGGCGTTCGGGGTGCGGCCATAGAGCGAGGTGAAGTTTGGGCAGAGCGCCGTCAGCTGCAGGCTCGTGGCGGTTTGCAGATGCTGAATGCGCGCCGACGACGCGGTGACCAACGCAAGCTTCTCCTGCGGGCCGAAGGCGAAGGAGGCGATCCAATCGAAGAGTCGGCTGCGGTCGCGAAGCGCGAGGCGCAGCAGGCGTGTGGCGGCGCTGGCCGTCGCCGCAATGCACGCCGCCGTCGGGTTCTTCACTGCGCCGATTACTCCCCGCTGCGTTGCCGGTCTATACACCGCGGAAACCATTGCATCTTCGAGCTCCTGGCAAAAGATGTCGACATCGATGTTGACATCCATCGGCGTTGAAAATCCCATCGACGACAGATCGACGCTCGCACAGGCGCCGTCCGCGACGTCGAGAGCGGCCGCGTGCGCCTGATTGATCGCGGCGCGCGTCGCCGTGGTGTCGCAGGAGGCGCCGTCTGCCTGAGCAGCGCTGCAGCCGCCGCTCAGCTTCCATGCCGTGGTGGCACACCCCTCAGCGGCCCAGCTCAGAATGCGTTGACAACGCGCCTCCGGTGCCGCGAAGCCGCCCCAAAGTGCAAGCGGTCGCGGCGTCTGGTGAGCACGCGCCGGCGGCGCAGCGCACGGGATCGCCGCCAGCGTTGCGAGACCCAGCGCAACTAGATTGACGGCGTGACGGACGATCGATGGATTCACGGGACTGCGGTACTGGTGACCCGTACACGACGACTGCTCGCAGCAACGCGTGAGGCGGGCGCAGTGCGCGCGCTGTTGGCGGCGTGGTGCGACTGGCTCCATGAACTAGGACCTGCGGTCGGCGTCTTTTCTATGGACCGCTCCCGTTGGTCGCTAAGCACTGCCAAGTCCGACAGGCGGCTAGCTTCCCAGGGCGCTGCCGATAGGCTCTTTCAGTACCGTAGATAATCAGCCGCCGCAGCCATTCAGGGAGTTGTTCACAGCGGCGAGGATCTCGTCGATAGTGATCTGGCCGTCGTTGTTTGCATCCGCCGCGGTGCAGGCTGAGCGGTTCGCCGTCCCGAGGGCGATGTTCACCAGCGTGAGCATCTCATCGATGGTCACGGTCTGATCGTTGTTGCAGTCGCCGGTACAGGAACGGGATGGGGTTGGGGTTGCGGTTGGTACCACGGTCGGGACGGGCGTCGAAATTTGCGGATCGAGCCAGTAATTCCCGAACAGGATGAACATCTCGTCGGTGGTGCGCATGCCGCCGGTCAGCGGACAGGCATCGCAGTCACCGTCGCCGGCACCGGGACTGGAATCGCAGTTCGCGTCTTTTTGGGAACACAGTTCGTTGTGATGCGGGCCACCGATGCAGCGTGTTGCCGACCCTGCGCACGGCCCGCCGACGCTGAGCCCCACGCCATGGAAATCGACGGAGGCGGCCGGAGCCGATGTCGACCGCCGCTTCACCCCCTCGATATTTGGCGCCAAGCCGTTGTCCCAGTGACCGCAGAATGTCAGTGACCGGTCGGCAATCGGCGCTGCGCCGGAGATCTCGATCGGCGGATCCGGCCGCACGATGACCGGATCGTTGTAGACCAAGTTCTCATACAGCAGGCTGGCCTGCGGATCGCGGCCGCCGTCATCGGTGCACGTTCCGCTCGGGCACATCTCCGGATTCAACCCGGAGCAGGGTTGGCCTGCTTGAGCACCGCCTTTGCACCTGAAATGGCCGCGGAAGATGCGGAAGCGCTTGCCGTGCTCGTGCATGTGGCCGCTCAGCTCGAACAGATGGACAGTCTGGTTCGGCTGGACGATCGAATCGACGAACGGTTCGCCCGCTCGTCCGAAGGTATGTATCTGGCACACCTCGCGATCTTGGAAGGGCGGTAGCGACGGCAGCGGGAACGAGAAGACGTGATCCGCCCAGAAGATTTTCGAGGCGTTGAAGATCTGCTGCGATTCGTACTGCTGATCGCTGGGCTTTGCGAAATAGATGTTTATCCAGGCCTCCATACGGGCGCTATCGTTCGTGAGATCGAAGGCGTGCGAGTCCCACAGGAGCACACCCTTGACGGGAATTTCGTTGTATACGCCATCGGGAAACAGGAACTCTGCGGCAGGGGACTGGGCAAATACGAAACTACCATTGGTCAGCGCGTTGAGGCTGTTTTGCGGACCGAAGCCTATGCAGGCAGCTGTCGGGTAGGGTTTGGTTGCGCATTCTCCACCGTCGCCGCAGAAGGCGAGATTGAGCGGATCACACGATTGACCCGCCTGCGGTCCCCCCGCGCACGAGTACGGTCCCCAGGCCGGATCGTCCGCGGCTTGGGTGCCATTGAAGATGTTGATGATGAGGTGATGGCTCACCGGATCTTGGCGAATGTCGACCTTTTTGTAGTAGAATTTCGTCCCGTCGGGGCTCAACGCACTGGCTGGAATCTGACCCGTGAAATCGTAGTAGGTGCTGAAGCACACCTCCTGTTCGCTGTGCGGCGCGAGCGTCAGTGCCGGCATGTGCATCTGGACACCTTCACCGGGCACTGGTGTTGGTAGGGAGGGGACTTCCGCGGGCGCCGGCGTCGGCAGGCATCCCGACAGCAGATTGGCCGTCCCGTCGACGACGGCAGTTCTTGAGGCGCCGCCGTCTTCGATCCACAAGCGCATCGCCTCCAACTCGTTGGCGCTCAACGGCGCGGCGCTGACCGGCATCCCGCGCAATGGGGCGTGGAATTGATCCGGAAGCGTGAGCGCCGCCAGGTTGATCCACAACAAACTGCGATCTTTGCTGCCTGGTTCGACGCGATTCCAGCCGGGAACAGTCTCAGCCGGCATGTCGACGAGGTTCTGATACGATACATCGGCACGCAGGTCGAGGCCGCCGGATTTCGCGCTGCCGTGACACAAATCCGAGGTGCAGCTGTGGTTCTCGAACACCGCCTGCTGAATCAAATCGTAGGTGGTGGGAAAGGTCTGGCAGGGGGTGTCGGCGAGCGCCGCCGAAGCCCACCCCACTGACAAGAGGACAACAAACGTCGCCAGTCGTGTCGGCAATGATCGCGTCACTCGCATAAACCCTCCCCGGAGTACCGTGGCGTGGTACCGTTGGTTAACACAATCGTGTGGCGGACTGCAAAAGCGAAGAGCCTGTACGGCTGATTCTGTCCCGCAATCGGTTGGTAGACTCACCTGCCCGACGACGATTCAGATGTACAGTGGTCTCAAGCACAGCGACGACGACCCGGACGCGCGCTGGCTGGCGGAGCTATTACGCTGGGGCATCTTGCCGAGGGGCTGTTCGCGGACGCACGCCTGCAGCTGCGCCGGCTGCCGCGGCGGAGCCGACCGCGCAAAAGGGAAAACCAGCCGGCAAGGCCGCGACGGCGGACCCGGCAGGGGCACTCGCCAGTGGCAACGATGTTTGACGGCGGCAACGTTGCGATGAGGAAGGCGCCACATCGGCCAGACAAGGCAAGATAGGCTTTGCAAGAACGCTCGGGGAGGCGCATACACGTAATTCTCACGCTGCTTCCGGTTGAGGTATGGTTGCCCGCATCGGGGCGCTGACGCCCACCAACCCGGCATTCTCGGACACCGTGGAACGACTGACGTGCGATCGCGGGGCGGGGCGGGGGGCAAGCGCGTATCGGCGTACTGCCAGGATGAAGAGCCGCACGACGACCGGGACGCTGCTCCTGGCCGCGCTCCGACTGCTCTGTGTGCCGACCGCGCTCTGGGCGGTGCAATCGTTGCCGGGGGATGCCGACTGCGACGGTGTTCTCAACCGCAACGCCGACCTCGCCGCAGTTGTTGGCGCGCTCTTCGAGGGGACTACGTGCAGCCAGGCCGATGCGAACGGCGATGGTCGCGTTCCCAGCCAGCACGGTCCCATCCTCATCGATCACGATGGAGCGGGCAGCGCCGACCTCGTGTAAGGCCTGCTCAATCGCCCCCACGTTTCCTGGGGTGTGCCGACGCGCGTTGCGCGGGTCCGGCTTCAAGTCGCCCACGCTCAACGTCTGGTTCTGGTGCTCCGTCTCCGCCACCTCCTCCTTCACACCGCTATGCAGATCCGGGCGCCACTAGGGTGCCGTTTGACCGCTTGAGGCCAGTCCAGGCCGCTCCAGGCCGGGAAAAGGCTAATCATACCGCGGGGCGGCGCGCGTGATCGCTCATAACCCGAAGATCGGAGGTTCAAATCCTCCCCCCGCAACCACTGAAAGCCTAGTGTAGTGTCTCGAAATTTCGTTTACGGCATTTGCCGCGGCATTTGTGCAAAGGTATTTCCGAGGCACCATACTAGTTAGTTTAACTAGTATACTAAAATGTGTGTAGTTCGACCTTCGGCGGCCGAACGCGGCGTGCGCGGTCGGCTGGCAAACGGGCCAGTTGGTACGCCAGCGCACGCACCAGGCAGATTACCGAGCCGTATGCCGGTCAAACCGAGGCCGCCTCTCGTCCCCTCGGCAGCATCAAAACGAAGTGGCGAGGTGAAGAAAGTAGAGCGTGGGTCCGAGACCGAGGAGTGCCGTGTTGCCGTCGGGAAGGAGCGCAAGGACCGGATAATACGGCAGGGCGCCGCTCGGCATCTGAAGAATCTGGTTTACGGTCGCCTTTTCACTGACGATGCCGCTCTGAATGTCGATCACTCCGAGAGAGTATTCGAGATCGGTAGGATAACTTGTCGACCCGTCAATGGATACGCCGTGCAACCCGACCAGTTTCGTAACGCTCCCGTCGGCGAGCAACCCGCCATTGAACCCGGCGGCGCTGCTCAGGCTCCCTTGCGGTGTCCCGAGAAAGTCTACGGGTATTACCTGGGGTATGGCCGTCGGGTTGGCTAGATCGACCACTTCTAAGATGCCAGGTGAAGACACAACAACAGTCGAATCGTCACGGAAGAAAGCTCCGGTTGCCGCAAAGCCGAGCGCAATGGTCGCTGTTATCTGATTCGTCGAAGTCTCGACGACAAAGATTGAGGCACTGAAGGAGTCGTCGAAGACGACTTTCTTGCCGTCGGGCGATGCAACGGCAAAATCGGGACCTGCGACGCCACTAGAACCGGCGTAGGGGTTGATGGTTTTCGTTTGCGTGCCCTGGATTTCTTGCGCCACCAGCGCCCGGCCATTGAATGCTGGGACATACACCCAACCGTTGGCAAATGCCGCATGTCCGGCCGCGCCAGCCCCTGCGGTGCGCACTTGGGAGCCGTCGGCTGCGCGGATGACTACAGCCTCATCGAAATTGTGCAGAAGCACCAAGGTCCCAGACGGATCGACCCCATCCACGGAGCAAGACATCCCACTCCCGCAAACTGGGAAGATTCTCGTGGCTCGTCTGGCGTTCAGGTCGACGACGATTAGCGCGGAACCGGTGCTGATGTACGCAAACGTCCCCGCCGGATCGACGACGAGACTTCCGATGAGACCCGGTACCGATGTTGAGCTATCGACTGTCCAGTCGGTTATCGTGGCCTGATTGCACCCATTCAGCGCACTGTTTACTGCCCTCACGATCTCGTCGATCGTGACCTCACCGTTCCCGTTTAGGTCGCCAGGACATGGCGTTTGCCCGTGAACAGTTGACGCTTCCCACGCGAAGCAGGACATGAGGACCACCACGACGAATGTCGGATGGATGAACCGCACCAGAGCTGGGATCATGGCGATGTGAACCTCCTAGCGGCGTCCGCCTTTTGGAGCGCCTGTTGAATTGAGTATGGCATTGCCACATTGATGCATGTCGGACAAGGCTGCGCCCGAAAACTTCGAATCGACCACAGTTGAACGCTGCGCCTCGCCAAAATCGCCGTTCCATTATGATCGGCCCGGGGGCGGATCTTGCCAACCGCGACGCGCTGGAATCAGCGCTCGCAGGTCTTGGCGGAACCGTCCACGGGCTCTGTGCGAACGGCGGCACGCAGCATGGCCTCACAGTGATGCTCTGGTCCGTCCGATCCTTGACGCGTTCTCGGCGAGCCTTGGTTTCAGGCGTCAACTTTCGGTACCCTATGCCTGGCGAAAGCTGACCGAATCCTGACCTTCGTACGGAGCTGTTCTGCGATAGCTTGGACGCAACAGGAACATCACAAGGAGACCACTGATGACAGGAACGACGGCGAGGATGTCTACGCGTGTGATGTCGCGATCGATGCGCTCTGTTCTGCAAGGTCGTTGTGGCGGCGCTCTGCTCGTCCTTGGCGCCGTCTGCCTGTTGCCGTTGGCCTGTGGCGAGCATACGACGACCGTTCCGTTGCCAGGTGAGTCGCCCGAAGAAATCCTGCAGGAGGCGCTGGGCAGCCTGGGTACTCTGGTGCCCGTCAAGCTCGACACCGCGGCGCTGGCCAGCGCCGTGCAAGCCGGTCAGTCGATCCGCTTGCCGTTTGCCGAAGAAGGCGGCCAGCTGGTCCAACGCGACGTCCATCTGATACTGCGCAATCTCCGCGCCCCGGATCTCGTCGAGTTCGTGCTCAAAGACGGCGTGCAGCAGCAAGGCCACACACAACCACTTCCGCCACCGGCGACCTATCAGGGAATCGTGGCGGCGCAGGGCGGCGGGCAGCCGGGCGCGGCGGTACTCACCATCACCGCGCAGGTGGTGGCGGGAAATCTGCTGGTCGCTCCCGACGGCTGGTCGATCATCGAACCGCTCGAACCCATGCTGCGCCTGCGTGGCGTCGAACCGGCGCGGCGGCAGCGCGTGCTCGGCAAGTACAACCATGTCGTCTACAACAGCCGCGATACACGCCTCCCGCAGCCCTCGAGCAGCGGCGCCGCGCTCGCCGCGTCGCCGGCTGATTCCCATGCGACTGCCGTTGGGCAGCCGCCGACGCCATTGGTCCTGTCCATTGTTGGTGACGGGGACGCGGAGCTGTTCCAAGCCTATCCGCTCGACTCGGTGATGCCGTTCTGGTTGATGCAGGAAACATTGTTCAACGCGATCGACTGGCTGTACAACTGCGTTGAGCCCGACGCTAACCCGGACAACGCCTACACTGTATGTGACAATCACTTCGACGGTGGCGCCGGCGCCTTTCAGGCGCGTCTCAGAATCGACCGCCTCGAGACGTGGACGGCGGGGGGCCCAACGGCGAACAGCGCTGGAGAGCTGATGGTGGAGTCGGCTCGCTTCACGCACCAGTCGACACCCGTCTGTTGCGGGGAGCCGCATACGGCCGGACAGTCGAGCCTGGTGCATTTCTTCACGGGTAAGGCGTTCCCCGGCTCAGCCGGCAACGCTTCGGTCGGGGGACTCAACGTCTATGGAGACGGTTGCGAGCAGCCCCTCGCGAGCTTTTGTTGCCACCATGGCGTCTCGCAAATCGTCCCGGGCAACGGCACCCCTGGCACCCTGTTTCAAGTACAGCTCCTGATGGCCCACGAAATCGGCCACAACACCGGGGGGGAAGAAGACCGTTTCGGATACGCCCAGGATTGGCTGTTCGGCGAAAAATCCGGTCCGACCCTGATGTACTCGGGCTTCGACGGGTTCCCGGCCGAGGAAGTTTTCGTGTACGCGAGCGACGTGGCGGCAAACAAGATCGGCCCGCTCCTCGCGCAGCGCCTTGGCGAAGCCCCCGACGTCACCACCTCCTGTGACTCGGCGCCGGTGATGTGAGGGATTCCAAAAGATCGGCCGCCACATTGTAGTCGCAGGTTTTCAGCCTGCGAAGGACCGACCGCCGCGGTGATTGTGCCGTCGATCCATGCGCCGCACGCCAACCGGCGGCGGGCAGGTCTCCGCCGAAGGACCCACCGCGACCGTGACACGAGCACCATTCCTCTGGAAGGTTTCGGGCGACTTCGATCGTTCGTCCTCAGTAGTCGCGCGTCTGCGCGCAACTGCACGGCGTTGCCCCCGTCGCGCTACACCCGCATCTGCAGTTCGTGTTGAATGCCGCATCTACGCAAGAAGGCCCCACGCCGCAAGAGAAGGTCAGACCCCACGCCGATTCACATCCTGGAGTTTCAGCGAAGATCTGGGTTACAAAGCAGCCCATGTCACAGTTGCGGCGCGATGACCTGCTTCCCCAACTCCGCCAAGAAATCGATCGCCTCCTCCTGCAGCGTGTCCGTCTCGGTCTCGCGCTGGTATTCGGGGGGATTCTGCTGTTTGCAGTTGTCGATTGGGAAGCCGGCAGGCAGCTGGCCTGGTTATATACCGTCAAGACGGTTGGCCTCGCCATGATCATGGTCGCCTATGCGGTGTCGCGTCGGTCGAACATTGCTAGCCGCGCGAACATGCTTGCGTGGCTGACCGTTGCCACGACCTGCGCTGCGACCGCGCTCTCCGGGAGCATTGTCGGTGAATCGACCGGTACCACAATCCTGTGCGTCAGTGCCACGCTCATCAGCGCGATGCTATTTCCGTGGGGTCCCCGCCCTCAGCTTGCGGCAGTTGCCGCCGCCGCCACGGCGATCGGCGTTAATTTCTACTGGGTGCACGGTGGCATGCTCCCACCCGAAATCTACGGGGGCACCGCCGCGACGCTGGCGGCGCTAGGCATGTCCGTTGGCTTGACCTACGAGCTGCAACGGCACCGGGTTGGCCTGATGCGGGAAAATCTTGAACGTCAGCGTGCCGAGCACCAGGTCATGACGCTGAACGAAGACCTCGAACGGCGGGTACGGGAGCGCACGGCCGACCTCGAAGCCCTTGCCTCGACCCTCTCGAATCTGATCGAAAGCAGCGGCGATGCGATCTGGTCGATTGATCGCGCCCATCGGCTCGTCACAATAAACTCACTGGCGAGGCAGCAATTTCATAAGACCTACGGTACCGAGCTGACGCCCGGTATATCTTTTAGCGAGCACCTTCCAGAGGAAAGCCGCATATACTGGCGCAATCTCTATGATCGCGCCCTGGGAGGAGAACGCTTCACGATCGAACAGTCCTCAATTCTGGATAACACGCTCCGGCACTTCCTCACTACGCTGAATCCGCTGACCGTTAGCAATAAGACACTCGGAGTCACGATCTTTGCCAAGGACATCACCGATCTCAAGCAGGCAGAGGCGGCGTCGCGGCAGCATCAGGCGGACTTGGCGCACGTCCTGCGCCTCGGCACGATGGGCGAGATCGTCGCCGGCCTGGCACACGAGATCAACCAACCCCTCGGGGCGATCACCAACTATGCCGGAGGGTGTCAGCGGCGGATGCAGTCGGGAACTCTTCATCTTGCCGACGTCGGCGAAGTCATCGACCGGATCAGCGAAGAAGCCTTGCGCGCTGGCGAGATTCTGCGGCGGGTGCGCCGTCTCATCCGCAAGGAGCCCATGCGCTGCGAGGCGATCGATGTGAACGCCGTTGTGAGCGACGCGGCGCGCGTCATGCGGTCGGAGGCCCATCTCCGCGGAACCACGATTCGCCTCGCCCTGGCGCCAGAGCTCCCGACGGTGAATGGAGACGGCATTCAGATCGAGCAGGTCATGGTGAACCTGCTGCTCAACGCCGTCGAAGCGCTGGAGTCCGTCCCGAGCAGCGAGCGCGATTTGGCCGTGCGGACGTCGCTTGTGGATGGCGCTGCGATCGAAGTTTCGGTGCGCGATACCGGCGGAGGTCTAGCGGCGCCAATCAGCGAAATGGTCTTTGCCCCGTTCGTCACCACGAAAGCCAACGGATTGGGGATGGGCTTGGCCATCAGCCGTTCCATTATCGACGCGCACAACGGTCGCCTGTGGGTGCAACCCAATCCCGATCGCGGCAGTACCTTCCACTTCACGCTGCCCCTGGCGTGAACGGAGGCGTCCGCTCCATGTCACGGATGACCGCTCAATGCCGACGACCTCAAGGCCTGGTGTAGTCACTACACCGGCCACGGGTCGATCGGGTCGGTGCGGGACTGGATCGACTGGGTCCGAGGGCTCTCCAGCCCGCGCTCGCCACGATTATCGGGCCGGGTTCTACCGCGTCTTGCTTGAAGGTCTGCCGCGATTTGGGAGCGTCACTGAACGATGCCGTCAACACGTTATAGTGGTGCTTACTACGGCGCCACTGCGGCGGTCATGACACCTCGAAAGCCTCGGACAGTTCACGGACAGCCCGGAACATCGCGCGACAGTTCAGTGGCGTATGATTGCTGATCAAGTGTTCCGGCAATTTCCCGCCGGTAAGCCACGCTAGCGGAGGCGCACCAGCCCCCTGGGCTGTGCGTGTGACTGTGCGCCCGAAGCGGACGAGCACATCGGAGCACGTCGCGGCGAGCGCCTCGGTTTGGACCGCCCTGCCCTCTGTGATACACGCTCTGCCACGGTGGGGATACGCGCATGATCAAACGGACAGCGGTGACGGTGACACTGGCGTATGTGGCGGCTGTTGGTGCGGTCGTGACTTTTGCGTTACCGATGGTCGCGTTGGCAGATTGCTGTGCGTGCGACGGAGGGTTTGCCTGTGCCGAAGGAGGCTCGCTAGACGACTGCGGCGGTGGCGCCTGTGACACCATCCAATCTGGCTTCGTTTGCACCGGAACTCCTTTGGGGAACGGTTTCTTCACACCCGGTTCGTGTGGACCGCCACTTGTCCCCTGTTGTGATACGACCACGTGCCAACTCGTTGCCTCGACCGAGTGCATTCACCCGGAATCCGGCACGAGTTGCAGCGGGGTGGCATGCTCGGGGTGTTGTCAGGGGCTGACCGGTAACCCCAACGCTTGCAGTAGCGAGCTTGCGAAGGTCGCTTGCCTGCAGGGCACCGGGTCATTTCTGGCGCACGCGCATTGCAGCGCAGACAACACCAGCTGCCTCGCGGGAAGTCTGGATGGTAGTGCGTGCGACGATAGCACGCAGTGTCTCAGCGGAATCTGCACTGGCGGGATTTGCACAGCGCCAACGGTGACGCCCACCACAACCCCGCTAGCGACCGCAACGCCGACGGCTCCGGCATGCGACGATGGGAACAAGTGCACGACGGGCGACAGTTGCCACGCCGGGAAGTGTATCGGGGTGCCTGTGCAGTGCTCAAGGAGCTCCGATCCCTGCATAGAGGACTTTTGCAACCCCACCACAGGTGCGTGCGACACGCGTCCGGTGGTGTGCAACGACGGCAACCCGTGCACAACCGATACGTGCGTCGCCGGTGTGGGTTGTGAGTTTACGATCCTGCCGGACAACACGCTGTGTAGCGACTCCAACGACTGCACCACGGATGACCATTGTTCGGCGGGGACATGCATAGGAACTAACGTGACGAACGGAACAACGTGTGGAGACACCTCGGGAACCTGTCAGGCCGAGTGCGAGAGTGGCGTCTGTGACTCCCACGTCAACGACGGAACGACGTGCTTTACGGGAACGGAATGTACGAAAGCGTGTTCGGATGGCGCATGCACGAACGACAGCTGCCAAGGCACTGTCGGGCTTTGCGCGGTCGCCTCGTGCGGTACCGAGGGGTGTAGTGCGATCGACAAGTGCGAGGCAGCCGTCGTTGCGTGTGGTGAGTCGGGCGCATGCGATGCGTCCACGGGTGCGTGCTTGGTGACGCCGCTCAATGAAGGGCAAAGCTGCGACGACGGGAACGTCTGCACGGCGAACGATCACTGCGTGCAGGGCGCGTGCGCGGGCGATCCGCTTGGACAAGCGTGCGCCGGCGACTGCGATGGCAGCGGCGACGTGACCGTTGACGAGATCATCACGCTGGTCAACATGGCGCTGGGCAATCAGACGCAACTGTCAGCGTGCCCCGCCGGCCTGCCTGCGGAGATCACTGACCCATCGCAAATCGATATCGCGCTGATCATTCAGGCGGTGAACAACGCGCTGAACGGCTGCATGGGTTAATTAACTTAATTATAGGTCGAGTATTCAAACCACAAGGGCGGGGCGGCAGGCCGAGACATGACCGGCCGCGTCGTCTATGGCTCCCGCATGTGCCGCTGCCAGTCACGCAGTCGGTCTTCAACTCCTGAACCATCGCGGCACTCCCGTGATGGAGCCACGCGACGGGCCGCTGGCGGAGATCGCGCTCGATCTTCTTCACCTGCTTGCGTGAGCCGAGGTGGATATTGGCGGTCTCCCGTCCCATGGCATGCAGCAGCCGGGACTCGTCGCGTTCCTTTGGCAGTGACGTCAGGTCGATCCGGCTGCAATCGGGCGCCGGGCGGCGGAGAATCCAGCGGCCCTGGAGATGCAGCGTCGGATCGGCGCGGCGGACCGCGACGTCGAGCAGGGTCTTCGTAGAAGACCCGTCGCTTCGCATCGCTGGCCCACACACAGGCGGCGGCAAAGGTGGAACCCGTGCGCGCCAAGCGGTCGCAGATTGAGGCGCGGTACAGAAAGTTGAAGATCATCTGGAAGGGCTTCTTCACCCAGCGGTGGTCGCGAAAGTCGACACCTGAACGAGCGCGGGCGGAAGGGTGCCGCATCCGGCTGGGAAGCACGGAGAGAACCCTTCACGAGGATCGCGGTAATTTGTCAGCCACAGTAGCCACGACGAACCGGTCGCCGCCGCACAGCGTTCGGCAGTCGGCCGTGTCACCGGTTAGAGCGTCGCTGCGCTGAACGTGTCGCAAGCGTTGATGTCGCCCGTGGTGAAACCAGTCTTGAACCAGCGCGAGCGCTGCGCGGAGGTGCCGTGAGTGAATGCATCCGGCACCACATCACCCCGCGCCTGTTTCTGTAAGGTGTCGTCGCCGACCTGTGCGGCGGCATTCAGCGCCGCATCGATATCGCCAGCCTGCAGCCAGTTCAGTTGCGCTTGCGAGCGATTGCCCCACACGCCGGCGAAACAATCGGCTTGAAGCTCCAAGCGCACGGACTGGCCGTTGGCCCCCTCCATCGGCTGCCCACCGCGGGTGGCTACCGAGCTCAGCTTGATGTTGGCGTCCTGCAGCACCGCATGCAGGCGGTTGACGGTTTGCGTGTGTTGCTGCACCAGCTTGGTGCGATGCCGGGTCAGGTCGCGCAACTCACGGTACGTCCGCGAGGGCACGTAGCTGCCCCGCAGCAAGCCGCAGTGCAGCAAGTGCGCGATCCACTCACAGTCCCTCACGTCGGCCTTGCGTCCCGGGACCTGCTTGAGATGGCGGGCGTTCACCACCAGCACCGTGAAGTGGTCTTCAAGCAGGTTGTAGATTCGGAGCGCGCTGGTCTCGAGCACCGGATTCATGCCGTCATAGACGAAGCGCGTCCTCGGATTCGTATCGATGTCCGTTTCCAGCCGTCGGCCGAGCCCGTCATATTTGAATTGCGCCGTAAGGCCCCCCGGGTCGGTCGCCACGAGCTGGTTGCTATCCCACGCCGTCAGCCGGTTGCTCCCATCGTAGGTGGCCAGGCCCACTGCCGCCGGCAGGCCGGCACTCGCCCATCTTCTCCCCATCGTGGTTCGATGACCGGCTGCGTCGTATGCGCAGATCCCCGAGCACCGTCCCTCCTCGCTTGAAGGTGATGCTGCTGAGCCGCGCGCGGGGCGCAGTCAGCGTCATAGTCGCGCGCCGGTCGGCCGCATCATAGGTGTACGTCACCTTTCCGGCAGGGTTCTCGCGGCTTGCCAGCAAGTCGCGGCGAGACCGATGATTTCAGCGGTCGGAAACTCGCTCAGAGCGACTTCCCGGCGCACCGCCCGCCACGCAGGAGTGGCGTCGGCGGAGCTGATGGCAAAGCGCCGATTGTGATCGGGGCGTAAGGCCTCCGGGACACCTCCGAGGCGGACACTGCCCAGCTGCCCAGCGCGAACGCCGAGAGGGTCGCGTCGGGATATCTTGTGCTCTCTGGGTACCAAAAGTTTACACCTGAAAGGGGGTGCGGACAAAACGGCGCCCAGTGGCAACCGACGCGCGTAAGTCCGCGACAACAAAGCGATGACCGTCGGGTTACTAGCCCGACGCCCCCCCGTTCTCTCGTACCCCTATCGATCGACCCATCCGAATACTGTTACGTTCCGAGTCGGCAAACTCAATCCCAAATGGTGAGTTGACAAGGGCTCGATCCCACAGAATGCTCCATCCATGCATCGACCACTGCCATGGCGCGACTCGCTGCGGCCTCGCCACCTCGCTCTCGTGCTTGCCGTCGTATTGATCCCGATCCTGGGCCCAGCTCCGCGAGCTCACGCAACACCGCGTGGCAAGCTGCCGCCGCGCCCAGTGACCGCCACCCCGCCCGGACGCGACACGCTATCGCGGGCGGTGGCTGGCGCGTTGGCGCCCACGCATGCCGACGCGGTCAACCATCCTGACGTGACTTGCAGGCCGCGCCGGGAAACGCTGAACTATCACGGTGGGGCGCTGGTCCAGAACCCGGATGTGTTCCTGCTCTTCTGGGGCAACGAGTGGAACAGTGATCCCGAACACCTCAGCGCCAAGGCGGCGCTGGTGTCGATGTACCAGAATTTGGGAACCAGCGAGTACGCCTGCGCCTGGCGCGAATACGCCGTTCCGGCCTATCCCTTAGGCGCGGGCACCTACAATGGTTCGTTCGTCATCGCCAGCGCACCGCCTTCGCCGTTGGACGACTCGGTGATTCGACAGAAGATTCAGAATGAGATCGCGGCGGGGCATGCGCCGGCACGCAGCGACGATCGCGTGTACGTCGTGGTGCCGGAGAAGGGTGTGCCGGTGGCAGCAACCGATGGCAGTACCGGCTGCGGCGGGGCGAATTTCCTCTTCTGCGGTTACCACGATAGCTTCGGCACCGCGGGAGCGCCGTTTCGCTACGAAGTGCTGCCGTATCCGTGCACCAGCGGAAACGGGACGTGTTTCTTTGATGGCTCGACCGATCCCGTCCCGTCGTTCGAGTCGGTGGGCTCCCACGAATTGACCGAGTTGGTGACCGATCCCGATTCGCCACCGATCGACAACGGCGGATGGTTTAGTGATCGCTCTGGGAACGAGAACGCCGACATCTGTGCGGGCAGCCGGTGCGACGACCAAGTCGTTGTCGGATCGACCACATACACGGTCAACCCGGCATGGTCCAACCTGGCCCACGCCTGCATTACGGGCGTGGCGTGTACGCCGCCCGCCATCGAGTGCACCGACAGCGCACCCGGAATCTGCGTCCCTGCCACCGGGCGTACCAGTGCCTGCGGAGTCGAGTGGCTCGCGGATCCCAACCTGACCCTGGTGGCCAAGACGCAGCTGCCCGGCCGCACCATTCGCTGCGCCGATGGCCAGCCATTCTGTGATGCGGATGGCATGCAGGATGGACAGTGTACCTTCCGTATCGCCGCCTGCTTGAACAGCCAGGATCCGCGTGTTCCGTGCACACCGACGTCGATCACCAGCGTGAAGCTCACACCGGCGCCGAACAGTGTCGACCCAACGAACAGTGCGAATGCGGCAACCGTGCTCGCGGCGTTGGCGACTGCGGATCCGGGGTCGGTCGGTACCGCCACCGGCGCGGTGATTGCGTACAGTCCTGCGGCTGCCACGTCGAACGCGTGCACCGGCTATGTGAATGTCGTCGTGCCGGCGGGCACGCTGCGCCGGCTGGGTGTGACGGCACAAACGGGTTCCGGCACCGCCCGCAATCGACTGACCCTCACGTGCAGTGCCTCGTTGCCATAAGACCTCTTGTCCTCGCGAGCCTGCGGTGTTCAGCGGTTCCTATAATGCTGGAGACGGAGCTGCAGGGTGAGCTCAAAGCTGTGTCGGCTGCGGCGGGAGCAGTATGCCGAGTTTTCGGTGCAACACTCTTGGGAGAAGGCCACCGAAGTGCATGGGCTGACCAATCGATACTCCTCATCACCAGCGACGCACCGCTGACGATTTTTTCGCGCCGCGGCTCGCGCGCAGCGTTTGGCGGTGGACTCGCTTTGCCCGACACGGAGGTCACGTTTCCGATTAGCCCCAGCGTCTGCTTGTTGCTGGACCGAAGCCGGAACCTGAGGCGTCGCCGAGTAAGCGAGAAACTCGCCCGGGAGATCAACCGTCGAACCGCCTTTGGCGCTGAGCGATTCGTCATCGCCAATATCCGGTCGAAGGCAATAGACCGCCTTGTGCAGGAAGCCGCGCGCACGCGATCCACCCCCAAACTCGACCCGGAGGTTATCCGACAGCGCCGGGACCAACTTCATACGCAAAGAGGACATGAGGCGCGATACGGGTAAATGAACAGCCACCTGGCCGGCTTTATCGTAGGTGCCGTCTATACCACTACAAGACCGACCATCCCTCGGGCTCCGATTCGACTGGCACGTTCTTACAGAGAAAGCGTCTCAACAGCCTTCTTGATCTCTCGGCAGATCGTTACCCACGCCTCGTCGCGATCCGCCTTCATCACGGCGAGTGGCAACACCGCTAGCGGCTTTCGCGGGGCTCGTCTGGGCCATGCGTCCGCGGGAGGCGAGCCCCGCCAGCGTACGTAACGCGGATGAGGTCTCGTTCGAACTCAGCGAGCGAAGCGAAGAGGTGGAAGACCAACTTGCCGACTCAAGGAAACCGCATTGGGTGATCCTTGACGCGACTTCACGTCGCGTGGTACCGCTGCCGCCTATGTGTCAATGTCGTGTCTGGATGTTCGTGATGGTTCTCGTCGCGGCATGCGGCGAGTCCTCATCGTCGCCGAACACGGTGTCACCCAACGCGGTCGAGTTCAGTGTCGACGGGCTCAACCAGTACGCCGGTGAGACCTTCGTCGCAGCGATCTATGCCCAGGGGGATGCCGGCAGGACCGAGGTGGTGCGTCGTACCGCAACTGTCAGCGAGAGCGGTAGCGGCACCGTCACCCTGCCGGTCCAACTCGAGCCCAACAGCTTCTCCCTTTCCTGGTTCGTCGACAGCAACGCCAATGGGGAGCGTGATGACGGCGAAGCGGGCTGGTCCATTCCCTTACACTCGGGCGACACGGTCATCCGGACCTCGCTCGCCACGGGAGAAGCCGCGGTGCAACCTCCCGGCGAGCCCATGGAGTCCTTGCCGAGCACATGCAAGCAGGAGGGATGCGCCCCGCATGTGCCCTGCCCGACGCCGCGCGAGTGCTACATGTACCAGGGTCAATTGATCTGCTGCCTCCTCTCTCCGTATTGATCTGCTGCACCATCTCTCCGTTGGCGGCTGGGTGCTGGTCGACCGGGAGACGTTTGCCGGTGTGGACCAGGGAAGTGGCTGATTGAGGTACCGGGAGGTCGGCGGGGATGCTGGTCATGGGTGGCGGGCGCCGTCTACATCTCTAGGGCTTGTGAGATTTCCTGCGCCGCACGAAGGTCCAGCCGCTCAAAAAATTTGGCCACCAACTGCCAGCTGATCGCGCGTATGTATGAACCCCGCGCGACCGCGGTTTGAATTCCAACGAGCTTGAGGTGTGATCGCGCGCTCCACACAGGATCGCGGCTCTCGTCGCGGTGCGCGACCCAGACTGAGCCTCCGCTTACTCCGTTGAGCTTTGGAAGCCGAATGGGTTCGCCGTCGAAGCCCGCACCGATCTCTTCATGCGTCAGGAGAATATCCAGACCAGGGCGGAGCTCAAGTCCATCCGGAAGTGAGCCGAGTGAATTCGTTGCGAACGTCATGAACTTAGCGGACAGCTCGAACCCCTCCCGCCTGCTGACCTCCCGAGGGTATCCTGCAACCAGAAACCCCTGTCTGCCTTCAGGAGGGATGGGGCCGAGATTGTTGGGCGAAACAAAACTCCAATTGGTTTGAAGGGCGTCGATCAACTCGGGTTGACTGAGACGAATGATGGCGGCGTCAAACGGGTCGTAGTCGTCTCCGTTGCGTTGCGCGTAATAGATGAGATGTTCTCCGAGATTGGATACCACCGCGTGCACACCGCCTGTGGGTATCCCAAATGCGATCGAGTTCAGAACCCTTCACGAGATCACCGATCACATGCGCCGCGGTGATCAGATAATGGGATCCGCTTACGGTGAAGAGCGTGCCCGTATTGCCAGGTTCTCGTATGCCGCAGGCGATTCAGATCTTCGGATCGATGGGTATAAGAAGCCTGAATTGCCAGGATAATCGAAGTAGGTGTCAATAATCTCAGTGGTAAGCTTGTAGTACTTCGCGTCGGTCCGCGTCAGAGTGAAAAGACCGTTGAGGAACTCGTTGGTTCTCGCAA
>Ga0265331_10001268_pt1 | contig 18899 bp, 17 predicted proteins | sample 41923metaG_FD_202088 | JGI IMG/M metagenome (GOLD analysis project Ga0265331, IMG submission 202088) | Rhizosphere microbial communities from Carex aquatilis grown in University of Washington, Seatle, WA, United States - 4-19-23 metaG | ecosystem: Host-associated > Plants > Roots > Rhizosphere... | reverse complement strand
TCCCTGAGCTCGTCACGCCGGAGCCGCTCGAGCTCAGGCTATGCAGGCCGTTCGTGAGCATCTGCTTGGTGAGCTGGGTGATGAGGGCGTTCACGACGGAATTGATGTCGTTGGCCATCTCGGTCTCGACGACGCCGCTCGATGTATGGACATTGAGTGCATTCACGATGGACGAGCCTGGGGTCTCGGTGTGGCACTGTTGCACCTGCTGGCTTCCGGCAGAGCCCGGCGAAGCATCGGGATTGATACCACTGGACACGTATTGTTTGGAGTCGATGCCGTCGACCACAGCATCCATAGAGCCGGCGTCGCCGGTGTTCACGGTCTCGCACTTCTGCCATGAAAGGAACCCTTGGCCCTGGAGGAGGGATTGGCTCACGGAGGATTGCCTCTGCCCCATCGCGTAGAGGAGGTCGCTATGCGCTTGGAGGTAGATGCCGACAGGATTGTTCTGCGACGCGGTGGTCATGGAGATGAATGCCGGCCAGCCGCCCTGCTTGAAGTCGCCATTCACGAAGCCTTGGATGCTATAGCCGTTTATGGTGGCGTTCTTTGCGCTGCTGATGATGGTGCTCAGGGTGCATGCATATCGTGCCTGCTGCGTCTGAGTCTGTGGCAGGGCGAGGGCGAGGCGGATGTCGACGCTCCACGGCGAGCAGAGGCTCCGAAGCGGGCCATCCTGAGAGAGCATCTCGCCGGTGAGCTGGTTCGCGGTGTCGAGCAGGAATCCCTTGGGGTCGGTGATGAACGAGGGATTGCCGTTGAAGCCGGAGTTGATCCAGTTGATCGTCGAGACGGTCATCTGATGGAGTATGTCCTTTGCGGCGCATGACGCCAGGCGGTCGAGGGTGAATTCCTTGCTATGGGTAGCGTCCGAGTTCTGCTTCACTGCCCCGACTTCATTTACCGGCACAGATGATGACGATCCGCCGAACATCCCCGAACCGCCGGAGGAAGAGCCTGAGGATCCCGAAGAAGAATCAGAAGAGCCGCCGAACGAGAAGGAGCTGCCGACGCTGCTCAGTGCGCTCGTGATGGCCGAGCTCACCAGAGTACCGGCGGCGCATGAGCCGACCGCGCCGGCTACGCTGCTCCCGCTCAACTGGGCCTGCACCGATGCTGGCGCGAATGAGATCAGGCTGACGAATGCGATCACCGCGAATGCGACCGGGCCGTATGTCTGCAGGGGTCTATTCATAGAGGTGTTACGAAGATCGTTCATGGTGTTGATCGGTCATGTTGAGGCTCCCGATGGATGCTGGCAGTTTCATCTCGATCGCCGCGAATGAGTCATTGACGAGCTGCGATGCCGCCGCGTCGAGGCCGATAGCGTTCATCCCCGAGACCGGATCGCGGTCCATGTCCCTGAATGCTCTCGCGCTGAAGAGCATGGCGCTATAGCCGTTCAGGAGGTTGAGGTGGTATTTTGCCAATGACGATGGCACCTGCGCCGCTGTGAGGATCGAGATGCCTTGTGCGTATCTCGTCGCGATCGCATCTATGGATGAGAGCTGGCTGAGGTCGCCGCCTTCGTAGGCCTGCAGCGCGACGTCTGCTTCATTCGAGCCGGAAGAGTACGCCAGCGCGAGCGGCCGGACGATGGCTGCGTATCTGCTGAACGCATCAGGGCTGTCTACGACGCTCTTCACGTCGTTCTGTACATAGAGCCGTGGGCTCGCGAGCTTCGTCGCAGTGTCGGCGATGACCTGGTCCATAGCGTTCGATACGGTGTCCGCGTCGGTCGTGAGGCCGGTCTGGCTCAGCGCGGCGTATTTGGTGAAGAAGCTCCTGCCGAGCTGGTCGGTAGCGGTCAGATCTGCCGCTTCAGCCGCCTTCGTCGCTGCCGTGCTCGAGCCGTATCTTCCTGATGAGCTCGTCGCGGAGAGGAATTGGCCGCGCCAATCTCCCTCGATGGCTATCGGCGCCGTCATGAGCGCGGCGGACGATATCTGAGGACCGTCCGGTCCCTCAGTGCGGCCGCTGAACGGATGGTACGCGTAGAAAGCCACGCCGCCGACAGAGATCGCGCATACGGCGAATATGATGATGCTCTGTTTGCCTGGGTAAGTGGCCATAGAACTAGCCGAATTGTAGCAAATTCCTGGGTTTTTGGCGGTGAGTTATTAACAGAGATGTGATATCATCTCCGCATCATGTCCGTGAGCAAGCCGATAGCGTACTTCATCCTCACAGTATCCATGCTGTGGGTCGCTGTCGCCGCTGCCCCGCAGGCATCATTCGCGGGCAGTTTTAGCGCTGGCGGAGGCTCGTTCGGCGGCGGCGGCGCGGGTGGCTCATTCGGCGGTTCGGGCAGTGGGGGCGGAGGCATGAGCGGCTCAGGATTCTTCGGCGGTACTATCAACAAGGTCACCTATTGCACGTGCTATTACGACCCCGCAGTCATCGTATCGGTCAAGGATCTCGTCAGCCGCCAGACCGTGAACGTCAAATACAGCGTCTTTTATTCATTGCTCCATGCAAATTATAACGTCTTCGAGCAAGGCGTGAATGTCATCGGGAACTATATCTCGGGAGACACACAATGCCGGAACACCTCGGGCTATTCATGCACGAACAATTCCTCCTCTGACAAAGTCACAGGCGTCATAAGCATGGTCATCGGCGTTGGTACTTCTGCTAAATAGCGCTTGCGAGAGCCGTCCACTGATCTATCGAGAGCTCTTCTGCTCGTGCAGACGCCCCGATGCCGGCCTTTTCGAAGGCTGCAGTGAGCTTTTCTTTGTCGTCCATGATCTCGCCCAAGTTCGAGGCAAGCTTCTTGCGTTTATGAGCGAACCCGGCTTTCAAGATCGCGAAGAATCGTCGTATGTCCACACCGGCTCCTATGAACCGGGCAGCGCTCACGCGTTCGATCGAGAGGATGGCCGAGTCGACATTCGGAGGCGGCGCGAATGCCCCTCGCGGGACTGTGGCGATGATGCGCGGTTCGCCGAAGGCCTTGACCGAGATGGAGAGCAAGCTCCCCCTGCCGTCGCGCGCGATGATGCGTTCGGCGACCTCCTTCTGGACGAGCAGGACCGCTCGATCCGGGCGCGGCTCATATTCCAGGAATGATTCAAGGATCGCACCGGTGATGTAGTACGGGATGTTCGCGACGAGCGCGTAGCCGCCCTCTCTGAGGCCGAGTGACGCTCTGTCCTCTTCCAATATATCCGCGCAGCGGAGCTCCAGCTGGCCAGTGGAGATCTCTTTCGAGAATCTCGCGCCAAGCAGGCTCATGGCGCGGTCGTCCTTTTCGACAGCGATGACATGCGCGCCTGTCGCGAGGATCGCTGCGGTCAAGATCCCTGTTCCAGGGCCTATCTCCAGGACAGTCTCTCCCGCCGAGATGTGCGCCGCCTCGACGATCTTCGCGAGAGCTGTCGGCGAACTGAGGAAATGCTGGCCGAGGGATTTCTTGGCCCGAAGCCCAGGCTCGGAATGGGGCACGGATGAGGCTGTTCTCCTATTCATGCCGACAGCCTATCAGAAATCTATGAAAATAGCCTTTGCCCCGGTGGGCTTCGGCGGTATCTGGTCCTCGATGAGGCCCTTGTCTATATCCTCGATGAACTCGGATGGAGTGTTGACCCGTTCGACGCCGTAGACGGTCCGGATGAGGCTGTAGCTCAGATGGACCTTTGTGCGAGCGCGAGTGAGGGCGACATAGAACAGGCGGCGCTCCTCTTCGAGCTCGTCCTCCGGAACGTCAGATTCATCCATGTGCTTGAATGGGAACAGGTCCTGCTCGAGCCCGGCGATGAAGACATGGTCGAATTCGAGGCCTTTGGCGGCGTGGACGGTCATGAGCTTGACCGAGTCCGCCTGCTCGCCCTTGTCGTCGAGCTCATCCTGATCGGTGGCGAGAGCTGCATTCGTCAGGAATGCCTCGATACCTTCCTCTGGTGGCAGATGGTCGTATTGCGAGGCGACAGATACGAGCTCGCGCACGTTCAGGAGGCGCTCCTCGTCCTCGGCGTCGCCTTCGCGGAGCGAGCGCTCGATGCCAGTCTCCTGGATGATGAAGCGCAGGGCTGCCGAGGGCTTCTTCTCGACGAGCTCCGCTCGGATGTCGGCGAGGAGCCGCTTGAAGTCGGCGACCTTCTCGCGCGCGCCTCTAGGCAGCGAGGCTTCCTGTCCGGCGACGACCTTGGCGAGGGTGACCTTGCCGATGCCGCGCGCCGGGACGTTGATGATACGGCCGATGTCTCCCCAGCTGTCGCTGTTGAGGGCAGCGCGGACATACGAGAGCGTGTCCTTGATCTCCTTGCGCTCGAAGAATTTCACGCCGAGGAGCTGATATGGCACATTCTTGCGGATGAATGCCTCTTCCAACGCGCGCGATTGGAAATTGGTGCGATAGAGCACGGCGACCTCGTGTGCGGGAGTGCCGGACTCGATGAGGTCGCGGGCGCCGTCGGCGATGGCCCGCGCCTCGTCGCCTTCGGTATATGACGCGAGGAGGGATATCTTCTCGCCCACGGGGTTGTCGGTGTGGAGCGTCTTTTTCTTGCGGCGGACGTTCTTCTCGATGACGGAGTTGGCTGCCGCGAGGATCGTCTTGGTCGAGCGGTAGTTCTTCTCGAGCGTGACGACCGTAGCGTCCGGGTGGTCATTCTCGAAATTCAGGATATTCTCGATGGTCGCGCCGCGCCAGCTATAGATATTCTGGTCGGCGTCGCCGACGACGCAGAGGTTGTGGCTCTTCTCGGAGAGCAGATCCGCGATCTTGTACTGGATGCGGTTGGTGTCCTGGTACTCGTCGACGTGCACATATCGCCAGACGCGCGCATATCGTTCGCGTATCTCCGGCCGGGCGAGGAGGACCGCTGTTTTGGCCAGGAGGTCGTCGAAGTCGAGCGACTTTTCCCGGGCGAGGATGGCGTCGTATCTCTCCCAGATATCGGAGGCGAGCTCTTGCATGTGGTCGCCTGCCGCGTCCCGGTATGCGAGGAGGCCGATGCCGTCGCCTTTTGCCCGCGAGATCATGTTCAGGAATACGCCCGGATCGTAGGTCTTCGGGTCAAGGCCGGCCTGTCCCATGGCGTCTTTGATGGCACGGCGAGAATCAGACCGGTCATATATCGTGAAATGTCTCGTCAGACCGAGCTCGCGGGCATTCTCGCGGATGATATGAACCCCGAGCGCATGGAATGTGCTCACGAATGGCCGTTCGTGGATAGAGATAGGCCGGTTCACGCCCGCGTCCGCAGCGAGAAGGGCGCTCACACGGTCGCGCATCTCCTTGGCTGCCTTGTTCGTGAAAGTTATGGCCAGTATCTCGCTCGGCGGGACGCCTTTCTTGATCAGATTGAGGATACGGTAGGCGATGACGCGCGTCTTGCCCGAGCCTGCGCCCGCGACGATGAGGAGGGGCCCATCCGTGGCCTCCACTGCCCTCTTTTGCGCCTCATTGAGTCCGTCCATCCGAGTGATAGTAGCATATGTAGCGTGCCGGCACGCCAGATTGACTTTGGCTGCCCGCTTGCTATCCTTGAGCACATTCCAGAACGGCAGATATCCTCCCTCCACGGCTGAACGTCAGGACGGCACCGTCCACTATGTCATCGCAAAAGTCCGCCACAAATCCATATTCCAAGCCGTTTTTTAAGCGTTCACTGCCCGCGTCATTTATCGTGCTCGTGATCATAGCAGGGGCCGTGGCATGCGCCGAGACCGCCAACGCCGGTCTCGGCTCTTTCGTATCGAGGATGTTCGGAGACCAGCAGGCATCGGCTGAGATGACTGCACTATCCAAGCCGGCCGATTCTCAGACGTCCTCAGCGATCGTATTGCAGGCCTCGTCCGCTATCGCAGGATCAGCGATGTCGTCAGACACCCCTCCCATAGATGACGATGCCGTCCTCTCAGCCGATATCGCCCGCATGAATGCTACGTCGACCGAACCGACGAATACCCAGATCAGCATCTACGTCGTCCGCTCGGGCGACACTGTCCAGGGCATCGCCCAGATGTTCGACGTATCCGTGAGCACGGTCCTGTGGGCCAACGATCTCACCAGCCGGTCCAAGCTGCAGACGGGCCAGACGCTCGTCATCCTCCCTGTCACCGGCATCTCATACAGCGTGAAGAGCGGCGACACCGTCCAGAGCATCGCCAAGAGATACGGTGCCGATGTCGAAGATATCCTCAACTATAACGACATGACCCTGAGCACCCGGCTCAAGGTCGGCACGCAGATCATCATCCCTGATGCGGAGATCCCGACTCTTGCGCCCGCCGCTTCCCAGCGCCGTATCACGGTAGCCCCGAATGAGCCGCTCCTCGATGGCTGGGGCTGGCCGGCATATCCGGGCTATTTTGCTTGCCCCGTGCCCGGCGCCCGCCTGTCGCAGGGCCTCCATGGACACAACGCGGTCGATCTCGCCATCGCTCGCGGTACTCCTATCCGCGCCGCCGCTGACGGCACAGTGATCATCAGCCGCTCGAATGGCGCCTGGAATGGCGGCTATGGCAACTTCGTCGTCATCCTGCACCCGAATGGCACTCAGACGCTCTATGCCCACATGTCCAAGGCTGTCGTTGCGGCGGGGTCGCATGTCACTGCTTTCCAGACCATCGGCTATGTCGGTATGACTGGCCTCACGACTGGCCCGCATGTCCACCTCGAGATCCGTGGCGCACAGAACCCGTTCGTCGACCAGGGGCTCTGCCGGTAGCCGTCACTCAGGCATCTTCTGCCTATATTGCACTGCCTCGAGCACGTGCTCAGGCCCTATAGATGCCATTCCCCCCAAGTCGGCTATCGTCCGGGCGACCTTCAGCGTCCGATGGAAGCCGCGGCCCGACATCTTGAGCTGTTCGGCGATGCGCGCAGCCTCGCGCCTCGCAGGCTCCGATATGCCGCAGACACGTTCGATGTCACGCGCGTCCATCTCTGAGTTGAAGCGCTTCGTCGACCCGACCGATCTGAATCGCTCGCGCTGTATGGTGCGGGCCCTGATGATGCGGGAGCGCACCACGGCCGACAGCTCTCCCGTCGGAGCGGCTGCCGCGAGTTTCTCGTATTCGACCTTGTTCGCATTGACCCATATATCGATCCTATCCAATATAGGGCCTGAGATCCTGCGACGATACATGCGGATGATATGCTCCTTGCACGTGCAGCCGCTCTGCCGGTCGCGGCCGCACGGACAGGGATTCATCGAGGCGATGAGGATGCATTGCGCCGGGAACGTCATGGTGCCCTTTGCTCGCGCGATCGTGATGGAGCGCTCCTCGAGCGGCTGGCGCAGTGCCTCTATGACTGACTTGTCGAATTCGGGGAATTCATCCAGGAACAAGACGCCTCGGTGAGCCAGAGTTATCTCTCCGGGCCGCGGAGTGGCGCCGCCCCCTACCACGGCTGGATATGATGCCGTATGGTGGGGTGCCCTGAATGGGGGCGACCTCATGAGGCGGTCGCCGAGGGTCCGGGCCGCCGAATGTATGCCGGTGACCTCGACTGCCTCCTCACGAGTGAGCGGAGGGAGTATCGACCTGAAGCTCTGGGCGAGCATCGTCTTGCCTGTGCCTGGGGGGCCGAAAAGGAGCAGGTTGTGAGCTCCGGCTGCGGCTATCTCTAGGCATCGCTTGGCGCCCTCGTTGCCTCTGACAGATGAGAGGTCGGGGATATCCGGATCGGACATGTCTGGCGTCTCTGCGTAGTCGAGCCGTTCCAATGGGGCCATATGCATGCGCCCTTCGAGGAGGCCAGCGGTCTCGGTCAGGCTGGATATGGGATATATATCGAGCCCGTCTGCGAGGCTCGCCTCGGCGGCGTTGCCTGCTGGCAGGAAGACGCGAGAGAATCCGAGCCGGCGCGCTTGGCAGAGCATCGGCAGGACGCCCGATATCCGTCGTACGGCTCCTTCGAGCGATAGCTCGCCCAGGAAGAGCGTCCGCTCTGAGTCGAAGCGTATATCCCCCGCTGCTTTCAGGTAGGCGAGCGCCATCGCCAGGTCGAATGCGGGGCCTTCCTTCCTCACGTCTGCGGGCGCGAGCGAGATGACTACCTTCTGGTTCTTCTGTTTTGGCGACACGCAGCCGGAGTTCTTGATAGCTGCGGATATGCGGTCTTTGGCCTCTTCGACAGAGCGATCGCCGAGACCGACGATCGACATGGAGTTCAGCCCATTCGATATGTCGACTTCGACGGTCACGGGCTCTACGTCGAGGCCGATCAGGTGCGCGCTGTAGCATCTCGCTATGCTCATAGCATGACTGTATCAGAGCGCCGCTCAAGGAACGCACAAGGACCTATGAAGATCCGATGAAGGATCAATGAATTTTCGATGAAGGAACTGTATGTCGGCGTGGCGACGCGCCTCTCCGATACGAAAGATCGCCCAGAAGGGCGATCTTCTCAGTGGCTGTGCTTGATCGAGGTCCGAGCTGATGGATTGGCCTCGAGGCGCTCCTTCTCTATAGGCTTGCCGCATGTCTCACAGATGCCGTATGTGCCTTTCGTGATCCTATCCAGGGCGGCATTCACTTCGCCGAGCTGCTTGTCTAGATTCGAGACGATGCCGCTGTTTTCCTCTATCTCCTCGAATTTGTCCGCAACCTCGTTGTCATCGGCGCTGTCCACCTGCAGTGTGCCGCTCGTCGGTTCCCAGCCGCCCGGGCTTTCAGAGCTGCGCGAGCCGACGCCCGAAAGCTCCCGTTCCAGCTGGGACTTCTCGGCGAGGAGCCTTCTCTCGAATTGAGCTATATCTTTCGCTGTCATGTGGGTCTATGTTATCGCACGAACGCCTTATTTTCAAGGCGGGTGATGATCTCAGCCAGCGCCCCCTCGTCCTGCGCGATCGCGAGCGTCGAGTTGTCCAGGAATGAATATGCAAATACTGTCGTACCGTCGTCGGCGATGAATGCCCGCACGTCCTTATTCTGGACGATCCTATCCTCGAAATGGCCCCGAGGAGCGGGCTTGTATGCTACGGTCGATGTACCAGCCTGGTATGACAAGTAATTCTTCAGATCCTCGGGCATCTGCCCTTCCCAGGCGAGCATGCCCGCGAATGCGTTCTGGAACAGGTCCGTGGTCACGACTACGAAGGCGCTCTTGTCACCGTCCGCGGGCGCGTATATGCCGAACATCCACTGTGGCTCGAGCGTCCTCAGGATGATGTCAGGAACGGGCACGCTCATGAGCGCTGCCATCTCGGCCGCTGATACGCGGTAGGTCGATGCATTCTTGGTCTCAGTGAAGAGCACTTCTTTCATGGTGCCGGGCGATTGCGGTTTAGCTATCTCCGATCTCACCCTGGTCAAGAGAGCTCCCGATGCGAGGCCGTCAGTCGCTATCACCGCCTGGGAGTCGGAAGGGACGAGCGATGGCAGGGCATGCTGTGTCACTGGCGCAGCCGGTTGCGCGCCGAGAGGGCTCTTCATATAGAGGTAGTAACCGACGGTGGATCCCCCTCCCACGAGCGCGATGCAGAGGATGATGATCGCTAGCTTCCACCATGCTCTGCCCGTGCTACGTTCAGTGGCGTCTGACCCTGCCATGGTGCCGATAGTCGTGCCCTCGCCTCGCCGCTCGCTTTCGGCGACTGCCATCGAGGCTTTCGACGGGTTGCGCTCCGCAAGGACCGCGGCGACATCGCCTTCATATGTGCGGATATTCTTGAGGGGGACTATCGGCTCGTGCGGGATCGAGCTACTGCCTGCATGGAGAGGGGCGATCGGCGTGGCAGAGGCGGTCGGCCGTGCGAGCGTCGGAGCAGATTGTGCAGACTGCCGAGGAACCTCTTGAGGTGGCTGCTGCAAAGGTGGTTGGGTAGGCCGTGGTGGAAGTGGTCGGGGTATCGTAGGCGATATGGGAACAGCTATAGTCGGACCGGGTACGACTGGTTGTATGAGAGCTGGCGCTGTCGCTGTCTGCAGCAGTGTGGGGACGGTCGCTCGCGCCTTCTCCTGTGTCTGTGCCGTGGCGAACGGCCAGTCCGTCTCGAGCTTCGGTGCCAGAGGCAGTGTCTGAGGCACAGTGCCGGTTACGCGAGGCGCAGTCGTCGATGGCTTGAAGGGATTCATCGGCGCGACAGGCCCGATGGGAAGGTTCACGGGTGGTTGCACCGAGGGCCTGTCCGCAGGTTCCGAAGGCATGACCTTCGACATGGAGCGGTTGGCTGCTTCAGCTACGGATCTCGGAAGTATGTTGTTGGGATCCTCGCCTGGATTCATCGAGGTCATTATACAGGATTACTGAACCGGCCTTAATCCTCAGTGGCTGTGGCCGCCATATCCGAATCCGTGCTCTCGCGGCGGCCTCGGCGGGCGCGGCACCTCTTCCTTCTTCGAGAAGAACTCCGGGTTTGTCTGCTTGACAGAGAGATTGATGCGCCCCTTCTCGTCGATCTCCTTGACTGAGACGGGCACCTTGTCTCCTTCTTTCACATATGTCTCTACGCGCTCGACGCGGAACGGGGCCATCTCCGAGACGTGCACCAGGCCTTCCGCATTCGGGCCTATCTTCACGAAGAATCCGAAGTCCATGAGCCTCGTCACCTCCCCGTCGAAGCGCTCTCCCGGCATGTATTCGCGCGTCATGTTGTAGATGATCTCGCGGGCCTTCTCGGCGGTGCCATTCTTGCCGGTGATGAAGACCGAGCCGTCATCCTCGATGGTGATGTCCTCCACATGTGTGACGTCACGGATCTCGTTGATCGTCTTGCCGCCGGTGCCGATGACCAGGCCGATCTGATCCGGTCTGATGCGCATGGGGATGATCTCCGGCGCATTCGGCGATATCTTCGGCCGCGGTGCAGCGATCTCCTTTTCGATCATGTCCAGAATGGTGAAGCGCGCCTTCTTGGCCTTCTCGAGCGCTTCGCCGAGTATCTTGAGAGGGATGCCGCCCACCTTCACATCCATCTGCACCGCCGTGATCCCCTTCCTCGTGCCAGCGACCTTGAAGTCCATGTCTCCATGGTGATCTTCCGGTCCCTGGATGTCAGTCAGCACTTTGTATTCGTAGTTTGCAGCGTCTCCGTACTCCGTACTTCGTGCTCCGTTCTTCTTGCGCATCATAAGCCCGCTCGCGATGCCTGCCACAGGTGCCGAGATCGGCACTCCGCCATCCATGAGAGCCAGCGTCGATCCACAGACCGAGCCCATCGAGGTCGAGCCGTTCGAGGCGAATGCCTCCGACACGAGGCGGATGGTATACGGGAAGGCGTCTTTGTTCGGGATGACCGGAAGCAGGGCCTTTTCGGCGAGGGCTCCGTGGCCGATCATGCGCCGATTCGTGCCGCCGACCTTGCCTGTCTCTCCCGTCGAGAACGGTGGGAAGTTATAATGATGCATGAAACGCTTGTGCTCGTCGTCTGCGGCGAGGCCTTCGATCGTCTGCGCGTCGCCCGGCGAACCCAGCGTCAGGACCGACATGACGTGCGTGCCGCCGCGATAGAAGATGCCCGATCCGTGCAGGATCGGCGAGATGCCGCCCGCCTTCACGAAGAGCGGCCTGATCTCGTCTATACCGCGTCCATCCGCTCGGGTGCCCTTGTCTATCGCATAGTCGTGGATGATGAGATTCACCGCCTCTTCCAGGACTCCCATAGCCAGAGCCGTGTCGCCTTCCGGCATCTTTGCGGCGAATAGATCCATCCACTTCGTAGTCAGCGCTTCGAATTTCGCCTTGCCTGCGCTCGTGGTGAATATATGATCCGCCAGGATCGGCAGTACCTCCGCATCGAACAGCTCCTTCGTGCCCGCTGTCGGCCGTGGCAGCTCGACAGCGGCCTTCCGCTTCCCTATCTCGGCGATGATCTTGTGTTGCCAGGCCTGGATCCTTTCGATCTCTGCCGACGCCTGAGCCAATGCTTCGCTCACGTCCGTTTCGCTGACTTCCTTCGAGCCTACTTCGATCATGTTGATCATGCCGTCTTTGCCGCATGCCAACATGTCCATTGCCTCGCCCTTTTTGCCGATATGAGCCGCCGAGACGGGTCCATTCCAGGGGATGTCCGAGGTCGCTAGCGCCAGCGACGCAGCGATGATCGAGATCGTATCCAGATCGTCCTGATCCACCGAGATGGTCGTGATGATTACCTGCACCTCGTTCCTCATGCGCTGGTCGAAAAGCGGACGGATCGTGCGGTCGACGACACGGCCCGAAAGGATAGCATCTGTCGAAGGCCTGCCTTCCCTGCGCACATACTGAGACCCCATGATCTTGCCAGCCGCATAGAAGCGCTCTTCGTAGTCCACCGTGAGCGGGAAGAAGTCGCCATCGCGCTTCCCTCCCATGACTGCCGTGGCCAGGATGACAGTGTCTCCATAGCGCACCATCACCGCCCCGTTGGCTTGTTCAGCGAGGTCGTTGAACTCAGCGGTCAATGTTGTGCCGCCTACCTCGATCGAATATTCTTTTGTAGTCATGTGCGTGAGTCGCCTTCAGATTTCAGCCTTGAATGGAGCGCCTGCACGTCATTCAAACCTGCCTATCCGGAGGCGGAGGTTAGCTCGTAATGCGCAAACTGTAGCAGAAATGAATCCTGAAAGTTATGCACAGTTCCGATGAATATGAAAAAGCCCGGCCTTACTGCCTAGTCTGCCTTTTCCACTCGTACAACCTTTTCTGTCCTGCCGACGTTCTTCGCTTCGCGGCTATCTTCGCGGCCGCCCTCCCTGCCGCCGCGGCGGCCGAGCATGCTGCCGACGCGCAGGAGATATTTGTTGGGATCGATGTCGAGGTCGCTAAAATGGTCAGCCGCCTCGATGAGCTTGGCCGAGGTGGACTTGCCGAATGACGAGACCTCTACCTGGCAGCCCTCATGCATCTGGAGGTATTCGACGAGCGGCACAAAGTCGCCATCGCCCGTTACCAGGATGACTGCATCCAGCTTCGGCGAGAGCTTGACCGCGTCGATGGCCATGCCGACGTCCCAGTCAGCTTTCTTGGCGCCTGACGAGAATATCTGCAGGTCCTTGATCTTGGTCTCGATGCCCATCTTGGTGAGAGCGTCGAAGAATGCCGACTCCTCGCCGGATTCGGTCTTGATCACGTATGCGACTGCGCGGACGAGCTTGCGCCCATCCAGAGCCTCCTTCACGATCGCGCCGAAGTTGACCTTCGAATGATAGAGATTCTTGCCGCTATGATAGAGATTCTGTGCGTCGATGAAGATACCGACGCGCTGCTCCTTATGTTTGACTATTGCCATGAAAAAGAGATTAGGCTTCTAAAATGATATTTGTATGCGAACGAACGGATCTAGGCGCTCCCAGCGGAGCGCCGCTTACTTCTTGAGCTCGAGCTTGCGGAGGATCGTCGAATACCTGCGGGGATGATTCTTCTGGAGATAGACCATATGGGTCTGCCTGTCGGCGACCATGCCGAGGAGGCCACGGCGGGAGTGATTGTCTTTCTTGTGCTTCTTCAGGTGGTCGGTGAGCTCGACGATCTTTTTGGTCAGGAGGGCGATCTGGACCTCCGGGGAGCCGGTGTCCTTGTCGTGCATGCCGGTTTCCTTGATTATCTTTGTCTTTTGCCTCAGTGTGAGCATGGGCACATAGTAGCATGAATAGGGTTTCTAGGCAACATCTACGGCCCTAGTACGTCTCTGCAACCTATTCTGCGGCTCATCTGCTACAATATCAGCATGTCGCACAATATCTCTGACATGAAGCAGCAATTCCTCGAATATGTCGAGATCGAGAAGGGGCGTTCTGTCAAAACCGTCGAGAACTATGACCATTACCTCACTCGTTTCATAGCCTTTTCCAAGATTGAGGATGCCGAAGACATCAGCGCCGAGGCTGTCCGCGAATTCCGCCTAGCGCTCAACCGCCAGGATCTCAAGAAGAAGACCCAGAATTATTATCTCATCGCCCTCCGCTCATTCCTCAAGTTCTTGTCCAAGCGCGGCATCGAGTCTCTCTCCCCCGAGCAGATCGAACTCGCCAAGGTCGGCGAGCGCCCGCTCGATCTCATCTCCGGCGACGAGCTGCGCCGCCTGCTCGATGCCCCGGAAGGTAACGATCTGAAAGCGCTTAGAGATAGAGCCATTTTGGAGCTTTTATTCTCGACCGGTCTGCGAGTTTCCGAGCTCTGCTCCCTCACCCGCGATGTCGACTTCGATGCCGATAGCTTCTCCATCCGTGGAAAGGGTGAGAAGATCCGCGTCGTCTTCATATCAGATGATGCCCGTAGGGCCGTGAAGGCATATCTCGCCAAGCGTACCGATGTCTCCGATGCCCTCTTCGTCCGTACCAGTGTCGATCCGGCCAGGACAGATGCCCTCGCTCTCGACCGCAGGTCCATCGAGCGCACCGTCAAATATTGGGCCATCAAGGCTGGCATATCCAAGAAAGTCACCCCCCACGTCATCAGGCACTCGTTCGCCACCGACCTCCTCCATAATGGCGCGGACCTCCGTTCCGTGCAGCTCCTTCTGGGCCATTCCAGCATCAGTACTACACAGATATACACTCACGTCTCCGATAATGAGCTCAAACGAGTGCATAAGCTGTTCCACAATAGGAACAACAAACGATAAGACAAATGATCTGTTTTTTATCCCTCTTTCACCGTCCACCAGGCGTCTTCTGCCCCATCATCTGAGATGCCTTCGTGAGCCTCTATCTGGCAATTCGATACAGGCATGCCTTTGTATGTTGCTGAGTAAGTCACGGTCCTTGACCATCCTCCCTTACCCGTTGCCGAGGGAATCTTGCCGGTGTCTTCCACACCGACAAGCTTCACTTCGTTTTGGCTAGTGATGCCTTCAGGAATGATCGTAGGATCCGGCCCCTCGTTCTTGAGACATCTGAGGATGTACTCTATGGTGAGATACTTGCTTCCTAGTCGAGGAGAGGTCTCTAAACCTTTGAATTCTAGCTCGGTTCCGGAGACTGGCACTGCTTCTTGTATCTTGGACATTCTCGTTGTTGTTAGTTGCTGATAGTCTTGATGATTTGCTGTTTAAATTATATCACTATTCCCTGCTATACTCTCCCCATGCGCATCATCTCCTGGAATGTGAACGGGATCAGGGCAGTCGTCAAAAAGGACATGCTCCTTCCCTTCATGGACAAGTATGAGCCAGACATCCTCTGCCTTCAGGAGACAAAAGCCCAAAAAGGACAGGCGGAGATAGATCTAGCGGGTTATGAGGAGTATTGGAACTCTGCCGACAAGAAAGGCTATTCTGGCACGGCTATCTTTACGAAGATACGCCCCATTGCGGTCATGAGTGGCATCCCCGAGAAGATATGCCAGAAATACGCCCTTGTCGCTGACCGATATGGCGATTCGAGGACAGAGGGCCGCGTCATAGCCGCAGAATTCGATGACTTTTATGTCGTCACAGTCTATACCCCGAATGCGAAAGACGACCTGAGCCGCATACCCCTCCGCCATGCTCAGTGGGACCCTGCATTCCTTGCGTACTGCAAAGATCTGGAAAAGAAGAAGCCCGTCATTTTCTGTGGCGACTTCAATGTAGCTCATACTCCCGATGATCTCGCTCGTCCGAAGGAGAACGAAGGCCTGAAAGGGTTTACAGCTGAGGAACGCCAAGGCTTTGACAATATGCTGAAGGCGGGGTTCATCGATACGTTCCGCCTATTCCACAAGGGCAATGGTCACTACACGTGGTGGTCTCATTTCGCCGCAGCTAGGGAGCGCAATATCGGCTGGAGGATCGACTATGTCATGGTCTCGGAAAAGCTCAAAGATAGGGTCAAATCAGCATCGATATATGACGAGGTTCTAGGCTCTGACCATTGCCCCGTCGCTGTAGATATAAGATAGTTTCTGTGGCTCAGCACAGTCATTCTAAGTAAAAATAGTACGATATTTTCGGCAATTTTCGGCCAAAAGAAAACGGCATCGTATGTCGTTCCAGGAGAAAGTCGGAACGGCAGATGCCGTTTTGTGAAGCGTAGCAAACTAAAGAGCTGAGCCTCTATCCGAGCTGTTCCTGAAACTGATCGTGGATCAGTATCATCGAGGTGCCGATGGGCATTTCTTCTTTAATTTTGTGCTCTCCTGAGGGAGGCAGTATGTGATCGAGAAGATGTCCTTCGACAGTCCTTGCAACAGCAGGACGGGCAGATATTTTTGTGTTTGCTTTTTGCTTCTAGATGAAGAGAGCTACCCAGTTCTTCTTCATTGTGTTGTGGAATGTACTGTATCCACTCTATGCGGAGCCAATGGTGGCTTCGACGCGAACCTCGGGAGCGGACGAGATCTGACGTAATCATATCCTTATAAAGGACATTGTAAAGGACACTATGTGGATAACCCATGAGGGCACCAGGGGGTCACAAAATCTTATCAGTACTAAATCTATTGGACAAAATACTTTTTTCGTATTTCGCCTATATTCTCAGCCTCCTTTTCGGCTCCTTTAACTCTGCCTTTTTCTACGAGCGGGGCGAGCTCTTTGTTGTCCAACGCTGCGAGTTCGATAGCTCTTTTCTCCAGGTGGCCTTCATTGTTCAGCTTCGGGTCATCCAGGACTTCACCAAAAAGTGCTTGGAGTATCGCGCCTATCTTCGGACCAGGTGGAATCTTTGTGACTTCCATCACTCCCTTGCCATCTATTTTGAGCATTTTCACGGATATCGGATCGCGGAGAGCCTCTTCGATCATAGCCTTGTATTTTCTAAGCCTGTACGGGTTTTCTTTGGGCCTGCCGGTTCCTATACGGTCGCATATGCGTAGATTCATGAGATCCCAGATGTTCTCCTGGCCGACATTCACTATCATCCTGCGTACGGCCGAGAGGGTAATAGTCTCAGTGTCCGAGAAAAACATGTGCCATCTGACCAGTTTGCACGTTTTTTCGATTGTTGCACGTGAAAAGCGTAATCTCTCTAGTATTTTGCGTGTTTCGTAGTAACCTTTCATTTCGTGGCCATAGAATGTGGCCTGTCCAGTCTCACGTGAAACCCCCTTCGTTTGCGGCTTTGCAATGTCGTGAAATAGCGCTGCAAGCCTTATTTCCAGGTCCCATTTCTTGTCTGCCGCATGCTGGAGGCTCCTCAGGAGGTGCTCCCATACGTCGAAGGCGTGGGCTTGATTCTGTGTAACGCCTATACCTTTTTCGAGCTCAGGGATGAAATGTTTCAAAATGCCAGAATCCTCAAGCATCTCGATACCACGTTTTGGCTCGTCCGACATGATCAGTTTCACGAATTCGTCGCGGACACGTTCCATAGAGACGTCTTTTATGAGTGAATTATGGCTCTGTATAGCCTTATATGTGGAATCCTCGATCTTAAACCCAAGCTCGATGGCGAGTCTGATGACGCGTATCAGACGGAGGGCGTCTTCGTTGAACCGATCGGCAGGCGAGCCGACTGTCCGTATGAGTTTGTCGTTAAGGTCAGAGAAGCCTCCGTACAAGTCAACGATGTCCTTTATTGCGCCCTTGGAAAGGCTAGCCGCTATAGCATTGATTGACAGGTCACGGCGCTTTAGGTCGTCTTCTATTTTCGTGCTGAATTCGACCTTGTCTGGGTGACGCTTGTCAGAATAGTTCGATTCGACTCTGTATGGCGTGACCTCGATGATCTTCATGCGCTCGTCGGTCGCATTTTCGTTTACGATAGCTACAGTTCCAAATGTGTTCTCATAGACTGTTTTGGGGAAGAGAGAGACGATCTGTTCGGGCTTGGCGTTGGTAGTCAGGTCCCAGTCGCGTGGCACACGGCCGAGCAAGAGGTCGCGGACACATCCGCCTACGATATATGCCTCGAAACCTGCTTTTTCCAGAGTCTCGGCAACGTAGGTCACCTCTGCCGGTATAGGGCTATTTTGAGCCATTTTCACGCCCATACTATACTACGATTTCATGTTTTTTACTATGTGCGCTACTATTCAGCCACGCCCTCGTGGTGAAATGGACATCATTCTTGTCTTCGGAACAAGCGTTGGGGGTTCGAATCCCTCCGGGGGCACAAAAGTAGATTTTCTAGAGAGAAATATGTATACTTGTTCCACAACTCAAGCGGGTATCGTTTAGTGGTAGGACGCGTCCTTGCCAAGGACGAGGTAGGAGTTCGATTCTCCTTACCCGCACATCATCGCGATTTTGCCTGTAAAATGGCCCTTACATTACACGTGAAACTGGGGATAAACCTGTGCATCTAGTTGATAAAAGACACAAAAAACGGCTCATTGTCGTCATCTCGGCCATTATTTTGGTCTGTTATCGAGTCCTTGAATATTTGAGGCTCAACAGAGCGATTCATCAAGTACAACCATGAATACTCGCGCAAAAGGTCAGCTTGGAGAGAGCATTGCCAGCTCATTCCTCGAAAAGCACGGCTTCGATATTCTAGCTAGGAATTATCTGAAGAAGTGGGGAGAGATAGACATCATCGCAGAAAAAGACACGGCGATCCATTTCTTCGAGGTGAAGAGCGTGACTGTTGACCTTGAAAAAAGCACTGGTTCCAAAAGAGCTCATTCAACCGATGTACATCGACCGGAAGACAATGTACATGACGCCAAATTGCGGCACATGCGCGCGATGATCCAGACATACTTCATGGAAAAGCGTCTGCCGCCGGATCAGGAGTTCCATTTCCATGTGCTGTGCGTATACATGGATATGAGTGCTCGGAAATCACGTGTCCAGTGGGTCAAAGACATCATTTTGTGATACCATGACCGCGACCGGAGCGTGGTGTAACGGCTAACATACCTGTTTTGGGTACAGGTGACTCCGGGTTCGAATCCCGGCGCTCCGACAGATAGACAAGTGTGAGTAAAAACAATAATGGCACCCTTAAAAACAACCTATAAGCGTATTGTTGATTTCTTCGACAAGCTTGAGGATCATATTCGAGGACGCCTCAGTCGATATCCTATCGCCTATACTTTCATCGGTGGTATCGCCATTGTATTGTTTTGGCGCGGTGTTTGGCATACGGCAGACATT
>Ga0265331_10001266_pt1 | contig 18904 bp, 13 predicted proteins | sample 41923metaG_FD_202088 | JGI IMG/M metagenome (GOLD analysis project Ga0265331, IMG submission 202088) | Rhizosphere microbial communities from Carex aquatilis grown in University of Washington, Seatle, WA, United States - 4-19-23 metaG | ecosystem: Host-associated > Plants > Roots > Rhizosphere... | reverse complement strand
CATCGCGCAAAAGTACCCGCGATGAGGTACCTCACCCCACAGCGTTGATGCCGCCGGATTTCGCGGCTTGCTTCACCAGCCCCATCACGGCGGCGAGATTCAGGTCCTCAAGCTTCTTGAAGTTGATGCAACTGCGGCCGGTCTTTACCTTGCCGAGCTTCGCGGCATTCCGTTCGACCAAATAGCCGTCCTTTCCGCCGGCGCAAATATGGAGGCTGTAGTCGCTTTTCCCCACGGCGAGCCCGATCAGAAACCATTCGCCTTCGCGACCGCTGGCCGACTTGTAATGATACTTGCCGTAGCCGATGAGGGGCGACGCGCCCATGCCGGACATCATCGCCGGCGCGAGTTTCGGCACGGCTTTGCGGATTGCCTTGTGGACCGCCGTCATCGTCTCGCGGCGACCCGCGGGGAGCGCGGCGAGGAATTCGTCGAGGGTGGGGAGTGCTTTGGGCATGGGGCGAAACTGGGCCCCCGATGGTCAGCGAGCAAACCTGAATCCGCGGCCCGGGCAGCCGGGCCCGAGTTCCGACCACCAGCCATCGCCCGAGCCCGGCGCCAACCCGCGTCCGGCATGGGAGGCGACGAGACACATTTAGCGGCCCCGTTCCTCGACGTGCGTGACGACCTGGTGGCTGCGCCGGCAGTGCGCTGCGATTGGCGACCGCTTGGGCTGACCGCCGTCCGCGCTTGAAAAAGCGGCGAGACCGGCAAACGTCGTGCGAACCCTCCGCCGCTGGGTCGCCGGCGGCGCATTTTCCCCCAACCCACGCCTCATGCGACATCCTTGGCGCATCGCCGTTCTCGTCAGCTGCGCGATCGCGATCAGCTACCTCGACCGACAGACACTTCCCATCGCCATCGGTGAGATTCAGCGTGAATTTCCCCTCTCCAACTCGGTCAAGGCGTTTCTCGATTCCGCCTTTCTCGTCACGTATGGATTGATGTACGTCGGAGGAGGCCGGCTGATGGACTGGCTCGGCACGCGACGCGGTTTTCTGCTGATCATGCTTTTCTGGTCGGCGGCCTGCGCGAGCCACGGCCTGGCGGGCGGAGTGCTGGCGCTGGCCGCCAGCCGGCTGATGCTCGGCGTTGGTGAAGGCGGCGGATTCCCCGCGGCCACCCGCGTGGTGGCGGAATGGTTTCCCGCGAAAGATCGCGCCACGGCGATGGGTCTCATCAACGCCGGCACCGGGATCGGCGGTGTGGTCGCCCCGCCGCTCATCGCCGCGATCATCCTCAACGTTCATTGGCTGGGCCTCGCCTCGTGGCGCTGGGTTTTCTTCCTCACCGGCGCACTTGGGGTCCTCTGGTGCGGCGGCTGGTCCGGGCTCTCCCGCACTCCCGCGGGCGTCCCCTCCCCGACCGCCAGCCCGCGCCCCGTGCCGATGCGCACTCTTCTCGGATTCCGGGAAACCTGGGGCCTGATCGGCGCCAAGTTTCTCTCCGACGCCGCGTGGTATTTCTACATGTTCTGGCTCCCGAAATACCTGCTCGACACCCGCGGCTTCAACATCAAGGCGGTCGGCTCCGTGGCCTGGATACCCTTCGGCGCCGCCGCGCTCGGCTGTCTGGCCGGAGGCGGACTCTCAAGCTGGCTGTTGCACGCGGGATATTCGGTCAACTCCGCCCGGAAAATCGCGCTGGGCCTCAGCGCCGCGCTCATGCCGTGCGTCATGCTCGTGCCGCAGGTGACCGTGCCGTGGGTCATTGTGCTTTTCAGCCTCGCCTTCTTCGGGCAGCAGTCTTGGTCCACCCTCGTCATGACGCTGCCCACCGACCTGTTCCCACGCCACGCGCTCGGCACTGTGGCGGGTTTCGTCGGCCTGGGCGGAGCGCTCGGCGGTGTGGTGCTGGGCCAGATCGCCGGGCTCCTGCTGGATCATGGTTTCAGTTATACTCCGGTACTCGTCATTGCGGGCTCGCTGCATGTCGCCGCGTTTCTCGTCATCCTCGTCACGGTGCCCTCGCTCCAGCCGCTCCGACTGCCGGAGCCATCGTCTGACGCGGTTCGCCTCGAACGCAAAACTTCACTCGCCGGCGACGACCCCACGGCGCGTCCCATCCCATGACTTCACCGGCGTCCGCGTCCCGTCCGCTTCGCCTGGGCTGCTGTGGCAGCATGATTTCACCCGTCACCGATCCCCTCGGTGCGGCTATCGCCGGTCAGCTGGCAGCCGCAGGGTTCGACTACCTCGAACTCTCGCTGCGCGACCTGGCGGCCTTGTCCGAGTCCGCGCAGGCGGATCTCGCCGCCGAGCTGCGGCGCGCGGGCATCGGTTGCGAAGCGTGCAACAACTTCTTCCCGCCGGACATCCGGCTCACCGGTCCGGCCGCCGATTTGTCCGGCGCGCTGCGTTACGCGGAACGGGCGCTCGCCGCCGCGGCCCGCCTCGGCGCGACCACCGTCGTCTTCGGCAGCTCCGGCGCACGCAACGTTCCCGCGGGCTTCTCCGTCAAGGCCGCCTGGAGCCAACTCCACGCATTGCTGTCGGCGCTCGGTTCGATTGCCGCCCGCCACCACATCACCATCGCCATCGAACATCTGAACCGCAGCGAATCCAATATTCTCAACACGGTCGCCGAAGGTTGGCGCATGATGCGAGAGGTCGGGCACCCCCGCGTTCGTCTGCTCGTTGACGCCTATCACCTGCAGCAGGAGAATGAAAGCTCCTCCATCGTTGCCGAGGTTGCCCGTGACGTGGCCCACGTGCACGTCGCCGAGGGCGCGGACCGGGTTTTCCCTTCCGGCGACGATGCCGCGCTGCGGGATTTTTTCGCGCACCTTCGCGCCTCCGGCTACACCGGCCGCTGCAGCATCGAAGCCTTTACGCGCGATTTTTCCGCGGACGCCCCGCGCGCCCTCCGAGTGTGTCGCGAGCTCGCCACCGGCTGAGGACTGTCCTGCGGCGTTTCCCTTTACTCCGGTCCCGATTGCGCCAACTCTCACGTCATGGTTAAAAATCTCGCTGGAAAAAAACTGGGCATAATCCACGCCGCGCTCATCACCACGCGGGCAGTCCAGAAATTCATCGACGAACTCGTCCCGGAGGTCGAGGTCGTCCATTTCGTTGACGATACCATTCAAAACACCAATTTCGCCTGCGCCCCGGGCGTGATTCCGCCGGGCAATTACGCAAAATTTGTGCAGGCCGCCCTCTCCCAGCAGGAGTATGGCGTCGACCTGATCCTGCTCGCGTGTTCAACGTTCAACCGCGCGGTCGAGTACGCGCGCCCGATGATCCGGGTGCCGCTTCTCCAAATCGACCGGCCGATGATGGATCTCGCGGTGCAGCACGGCTCGCGGCTCGGACTCCTCGCCACCGTGCCGACCACGGTGCCTGCGTCGGAGCGCCTCCTGCGGCTCGCCGCGAACGACGCCGGTCGCGCCGTCGAGATCAAGACGCGCCTGTGCTCCGAGGCTTTCGCGGCCCTCAAGGCCGGCCAGACCGAAAAACACAACGAGCTCCTGCTCGCCGAGATCGAACGCCTCTCGACCGAGGTGGACGCGATCGTGCTCGCGCAGCTTTCCATGAGCGCACTTGAGCCGCGACTGTCGTCGACAAAGGTTCCGGTCTACAACAGCGGGCGCACCGCATTCACCCACATTCGCAGAATTCTCGAGGAGGGGCATTGAGGGTTCGCGCTGCCACTGGAGCTTGCAATGCGAGTCCCCTGTTCCGTTTGTGTTGCGTTGGCGGTTCTGCCTTTCAGCGGCTCTGCCGCGATCGGGCGCGTTCATTCAGTTGTCGGCGGCGGCAATGGGGCGAAGCGGCGGGTTGCCGCCACAAGCCGCCTCGCAGCTTAACGCATCTCCCGCAGTGACTCCGACGACGCACCGACTCCCTCCCCGACCCCACCTCGCCGTGTCGAGTCCCGCTCCACGATTTCGTCGACTCCATTGCTCCCTCCTGCTGTGCGCCGCAGCCTGGTTCGCGGGTTGTTTATCATTGCCCAGCGTGTTCGCCACCGAATCGGGCGTGGCGGTGCTCCTGGTGGACACGGATCGCGTTGCCGGCCTGATCGACGAGCGGATCTACGGCCAGTTTCTTGAACACATCAACCATTCGGTGGTCGATGGCCTGTATGCAGAACAGGTCCGCGGCCAGGGTTTTGAAGGCAAGGACTTCGATGACTACTGGCAGGCGTTTGGTGAAAAAGGTCGGGCCGCGCCAGTGGCGGAAAAATTCGGACGGGGAGAACGCAGCGTCCGGCTCGCCCCCGCCGGCGGAACGGCCGGGGTGCGCCAAAGTCGCCTATATTTGCAGGCCGCGCAGGCCTATGACGGTTCGGTGTGGATCAAGCCGGAGCAGGGCGCGCCAGAGGTCAGTCTCCGCATCAAGGACTCGACGGGTGGGATGCTCGCCCAGCTCCCGCTGGCGACACGCGGAGAGGGCTGGCAGGAAGTGGGTTTCAAGTTCGTGAGCGCAAGAACCGATCAACAGGCCGTGCTGGAGATCGTCGCCACCGGAACCGGCTCCGTGCTGGTGGATTTTGTGTCGCTCATGCGCGCCGACGCGCGCGCGAACGGCAAGCTTCGCCCGGATTTGCTGGCCGCGCTCCAAGGACTCAAGCCGGCGTTCATCCGCTGGCCGGGCGGTTCGTATGCTTCGATCTACAAATGGCGGGATGGCATTGGTCCGGCGGTCGCGCGCAAATACAACCCGAACACAATTTGGGGCGGCTACTCCGATTACTACGGTTTCGGCACGGATGAGTTTCTGGAGCTTTGCCGGCAGCTCGGCGCTGAGCCTTTGATCGTGCTGGCGGCAACCGGCCTGGATCCGGCGCAGCTCGAGTATGCGATGGACTGGGTGCACTACCTGCTTGATCCGCCGGCGACCGAGTGGGGCCGGCGCCGCGCAGCGAACGGACATCCGGAACCCTACCGAATCCCCTATATCCAGATCGACAACGAGCCGATGAATCACGAGCTGTCGCCCGACGCCTACGCCGCGATCGTCAACCTCTACGGCCGCCGCCTGCGGGAAATCGCGCCCCAGGTAAAGATCGTGGCCTGCGGCCAGAAACGTTCGAACGACATGAATTGGAGCCAGAAGCTGATTGATCTCGCTGGCGACAACTTCGACATCCTCGGCTGTCACAACTATGAATACGAACCGAAGAACTTCGCCACCGGCGTGCAGCGGATCGAAGAGTACCTGGAGAAATTGTCGGACTACGTGCGAATCTCCGCCCATCCCGCCATCAAGCTCGCGGTCCTGGAATGGGGACTTTGTCGCACCCACGACTGGCGTGCCGGATTGCATGCCGCGGGCAGCCTCCTGAGCTACGAAAAATTGAGCCCGGCGCTGGCGATGACCTGCCCGGCGCTGTTGATGCGCAACACCACGGACGATCCCGACTGGCACTCCTGGATTTATCATGACCACGTCTCGTGGTTCGCCGGGGGCGGCTATGTGGTCGAAAAGCTCTTTCGCGAGCACTACGCCCCCAGGCGCTACGCCTTCACCTCGGGCACGTTCAGGGACATTCCGCGGCGCGCCGACTTTTTCGATCAAATCTCGCAGATGAAGCCGGAGGACTGGACGCCCAACACGGTGGACGCGATCGCCACCGGCACCGCCGACGGCCGACGCTTCGTCGTGAAGGCCGTCAACTATGATCGCATACCTCATACGTTGCTGACCCGGTTCCAAGGCGCCCGCGCACCGGCTGCGGCGACCGTGAAGATCACCAGCGTCACCGGCGCCCCGGAAGATGAAAATTCCCTCGCTGTGCCGGACAAGATCCATCCGCTGGAAACCACCATGCCGTACTCGCGCGACCTCGCGGTCGAACTGCCGCCTTATACGGTCGCCGTAATCGAGATCACGCCGAATGACGCCAAGTAAAGATCCCCGGTGCATTTGAACAAACCAACGCCAATTCTCCATGCCCGCTATTTCTTCGCCTTTTTGCGGGAGCCCGCTTGCAGGCGAAGCGGAACGCCCACCAACGGACCACACGCTGAATCGCCTGCAGCAGGCTCCTGCAGCTCAAACCAGCCGAAACAAGCTTCGGGGGATCGGACCCACCGCGAATGAACATCTTCCCCTCGCGCCGTGACATGACAATTCTGGCACACCGCATACCGACCTGCATCAACACAAATAGCTTTTCGGCAGCACCGGCGGTTGCGATCGAATCGCCGGACAATACGCGGGACTTGAATTCACAAACGGTCGCATTGTTCCTGCGGCATTCGCGGACATCGATGTCCATTGGTCTTTTCGTTTCGCCCACGTCCAGTTCCCCGGGCCCGGCGGCGTGGCCTGCCCGAATCCAATTTCCATCATGAGCGCCATCGAACTCTACAACCTGACCGGAAAGATTGCCCTCGTGACCGGCGCCAGCCGCGGATTGGGGCGCGAGTTTGCCCTGACGCTCGCCGGGGCCGGCGCCGACGTGGCGATCACGAGCCGCGAGCTGAGCGCACTGGAACCGACGCGAATCGCGGTCGAAAAACTCGGCCGGCGTTGCCTGCCGGTAGCGCTGGATGTGCGCAACCACGCGAGCATTGAGGCCGCCGCCGCCGCCGTTCAATCGGGCCTGGGCCCGATCGATATCCTCGTAAACAACGCCGGCTGCAATGTCCGCAAACCCGCATTGGAAGTAACCTGGGATGACTGGAACGAGATCCTCGACACCAATCTGCGCGGACCGTTTTTCGTGGCCCAGGCTGTCGCGCGGCAAATGGTCGCGCGCGGTCGCGGCCGGATCATAAACATCGGTTCCCTGACGAGCGTGGCCGGATTCGCCGGCCTCGGGCCGTATGGGGCCAGCCGCGGCGGGATCCGCCAGCTCACCATGAGTCTCGCGGCCGACTGGGGCCCGCATGGCGTCACCGTGAATTGTCTGGCACCCGGCTGGTTCAGGACCGCCCAGAACGCCGTCCTGTACGAAGACCCGGAGTGGCTCGGCTATCTGACCGACAAGATCCCGCTCCGGCGACCCGGCCGCAGTGGTGATCTCGACGGAGCCCTGCTTTTCCTTGCGAGCGACGCCAGCGACTACGTGACCGGACAAACGCTGCTCGTCGACGGCGGCATGTCGGTGAACGACACCCGCGCCTTGCCGCGCCGGCGCTGACCGCAATCTTCTCCCCAAATCGAAACGCGCGACACGCAGCATTCGGGGCGGTTCACTCCACGCCATGTGAAGCGATTTCTTTTGCCGAAACCGCCGGTGTTCAGAAAACACTATTGGGGAAAATGATCACCACCTGCTGCGTGGGAATCTGCCGTGGTGACTTGAAACCGACAAAACCCGCACCGGCTGTCAGACAATCGCCAACAACTCCCAAACGTAGCCAAACAAAAGCCGGACGCCCGAGACTTGGCGCGCCTCCTCCCTCAACGGCTGATGTCGTTCAGCATCGCATCGAGCGTGGCGTAGCCCTCAAGCAGTTTGCGACTGGCGGCGCAGCGCTCCTTCGAGGCCAGGCCGGTGTTCTCGGCGAGGAAGATCAGGTAACCGGCGACGCGCTGGGCATAGCGGAGCCGGGCCTCGGCGCTGACGGCGTAGAACCGCGCGCGCTGGGCGTAGCCGGCGGGCGTGTGGTCGCCGAGGGCCGCTTTCTCCGGCCGTCCTCCGGCCGCGAGCACGTAGAGAAAATTGTATTCAAAAAAAATCATGTGCTCCGCCGACGGCACCAGCGCGGCAAGCGCGGTCCGGCATTCGGCGGCAGAGGCAAACACCTCCGCCGGGCGGCCCGCGTCCGCGAGCGTCGCGGCCACGAACAGCCGCGCCATCTTTTGCTCGGTGGCGTCGACGCTGAACGCCCCGGCGACGGCCAGGTCGACCGTGAACTGATACCAGTCGCGCCAGAGCGCCGCATCGGCGGCATTCCGGGACGCCGCCACGGCGACGCCCATCTCGTACGTATAGCGGCCGCTGGTCTTGATCTCGAGCGCCCCACCCGTGACCCGCCCCATCACCTGGTAATTCTCCGCGGACTTGCCGGAACCGGAGTGGAAGCCGATGCTGACGCCGAATTTCGCGCAGACTTTCCATTGCGCCTCGATGAGTTGCTGCAACGCCGCGTTGTCGGGGTACGGCGTGTTTTTCTGGAAACCGAAGGCCGGCGCCACGAAATTGACCGGCATCCCAAGCACCTCGCACAAGGCGAGCATGAGCGCTGTGGTCTCGGGCGTGGTCAGGCCGGGCAGCTCGTCGATCGAAAGCTCGCGCAGGTAAGCGCGACCCACCGGTGCGCGGAACGCCGCCGCCCGGGCCGCGGCGTATTTCTCGTCGCGCCGCTTCATCTTGAGCAACGAGGGCCAGACCGTCGCCAACAGGCGGCCAAAAGTCTCCTCGCTCAGCGCCAGGCCGGCCGCGTTCACGCGCGCCCGGGTGCGGTCGATCACGTCGGCAGGGACGTCGGCAAGCTTCGCCGGCTGGTTGAGCGCGAGTTCGGGCGAGAGATCGAAGGTGACATAGCTCGCGAGCAGGCAGCCGCGCACGAGGTCGTCCTCGCGCCGGTCGAACTTGCCCCCGATGGGCTGATGGTCGGCGTTGAACGACCACGCGATCCCCCGGCGATGAAAGCCTGTCTTGAGTTTTGAGAGGACGCAGCCGTGGCTCATGCCCTCGACGCTCTGCCCCTGGTGCCCCTCCGGCACCTGCGTGCCGATGAATGGAAACGGCACCGTGTCGAGCCGCTGGCCGAGCATGGCATCCACGTCATAGACGAGTTCGCGCGGGATGGAGTTCTGGTTGGCGGTGAGCCCGAGTTCGAGCGCACTCATCGCCCACTCCACCGCCGGCCAGTGCAGTGTCGTGAACCGCGCTCCCACTCCAAGCGTGCTCCGGCCGAGGTTGGCCCCGGCGGTCGGAAAGATCGTGGAGGCGGGGTTGTGTTCCTGCGCGAGATTCTTGAGCTCAAGCAGATTTTCCCATGAGGCCGGAAAAAATGTCGCTCCGCCGTGGGTAAAACCGTCGGCCAGCGGCACCGCGGCGGCCGCCAGCTTCCACGCACAGTCGCCGGCGGCGTTCTCGACGAGCGCCCATTCGCCCGCGCCGGTGGTGAACCGGCTCTTGGGGTATTCCGTCGTGCGACCGGCCTTCAGGTCTGCCTGCAAGGCCGGCCAGTCGAGGCAGAAATCGGGGCTGATGCAGGGATTCTGCGCGATCCTCAGGTGATGGGTCAGCAAAAACTCGTTGATGGGTTTCATGACAGGTTCAGACCGTCACTTCGCGGTCGCCAAAGCAATCTCCGTTCAGTGGGCGTGCATGGGACGGGGCGCGTTGTCCGACGGCGCGATCGACCCCGCCGTCGCCGCGACGCACCGCATTTACGCCCACACCCTCCGGCTTGATCCCGGCCCCGCTCCGGCTCCCAGCCCCTGAACCGGGATTCAGGCAATTAAAATTGGGTGGAACCGGACACCGTTGCTCCTGGGCGGCTTCAATTGCGCGACCGCATCGGGCCGCCCGGTTGGGGTCCGCCTTGATGTTTCGTGTCGTTGGGGTGGCTCCGAATCCACTCCGGCGCCTCAGGCGAGCCGGACAATCCGGCCGGCAATGTCCGCTCTCAACCGCTCCACGTGGCCCAGGGTGAAGTCCGCCACGTCGAGCGTGCTGTCACTGACCAATGGCGTGAGATCCATCGCCCAGGTGATGCCGGTGACCCGGTCGGTCGCGTGCGAGGTGTGAAACGTGGCGTTGGCCGCGCGACGCCCGATGGTGGCGAGATCGTAGCGTTTGCCCCCGGTCACCTGGGAATCGAAAGCCTTGAGCAATTCGGCGGCCAGCTCGGGGTGGCGCCCGGAGTCCAGGCCGATTTTGTCGGTATCCACCAACCAGTCGAGATCGCGCCAGACTTCGCAACCGAGCACCCGGCGCGGACGCTCCGCCACGGGCAGGGCGCGCAGCGCCTCCAGGCAGCGGAGCAGAACTGCCACGTGGGTGTCGTGCTTGTCGGCGGGATTGTGCAGGTAGACGACTTCCGGCGTGCAACCTCCGAAGATGGCGGCGAGGTCGGCGGCGAGGCCGGCGTGCCCCGATTTTTTCACGTCGGCACTCGAGTGCGCCAGCTGAAGCTGGATCCCGTACCGGCCCAGCTGCGCGGCCTTGCGCTGCTCTTCGCGCCGCACGACCTGCATCTGTTCGTCCGTCAGATGGGCGTAGGCCCCGGTGCGGGGCGAACCCGCGCCGTTCGTAACCACGACGCCGCCGAAAGACCGGCCCGGGGTGTCGAGGCAGTCGGTGATCCCGGCATGGGCCATGATCTCAATGTCGTCCTGATGGGCGACGACGCAAAGGTGCGTCACCTGGCGCAAGGCCGTCACCGGCGCGAGGCCGGCGACGGGAACAAAGATATCGGCCCGGGGATGGGAGAGTTTCATGAGTTGGCGGGGTTGAAGGCTCCGTTTCGTTTCAAGACGGGGAGGCTGGCGGCGGCGATGGCCTGGCCGTGACGCCGGGCTTTTTCGTCGGGCACATGGAGTCGAATTTTCCCGGCGAGTTCGGGAAATTCCGACTGCAGGACGGCGGTGGCGCGGTCAAGAATCACCGCCCCACCCTCGCCTGAAGTCACCCGGCCAAGCAAGAGAAGATGCCGGAGTTCGTAGAAATCGGCGTAGTGCCCCAAGGCATAGCCAAAGCAGGTGCCGACGGTTTCGTACACGGCGCGAGCGCGCGGATCGCCCGCCGCCATGGCCTGCTGCACCGCGACCAGCCGCTCCGGCACGGGCTGGTTTTCCGGAAACGCCAGGCCGGCGCGGCCGGCGTAGCGCACCACGCCCTGCTGCGAAAAATACTGCACGCCGCACCCGGCGTCACCCGACCACTCGTCGCGCGGAGCCGCGGGGTTGTAGTCGACGGGCGCGAAGGCCAGCTCGTTGAGCCACGGCGTGATGTCGCCGGATGCGCGCACATAGCCGCCGGCCATGCTGGTGCCCATGGAAACGCCGAGCACGGCATTGTCTCCCAGCGACATCGAACCGGCGAGTGCGGCGACTTCGCCGTCGTTGGCGACCTCGAAGGGCACGCCGCCCCAGCGGTCGCGCAGAGTGAAAAACATCCGCCGGATGTGCCGTTCGAACAGATCGGGCGGCACACCGCGAAAGAGCGAGGCGACCCTGACCTCGTTGTTGACGTAGACGCCGGCCGCGCTGCCTCCGATGGCATCCACGCGCGGCAGATGGGCGGCGGCCCGGAGCAGCGAGGCCTGCACGCCGTCACAATGATAGGACGGATCCTTCTGAAAATACGGATCCCACGTGACTTCCTCGGAAAACACCACGTGGCCGTCGATCAGCGCCGCCACCTTCCGGTCGCTGCCGCCGATGTCGAAGCCGATGCGACAGCCTTCCAGATTGCGACCCAGCGGAAGCCCGGACGCCCGGGCCTCTGGCAGCGAGGAGAAATCCGCCGCCTCCAGCGTGAAGGGGCGCCGGTAGACCTGCTCACCCATGAACGCATGGTCGAAGGCCCGCTCGCCCGCCGGGCTGTAGATCGCCGCCAGCGGCGCCGCGAGTTCATCGGCGCCCGCCACCAGCACGCGATGGCCGCCCTGTTGCCAGAGCAGGAATTTCAACAGGCGCTCGGCATAGCGCAGATTCAGCGCCGCTTCCGGATGATGCGGTCCGAGCACGCGGCTGTCGTGGCGGGTCACCGTGCCGTCGGACCGCAGCAGCACGAGCGCAAAAGGCCGGGCGGCCGGATCGCGGGCCACCCGGGCGCGGTAGGCCCGGTTCCACAACGAGGCGGGCTGGAAGTGCGGTTCGAGGGAGAGGGGGAATTGGCGTGGAAGGTCTGACATCGGGGACAGGGGAAAATTTAGACAAGGCTCCCGCCAGGCGTGACGGACACGCCGGGGGAATTTCAACGAGAGGCAGTGGTCTGGCTAGGAGGGGCTACCCTCGGCGGCGGCGCCTTTCTCAAAATGCGCTTCGATCTCCTCGAGCGTCCGGCCCTTGGTCTCGGGCAGGAAAAACGCCGCGGTGATGAAGTAGATCACGGTGCAGCCGGCGAAGGCGAAAAACATGGTCGAATAACCGTACTTGCCGACGGTCGGCAGAAACACGGCGGCGATGGTGGTCGAGACGGCCTGATTCAACGTCAGCGCGATGCTCATGCCGTTCGAGCGAATCCGGGTGGGCATCAGCTCGGACAGCGCCAGCCACACGCACACGCCCGGTCCGATGGCGAAAAACGCCATGAAGCAGAAGGTGAAGCCGGCCGTCAGCCAGCCGTTCTGTGTGCTCGGCACCGGCGTGATCAGCGCGTTTTCGATGACGAGCGGGGCCGACTGGGCCTCGGCGAGACTGGCGAATGGATTGGAAAAGAAAGCGCTGACGCGGTTGCTCGGCACGCAGCTGTCGCGTGTGATCTCCAGCGGCGCCGCAGCGGTGTCGTCCGAGCGCACGATCGCCGTGGTGGAGCGGAATCCGCCGTAGGAATAGATGACGCTGAGCGTGAGCGGCTGGCCGTTGAGTGCTCCGGCGGCGGGGCCGAGCAGTCCGCGCGCAGAGGTCGCGTTGAACACGAGCTTCGCCGTCTGGTCCGCGCCGACCAGCGTCTGCACGGCCGCGCGCGCGTCGACGCGCCGCTGCTCCGTGCGATGAAACAACAGTCCGACCACGATCAGCGAGACGATGATCCCGGCCGTGCCGAGCGTGAGGAGAAATTTCCGGCCCTTGCGGTCGACCAGCATGACGGCGACCATCGTCATGAAGAAATTGACGAGCGTGAACAAGAGATTGCCATAATGCGCCTGGACGTCGGAGAGCCCGCTCTGGATGAAGATGTTCGCGTTGAATTGGATGATAGAGTTGATGCCGGTGGCCTGGTTGCAGGCGAGGATCACGCAGGCGAGGACGAACGGGATCACGTATTTCCGGCTGAGCAACGACTCCTTCGCGCCGGCACCGGCGGAGCTCTTGGCTTGCTCGGCCGCGGCGTTGGTCTCCATTTCAGCGAGCTCCACCTTCGCCTGCTCCGCCTCGCGCGAGCGCAGCAGGGCGGCACGGGCGGCGTCGTTGCGCCCGCGCAGGAAAAGCCAGCGCGGCGATTCCGTGACCATGAAGCTGCCGAGGACAAAAAGCACACCGGGCGGGAGCGAGATCCAGAAGATGCTGCGCCAGGCCGAATCCTTGAAGGCCCGCAGCTTCCCGGCATCGCCGAGCCGGGCAACCTCGTCGACCCGATAGCTAAAATAAAGTGCGATGATGGCCGCGATGACGAAGCCGAAGACCAGCATCCATTGAAATACGCCGGTGCCCTTGCCGCGGCTTTTGGCGTCGAGACATTCCGCCAGGTAGAGCGGAATGACGACGCCGATCAGGCCGCCACTGACGCCTTGCAGCAGACGGCCGAAGACGAGGCTGCCGTAGCCGTGCGACAGCGCGATCAAAGGAATACTGGCCACAAAGAGCGCGCCGCTCAGCGCCATCATCTTTTTCCGCCCCATCCAGTCCGCCAGCAACCCCGCGAACAGGGTCGAGATCACGCTGCCCAATAAAACCGCTGCGACGACAAAGGAAAGCTGGCCGGCGTTGAGTCCAGATGTCGCCTCCATGTAAGGCAGCGCTCCCGCGATGATACCGACGTCGATCCCGTAGAGCAGGCCGCCCAGACCGGCGACGAAGAGCAGAAACCTGTTGTAGCCGGCGTTGGCGGTCGGAACTGAAGCGGAGGACATGGGGCGTGGGTGGGGTTGGGGAAATTTGCTTCAGGGCGCGGCGGTGTTCCCTGGCGGGGGGAAAGCGATCCGTTGCAACGCCGCGCGCCAGGCTTCGGCCGAAAATTTTCCGCGCTGGTCCGTCAGGGATGCCGCCGCCACCAGGAGCCGCAACGGAGCGACGACCGGAAACTCGACCGCGGCGTGCGGCACCGCGGCCTGATCGAGCCGGGCGAGTTCCGCCGGCAGCCAGCCGGGGGCCGGTGCCCGACCCGACGCGAGCACTTGCAACGCCTCCTCGCCCACCCCGGCCAAAACGGTCAGGGCCTGGACCAACGGTGCCGCTTCGTGCAGCCGCGGCGAGCGGACGGCGAGTCCGCTACCGAGCGTTTGCGCGAGCGATTTCCAATCCGCCAAGCTCGCCCTCACACCAGAACTCACGCTCTCGTCCGCCAATGACCCTCTGACGAGGCGATCCACTGCGGCGGCAAATTGGCGGGCGGCGGCGCTGTCCGGTCGCGCGCAATCAGCGAGACCGGTCAGCGGCGTGAACTGGTTTGCCGCGGGCTGTTGCTTGCCGCGCTCGTAATTCTTGACCGGCTCAAGCAGGTCGGTGAAGTCGCGCAACGCGCGCAAATCCGCCGCGGACGCGCCGTCGCCGGCGAGTTCCCGCAACGCGGGGCCGAGATAACTTTCGTGCGCCAGCCCGGTCTCCTCCAGCCGCCGGCTGACGAGGGCAAGCCGCCGGTACATGTCGTCCGTGTCCCGCACGCCGCGCGGCGACCAAAGCCGTTCGGCGATCGCGGCCGTGCGCGGCCAGATGCGCGAGTCGATCGTTTCGGGGGTCACCCACTCCGACCACATGGTCGCCTCGCCGCCGAGGACGAGTTTTTGCTGCTCCACCGAGAGCGGCGAACCGGGCGGCACGGGATCGTTCAGGTAGTGCTCCCACGTCGGGTGGCAAAGATCGATATAGTAGCCGTTGGAAAGCACCGTCGCGAATCCGCGCGCCGTCGCATCGGCCAGACCCTGGGGCCCGCGCCAGGAATGGATCACGCTGCCGGCGGGCAGATCGGGGTGCAGGATTTCATCCCAGCCGATCAATTTCTTCCCGTATTTCGCGAGGATCGCGTGGACCCGGCTGTTGAAATACGCGTGCAGCCCGGCGTTGTCCTTCAGTCCGTGATCGCGGATGAAGGCCTGGATGTGCGGGTTCGCGCTCCATTGCACACCGTTGTTCTCATCGCCCCCGATGTGGATGTAGGGATCGGGAAACAGCGCGGCCATCTCCCCCAGAAATCCATCGAGCAGGTCGTAAACCTGCGGATTCGTCGGGTCGAGCACCGGATCGAAGACTCCCCAGGCGCGCTCGATCACGTAGGGACCAGGCGCGCTCGCCAGTTCGGGACAGCCCACGACCCACGCCGTGGCGTGACCCGGGATGTCGAACTCCGGTACCACGCGAATGCCCCGGGCGGCAGCGTACGCGATGATCTCGCGCATCTGGTCCTGCGTGAAATAGTGGCCGTCCGAACCCTGCTCGTGCAACCGCGGGAATTTTTTGCTCTCGATCCGGAAGCCCTGGTTTTCGGTCAGGTGCAGGTGCAGGACATTGAGCTTCACGAGTGCCATACCGTCGAGGTTGCGCTTGATGACCTCGATCGGCTGCCAGTGGCGGCACACGTCGATCATGAGCCCGCGCCACGGAAAACGCGGGCGGTCGCTGATGCTCACCGCCGGCAAAAACCATCCGGTCGCATCCCCCTGGAGCAGTTGCTGAAGCGTCGCGCAGCCGCGCAGGGCGCCCGTCGCCGTCGGCGCCCGCAGCACCGCCTGCCGGGGTGAAATCTCGAGGGTGTACGATTCGTCCTCGTCCAAGGCGGGCACGTTCGCGCCCGGACCGGCGCATTCGATCACGAGGGCCGCCGACGCCGCATCCGCCGCAACGGCGAATCCGCCGGCCGCAGTGTGCGCGAAAGTCAGACCGGTGCGTTGCTCGACCGCGTCCAGCAGCCGGCCCAGTCCGTCCCGCAGACGGGGATCGACGGGGCCGCGCCACGCGACCGAGAAATCCCCCGCAACGGCGAGCCGGCCGGGGTTGAACTGCAGCGATGCCGGCACGGGCATGAGCTCGCCCTTGACCGTCGCGGCCCCCGCCGCGAACCCGGCGGCCAGGAAGCAACCCGCCAACAGCAGGCGTCGCGAGCCGGCGCGCGGGAGCGGATCAAAGCTGGACATGGCGGAGAAATTCATCGGGGGCATAGCGCTTGAACGCCTCGATCGACTCGTATTCGGCCAGGCCGAGGGCGTTGTAGGCTTCGGCGAGCCGGCGGCTGCGATCCTCGGTGTGCTGCCAGAATTCCCGGTGTTCGCGGCCGGGGAAAAGCGCCTGGTCCTTCTGGGTCTCGTGCCGGAAGATCGCCTGGCGCCGGCGCAGCACCTCCTGCGGACTGAGCGGCACCGCCAGGTCAATTTCGTCGAGTTCCCATTCCGCCCCGGCGCCACGATAAAGCCAGAGCTCCGCCTCGCCAAACCAATTTTCGGCCGCGCTGCGGACCAGCGCCTCGCGCAACGCGTGCAGGCAGAGCCGGTGCGTGCCGTGCGGGTCGTCGAGGTCGCCTGCGGCGTAGATCAGGTGCGGCCGCACCTCGCCCAGCAGACGGTGCATGATCGCAACATCCTCCTCGTCCAACCGACGCGGACGGATCGTCGTGTTTTCGTAGAAGGGCAGGTTGAGAAAATGCAGCCGGTCGCGCGGCACTCCACACATCCGCGCCGCCGCCATCGCCTCGTGGCGCCGGATCAGGCCTTTCCAACGCCGGATCTCGAGCGCCGGCGGTAGAGCGCCGTTCGCCGCGAAGGCCGCAGACCACTCGCGGACGGATGCCAACGCCTCCGCACCCACCAGACCCGAATCACCCGCAAAAGAGAGGGCCCGCCACAGGGTCTCGTCGGACACGGCGGTGAAACCGGAAACCTGGTAGGCCACGTGCACCTCGTGACCATGCTCCACCAGCCGGCAGAGCGTCCCGCCCATCGATACGACATCGTCATCCGGATGCGGCGAGAGCACGAGGACCCGTTTCGGAAAAACCCCGGCGGAACTGGCCCGGAGCGGACGGGCCGGCGCGTCGCCGGACTGCGTGCGCCGCGGGTCGCGTCCGCCCGGCCAGCCGGTGATGGTGTGCTGCATCTGGTAGAACCCGGCGCGGTTGGCCTCGTACGCCGAGCCGTGCACGCGCAGGAGATCCTGCAGCCCAGCCTCGTTGTAGTCGTCGTCGGTCAGCTTGAGAATGGCCTTTTTCCGCTGGTCCGAAAGCCAGAGAATGGCGCGACGGGTCATGCGTTCGTCCCAGGCCAGGCCCTGGTCCTCGAGCGGCGCCAGACGCCACGGCGTGCGAAACCGGGTGAGGGCCCCGGCGGCGGCCTGGTCGAGCACGAAAAGGGTGTTCTCGTGTTCCTGCAAAAACGAAGCGGTCACCTGCGCCGTGACACCGCCCTCGATGGCGGCGCGCGCGATGCCGGCCTTGTGCTGGCCCCAGGCCATCAGCACCACGCGACGGGCCTCCATGATCGTGCGCACGCCCATGCTGAGCGCGTACCGCGGCGTCTGCTCCTCTCCGCCGAAATCGCCCGCGGCATCGCGGCGGGTGAGCGGGTCGAGGGCCACGAGCCGCGTGCGCGAGCCGGCGGGGCTGCCGGGCTCGTTGAAGCCGATGTGACCCGTGCGCCCGATGCCGAGAATCTGAAAGTCGATGCCGCCGGCGGCCCGGATCTGCTCCTCGTACCCGCGGCAGTATGCATCCACTCCGGCCATCGCCACGGTGCCGTCGGGCACATGGATGTTCGCCGCGGGCAGGTCGAGGTGATCGAACAGATGCACCTGCATGAAGTGATGGTAGCTCTGCGCGTGGCCGGGCGGCAGCGGATAATATTCGTCGAGATTGAAGGTCACGACGTTGGCGAAGCTCAGCTGTTCCTCGCGATGCAGCCGGACCAGCTCGGCGTAGACTCCGAGGGGCGTGGAGCCCGTGGCCAGGCCGAGCACGACGGGACGCTGGCCGAGGGGCCGGGAACGGATCACGTCGGCCATCTCCCGCGCCACGGCCCGGGACGCCTCGGCGCTGCGCGCGTAGACGGCCAGAGGCACATGTTCTTCATGGCAGCGCATCAGAGGGGTGGGAGGATTCATCGTCGAAAGGAAGGACTACGCCAACATAATAAGGCTGACAGGCCCGATTAAAAATGGCAGAAACGACGAAGTTTTTAACAGAAATGCCACTCCCTGCCATTCCGACCCTCGAAGCCCTGGCGGCCGAGCTGCCGCAACCGCCCCACCAGCTGTTGGGCCGCCGGCCGGGCCCCCTGGTCCTGCCGGACAACATCGTCTGTTTTCAGCGGCGGTCTGCGGCGGAGTTGAACCGCCCGCGCCGGGGCCGGGCTCTGCACCACCGCTTCGTGCTCATCCTGGCATTGCAGGGGAAGGTTTCCGTCTGCGTCGACGACCGGGTGATCCGGCTGGCCGCCGGCGAGGGCCTGCTGGTCTTCCCCTTCCAGTTCCACCACTATCTCGACGCGGGCCAGAAGGATCTGCTGTGGATCTTCATCACCTTTGATCTGGCGGACGCCGAGTCGCTGCAGGCGATGCAGTACCGCCCGTTTCATTTCAGCCCGGCGGCGCGGGCGCTCGCGACGGAGCTGATCGCCGCGTACCAGCACGAGGGCCGCATGTCCGAACTCCCGCTGCTCCTGCTGGCGCTCCTGCTGGCCCGGCTGCGCCGGCAGCAGCCGCCGCCCCGGAGAAAACAGGAGGCCGCGGCCGCCGCGCCCGGGATGGTCACGCAGGTCAACCAGCTGGCCCACCGGAGCAATGCGCCGCTCGGCCTCAAGGAGATCGCCAGCGCCCTCGGCATCAGCCAGAGCCATTTGCGGGCCCGGTTTCGCGCGTCGTGCGGCGTGAGCATCGGCCGGCATTTGCGCCGGCTGCGGCTGGAGCGGGCCAGCGGTCTGCTGCGGCTGACCCCCAACCGGGTCTCGGAAATTGCCGAACAGTGTGGGTTCAACTCGATCTACAGTTTCAGCCGGGCGTTTCATGCCCAGTTCGGCCAGCCTCCCGTGGCGTACCGCCAGTCCGTCGGACCGCGCGGCGGCCCGCGCCGCAAGAGCCGCCTCGGGCCGAAAATCCGCCGCAAGGCCGGCGGGCTCCGGCCGGAGCAATCCGTGGTAGAACGGGGTGGCAAAACGTAAGCGAAATCGCAGTCCGGATTGCCTCTTCCG
>Ga0265331_10001265_pt1 | contig 18908 bp, 17 predicted proteins | sample 41923metaG_FD_202088 | JGI IMG/M metagenome (GOLD analysis project Ga0265331, IMG submission 202088) | Rhizosphere microbial communities from Carex aquatilis grown in University of Washington, Seatle, WA, United States - 4-19-23 metaG | ecosystem: Host-associated > Plants > Roots > Rhizosphere... | reverse complement strand
CCATTTCGTCCAGCGATTCTGACACAATTGTTTGGGCGGGTGTGCCAGCCTCTTTTTGGAACGAATCGGGGTATAAATAGCCTTCCAGGCTGGCGCCGGTGGGCAAGCTGGTCAGTGCCGGATTGCCGGCGTAGGACGCAGGGTCAAAGGCTTTGTCTATCTCGGCTTGGCTATAGCCGGCGGCCGCAAAAGTTTTTTCTATCTGATCCAGGCGGAGCCCAGGCAAAATGGTCAACAGATTTTTAGATACGTCGCCTTTGACCATTTTGTCCACTATTTGTTGGGTGGTCATGGACGGGCTTAGGGCATAAGTGCCAGCTTGCAAGCTGGCTTGCAGCTCGTTGCTGCGGACATAGGTATCAAAGGCTCTGGCGCTCCGAATTAGGCCGGCTTGCTGCAAGTTGGTGGCAATCTCCTTTTCGCCGGTGCCAGAGGTGACCGTAAAGTATTGGATAGAGGTAGAGGCCGAGACTGCCCGCAAGTTGTGGCTGTAAGTGACCCGCACGTCAACAAGGTAACCGGTAAACAACAGGCCGGCGACAACGGCTACGGCCAACCACAGCTTGCGGCGGCCTAACATAATGCCCTCTGCGCCTCCGGCGCGTCCAAAAAGTCTTGCAGAATTATGGCTGCCGCCAAAGAATCAATGTCCTGGCTTTTGGCTTTTAGCTTTAAGCTTTCAGCTAGTTTGCTGGTTAAGGCCTCATCCTGCCAGTAAAACGGCAGTTTAATCTGTTTTTTGGCAGCGTCTACCCAGGTTCGCACCCAAGCTGTTTGGGCGGTGTCATCACCCTGCAGGCTGCGTGGCAAACCGACTACAATTATATCGGCCGATTCCTGTTCAACTAGCTGTTGCAGTTTTTTTAGCCCCTCGGAAGTTTGGATGGTCGTTAGGGGCTCGGCCAACTTGGCTGCGGAAGAAGCCCTGGCAACGCCAATGCGTTTTTGTCCCACATCCAAACCTATCAGCTGGCTAGCTTCCACTTTTAACCTGTTGCTGCACCACTGTTATTTTGCTGGCTTTGGGAGCCTTGGAGACCCAAAACGGGCTGAGTTTAACATCTACGTTTTTTACGCCGGGCAAGTTGTTGAGAGCCGAGTGAATGTCGCCGCTTTTTTGGCCGGCAGCCTGCTTTTTAATATTGGCCAGATCCAGGATAGGCACGGCGGTGGTACTCTCGGCTACGCTCAGGGTGGCCGTAGTCGGTGAGCCCTGGCTCTGAACGGTTATGGATGCATCCTTAACCACATCGCTGCTGTTGAGACGCTGTTCGTTCTTTTTAACCTGTTTGGTAAGCGCGTCGGTGATAACCTTTTGCAGGTCGGCTTTTTGCAATGTGAGAATCGTATAGGTAGTTTTGATAGTTACTGTTACCGTGCTGGCCGGCTGGCCCAAGGCCGGAGAAGATGTAACGACCGGTGTACCGGCTTTGAGGGTCGTGCTTAGAAGATAAAGATTTTGCTTGGTTAATTGATCCTTAAAGCTGTTGGTGAAGGTGGTACTATCGGCGCTGCTGATTTTGTTCTGGGCACTGTTAAGATCTGCCTGGCTGACAACGGTGATAATGCTGTCGGTTCCACCGCTCATGGCTGCAGAGGACTGTCCAGCAACTTCTCCTGAAGAGGAACATTCAGAACAAGAAACGCTAAATGAACTTGAAGCCAGATTATACTTTGCGCCTGCGGCTTGGGAAGCTACACTCACACTAGCTGAAGATGAGCTGGGGAAACTACTATTTTTACATTGACCGCCGATTATTACACTCTGGAGCGTAGCACTTGACTGAGTTATAAACGTCAGTCCATTACTGGTTATCCCCGTTCCCGCTGGAATCGTCACCTGATTGTCCGCGCAATTAGTCAGCGATAATGTTACGCTGCCGGTAGCTTTGGTGCCGTTGTTTTGTTGGCCGGTGGCTTGCACGCTCTCCGTGCTGGTTTGGTCGGAGCTTTTTAGCACAGCCGGGATGTTGTTGCCGGCCTCATCCAAGGTTTTAACCGTATCTGCTGCGTTTAGGGTCAGGTTGGCGGATACCGGTAAGCTGGTGGTTTGGATGGTAATAGTAGCTTTGGGCAACACGGAAACCGCCAAAACGATAAAAACAATCAGCAAAATCAGGCCCAGCACGCCCAGGCCGAGCATAATACGGAAGCGGTCAAAATTGGGCACTTTTATCTTGTTGGCCTTAGCTGTTTTACCAGCCTTTACCGGTTTTTCTTCCTTTTTATCTTCGTCACCGAGGTTAATTTCTTCGGCTTCGTCCTCGGCATCAACGCCGGCCAGCTCGCCAATCGGTTTGTTGTAGTCCAGTTTGGCTTTACTTTCATCAATATCGCCAATATCGCCTTCTTCTGCCGGGATATCCCCGGTTTTGGGCGCTGGGCTGCCTGGCCGCGGCGACGGTGGGACTTCCGGTGCCCCCTGCAGGCTGCTAGCCACATGCAGGCCGGCGGCTCCGGCCAAAGGCAAGAGTGCCGCCTCGGCGGTTATCAGTACTACGCTTTTGCCGGAATTATCGGCGCTGCGCTTAAGCAAACGCATATTGACTATGCTCTGCAGGCTGGTTGAGCGTTTGGGTAGCACCAAAGCCACAACCTTCTCCTTGGCGTTATCGACTTTATCAATGATGCCGGTGATTTCATCGTCCACGTCAACATAAACCGTCTCTTTGCCGGGCTTGGGCGGTATTTTGCCGGTTGGTTTAAGTTTAGTTGCACTCATATTCGTAACATCTTATTAAGTTTACCCTTAACGGAATTGTCGCCGGCAGCACCGCTGTTGATGGTGTCCATTCCGACCCTCAGCAGGCCCATGGCCGTAATAAAAGTATGGTCATTAACATCGCCGGTGGTATCTGTTATGCCTACTACTTCGTCGGGTTGGATATGATGTACGGTTGGTTTTTTGGTAAAAGGCAAAGCCTTATACCAGTCGCCATCTGTTAATTGGCTCATCAGCATATGCAAGGACGAACCGCCGCCGCAAAGTAGTAAGCGTTGCGGCAGGTGATCCAGTTTATCAAATTCGGACAGCGCCAGCTCTACGCCGCTGAGCCAGACGTTCAGGGTCTTGTTTAGAGCATTCTCTACTTCGGCTTTGTTTTTGGATACCGACTGGGTTGAACTTAGGCCGACTTTTAGCGACTCGGCCTTGGAAAAGTCTACGCCCAGTTCGCGCTCAATGGCGTGGGTAAACGCCCGGCCGCCGATGCCAAACATTTTGGTACCTTCTACGCCGCCCTCATTGACTACCGCGATGTCGGTAGTGCCGCCGCCCACGTCCATAAGTACGGCGCTAACAGATGCGCTGGGGTCATCGCCGACTACACTGCGGGCCACCGCAAACGGCTCGGCGGCCACCGCCAACAGCTCCAAATCAAGCTCGGCAGCCGTGCGTTCCAGCGCACCAATATGAATCATCGGTGCAAAGGCGGTGTACATTTCTACCACTACGTCGCGGCCTTGGAAACCGACCGGATTAGTAACTTTATAACCGTCAATATCAATCCGTACCAGTGCGCTGTTGACCAGCCGTACCTCTACGTCCTTGCCGCCGAGTTCCCAAGCCAGTTGCTGCCGAGCTTTGGCCTCGGCGCGCTCTTGCACCAGAGCAATGATGCGCGACATTTCATCAATATCCAGCTCTTTTTCGGCGTTTTTGCGTGTAAAGCGCACAATGCTGGTGGTGCCTTTGACCAACTCACCGGCAATGCCAAGAATGGCCGTGCGGGCACTCACACCGGCTTGTTGTTCGGCCGTCGCCAAGGCTTTATCACAGTTGGCGACCACAGCGGAAATATCGGCAATGGCGCCGGCTTGCATGTCGGCCAAAGCCTGGTGGGCGCGGCCCACGCCAATGATTTCTACGCCGCCACCGACCACCCGGCCAACCAAAGCCTTTACAAATTCGGTACCGACGTCCAAGGCCACCAGATACTCGCCTGCCGGTTTTACCCGCCTGGCAACTTCCGAGACTTTAGGCAATTTGCCCTTTAGCGCTTTGGCTTTTTCAAGCATAATCAGGTTAAATTATAACACGCTAACACCTGCACCGCCGCCCTGCCGCCCGGCAAAGCCGGGCATACCGGCGGACTTTTGGCGCATTACAGCGTCAAAGCCTGCGCTACTCCTCTCGGAGTATTTAAATACACCTCAGTCCGTTGCTCGGCTTTTCCTTGTACTGCAACCAAATGCAGATGTTAGCTGTTTATTCTAGGATGGCTTTGATGCGGCGGACGCCGGCAGATGAGGCTTCTTCTTTGGTGATTTTGAACCTTTTACTGCCTGCGCCGATTTGGCCGGTGTGCTCCACGTGCGGGCCGCCGCAAATTTCGCGGCTAAAGGGTTTGGCCCGGTTGCCGACAGTATAAACTTTGACCTTGTCACCGTATTTGTCGCCGAATGCGCCGGATGCTCCCTTGGCAAAAGCCTCTTTGGTATCTTCTTCTTTCCATGTTACCGGCAAATCTTCGGCAATTTTGGCATTGACGATTTTTTCTACTTCCGCAAGCTGTTCCGGAGTAACTTTTTCCGTATGGCTAAAATCAAAACGAGTGCGCTCGGCGGTAATATTACTGCCGCGCTGCACCACATGGTCGCCTAAAACTTGCTTGAGCGCTTGGTACATCAGGTGTGTGGCCGTGTGGTATTTAACAACTTGTTCGGAGTGGTCGGCCAAGCCCCCCTTAAACATCCCTACGCTGGCGGTTTGACTGCGACTGCGTTGCTCTTCCATGAGCTGGTCAAACTGGCTGCGCCAATCCTCCACAACACTTACTTTTTGCTTAAGTAGCTCCTCTAAACTGAGTTCCGCCGGGAACCCATAGGTATCATATAGCTTGAAGATATCCGCACCGCCAAGCTCCTGTTTCTTTTTTGCCAGCTTCTGCAGCTCCCGGACGCCAGCACGGAGGGTTTGGCGGAAAAGTTTTTCTTCTGCCGCAAAAACTTTAACAACTGAGTTTTTCTGCTTTTTGACCTCCGGGAAGTCGGCCTGGTACAAATCTACGATAATGGGTGCGACTTTTTCGCATAAATCCTGGTCTATGCCCAGATCAAACGCGTAGCGGATGGCCCGGCGTAACAGCCGCCGCAAAACGTAGCCTTGCTGCTTGTTGCTGGGCGTTACGCCATCTACCGCCAAAAACGTCGCGGCGCGCAGATGGTCGGCTATTACCCGCATGCTGGTTTGATTCTGCGCGTAGCTTTTACCGCTGAGTTTTTCCAGACCATCAATAATCGGTTCTAGTACGTTAATCTGGAATACGTCCGGATTGTGTCGCGCAGCTGCTGCAATACGTTCTAAGCCACCGCCAAAGTCCACGTTTGGAGCTGGCAGTTTTTCAAAGCCGCGGGCGGTTTTTTTGTAGGTCATAAATACGCTGTTGCCAATCTCTAAAAACCGCCCACATTCGCAGTTGGGGTGGCAGTTTTCGCCAAATTTTTTATCATGCTTGGTGCCAAAATCGTAAAAAACCTCGGAGTCCGGACCACCAGGTTCACCCTCGCGCATATTGGCCGGTTCGCCATCACGGCTCCACCAATTGCAGGATGCATCATAATAGAAAATCCGTTCGCCGGGTTTCATGCCGCGGACATAGCCGTTTTCTATTGAACCGATATCACCGCTTTTTGCTTCCACGTTTTTAGAGTTAAACAAGCGCTGCCAAATACCGGAAGAATCAATGTCTTTTTGGATACCGGTGTCGCGGTCGCCGATAAAACAAGTTACAAAGAGTTTTTCCGGCTCCAGGCCAACCACGTCCGTTAAGAACTCAAAAAACCACGGCAGTTGCTCCTGCTTAAAATAATCGCCCAGGCTCCAGTTACCCAGCATTTCAAAAAAGGTAGTGTGGCGATTGTCGCCAACTTGATCCATATCTTCGGCTCTAAAACAGGTTTGGCTGTCTACCAACCGTTTGCCCGAGGGATGATGCTCGCCCAATAAATACGACACCAATGGCTGCATACCATTGCCTGTAAACAACGTGGTCGGGTCATCCTGTGGTACCAAATTAGCCCGCGGGATTATCTTGTGCCCGCGTGTTTTAAAGAACTTCAAATATTCTTTGCGTATCTCCTGCGCTGTCATTGACCCTATTATAACAGAGGTAGCCGGATTGACAAATATCCATATTTAGTTATAATTTTTAGTGTCCGTCAAGTGCATACCCTGAAAGCACCGATTCTTGGAGGAATGATATGCCTGAAAGCGAGAAAAGCAGGCTTGAGAGAGAGATCATGGATCTGGAGCCCAAGATCCGTAACGCCAGAACCGCGGAAGAGCGCGAGAGGCTCACCCGGGAGAAGGCGAGTCTTCTCAGGCAGTACAGCAAGCTCCGCTAGAGCTCACTGGGTCAACAAACCACAGTACCTGCGGCAGAAGAGAGTAACCGTAGTAGGATGTGGAAATTTTGACAAATCTCTCCAGCACGATGGACACCCCTCAGGGTAAAGAAGCCCGCAAAACGGGAGCCTTGAGGGGAAACGCCACGAGCAACATTATGATGTTGGCCTTAAAAAGCCATTCCCGTGATGTCGCCCGTGGCTTTCTTTTTATATGACGATGCCGCCGCCGAGACACTCAGCCTCGGAATAGAAAACGGCGGATTGACCGGGAGTTAGGGCGCGGACTTCGTCCTCCAACTCGGCTACCCAATGTGAATTACTTAACTTGTTAAGTTTTTTTACCGGAATGAGTTTTGCCCGATGCCGCATCCGCACAGTCAGGGAATTGGGAATTTTTTCTTCTCCATTCTTCATTCTTGATTCTGAGCCGGAGGCCTATTGATCCAGTGCATATCAGCCAAGCGCACTTTCCTACTCCAGAGTTTGGCATCCTGCAAGTCGGTGGTTACGTAAACCTCATTCTTCTTCATATCCTTACCGGTGACGTAATACGGCAAGCCTCCCCCAACTTCCAGCCCATGGCGCTGGCCGATGGTATAAAAAATCGCTCCTTCGTGCCGGCCTACTTTCTTGCCCGCCTGGTCTATAATCACCCCCGTTTCCAAGTACCGTCCTTGGAAAGCTAGTTGTTGCTGCAAGAAGTCTTTAATTGGGACTTTGCCTACGAAACAGATGCCCATGCTGTCTTTTTTGTCGGCCGTGACCAGCTTTAATTCCTTAGCCAGCTCCCTGACCTGGGGCTTGGTTAGCTCGCTCAGCGGAAAAATTGTTTTACTGAGCGCCTCTTGTGATATTCGGTAAAGAAAATATGTCTGGTCTTTATTCTCGTCTTTTGCTCGCAGCAAACTATATCCTCTACTCTTTACCCTATCCCCTACTTTTGCATAATGGCCGGTGGCAATCATATCCGCGCCATCTTCCAAAGCGGTATTCAAGAAAAGCTTGAACTTAACTTCCTGGTTGCACATGATATCCGGGTTGGGCGTACGGCCGGCTTTGAATTCGTCCAACATATAATCCACGACTTTGTGCTGGTAGTCTTTCTCAAAATCGTACATTTTGAAGTCTATGCCCAACTGGACAGCCACCCGTTTGGCGTCCTGATAATCGTCTAGCCACGGGCACGGCATGCCGGGCAAATCCTTGCTCCAGTTTTTCATGTACACACCCACGACGTTATAGCCCTGCCGCTTCAGCAGAGCTGCGCTAACGGAGCTGTCAACCCCGCCGGACAAACCGACGAAAACCGTCTTCATTACTACCAGTCTAACAAATAAGCCACTGATTGAGTTGCGACTAACCTATATGTCCAAAAAAACCGTTACTTGGTCGGTTTTGACGTGCATTACACCACGGCTGACATTCAAGTTAAAGTCCGGTTTGTCCGGCGCCCGAACGGTTATGGTACACGGCACAAGCAGAGTCATAAAGTTCTTGTGGTGCGGTAAGACGTCAAAAGGCCCGGTTCCATTGGCGGCCGACAAGCTGGCGGCCGGGCCTTCGAAGTACGTTCTGAAGGGTGCATAAATTTTCACTTGCATGGAAGGTGAATCATGGTTCACAGCAGTTCTCCCTAAACGCTCAGGATGGCTTCCACGCCCTTTAGCATATCTTCACGGCCGACATGTTGGCCGGGCAAACCGTTAATACTTTCGGTGACGTACATATCTTGCGAGAAAAACTCAATTAATTTGCGGGCTTTGGCGAAATCGCTGCGATCGGCTAATGACAGTTCGTTTTCACCGATAATAGCAATGATGTTTTTAAGTGATTCGTGCTTTTGCAGCAAACTTTGGACCTTAACGCTCAGATTGTAGTGGCGCGAACCGACGATTTCAGGGCTGAGTAGGCTGGAGCTGCTGCGGCTGAGGTCTACGGCCGGGCGGATACCCTGTTCGGCAACTTTTCGGCTGAGTACAATAATGCCGTCAAGTTCATGTTGAATCATCTGGACGGCCGGATCGGAAAGGTCGTCGGCCGGCACATAGATTGTCTGCACGGCGGTAATAGAGCCATTCTCAGTGGAGCTTAGACGGTCCTGGAGGGTTTTCACATCACTGAAGATGGTCGGTTCGTAACCGCCCTCGCTAGGGGTCTGCTCCAAAATGGTGGAGAGTTCGTTGTGCGCCTGAACGTAGCGGTACATGTTATCAGCAAAAAACAGGATGTCCTTTTTTTCTTCGTCGCGAAAATATTCGGCGCTAGCCGCCGCCGACAGGCCAACCAGCACCCGCTGCACCGGGTTTTGGTCCATCTGGCCAAAAAACATACAGGTATTTTTGAGCAAATCGCGTTCCTTTAGGGTTTCATACAGCTCATGACCCTCCCTGATGCGCTCGCCAATACCGGCAAAGAAACTCAGGCCTTGGCCGGATTTGGCGACGTTATGAATCAACTCCATTGTTAACACTGTCTTACCCACGCCGGCACCGCCAATGATGCCAATTTTGCGCCCCTTAACAAACGGCGTAAAGAAATCTATAACCTTGATACCGGTTTCCAAGACTTCGGCTTGGGCGGCTTTAAAAGATGTTCGTGGACGGGGTGGTTCGAGGATATTTTTGTATTTCACTTCCGGTCCGGTGGGTGGTGGCAGGCCATCCAATGGCCTGCCCAAGGCATCCAGCACCCGGCCGATAATCGGTTTACCAACTGGTATATTAATGCCCCGATTGGTACGCTCGGCCGCCATATTTTTTTGAATGGAGTGATCGCCAAGAATGTTTAGGCAGACCGCGATGTTATTAGGGTCAAGGCGGTTTACCAGCAGGACTGTTTTGGCCGGATTATTTATCTGTAGCAGTTCGCCAATATCCGGACCGTCTTCGTCAAACTGAACGGTTACCACCAAATCACGGACTGATCGGACTGAGCCGGCACTCATGTCCTAACCCTTCTTAGGCCGTTGATAATTTCTTTTAGGCGCTCGTCTTTTTGGTGGCGCCGGGCACGGTTGAATGCCATGTTAAGATCGGCAAAGGACTCATCGGCTTTGTCGCGGGCGGTAGTCATAGCCTTGAAACGACTGGCGTACTGCGCCAGTTTGGATTCCAGAATGACTTCGCTAAGGGCAATTTGTATCATGGAGCGCTCCAGGTGGTCAACAACCGCGTAAGTACTGGGTTCAAAAAGATAATTTTGTTCACTAATGATTTCATTATCGTTGGTGGTAATATTGCGGCCGCGTTCGGCCACCGCTGCATTGAGTTTAATACTCTTAACATCCTGGTTGGTCAGCGAGATATAGCTTTGATAAAAAACAACAGTGGAAGCGTATTTCTGGACTTCACCAAGAAGCGGCGTAACGTTAATGTTGCGGTCCTTGGCGGGCAATTTAAAGCTCTTAATAAAATTAATATGAGCTTGAGACAGCTGTGTGGCGCCGTGATGCCCGATGACAATAATGTCGTTATTAGCAGGTTTGTAATACTGCAGAGCCATATTGATAAGCTTTTGGTCAATATCGCCGCTTAAGCCTCCTTCGCTGGTAATCATCAGTAGTAGTTCTTTTTCAATGACCGGACCTACCGATTGGCCGCGGCCAAAATGAAATAACTCATCTACCCGGATTTGGCGATAAATATTCCAGAGTTCCCCGAAGAACTGTTCCGAATTCTTCACCTGGTTCTTTATCTGCGAAATGCGCATGCTAGCGATGCCTTCAAAGGCACTCGTGAGTTCTACGACTGTTTTCATGGCGTCGCGCTCTTGTGATATTTCGTTGAGTTGACGCATTTTAAGCAGCCTCCACGGTGTTGATGCGTTCTCTTAGCTCGACCCGCACGCGCTCGTAATCGGCTTCTTCGGATTTTATCTGGGCGGCGGCATCGTTAGCGCTACGCTTTAGGGCATCGATATTGATACCGGTAGTCTGTTTATCTAGCAACAGATCAAGCATTAGCTGCTGAGCCATCAGGCTATAGGTTTCACCAGGAACTTGCGTCAATAACTCATAGAACTGCCGCCCCCGGGCGATGTCCTTCTGGACACCACCCTCCAGCTCCGAGCCAAAATGGGCAAATTCTTGGGCTCTGGAAAAGTCAGCTAGTAGTTTGAGCGCCTGGGTGGCTTGGCTTTTTTGGCGTTTATTGTGGCCGCGGCTACCCACTCGAGTGACGCTCAGCCCAACACTCAGCGGCGGCCGGAGGCCTTCGCGGAAAACATCCATGTCCAGTATCCATTGGCCATCGGTAATAGACATGATGTTGGTGGGCAAGAAGGCCGTAATATCACCGGCGTCCGCTAACACCAAAGGAACGGCTGTTTGGCATTTGTGGTTTTTGTTGAGTTTACCGGCGCGTTCCAGCAAGTTGGAGTGGGTGTAAAAAATATCGCCGGGATAGGAGTCCCGGCCCGGGCTGACGCCTGCTAGCAGCGAGATTTCACGGTAGGCATGGGCGTGGGTTGTTAAGTCATCGTAGATTACAATGGTATCTTGGCCAGCTACTTGCCATAAATACTCACCCAGGGCACAGCCAACATAAGGGGCCAGATAGCTCATAACTAGCGATTCAAAAATTGTCGAAACCACCACAATGCATTTTTCCATGGCTTTGTTATCGGCCAGGCGGGTCAGCAGGGTGTCGATATCACTGCGCCGCTTGGCCACTAAAACATAAATGACTATCTGGTCGGTGTTGCGTTGATTGATGGCGATTTGTGCAGCCAGGGTCGATTTACCGGATTTGCTGTCACCCAGAAGCGCCATGCGTTGACCGCGGACAATCGGAAAAAGCGTATCAATCAAAGTGACTCCGGTTTCCAGTTGGGTGTCCAAGTGCTCGCGGGCATAAATTGGCGCCGCGGTGTTAAAGACCGGCCAGTTAGCATCGGCAGCAATCGCGCCCTTGCCGTCGAGCGGCTCGCCGATAGCAGATATTACGCGGCCGATAAAATCTTTGCCGACTTTGACTGTAAGTTCGCTCTGTTGGACTACCGCCACCATGCCAACCCGCAACAGTGAAGTCCCCATATGCAGGACCAGAACCTTGTCTTCAAAAATCCGTTGCACAAAGCCGCGGCTGCCGTCTTCAAAAATCACCAGCGCGTGCACGTTCACAGGCTGCAGGCCGCGGACTTCTACCAAAAAACTATTGATAGCAACAATGTCGCCCACCGGGTTACCGGCGCTGACAAAACGCTGAAAGTGCGGGCCGGCGTTACTGTCCATGCGCGGCTCCGGCAATTAGTTGCACAAGGAATGATTCCTGTTTTTTTAAATGCGACCGCAGACTCATGTCAAAAACTTTGTTGGGCGTTCTGAGCATGCAACCGGCGGCGATTGTCGGTTGCAAACCCACCTGCAACAGGGTTTGGGGGTGGATATTAGCCCGCAGCCAAACTAGGATACTCTCCAGGGTGCGCGGCGGCGGATCGCTGGCAAAACTAATGTGCAATAGTGGTGCTTGCTTCAGTACCTGGTCAAGCTGGCTACCTAATTGCTGGCGCTGGGTTTTATCCAGTAGGTTGCGTCGGTTGTCGCGGGCAACACTATCAAGCATACGGGTCAATCGCGGCGGCGTCATCGGCGTACCGGCTTTGCGCGTATCGGCGGCGCTAAAAAAGTCTTCCAAGTTATTAAGCTCACGTGTCATACGGGCCACATCAACCTGGCTTACAACGCCTAGGGGCAACTTAAGTTCCATTTTTTATGTCCTCTAAAATAGCCGGCTTGTTGGCTTCCATTTCCGCCAAAATATACTCTAGCTGATCCGACAAATCTATTTGGTTGCCGATGGCACGCAGCACATAGTGGTTGATGATACTGGCCATCTCTTTTTCAAAGCTGGCAACAATTCTGGCTTTCTGGGCTTCGGATTGAGTCTGCAATTGCGTCTCCAAAAATTGACGCTGTTGCTCAATGGTAGTAATGGTTTTGTCTATGGAATCCAGTGCCAAGCGCTTGGCGTCAGCGATAGATTGCTCGTATTTTTTAAATTCTTCTTGTAGGGTACGAGTAATTTCGGTGCGCATGTACTCATTTAGCTGGCTGGTAGTCTCGCGCAAATCCTGCTGCAAGAACATGGCATTTTCGCCGATGATTTTTTCAAAATGCAGACGACCGCGATTGCGCAGCTCCTCTCGGAACTCATCATTAAAAATGTGCTCTACGTCTTTGTCGGCAGACTTTTCCAGCGCATCAACCGGCGCCCCGTTCTTGCCACGCTTGGCCGTGGCACCACCAAGCCTACTGGCTAGCCAGATAAATGCCGACGTGGATGCCAACAGCGAACCAATGACCAATATTAGCCCACCCGTATTCATAAAATTAGCTTGTTACCCTCATAGTTTCAGTAGTAAATATACGCTAACTAGACCAAGTATTAAAACTCCTAGAGCCACGATGACCACTTGCACCAAGCCTCTTAGTAGGTACTGGCGGCTTAGGGGGTTGCGGCCAATGGCAATCAGGGCACTGCGGACACCGACAGCCAGCGTGCCAAAAGCAACAACCGCGGCTATCAAGAATATCACCAGAGCAGCATAGATTCTAAGCGGTGCGACTTCTTTACCCGCGATTGAATCGCTGGCACTGCGCAAAAATGATGGTACAGCCGAGCTGTTCTTTAAGCCTGGATTGCGCTGCACCAGAACGACCACCGATATTCGGCCAATGGCCGAGTTCCCGGTACCGGTTGATAAGACGCCCGCAGAGCCGTCAAATTTCTGCACAGCCTGACCTACGACAAACGTTTGCTGGCCGGTGGCTTTGGCGGCTATACCATCGGTGCCGGATATAGATAGATAGTCACCTGGTTTGATAACCCCACTTTGCGTTGAAACCAGCATTGGGTAAGTGCCGGTAGTCGCCACAAAGACTTGCCGGCCGAGCTGACGCTGCAGGGTCACTGGCGCTTGGCTGGGATCAATAGCCACGCCGTAAAGTAGCTGCGACTGACCGGCCGGTGTCAGCTCTACCGCGTTAGAAGATCCGGGCTTGATGGCCACCAACCAGCCGGGTTGTATGGAACTGCTGGACTGAAAGCTCTGAACGATAGTATCGGCAGCTACAAACACCGACCCCAGACCAAGGCTGATGGCCGCCAGAATAACAACCGATACACTAACGCGGCGTAGCCATTTTATCATCAGCTTAGTATAGCGCTTTTGTTTCAAGCTGGCTATCTGTTACCGGTGACTAACTGGCCTGTTAGCTCAGCCACCTTTTTTAGATCGCTTTTGGTTGTGCCGTGGCCAAAACTAAAGCGTAGGCTGGAGCGCGCCAGCGCGTCGGATAAACCGATAGCTTTTAATACGTGCGAGGGTTCGTCTTTGCTGGCGCTGCAAGCGCTGCCTACGGCAGCTTGGACGCCCAATTCGTCCAGCTGCATCATCAGCCGTTCGTTGTCTTGGCCGGGAAAACTTAGGTGTAAGATATGCGGTGATTGGTGTCTGTCCGAGCCATTAACTATTACTAACGGAGTCCGTTCTTTTAAGTCGAGTAGAAACAGTTCGCGCAGACCGGCCAGCCGTTTGGACTCTTGTTTGCGCCGGCTCTGAGCCTTGTCCAGGGCTTTTGCTAAACCTACAAAGCCGGCGACGTTCTCGGTGCCGCTGCGCAGGTTCCTTTCCTGGCCGCCGCCCAGAACCAGCGGCAATAGCCTCACCCCGGCGCGTACAAAAAGCACACCGGTTTGTTTAGGGCCGTAAATTTTGCCGCCATTGATGCTCAGTAAATCAACGCCTAAGCGCGAAGCGTGCAAATCAAGATAGTTAGCTGCTTGGGCAGCATCAGTGTGCAGATAAAGGGGAAGTTTGTTGCCACGGCTCTTTCGTAAAATACTTAACTTGTTAAGTATTTGCGATATCTCTCTTATCGGCTGGATACTTCCCAGCTCGTTGTTTACCAGCATGACGCTGACCAGGACCGTTTGCTTGCCGATCATATTTTCTAGCTTAGGCAGGTTAACTATTCCCTGTTTATCCACCGGGATTAGACGGTGTCTAAATTCTTTGGCCGGCGCCAGGACCGATTCGTGCTCAACCGCGCTGACCAGCACTTCGCCATCCGGGAATTGGCGCATTATGCCGGCAATCGCCAGGTTGTTAGCTTCAGTGGCGCCGGCCGTAAAGATTATTTCCACCGGTTTTGCCCCCAGGTTTTGGGCGATGCTGGAGCGGGCCTGCTCCAAATCTTTGCGCACCGCCCGGCCAGCCAGATAGGTCGCTGAGGGATTATAAAATTGCCGACCCAAATAAGGCTGCATGGCCTTCAGCACTTGGGGGTCAAGCGGCGTGGCCGCAGCATAATCCAAATAAATACTCTTCATGCTATTCGCTGCTTGCCAAGGCCAAAAATATTAACCGCGTTTTCGGTCGAGGCTTTGGCTATCTGCTCCGGGTTCTCGGCTCTAAGCTGTGCCAAAAATTGGCAGGTGTCGGCGGTGTGTTTGGGCTCGCAGCGCTGTCCGCGATAAGGAACCGGCGTTAGAAACGGCGCGTCGGTTTCCAGGACGAGCCGATCAAGCGGTACTTGTTTGGCGGCTTCCAGCCAAGCGGGGTCTTTGGTATAAGTCATCAACCCGTTTAGGGCTACGAACAACCCGCGTTGCAAAACTTCATCCAGGTGCTCCGGCCCGGCACTAAAACTATGGATGACTCCTTTAACCCCTTTGTGGGCATCAAAGATCGGCCAAAAACCGTCCCAAGCTTCGCGCACATGGAAGACAAACGGCAAGTCGGTTTGCAGGCCGATTTCCAGCTGTTTTCGTAGCGTCTTAATCTGGTCAGCTTTGGGTGTGATATCGCGGTAAAAATCCAGGCCAATTTCGCCAATGGCCACAACTTTAGGTTCGGCCAGCATGGCTTTGAGCTTGCCCTCGGCATTTTTATCACTTAGGAAGTCTATACCGTCATGCGGATGGGCGCCGGCCGTCGCCCAGACGCCGTCGTGTAAGTTGGCAAAATCAATCGCCCGGCGGCTATCGTCCAGGCTGCAACCCACGCAGATAAGGCGCTTAACGCCGGCTTTGGCGGAATCACTTAAAACCTGCCGGCGGTCGGCATCGTAAGCATCAAAGTGCAAGTGGCAATGAGTGTCAATCAGTTCCATGGCTTAGACAGCAGGTTGGTTGGTCTTGGGGAGTTCCTTTTTAGGAAAAAGTGGGCCAGGTAAAGGTTTCAGGACCCCGGTACCAAACACCGCTTGGATTTTGGCGGCCGTGTCGGGCATAAAAGGGTTTAGCAGCGCGGCAATCTCCAGCAGGGAGGCCGCTGCGTAAGCTAACACTTCGCGCAAGTGCTCTTGGTCGTTGGTTTTGGCTACTTGCCAGGGCTTGGTTTCGTCAATGTATTGGTTAAGGCCTTTTACTTGTTCCCAAACCACGTCCAACGCCCGGTCAAAACGGCAACTCTCTAGCGCTTGCTGGTACGGGCCGATGTCGTGGTCGGAGCCGGGGATATCGCCAATCAAGCCCTTTTGATATTGGGTAATCATGGCCGCCACGCGCGAAACGGCATTGCCCAGCTGGTCGGCCAGCTCGTCGTTATAGGCCGCCTCTAAACGCTGCCAGCTAAAGTCGCCGTCCTCATAACTGGAGATGTGGCGCAGGAAAAAATAGCGAAAAGTATCAACACTATATTTATCTATAATGTCAGATGGTGCCACCACGTTACCGAGGGTTTTACTCATTTTTTTGCCGTCCACTTCTATAAAACCGTGGGCATATAAAACTTTTGGCAGCGGCAGGCCCAGCCCCAGCAACATTCCAGGCCAAATGGCAGCGTGAAACCTTAAAAGGTCTTTACCGATAATCTGCACATCGGCCGGCCAGAATTTCTTAAAATCGCCATTCTCCGGATAACCCAGTACCGTAATGTAGTTCATCAACGCCTCAAACCAAACGTACATTACCTGCGTTTCATCGCCGGGAATAGCTATGCCCCAGGCGATTTTTTCTTTGGGGCGGCTAACGCTGATGTCTTCCAGCCCGGCGTCAATCAGCGCCAGAATTTCGTTTTTGCGGCTCTCTGGGATAACCCTGAGCGTGTCCGTTGCGATGGCCTCTTTGATTTTGGCCGTAAAGGCAGTCAGCTTAAAAAAGTAATTTTCTTCTTTAAGTTTTTCATATGGGCGGTTGTGGACGGGGCAGATACCTTTGTTTTGCTTAACGACTTCATCGGAGAAATAAGCCTCATCACCGGTGCAATACCACCCCTCGTACGAGCCTTTGTAGATGTACTGGCTGAGATTCTTCCAAATCAACTGGGCGCGGGCTTCGTGCCCGGCGTCAGTCGTACGGATAAAACGGTCGTTGCTGATGTTCAGGGTTTTTAGCAAATCACGGAAGCTTTGGCTGACTTTGTCGGCAAATTCCTGGGGGCTCAGCTTGGCCTCCAGGGCTTTTTCGGCGATTTTACCGCCGTGCTCGTCGGTGCCGGTACTGAACAGTACTTCGTCGCCAAGTTGGCGGTGATACCGGGCTAACACGTCGGCATACATGTGCAGCATGGCGTGGCCCAGGTGCGGCTTGTCGTTCACGTACGGAATAGCCGTAGTTACGTAAAACTTAGTCATCAGATTAATTGTAACCCAAATTCCTAATTGCTCTAATTACCCTAAGTACTCTAAGTAAGTCCTAAGCATTAATGACCAAACGAGTTTAGATTAATTAGAAATTAGAATAATTAGGTCAATTTGCTAAATTACTTGATTAGTTAAGTAATTTAGCTGGCTAGAACAGAGATGGCTGGAAGGGCTTAACCGGCTCTTCAGGCCTGCGCATGCCAGTACCCAGTTTTCGCGCCAGTCTTTCCAGGAGCTCCACCTGCGCTGGGATGAGTTTTTGGGCAGCCACGTTCAGCGGGAGATAGGCTGCCCGGTCAATTTCCGAAAATTCCTGCATTTTACCGGAGCGTGGCGGCCATTCAATGGCGCGCGTGTTGCTGGTAACATGACTAACATCCAGGTCGGCCTCAATTGCCCAGGCAATGACTGTTTTGTAGTTTTTTTGCTCAATAGTTCCCAACTCCAGCAGTTCTCCCGCGGGCGGTTCCTGGCCTAATTCTTCCTTAAATTCCCGTCTGGCGTTGGCCAACGGGTCGTCGCCTTCCTGGTATTCGCCTTTTGGTATCGACCAGGCTCCGGCGTCTTTTTTGGCCCACCAAGGGCTGCCCATGTGGGCGATTAACACTTCAATGCCATTGCCGGCCTGTCTATAAACGATTAATCCCGCGCTAAGCTTTTTCATAATTTTGGTGGGTAATGCGGGATTCGAACCTGCAACCTCTTGAATGTGAATCAAGCGCTCTAGCCGTTGAGCTAATTACCCTCGTCGGAGCCGAGGCAACGGCTTCCGTAAGTATGCGTCTTGCAAACTTACTCCAGCCTCGGCTCGCCTCCTCTTCTTCAATTTTGCAAACGGTGATTAGACTCCCGCTTTGCAAAATTGGAAACGAACAAGTTGATTATAACTGATTCAAGCGTTGTCTATAAACTCGGCGCAGAAGCGTTCAAAGACGGCGTTAGTCCAGCCAAAACCGGTTTGCGACGGATATAAGCCTTTGGCCGGCGGTTTTCCCGGCTGCACGACATTGTACTTTTCCAAAAAGACCCCGTGTTTGTTGAACCAATCCAGATTAGTTTTGACCCACTTCAGGGCGATACGCCGGGCTTCTTCGTGGTAGCCATATCGTTGCAAGCCCTTCACCACAATGTAGTGCAACGGCGCCCAACCATTAGGGTAAGCCCATTGCGCCGGCATGGAGCCGGGGACCAGTTGCCCGAACTGGGTGCCATTGGTGGTGGCCAAACCACCCTTATGCTCAAAGCGGGATAGTACCTTAACTAGTTTCTTAGCCTGTTTTTCGCTGGCCAGCCCCGCCCACATCGTGTAGTAGCCGGCCAAAGAATCGACCGTTCCGCGGTGCTCTTTAACGAAATTGTAGTCGTAATAAAAGTTACGCAGTTCGCCCCACATCAACCTGTCCATAGTGGCTTTTCGCTGGCTGGCGGCGGCCTGCCATCGGTGGACAGCGGCAGTCTTCCCAAGTATTTTGGCCGCCTCCGCAAAATCCATCTCGTATTTATAAAGCAGCGAGTTGAGATCGACCGGCAAATAATCCATGCAGTGGTGGTTAAAACGCGGCGTTATATCCCAGCCGCTCTCGGCTTCGGCCAGATCATTGAGGTAATTTACATCGTAGTAACGGCTCAGGCCCTCATAAATCTTCCGGGCATTCGGTTTGGTGGTTCCCGACCATACGATTTGATACTCGGCGTCGGCTATGGCTATGGCCCGGGCCAGCCATTTCCCGCCGGGGTTGTAAGCCCGGTAAACATCCATGATAAAACTGGTTAAAAATGGCGGTTGGGAGCGCCCTGTAAGATAAGTTCGCGAGGCATTGGGAATTATCTGAAAACGCTCAAACAGGCTGAATAAATCCTCTAAAATCCCCATCACCAGTTCTTTATGCTCATCATCCAGCATGCCCTGGACCATAAAATAACTGTCCCAATAATAGAGTTCGTTGTAGTCAAACTCGTGGTCTTTTTCGTAAGC
>Ga0265331_10001264_pt1 | contig 18913 bp, 14 predicted proteins | sample 41923metaG_FD_202088 | JGI IMG/M metagenome (GOLD analysis project Ga0265331, IMG submission 202088) | Rhizosphere microbial communities from Carex aquatilis grown in University of Washington, Seatle, WA, United States - 4-19-23 metaG | ecosystem: Host-associated > Plants > Roots > Rhizosphere... | reverse complement strand
AGGTGGTGGAAGTAGCGGCAGAACATCTCGATTCCGCCGGACGCCTGGGGCCAGTCGAAGTTCTCGTTGATCGCGTGGTAGCCATGCTCAGGCAAGGACAGCCCGAGGAAGTTGACCGGCGCACCGAGCAGGTGCTCCATGGTCAAGACCGCCCCGATGGAGCCGCCCTCGCGCGTGAAGCCCGGCTCCTTGCCGAAGGTCTCCCGCATGGCCGCCGCGCCCGCGGCGTTGAAGGGGCCGCCGAGCGGCGCGAGGTAGGGGGCGAGCGAGGCCTGGTGCGTGACCTCGGCGTCGGGGATCTGCTTCTTGATGAAGGCCTTCACCAGGCGGAACACCGCCTCTGGCTTTTGCCAGGCCACGAGCCGGGTCGACAGCTTCAGCTCCGCGCGGTGGGGCACGATGGTCTTGATCCCGGGGCCGGTGTAGCCGCCGACCAGCCCGTGGACCTCGAAGGTCGGGCGCGCCATGATGGACTCCATCACCGCGAAGTCGCTTCGGTGCGGTCGCAGCGTGCGCAGCTCGTGGGCCGCGCGGAACTTCTTGGCGGTGAATCCCGCCCGCCCGAACCCCACCCGCTCGGCCGCCGTCAGCTTCTGCACGCCGCCATAGAACCCGGGGATCTTCACCCGTCCGGTGCGCGCGTCCATGCAAGCCCCCACCAGGGCCGCGAGCTCGGCCACCGGGTTGCGAGCGGCCCCGCCCGTGGTCCCCGAGTGGACGTCCTTCTCCCCGGTTTGCAGCGCGACCGTGAACCCCATCAGCCCGCGCAGGCCATACGGGATGGAAGGCTTTCCAGCCGCTGTCCAGATGGTGTCCGAGACCACCACCGAATCGGTCGCGAGGCCCGCGGCCTCCACGGGCCCGGGCACGGCCGGCGTGGCGGCCCCGTCCGTCGTCTGGGCGGCGTCGCCCGGCTCCTTCGGTCCACGCGGCCCTCCCGGCCCCCGTGAAGCTCCGGCACCGATCGCGGAGGTCAGGCCGCGCGCGAAGTTGGGGCTGCCGATCTCCTCCTCGAGCTCCCACAGGAACTGAATGTTGATACGCGCGCCCGTCTCGCGGGCCAGGCGCGCCCCGAACAGCGCGGCCAGCGCCGGACCCTTGTCGTCGGTGGCTCCGCGCGCGTAGTAGCGGTCGCCGTCCCGCGTGAAGGCGAAGGGCGGGGTCCGCCACTCGGAGGCCTCGGCAGGCTGCACATCGAGGTGGTTGTAGACGGTCACCGTCGGCAAGCCCGGCTCGGCACCGAGCCGACCAACCACCATCGGATAGCCCCCGGTCTCGACGATCTCCACCTGGCCGCCGGCCTCGAGGATGAGCTGCCGGGCCAGCTCCGCTGCTCGCGCCATCGCCGGCTGGCAGGTCGGATCCATGCTGACCGTGGGGATCTCGACCAGTGCCGCCAGACGCTCCTCGTACTCGCCTCGCCACTCGGCCACGCGGGCGCGCAGGGCACCCTGGTTCAGGACCGTGGTCGTCTTGGTGATCGCGCCGCCGCCGCCGGCCGTGGCTGCTTTCAGGGCCGCGCGACCTCCGCCTCCGGATGCTCGGCGGGGGCTGCGGGCCGGCTTGCTCGCTCGCCCGGTCGACTTCTCGGTCGCCGGCCGGGCGGGGATGGCCGTCACCTCGGTGGTCTTCTTGGTCGCGGTCGGGGTCATCGCCCGCCATTATGCCGGGTTATCCGCCGATCTGAATCATCGCCTTGCGCGGGCCACCGATTCCCAGCAACCCGAACCCGTGCTTGGGGCGCTTCCCGGTCAGGGCTTCGCCGATGGTGGCGAGCACCGCGGACTCGCCCCCCGACCAGAGGACCCCCCGCAGGTCGACGGCGTCGTCGTAGGCGAGGCAGGTGTGGAGGGCCCCGGTCGCGGACAGCCGGACCCGGTTGCACACCTCGCAGAAGTGCTCCGTGATGGGGGAGATGATCCCGAACACCCGCTCTCGCACGCGCTCGCTGTCGCCCTGCTCCTCGACGCGCCAGTAGCGGGCCGGCCCGGCGCCCCGGCGTCGCCCGGCCTCGTCGGCCACCAGCGTCCCCTGCGGATGCGCCGCCTGGATCTCGGCCCGGATCTCCGCCGCGCTCATGAAGCGGCCGGGAACGAACAGGGCGCCATCGGCCATCGGCATCTGCTCGATGAAGCGCGGCACGAGGCCCCGGGCCCAGGCGAAGGCACACAGCTCGCCGAGCTCCCCGTGGTTGAAATCCCGCACCGCCACCGTGTTGATCTTGATGGACGCGAAGCCGAGCCCCCGCGCCCGCTCGAGCCCGTCCCGCACCCGCGCGAGATCCCCGCCGCGCGTGATCGAGGCAAAGCGCACCGGGTCGAGCGTGTCGAGGCTGACATTGAGTCGGGTCACGCCGGCCCGGAACAGGGGCTCGGCCAGCTCGCCGAGGAGATGCCCGTTGGTGGACAGAGCGATGTCCTCGAGGCCCGGGATCGCGCGCAACATGCGCACCAGGACCGGCAAATCCCGCCGCACGGTGGGCTCGCCGCCCGTCAGGCGAAGCCTCCGCACGCCGAGCCGCGCGAAGCAGGAGACCAGGCGGACCGTCTCCTCGAACGTCAACACCTCGGCGCGGGCCGCGTGCGGCACGCCCGCCTCGGGCAGACAGTACGTGCATCGATAGTTGCAGCGATCCGTCACCGACACCCGCAGGTAGTCGATCCGCCGCTGCTGCCCATCGACGAGCTCGGATCTCTCGGCGTCCTTGTCGGCACCCGTGCCCGCGTGGCTACCCATGCCCATGCCCATGTTCATGCCCGCGCCCACGTCCATCCTTCCGCAGCTGCCCGAGGAGGTGCCGCAGCTCGGGAAGGATCAAGCGATCGAGCCCGAGGCGCACCGCCGCCGGCGAGCCGGGCAACAGGAACACCGGCACGCCCCCGATCAGGCCCGCCGTGGCACGCGAGAGCATCGCGGCCGCTCCGATCTCGGCGAAGGAGAGCATTCGAAACAGCTCCCCGAACCCATCGATGGTCCGGTCGAAGAGCGGTGAGATGGCCTCGGCGGTCACGTCGCGCGCCGAGAACCCGGTGCCCCCGGTGAAGACCAGCGCGTCGAGGCCCGCACCCGGGCGCGTGAGCTCGCGTGCGCTCTCGCGCAGCAGGTCCGCCTCGTCCGGCACGATCCGCCGCGCCATCACCAGGAAGCCCGCCTCGCCGATGCGGCCGCAGGCCTCCACCCCGCCGAGATCGTCGGCCGCGGTCCGGGTGTCCGAGACGGTCACGACCCCCAGCCGCAGAGCACCGACGGCGGCGTCCGCGGCGTGGTGCGCCAGTTGCTCTCGGGTGCCCTCTCCGGTGCTCACGATCGAACGCTAATCTAATGCCCTGGAACGGAATTGCTCGGTCCGATCGCGCGCAAAACGCCAGCCGCCCCACATCTTCCCGGGCGCCTCTTGCTCCGGGGGGCGGGCCGCGCTAAGAAGCGTCCCTCCCGGGCTCGTAGCTCAGGTGGATAGAGTGTCGGCCTCCGAAGCCGAAGGTCGCTGGTTCGAATCCAGTCGAGCCCACCCGCGGAAACCAGGACACAGGACCTTGACAAGTGTCCGCTTCTCCCTAAACTCCCGCGCTCGCTCGGAGGGCCGCCCGTCACCATGTACGCCGTCATTCAATCAGGTGGAAAGCAATACCGTGTCGCACAGGGAGAGACCCTGCGCGTCGAAAAGCTGGCCGGCGAGGCCGGGACCAGGGTCAGCTTCGAGACCCTCTTGTTCGCCGACGACGGTGGCAACGTGCGCATCGGTCAGCCCAAGGTGCTGGGCGTCTCGGTGGACGCCGAGATCATCGAACAGGGCCGCGACAAGAAGATCACCATCTTCAAGTACAAGCGCCGCAAGAGCTACCGCCGCAAGGCGGGCCATCGCCAGCCCTTCACGGCCCTGAAGATCACCGCGATAAATGCAGCTTGAATCTGGCCGCCTGAATCCGGCAGCGTGAATTTCCCCGTTCGAAGGAAGCAGCGTCATGGCACACAAAAAGGGACAAGGTAGCTCACGCAACGGTCGCGACTCTCAGGGGCAGCGCCGCGGAATCAAGGTCTTCGCGGGCGAGCAGGTCGTCCCGGGGAACATCCTGGTCCGCCAGGTCGGCACGGTGGTGCACGCCGGTCCGTTCGTGGGGATGGGTCGTGACTTCACGTTGTTCGCCCTGCGCGGCGGAACGGTGAAGTATTACCGCTCGGGTCCTCGCAGCCTGGTCAGCATCGTCCCGGCACCGCCGGCCTCGGCCTAGCCGCGCGCCGCTCGCCTCGGAGGCACTCCCCACCCGTCGGGCGTGGGGGGCGCCGCCAGCCGGGTCCTCCGCATGCAATTCGTCGATCAAGCGCTCATCCACGTGGCTGGTGGAAAGGGCGGTAACGGCGCGGTGGCCTTTCGCCGCGAGAAGTACGTCCCCAAGGGTGGGCCGTCCGGCGGCGATGGGGGCGATGGCGGCAGCGTGGTCATGGTGGTGGACGGTGGTCTGTCGACCCTGCTCGACTTTCGCTACCAGCGCGAGTACGCGGCGCCAGCCGGTGGCTCCGGGGCGAACAAGGACATGTACGGCAGGGCCGGCACCGATCTGGTCCTGCGCGTCCCGCCCGGAACCCAGGTCTTCGACGACACGACCGGCGAGGTCCTGGTCGATCTGCGCGCCGACGGCGAGCGCTTCGTGGTCGCGCCGGGCGGACGGGGGGGACGCGGCAACATTCACTTCGCCACCTCCACCGATCGCGCGCCCCGCAAGGCCGAGCCCGGGCTCCCGGGCACCGAGCGCCAGCTGCGGCTCGAGCTCAAGCTGCTGGCGGACGTGGGGCTGCTGGGGTTTCCCAACGTCGGGAAGTCCTCGCTCATCGCCAAGATCTCCGCCGCGCGGCCCAAGGTCGCCGACTATCCCTTCACCACCCTGGTGCCGAACCTCGGAATGGTCCGGCTGTCCCAGGATCGTTCGTTCGTGGTGGCGGACGTGCCTGGCCTCATCGAGGGGGCCCACGCCGGCACCGGCCTCGGTGACCGCTTCTTGCGCCACCTCGAGCGCACCCGGGTGCTGGTTCACATGCTCGAGGCGGGGGCCGGCGCGGGCCGCTCGCCCTGGCGCGACTACCTCGCCATCAACCGCGAGCTCGCGCTCTACGATCCCGCGCTCGCCGGTCGGCCGCAGATCGTGGTCCTGAACAAGATGGATCTCCCCGACGTGCGCCGCCGGCGTGCCCAGCTCACGCGTCCCTTCACGGCGCGCGGGATCGAGGTGCTGGCCATCAGCGCCGCGACCGGCGCAGGCGTGCCAGAGCTGCTCGAACGCGTGTGGAAGCAGCTCGAACGATCGCGCCGCGAGGTCCAGGCCGCCGCCGATTCGACGCCGACGCCGACGCCGACGCCGAAGCCATCGCCTTCGCGGTCGCGCTCCGGGCAGACCCGAAGCGCGCGTTGAGATGCCGGGGGTCCCTCTGACCCACACGAACGCCCCACTCCCCCCTCGAGCTCGAACTCGCCCTTGGTCTCTCCGCCCAGATGTGACTTTGACCCGTCGACCCTCGGGTGAGAATCGTCACGGCCGCTCGGTCGGCCCGCGCGGTCGATCGACTTGCGTCTCCGGTCAGTGGCGACTCGCGGAGCGATGCCTCGCGACGGCTGGCAAAAATTGACCGACGAGGTGCGTCCCTGTTATACAGACCATCCTCGGGCTCATACCGATCACATGCTGTGCCCGCCTATGGATACGGAGCCGAAACCGATGAGATTGCTGCGTAACTCGAGCCGGCCTAGCCTGTGCTACGCGATGGGAGCATTCGCTCTGATGGGCTCCCTGTGTGGAGTCGCCCACGCCCAGTCGGCGCCTCCCGCCGATCCGGGTGGTGCCGGGCCCGCGGCATCCGCCACGTCGGCTGCCGCCCCGAGCGCGGCGCCGCCGGCCCCGGCGGAGGCCGCTCCCGTGGCTGGCGCCCCGCCCGGCTCTCAGCCGATGGCCTCGTCGTCGCCCGCCCCGACCGAAGGTGGATACACGGTCCGCCTGAGATCCCTCGAGAAGAACGTCAACGAGCTCAAGGAGCAGATCTTCCGGACCAAGGCAAGGCTGAACCTCCTCAAGGAGACCGTCCTCGGCGGCACGCTCGGGGCGTCTCGCGCCGTGATCCATCACAAGAACGAGATGGGGACCTCCTACCGGCTCATCAAGGCGGTGTACGCGCTCGACGGGGTGCAGATCTACTCGCGCGCCGACGACTCCGGGCGCCTGGCCGAGATGACGGAATTCGACATCTACAACGGCGCCATTCAACCTGGATCGCACACGCTCACCGTGATGATGGTCTATCAGGGGAATGGGTTCGGGGTGTTCAGCTACCTCAAGGGTTACAAGATGACGGTGAGATCCAGCCACACCTTCGTGGCCGGTGAAGCCAAGTCGACCGCCATCACGGTGGTGGGTTACGAGAAGGGCAACCTCACGACCAACCTGCAGGATCGACCCGCGGTCGACTTCCGGGTCAACGTCATGTCGGTCGAGCCCGCCGGAACCGCATCCACCACGTCTCCCACCGGCGTCCCCAAGTAATCCCACACCGCGGCCGCGCGCGCACACTGAGGAGCCTGAGAAAAGGGCGGATGACACAGGGCAAGCCAACCATCGCCGCACTCGCATTCGGAATGGTGGCCCTTTCGGCTGCGTCCGTCGCCCGCGCCGACGAGATCGACGACTACACCCGCAAGCTCATCGATCTGGATCAGCGGGTCCGGGAGATGTCGGCCGAGCTCAAGGACGCCGCCCCGCCCACCCCGAACGCCGCGGATCGCCGGGTCCTCGATGCCCAGGTGCTCTTCAGCCTGAAGAACTACGAGGAGGCGGCGACCATCTTGCTCGACGTGGTCGAGCGTTACCCGAACTCGCAGGCCTACGACGACGCCGTGTATCTGCTCGGCGAATCGCTCTACCAGGCCCGGGATTACTTTCCGGCGCGCGAGTACTTCGAGCTCACCCTCAAGAAGCTCGCCAACTCCAAGCGCGAGCAGCAGGCGCTCGGCCGGCTGGTGGAGATCGCGCTCCGGACCGGCGACTACGACAAGATGGACGTCTACCTGCAGCGGCTGCGCGACATCCCGCCGCAGACCACCGAGCCCGAGATCCCCTACGTCCACGGGAAGTACCTCTATTTCCGCGGCAAGCTGCCCGAGTCGGCTCAGGTCTTCGCGACCGTCATCCCCTCGAACCCCTATTACTTCCAGTCGCGCTATTTTCTCGCGACCATCCTGGTGAAGAACGGCGATCTGGCCGGTGCCGCCGCCGCGTTCGATGCGCTCCTGAAGCTCCAGCCCACCGACGACAACTCCCGGGAAATCCAGGATCTGGCGCGCATGGCGGTGGGGCGAATCCTCTACGAGCGCTCCCAGTTCGACCGGGCCGTCGAGTCCTACCAGGGGGTGCCGCGCCAGTCGCGCTACTTCGTGGATGCCCTGTTCGAGCAGGCCTGGACCTTCATCAAGGCCAAGGAATGGAAGAAGGCGTACTACGCCCTCGACCTGCTCCTCCTCACCAGCCCGGACAGCAAGGAGGCGCCCGAGCTCCGCCTGCTGATGGGCAACCTCCACCTTCGGATGGAGAATTTCTACCTGGCGAGCGACGCCTTCTCCAAGGCCCGGGACGAGTTCGAGCCCATTCAACGCCAGCTGCAGACGGAGATCGTGAAGTCCCAGCAGGACCCGGCCTACTTCGACAACCTGGTCGGCAAGAACCTCGACAAGTTCGACATCGCGGTGTTCATCCCGGCCACCGCCGCCAAGTGGGTCAAGTCCGATCCCGACGTCGAGCGGATGCTCGTGCTCGCCTCGGACGTCGGCGACATCGAGCGCGCCCTCAAGGACAGCGAACAGATCGTGATCCGGCTCGAGCGGGCGATCCAGACCTCCGGCAAGGCCGGCATCTTCCCGGACCTGGCGGCGGCGCGCACCCAGTCGGTCGAGATCAGCAACCAGCTGGTCGAGACCCGCCAGCGCTTCGTCGGGAAGACCCGGGCGCTGCTCGCCCCGACCTTGTCGGCGGAGGAGGCGGCCCAGCTGGACCGGATCGGCGCCGAGCGCGCCTCGCTCGAGCAACGGATCCGCAACATCCCCCTCACGCGTGAGGCGATCAAGGCCCACGAGAAGGAGATGAAGGACCAGTTCCAGCAGCTCGACGCCAGCGCCTCCGAGCTGAACGTGGAGATCCAGAGCCTGGATGCTCAGCTGGTGGCGATCGAGCAGTACTACCGGGGATCGCGCGCCGAGCAGAAGATCCGGCCCGAGGACATGCTCGGCCCGGTCAAGGACCTGCGCGCCGCCATCGACGATCTGCACCGCATGCACGATCGCACGCGCGACGAGATCGCCGAGGCCACCCGCGAATCGAGCACGGCCGGGGCCGCTGGCGAGGAAGAGCGGCGCATGACGGGCAGGGTGGCCGAGCTGCTCAAGCAGGAACAGGCGATCCAGGGGCAAGCCAAGTATCGCCTGCCGGGAGATCAGCAGGTCCAGATCGACCGCGCGGCCGGGCTCCTGGCCCGGGTGGATGCCATCGACCGACAGCTCGCTGATTACGACGCGCGCATCGATGCGCAGGCCGACGTTCGCCTGGAGAAGGTGCGCGGCTACCTCAGCGCCGAGAAGGAAGAGCTGCACCAGTCGGCGGCCAAGGTCGACCTCGTGGTGGGCGAGTCGCAGTCGCTCGGGGGTGGGCTGGCCCAGACCATGTTCATCAAGGTCGCCAACCGCTTCTACGACCTGGTGGTGAACGCGGACGTGGGAATCATCGACGTGGCCTGGGGGCTCAAGGACCAGAAGACCCAGGCGGTCACCAAGCTCACCACTCAGAAGAACCTGGAGGTCAAGGCCCTCGACGAGGACTTCAAGAAGCTCCTGGAGGAGGAGAAGTGAGCGCGCCGACGGATCCCGCCATGCAGAGCCCGACGGGACGTGACGAGCCAGGACGGCGATCAGGCAGGCGATTCGGACGGGGCGGGGCGGCGCGCGCCCTGCGGACGACCCTGGTCGCGGGCCTGGCGGGCTTGGCCGGCCTCGCCGGTCAGGCTGTCTCGTCGTCGCGGGTGGCGGTGGCGGCCTCGCCCGCCCGGGAGATGGCCGCGGCCGATCCCCGATCGCTCGAGGAGGTCATGCAGGACCTGCGGCGCTTCGCGGAGGCGGTGCAGGAGTACAAGGGGACCGCGCGCCTGATCATCAAGCGGACCTACGCGGCCAAGCTCAAGGAGCTGAACGACAAGTACGAGCCGCAGATCGAGGCCAACGAGCGCGAGGCCAAGGATCGCCGGCGCGACGCCATCGCCATGTTCGAGGCCTTCCTGCAGAAGTACCCGAACGACAAGCGCTGGACCCCGGACGCCATGTTCCGCCTGGCCGAGCTCTACTACGAGAAGTCGGCGGAGGACTTCCTCGAGGCCGACGACGCCTACAAGAAGGCCATCGACTCGCCCACGCCCCCGACCGATCAGCCCCCCCGGGTCGACTACACGCCGACCATCACCATCTACAAGCGTCTGCTCACCGAGTTTCCGAACTACCGCTTCCTCGACGCGACCTACTACCTGCTCGGGTTCTGTCTGGGGGAGATGGGGCAGGAGTCGCAGGCCCGCCAGGCCCTCCTGGCCTTGGTCTGTGCGAATCAGTACAAGCCTCTCGATCCCCCGGCCTCGAACCCCACCGGGGAAGACCCCTACCGGGAGTGCACCCCGGTGCGCAAGGACTCCAAGTTCCTGCCCGAGGCCTGGACGCGGATCGGGGAGTTCCACTTCGACGCCCCGAACGAGCTGCGGCTGGCCATCGCCGCCTTCCAGCGGGTGCTCGAGTTCAAGGACTCCCCCTACTACGACCGCGCGCTGTACAAGCTCGCCTGGTCCTACTACCGGGACAACAACTTCCCGGAGGCGGTTCGCCAGTTCGACGGGCTCGTCAAGTACGCCGACGCCCGCAAGGCCGCTGGCCAGAAGGTCGGCTCGGACCTGCGGCCAGAGGCCATCCAGTACCTCGGCGTGAGCTTCGCCGAGCCCGACTGGAACGGTGACTCGGTCCCCGACCCCGAGAGCGGCCTCGAGCGCATCAACAAGTTCTACAAGGGACGCGATGCCGAGCTGCACGTGCGTGAGGTGTACCAGCGCCTCGGCGACATCTTCTTCGACTCGACCAAGTACGCCGAGGCCATCGCGGTCTACAAGACCCTCCTCCAGAAATGGCCGTACTACGTGGACGCCCCCAAGGTCCAGGACAAGATCGTGCGCAGCTACGAGCGCGATCGCAACATGATCGCGGCCGCCAAGGAGCGCGAGGCCCTCGGGCGAAACTACACCAAGGGGACCGACTGGTACGCCCAGAACAAGGACAACCCGGAGGCCCTGGCCGCGGCCCAGCAGCTGGCCGAGGACGCGTTGCTGATGGCGGCCACCAACGTCCACGCGGGCGCCCAGGCGTGCCGGACCAAGTGGCTCGAGAACCAGGCGGACCTCAAGAAGCTCGACGAGTGTCAGCAGCTCTACCGGAGCGCGGCCGAGCTCTACGAGAAGTACCTGGCGGCCTACCCGAACTCCAAGCGCAGCTACGAGTTCTCCGAGTTCTACGCCGACACGCTCTACTACTCCGGCCAGCTCCCCCAGGCCATCGCCGCCTACCAGTCGGTCCGCGACTCGCAGATGGACAACCGGTACCAGGAGGACGCGGCCTTCCGGATGATCAAGGCCTACGAGGAGATCATCGAGGCCGACAAGCGGGCCGGCCGGATTCAGGATCCGCCCATTCCCGACGAGAAAAACACCAAGCCCCCCGTGGCCCCCCTCCCCATGCCCGAGGTCTACCAGAAATATGCCCAGGCCATCGACTGGTACGTCGAGTACATCAAGAGCGATCGGGCCTCGGACCTCAAGTACGCGGCTGCCGTGGTGTACCTGCGCTACCACAACTGGGCGGAAGCCCGGCCGCGCCTCTCACGGCTCACCGACGAGTATTGCGGGACCAAGCCCGAGGTCGGCTTCAAGGCCTACGATGCCATCCTGCAGACCTACTTCATCGACTACCTGATCCAGGACGAGGAGGCCAAGGACTGTGCGCTCGGCAAGCTGCTCAGCATCGCCGACCAGTTCAGCGACTCGGCCTGCGGCAAGTCCCCGGCGGCCGCGCCCTACCTGCAACGGATCGCGCAGATCCGCTCGTCGGTGAAGACCACCATCATCACCAAGCGCCTGCAGCTCTCGATGGAGAACGAGGAGAAGGGGACCAGCAAGGAGCTGACGGTGTGCAAGGAGGGCCCGGGCGGCATCGCGATCGTCTCGGGGCTCGCCAAGCCAGGGGAGGTCGCCACCGGCGCCGGGCCGGGGGCCACGGGTCCGGGGGGCACCACCGCCGGGGCGCCGGCCACCACCGCCGCCGGCAAGGCCCCGAGCAAGATCTCCACCGAGCTCGACGTGGGGCTGGCGCTCGATCTCGTCGACGTCGTCAACAGCAACCCCAAGGACCCGGACGCACCCACCGCCCTCAACAACGCCTGCGTCATCTACGAGAAGCTCTTCCAGTTCGGGGAAGCCACCAAGTGCTACGAGCGCCTGTATCGGGACTATCCCGACTCCGAGTGGGGTCGGGAGGCGCTGTGGAACGCCTCGCGCAACCACTACCGGTTCTTCGAGTTCGACCAGGCCGTGCAGGGTTACCTGCAGCTGGCGGACAGCCCCAAGTTCGCCCAATCCGAGCACCGCAAGGAGGCCCTCGGCCTCGCCGCCTCCCTGCTCGACAACGACCAGCAGTACGGGCGGGCGGCGGAGCTGTACAAGCGCTACTCCGACGCCATCACCGAGAAGCCGTCGGACGCCGCGCAGGCCTACTTCTTCGCCTGCAACGCCTACGAGAAGGCCAAGGACCAGACCAAGCAGTCCGCCTGCCTCAAGGAATTCATCCGGAAGTTTTCGAGCCAGCCCGCCGCCAGCGACTACGTCGTGCAGGCCTACATGAAGTCCGCGCTCATCACCGAGAAGACCACCAAGGATCGCCGCCAGATCGAGAACGCCTACAAGAAGGTGCGCGACGAGTTCGTGGCCCGGAAGCTCCCGGTGGCCACCCCGGCGGCCGGGTTCGCCGCCAAGGCCGACTTCCTCATCGCCGAGGAGAAGTTCAAGGCCTTCCAGAAGAAGGAGCTGACGTTCGGGAGCAAGCCCGAGCAGGTGAAGAAGACCTTCGAGGCCTTCTCCAACGAGGCCAAGGCGCTGAACGAGGAGTACCAGAAGATCTGGAACTACAAGGACGCCACCTGGACCCTCGCGGCCTTCCTGCGCAGCGGGGATATCTACTACGAGTTCGCCCAGAAGCTGCTGAAGGCGGCCGACGCGCCGCCGGCCGAGCTGAAGAAGCTGGGCAAGCAGGCCTGCAAGGCCAACCCCGACGATTGCGGCCTGGTCGAGACCCAGTACAAGGACGCTATCCTGCAGTTCGTGACCCCGGTCGAGGACGAGGCCAAGAAGCGCTGGAAGGACACCCTCGCGCGCGCGGTCCAGCTCGGCGTGACCAACGAGTACGTGAACAAGGCCCGCGAAAACCTGTCCAAGTACCTGCCGGACGAGTTCCCTTTCATCAAGGACGAGCGCGTCGCCTTGGAGGCGCCGTGAGCGCCGTGAGGCGCGGGTCGATGGCGATGCGATCCGCCGGGGCACCACGGCGCGGACGTCGGTCGGCGCCGGTGCTGGCGCTGGCGCTGGGGGTGATAGGAGCCGTGGGCGTCACCGGATCCCCCAGCCCCGCCCGGGCAGAGGCTGCGGCGGACCCCGCGGGCGCCAGCGCCGCCGCCGCCGCTCCGCCTGCCGCGGACGCGCCTGGCACCCGGCGGCGCCGCCAGCCTCCGCCGGCCGTCATCCCGACCGAGGAGACCCAGCGGGCCGCGAGCGCCTACAAATCTAGCCAGTACGAGCTGGCCGTGACCAGCGCCAAGGCGGCCCTCAACAAGAACGAGCGCTACACGCCCGCCATGCTGATCATGGCCAAGGCCTACTTCAAGCTCGGCAAGTACGAGTGGACCCGGAAGATCTGGGAGATGATGCAGGCCAACGGCGCGTCCGAGGCCGAGCGGGCCGAGGTCTACCAGATGCTCGCGTTCCTCGAGATTCAGCAAAAGAACACCCCTGGCGCCATTCAGATGTTGAAGAAAGGCGCCGAATCAAAGCCGGACGATGCGATTGTCTGGAACAACCTCGGCGCCGAATACCTCATCGCCAAGAACTACGGCGAGGCGACCCCGGCCCTCGAGCGCGCGACCCAGCTGCAGCCCACCTTCGCCAAGGCCTTCCTCAACCTCGGCAGCGCTTACCGCGGGGGCAAGGACTACGAAAAGGCCCTCGGCGCCTACCAGCGGGCCCTTCAGCTCTTCCCGAACTACGCCGATGCGGTGTTCAATCTCGGAATTCTTTACCTGGACGCAGAGAAGATGCCGAACACGGACACCATCGCGAAGCTGAACACCGCGATCTCGTACTTCCAGAAGTACAAGCAGATGATGGGCTCGACCCTGGCCGCCGGCGATCCGGTGGATACCTACGCGCTCGAGGCGCAGGACAAGATCACCAAGGAGCAAAAGCGCATCGAGCGCCAGAAGAAGGCCGAGGAGCGCGAGCGCCAGCGGGCCGCGCAGAAGGCGGCGAGCCCCACCTCGGCTGGCGGCGCAGCTCCGTCAGCCGACGGCCCGGGCCCGGGGGGGGCGGCGGCGCCTCCTGCCGCCGCGGACGGCAAGCCGGCAGCGGGCGCAGCACCGGGACGACCGTGAGGTGACCAGATGATCCGCACCCGCAGATTCCCGACCGTCTTGTTCGTCTCCGCGGCCGTCGTTGGAGCCTTGGTAGGAGAAGGTACGGCAAGGGCGCAGACGGCGGCCCGTGCGAGCGGGCCCGCCCGGGCCGAGCGGCCGTCCCCGCCGAGCTCGGTTGCTGGCGCTGGCGCCGGCATTGGCGGCGTCCCGATCCCGGGCAAGCCGGCCGAGACCGACACGCCCAAGGTGAAGGTCGAGCGCGGCGTGGGTGGCAAGAAGGTCTACCGGATCACCGAGGAGATTCGCATCGAGGGCAAGATCCAGAAGCCCGAGGCCTTCTTCTTTTACCAGAAGTCGAGCATCAACTACGACTGGCAGGAGCTGAAGCAAGACTTCATCCCCAGGATCCTCGATAGCGTCAACCAATCTCCGTTCTAGCCCGCGAGGTACCCACGCATGGCCACTCAGGGAGCCGCGATAGCCCAGCTTTCGACCAGCGGAGCTGCCAAGCCGAAGATCCTGCGCATCGGGATCATCCAGGGCGGCCGGATCGTCGAGGAGCGGCTGGTTCGCCGCCGCGACAACATCACGATCGGCCAGTCCGCCAAGAATACCTTCGTGGTCCCCTCCGACGCCCTGCCGCGCCAGTGGCTGCTCTTCGAGATCGCGGGAAACCGCTATCAAGCTCACTTCTCGGATGGCATGGACGCGCGGATCGCCGTGGGCAGCGAGATCATCTCGCTGGCCCAGCTCAAGCAGGCCGGGAAGATCCAGCGCAAGGGCCAGAGCTACGTGATGCCGCTCGACGAGCGGTCGCGCGGAAAGATCGTCCTTGGCGACATGACGATCCTCTTTCAGTTCGTGACGCCGCCGCCGCCGCAGCCGCGGCCGCAGCTGCCGGCGTCGGTGCGCGGGTCGCTGACCAGCGACATCGACTGGTTCTTCACCGCCATCGCGGGCGTTTCCTTCCTGGTTCACCTGATGATGGTGGTGTACCTGCGCAACGTCGACTGGCCGCGCAAGCCGGACATCGAGGAGATCCCGGATCGCTTCGTGAAGATGGTGGCGCAGCAGCCCAAGAAGGAAGAGCCGAAGAAGGTCGAGGCCAAGAAGGAAGACAAGCCCGAGGAGGCCGCCGACAAGAAGAAGGACAAGCCCGAGAAGCAGGAGCGGGCCGAGAAGAAAGAGAAGCCCGCCAAGCACGAGATGACGGAGGAGGAGAAGGCCAAGGCCGCCGAGGATCGGGCGCGGGCCGAGGCCGAGCGCCGGGCGCGGCTGGCCGAGCAGGTCAAGTCGACCGGCTTGCTGAAGCTGCTCGGGGCCAAGTCGGATGGGGGTGGCTCGCTGGCGGACGTGCTCGGCAAGGGCGACGTCGACCGCGACCAGGAGAAGGCCTTCCAGGGCATCGGCGGGGTCGGGGTGGCGAGCGGAAGTGACGCGGCGCTGCGCGGAATCAAGAGCGGCGGCAGCGGCACGGGCAAGGTGGCGAGCGTGGGCGGGCTGCGGGGCAGCGGGGGAATCGTCAATGGCGAGACCGGCAGCGGTCCGAGCGAGAAGCGGGTCTCCGGGATCGTCAAGAGCGAGGCGCCGGCGGTGGATGGCGAGCTCGACCCGAGCATCGTGTCGAAGGAGGTCCGGAGCCGGCTCGGGGCGGTCAAGGCCTGTTACGAGCGGGCGCTGAAGCGGAACCCGACGCTGAGCGGCAAGATCGTGATCCACTGGACCATCACGGCGGCCGGGACGGTCTCGGGGGTGGACGTCGAGAACGACACCCTCGGCGACAGCGAGGTCGCGTCGTGCATCAAGTCGCTCATCGCGCGGTGGCGCTTCCCGGCCCCCTCAGGCGGCTCGGTCGAGGTCTCCTTCCCCTTCGTCTTCCAGGCCTCGCAGTAGCCGAGGGCGGCGAGCCCCCGCGAGCCCCGTGCTCGCCGAGGCCAGTTGTCCGCCGGAGTCGGCCAGGGCCCCGCAGCTCCGACTTGCGACTCCCCCAATTCTCATCCCTTCGCCCCGCGAAGCGGGAGTCCCACGCCGGGAGAGCCGGGCCCCGCCGGCCACTCCATTTCCGCCAACGGGGGGACGGGTCCGGGCGGCGCAAGCCCGAATGAAAGCCGAGGCCCGCCCGCCTGTTCCTATCCCTCCCCCCCCTCCGCGGGGGGAGGGTGAGGGAGAGGGGCCCCCTTCACCCCGTGCGGCCACAGCGCCGTGCCTCGCCGGGGGCGTTACGGGGACTGGACCCGATCTCGCAAACGGCGTCGGCCGATCCATTCTCGCGGCGTTGATGATCGCCCGCCCGCCCCGCCTCTAACATGCGTGAGCCCCACAGCCACGAGCGTGACTCTTGCCACGCCTTTGCCACGCCACCGAGGCGCCCACCACACACCCGCGCGACCCGCATTCCGTCGCGGCTTTGCCACCGTCAGAAGGTTGACACACCGGAATGCGATGCCTAAGATGCACAGCGTTCCACCCTTATTGACGCAGCTGTCGGGTGGTCTAGAGACGGAAGGGGAAAGGATCGTCCTTTGACCAAATTAGTTAAGATCGTGATCGGACTTTCTCTCGCGTCGGGGACCGTCTTCGCCCAGCCCGCTCCGGTGCTGGTCGCGCCGCCAGCGCCCTCGGTTGCGGGGGATCCGTCCGGCGCCCCGGCTCCCGCCGATGTGGATCTGTCGGTGGCCCAAAAGCCCAACCTGACCCCCGAGGAAATGGTCGCGCAGGCCCGCCAGTACCAGCAGGGAATGGGGTTGGCGCTGCAGCGCATCCAGGCGCTGCAAGAGACCGCCCGCCGTCAGAAGGACATCATCAAGTTGAACTGCGTGGCCGACAAGCTGGTGCAGACCAAGGCCAACGTCAGCATCGCCGACCAAGCGCTGAACGCCTTGCAGGACAACGTGGCCCGCGCAGACGAGGGCGGCCGCACGCACGAGTTCACGCGCCTCACGATCATCAACCAGAAAGTCCAGGTCCTCAGCGCCGAGGCCGAGAACTGCATTGGCGAGGATCTCAGCTTCGTAGGGGCAACCCGCATCGACGTGGACGTCGACCCCAACATCCCGCGTGACGACCCCACCCAGCCCGCCACGCCCGTCACGGCAATCGATCGACCGCCTCCGGACCGAGCGCCGGCCAGCTCGCCCAGCGTCTAGTCCGCAGCCCAAGCTCGCCAACGCAGCCCTACCGACAAAGCCGACCGTGAAATGACAAGAGCTGGTGCCAAAGCATCCGGGTTCCTCTTCGCCTTACTCCTGACTCTCCTCGCGGCCGAGGTGCGCGCCCAGGAGGCTGGGGTTCAGGCGGGATATGTGGGCCTGCCGACCAGGGCTAACCCTGGGGACGGTGGGCTGATCATCGGAGAGGGCAGCCGACTGCACGCCGGAGTCGGAGCGGAGGTCGGCTACGACAGCAATGTCTTCTACCAGCCAAGCGGCGCCCTATCTTCCCCGATCCTCAGGGTTGTCCCGTTCCTAGATCTTACCAACCAGCAGTCCTCCCAGAGCGCACAAACGTTGGCAGTGGGCGTCTCTTACGATCTTCAAGCGACCCTCCAGTACCGCCACCTCTTCTCGGACGACGCGAGAATCGACGCCTCGAACATTCGCGACACCTTTTCGCCCTCCGTCACGGGGGTCCTCGACTTCAGTTCGAACCAGCGACTCGGGCTCGCGCTATCCGATAGCTTCAGCCGCAGTGAGGAGGCTCCCTATACCCCGGGAAGGTCCGAGATAATCCGCAATTCCAATCTCGCGGCGGCACAGGTCCACTGGGCGCCTGGCGGCGGTCGCATCCAGGGAACGCTGCGCTACAGCAACGAAGTCGATCTGTACGAGGGGGACTATCACCAAGATCGAAACATGGATAACGAAATCATGCTGGACCTGAGTTGGAGGTGGTTCCCAAAAACGGCACTTTACGTCAACCTCTCGCAGGGGTTCATTCGCTATCTGGATGATTCTCAGAGCAACCGCGACTCAAACCCGCTGCGGGCCAAGGCTGGCATTCGTGGGCTCATAACCGAAAAGCTCTCCGCTGGTGTGTCGGCTGGATATGCCGCCGGCTTCTATCGCGATGGAACCAATCCGCAGGGCTTCGGAACCCTCTCGGGGAGCGCCGACACCGTCTGGCGTCCGACCTTCCTGACGTCCATCTCCCTCGCTTACCGGCACGATTTTCAGAATTCGATCATCAGTCACTACTACAACGTCGACTCACTGCATCTCGCGGTGCGCCATGCCATCGAGAACCGGGTGATCGTGTCTGCCTTTGGCCACTACGAAAATCGCAGGTACGACTCCGCGGCTCGGCTCGATCCGAACATGCCGATCGTCAACGCCGGACCAACTCGAACTGACAACGCCACGGGTGCAGGATTGGCAGCCGACTACTACGTGAAGTACTGGGCCTATGCTGGAATCGGTTACAACTTGGTTGTGAACTCCAGCAACGCCGCCTTCGTGGACACCACTTCCGGACAGACCGTTTCAGCGAACTTCGTCAAGCACCAGGTCTTCGCTCGAGTCGGGCTCACCTACTAGATGGCGTACCTATCTCGGGACGCCCTCAACCTCTCGGCCATTGCAGCACTCGTGACAGCGGCCACTGCGGGGCTCTTCGGCTCAACCGTCGTCTCATGTGCCAGAACCCGACCTCGAGCCGAGACCATGGTGCTGGGGCCCCGCAACCAAAGCCTCGCGGAGCGGCTCGACGTGGAGGACCTGCTTGAGATCCGGGTTTACGGGGAGCCAGAGCTAAGCGGCAACTACCGGGTCGGAAACGGCGGGACTATCGACTTCCCCCTGGCCGGAAGCGTGGTCGCCGAGGGACTGACCATAGCTCAGCTCCAGGCCGAGCTGCTGAAGAGGCTCGGCGGTGCATATCTCAAGGACCCGCAGATCACGATCATGTACAAGGAGCGAAACAACGCCAAGGTCTCCGTGCTCGGGCAGGTTCAAAGGCCAGGCCCAGTGCCATACTTCGCCAACATGACCATCGTCGACGCGATCGCAGCAGCAGGTGGATTCACCGGTATCGCCTCCAAGAATTCGGTCACCTTGCGACGCGAAGCCAACGGCCACGTCGAACTCAAGACCTACCCTGTCGCCGACATCAGCGAGGGTCGATCGACCAACGTCTCCCTCTTCCCTGGTGATGTCGTCGTCGTGGACGAACGGCTCTTCTGAGTCGCT
>Ga0265331_10001263_pt1 | contig 18928 bp, 20 predicted proteins | sample 41923metaG_FD_202088 | JGI IMG/M metagenome (GOLD analysis project Ga0265331, IMG submission 202088) | Rhizosphere microbial communities from Carex aquatilis grown in University of Washington, Seatle, WA, United States - 4-19-23 metaG | ecosystem: Host-associated > Plants > Roots > Rhizosphere... | reverse complement strand
CGGAGCCGCGCGGACCGATCAGCAGATCGATATGCGCCACTTCATTGCCTTCGCCGACCAGCGACTCGCCGACCAGAAGCTTATTGATTTTCGCCATTACCCATTCCTTGGGGTTGGTGTTTCAGGGCCTCGCCGATGAATCATATCTTATTAGTATGAAATAGCAAGCGCAAATACGGGGCCTTGCATAGCGTCCCAACCGATCAAGGATCCAGCCTTCCTCTGACGCCAGCGCCCCTTCTCGCAAGACGCTCGCGTAAAAATCGAGCGGGCGGCTGGCTGGTCGCGATAGCTCGAAACGTGTGAAAATTCGCTCTGAAGACGCTTGACAAGGGCGCGGCTTAATACTGCCATTTTAGTAGGATATGATTTCCGCCTACGCCGGAAGCACGCGGGGCGGGGAAAGAGCGCCTGGATGGTCCTCCCCCCATCCGGGCGTTTGCATTTTCCAAGCGCGTCGCGCCGCTTCAGCAGCCCTCATCCCATCGCTATTCAAGCGCCCCGTGCACGCCAAGCCGCCGCGCGCTCTTGTCCTATTTGCTCTGAATATCTGGAACGGCGCGAAGTCAGCACGCTGGATTCGCGCTACGCGATAGAGAAAAGGGACGATTGGCGGATTGGCGGCCGCTATAGTATATGAAACTTGTCGGAAAGGGAGGCGGCGCCATGGTTGCGCTATTGATCAACGGGCGGCGGACGGAGCTCGATGTAGAGCCCGACACGCCCCTTCTATGGGCGCTGCGGGAGAACGCTGGTCTCACCGGCACGAAATACGGCTGCGGCATCGCCCAATGCGGCGCCTGCACGGTCCATGTCGACGGCGAGGCCGTGCGCTCATGCAGCGTCTCTGTCGGCGACGTCGCCGGCAAGAAGATCACGACCATAGAAGGCCTCGCCGAGAATGGCGTGCTGCATCGCCTCCAGCAGGCCTGGATCGACCACGACGTCCCGCAATGCGGCTATTGCCAGAGCGGCATGCTCATGGCGGCGGCGGCGCTCCTCAAGAACAAGCCGCAGCCGACCGATCGCGACATCGACGAAGCCATCACCAATATTTGCCGCTGCGGCAGTTTCCAGCAGGTGCGCGCGGCCATTCACACCGCGGCGAAAGCTTGAGGGAGATGAATATGACGCAAGCTTATTCACCCTCCCGTCGCGGCTTCATCGTCGGCGGCGCCGCGCTCGGCGCGGGATTCGCGCTCGGTTTGGACATACCCGGCGGCCCCAAGGGCGCGCTTGCGGCTGAGGGCGCGCCCGAGGTCAACGCCTGGGTGGTCGTGCGGCCGGACGATACCGTCGTCATCCGCATCGCCCGCTCGGAAATGGGACAAGGCTCGCTTACCGGATTGGCGCAACTCGTCGCCGAGGAGCTGGAGTGCGACTGGTCAAAGGTGACGACCGAATATCCCACGCCGGGCCAGAGCTATGCGCGCCAGCGGGCCTGGGGTGATTTCTCGACCGGCGGCAGTCGCGGCATCCGCGGCTCACAGGACTACGTGCGCAAGGGCGGCGCGACCGCGCGCGAAATGCTGGTTCGCGCGGCGGCGGACGCGTGGAAGGTTCCGGCGAGCGAATGCAAGGCCGAGAAAAGCGTCATTTCCCACCCCGCATCCGGCCGCGCCACCACTTTCGGCAAGGTCGCGGAAGCCGCGGCGAAATTGACGCCGCCCACAGAAGTGGCGCTCAAGGATCCACGCGACTGGAAGATCGCCGGCAAGGGCCTGCCCCGGCTCGACACTGCCGACAAAACCACCGGCAAGATGATCTATGGCGTCGACGTGAAGCTGCCGGGACTCCTCAATGCCGCGATCAAGGATTGCCCCGTGTTCGGCGGCAAGGTGAAGAGCTTCGATCAAACGAAAATCTCCGGGTTGCCGGGCTCTCCCAAGGCGGTGAAGGTCGGGGACACGGCCGTCGCGGTCGTCGCCGATACTTGGTGGCATGCCAAGACCGCGCTCGAGGCGCTCCCCATCGTTTGGGACGAGGGACCGAACGCGGCCTTGTCCAGCGCCAGCATCGCCACTTTGCTCAGCGAGGGCCTCGAGGAGCGCTCGCCCGCCGTCGTCGGCAATAAGGTCGGCGACGCAAAGGCGGCGATCGCGGGCGCGAAGAAAACGGTCGAGGCGGTCTACAGCTATCCTTATCAAAATCACGCTGCGATGGAGCCGCTGAACGCCACGGCGCTCTATACGCCCGAGCGTTGCGAGGTCTGGACCGGAACGCAGAACGGCGAGGCCGCTTTCTCCGCCGCCGTCGCCGCGTCCGGTCTGCCAGCGGAAAAATGCGAGGTTCACAAGGTCATGCTCGGCGGCGGCTTCGGCCGGCGCGGCTTCACCGATTACGTCACGCAAGCCGTGCTCGTCGCCAAGCAATTTCCCGGCAAGCCCGTGAAGCTGCTGTGGTCGCGCGAAGAGGACATGCAGCACGGCAAATATCATCCGGTGACGCAGGCCAAGCTCACGGGCGCTTTCGACGAGAACAACCAGCTCGTCGCCTTGCGCATTCGTGTTTCCGGGCAGTCAATCACCGCGAGCACCCGGCCGGAGGCGATCAAGGACGGGCTCGACCCGCTTGCGCTCCAAGGTCTCGTCGCCACAGGCGACGCCCAGCTCGGTTATGATTTTCCAAACCTGCTGGTCGAGCACGCCATGCGCAATCCGGCGGTTCCGCCGGGCTACTGGCGCGGCGTGAACATCAATCACAATGCGCTCTATCTCGAATCCTTCATCGACGAGCTGGCGCATGAGGTCGGCGCCGACCCCTGGGCCTTCCGCCGCTCCTTCATGAGCAAGCATCCAAAGCAGCTCGCCGTGCTGGACGCCGTGGCCGAACGCATCGGATGGAAGGCGCCGGCGCCGAAGGGCGTGTATCGCGGCATCGCCTCTTACATGGGCTATGGAAGCTATGTCGCCGCCGCCGCCGAGGTTTCCGTTCCCGAACAAGGCCGGATCAAGATCCACCGTATCGTCGCGGCGACGGATCCCGGATACGCCGTCAACCCCGCTCAGATCGAACGCCAGATCTCGGGCTCCTTCGTCTATGGTCTTTCCGCCTTGTTTCACGGCGGCATCACGATCAAGGACGGGCGAGTCGAGCAGACGAATTTCGACTCTTACGATTCCCTGCGCATTAAAGACATGCCGCACGTCGAGTCGATCGTCATGCCGAGCGGCGGTTTCTGGGGCGGAGTCGGCGAGCCGACGATCTGCGTCGCCGCTCCCGCCGTGCTCAACGCCTATTTCGCGGCGACCGGCCGCCGCATCCGTCACGCGCCGCTCAAGGACGCCGATCTCGCCTTCGTCTAATGCTGGCTCAGGGCGAATAGGTCCGAGGCGGCGTCGACGTCGAGGATGACGCCGGCGTCGTCGGTTTCGATTTCACGCACATCGTCTCGCGTGCGCAAGAGCGCGCGCGCGCCGGCGTCACCGGACAGTCGCGCGACGGAGGGAAACAGCCCGCGCCCAAGCAGCACGGGATTGCCGCGCCGCCCGTCATGACTGGGCGCCACGGCTGACGCGCCGCCGGCTTCGAAGTCCGCGATCAGGCGATCGATCAGCTCCGAGCGTATCAACGGCATGTCGCCGAGCAGCACGACGGCGCCGTCGGCCTCTCGCGCATGACGCAGGCCAGCGCGCAAGGAAGCGGCCATGCCTTCCTCATATTCGCGATTTCGCACGATGCGAAGGGGAAGCCCCTCGAGCACAGGCTCGACGCGCTCGGCGTCAAAACCCGTGACGACGATCGTCTCCGCGACGCGCGAGCCCAAGGCCGCATCCACCGCATGGCGCAACAGGGGGCGGCCGCGAAAGGATTCGAGCAGCTTGTTGCCGCGCTCTGAAAAACGGCGACCGCAACCGGCGGCGAGGACGAGCGCGACGATCAAGCGGCCTGCTCACGGTTCACATTGCGAAGTGGCTTGCGCCGACGTTCGAGGATGATTTCGGCGAGGATGGAAACGGCGATGTCGGCGGGACTCAGCGCGCCGATGTCGAGACCAACGGGCGCGTGCAGGCGCGACAAGGCCTCGCGCGCCACGCCGGCGCCCGCCAGCCGCTCGAAACGCCGCGCATTGGTCGCGCGCGACCCAAGCGCGCCGACATAGAAGCAATCGGACTCGATCGCGGCTTTCAGCGCGGGATCGTCGATCTTGGGATCGTGAGTCAACACGACGACGGCCGTGGCGGAATCGAGACCGATGCTCGTCAGAGCCTCGTCGGACCAGCGCGGGTCAAGCCGCGCATGCGGAAATCGTTCAACCGTCGCATAGGCGCGACGGGGATCGACGACGGTCACCTCAAACCCGGCAATGCGCGCCATGGGGGCCAAGGCTTGCGCGACGTGAACCGCGCCGACGACGATGAGTCGCGGCGTTGGAAGGCGCACTTCGACGAATTGGCGCCGTCCCTCATCGGTTACGACGCGGCTTTTGTCTCCGTGGGCGGCAAGATCGTCGTCTCCGTCGATCAACCGCGCCGCGCCGCCGTCGAGCGGCGTCACGATCGCATGGGCGCGCCGGGCCGCGCTCAATCGGTTGGACGCTGCGAGAAGCTCGAGTCCAGTCTCGTCCAGCCGCTCGACGAACACGGCGATGCGTCCGCCACAGGAAAGGCCTGCGCGCCAGGCCACCTCATCCGCCACGCCGAACTCCAGAAGACGCGGCGCGCCATCGGAGATCACGTCGAGAGAGGTGGCGATGACGTCCCCCTCGACGCATCCCGCGGAGACGGAGCCGATGAAGCGCCCGGAGTCGTCCACGACGAGATGCGCTCCCAGCGGACGCGGCGCCGAGCCGAAGGTTTCGACCACGGTCGCGATGGCGACGCCGGCGTCTGTGCGGCGCCAGCGTTCCGCCTCAATCAATATGTCGGTTTCGTCGCTCAAGGTTGGCGCTTCTCATCCGAGGTTGGACGCCGACAATAATACAGCAGCTTTGTAGGAAAAAGCCCCGTCGCGAAACGATCTGCCTGCGCGGCTCGCGCTCCCCGAGGGTCACATGCGGCCGGAGTCGAACCTGGCATGTGAACCTCTCCCCTGCCCTCGGAGGGCTGCGCTTTCCCAGAAACGAGGATACTGTTCCCGAGACATGGCTGATCCGTTCTCCAAGCTCGCCTTCATGAAAGCCCTCGGCCTCTTCCCGGCCGTCCTCTGCCTGTTCGCCGGCGCACCCGCGCTCGCGGCGCAGTGCGGAGCCGACCCTTCCGGCTTCCGCGCCTGGCTTTCCGACTTCAAGGAGGAAGCCGCCTCGAGCGGCGTCTCGCGCCCGGTGATCGAACGCGCGCTTCGCGACGTCAGCTACGATAAGCGTATTATCGCGCGTGACCGCGGGCAGGGCGGCGTTTTCAAGAAGAGCTTCGAGGATTTCTCGGCGCGTCTCGTCACGCCCCGGCGGGTCTCGCGCGGCAAGGCGCTGATGCGCCGCCACGCGGCGCTGCTCGGCAAGATCGAGCGGCAATATGGCGTGCCGGGCGCGGTGGTTGTCGCGATCTGGGGGCTGGAAACCGGCTATGGCGCCGACAATGGGCGCTTTCCGATCTTCAGCGCAGTGGCGACGCTCGCCTATGACTGCCGGCGCGCCGAGACCTTTCGCGCCGAGCTTTTGGATGCGCTCAGAATCGTCGAGCGCGGGGACATGAGGCCCGAAGAGATGCGCGGCGACTGGGCCGGCGAGATCGGCCAGACGCAGCTCCTGCCCTCGTCCTATTTGCTCTATGCGGTCGATTTCAACGCAGACGGAACCCGCGACCTCATCCGCGACACAGCCGACGCTCTCGCCTCCACCGCAAATTTCCTGCAGGCCAAGGGCTGGCGTCGCGGCGAAGGGTTCGAGGAAGGCCAGGCGAACTTCGCAGTCCTGCTCGAATGGAACAAGGCGCACGTCTATGCCAAGACCATCGCCCGCCTCGCCCAGGCGCTCTCGGGCGAGACGGAGTGACGAGGCCTACTCGGCCGGCGCGGGCGGCGGCGTGCGCGCCGGTCGCGCAGGAGCCTTTCGCGGCGCCCATTCGTTCCGATGCCGCATATAAATGAAGAACATCGCGACAACCGCGGCGCCGAGCAGCAGATAGATCGGCAGCGTCCGCGCGAAGCTCTTCCCGACAGAGAAGGGGAAACGCGACACCCAGCGCTCGCCATGCTCGCCGGTCGCCGTGACGATGCCGACGAAATAGCCCGGCTCGTCGAAAGTGTGCTCGAAGTTTATCGTGCCGCTCGGGTAGTACCGCGGCTTGACATAGGCCACAGTCACGGCGTCGAGGTTCTCCTCTTCCTTGGCCGCGCCGCCGACATCGCGTACGATGCGGACCTCCACCTTCATGTCGCGCAATTCTTCCTCGACGTCGTCCAGCGCGACGATCACATGTCCGATGGCGGGAATATCCTCGCAGAACTCGACTTTCGAAGCATCCGGCAAATAGCCGGTGAAATTCATGACATCGGGGCCGATGAAGAGGCGGCAGCGCCCCTCGGCCGCGCCGAGCCGGCCGTGAGCGGCGGCGGGCGCGCTAAAGGCCAGCGCAAATGCTGCGACCATTAGTCCTATGGACAAAAGACGGGCGAAGGAGGCATTCAGCACGCTGGGAACATCGGCCTCTCTTCGTGTTCCTCTGGTGATCAGGGGAAGTGCTGGGTCGTCACTCATAGTCGATCTCCCAAATCTGCCCGGCGGCCGAGTTCTCGGCGCAGAAGAACGAGAACGCTACGGCGCTCGCCGCGGCAGCCGCCACCCCGAACCTGTCTCGCGGGGCAGAGCTTCTGAGACTGAATGTTACTCCAAAATGCTCGTCCGGCAAGTGCCAGGCTGAGCTCAAGCTTGCGCCTGGAGTTTTCTCCTGCCGGAAAATCGAGCCCCTCACCGGGTTGCAGGCTGTCAACATTGAATTGAAGCTCGGCGGCGCGGCTTGAGGCCGCGCTTGTCGCTCGACGGGCGCTCCCCACCTTCCCCATGCGGGCAAAAAAAGGAAAGAAGCATCAATGAGCCACATCGTAGTGCACAATGGCGCGTGGGTAGTGGTCGGCGACGGCCGGCGCGTGCTTTTCCTAGCGAATCACGGAGACCCCGATCTCCTCGACCTGCGGGTGCTTCAGGCTGAGGTCGAAGTCATTCCCGCCAGCCGCGATCTGGGGTCGGATGCTCCCGGTCGGCTGTTCTCCTCGCGCGGCGGGGTTCGCAGCGCGATCGAGCCCACCGACTGGCACGAGATCGAAAAGGAGAATTTCGCCCGTCATATCGCGCAGCATATCAATAGCGCGGCGGAGAGCGGAGAGATGAAGGAAGTCGTCATCATCGCGCCCCCGCGGGTGCTGGGCGAGATTCGCAAGGAACTGTCCGCCAAGGCGCAAGGCAAGGTGAAGGGCGAGCTTGACCGCGACCTGACCCACCATCCCGTGCCGGAGATCGAGAAAGCCCTTTCGCGCGAATATTCGCGCACTTAGGCAGGACGCAAATCGGCCCCGGGCGCGCGTGAAGCGCCCGGGCTTACGCGATTTCTAGTTCGCGCTGGATTTTTGATCGATCTTGAAGAGGGAAGGATCGGGCGTCGTGGTCTGGTCGATATTGAACAGCGTCAGCAGCGTTTGATAGCCCTGCGGATCCGTCACTTGCCATTGTTTGAGCTTGAAGCTCTTCGGGTCGAAGAGCAGCTTGACGTGCGAGGTCCCGCCGAATGTCGCGCTGTCCTCGATCTCGATTGTCACGCCCGAGTCCTCGATGACGACGTCGACGACCTTCACGTCCTTTTCGAGATCGAACTTCTCCTTCATGAAGAACTTCAACGGCGTTTGATCGATGAAATAAGCCTGCTCGGATTTGAGCTTGCGGTCGCGCACGACGACGCGCGCGCCGTCCGAAACGACTTCCATCGTCGCGGGCTCCGCATATTCGAAGCGCACGCGTCCGGCGCGCTGCACGTGAAGCTTCCCTTCTGAGCGCTTCCCATCCGCGCCAAGCTGCACGAAGTCAGCCGTCATCACGGGCGATGCGTTGAAGAAGGCGTTGGCGCGCTTGATGGCCTCCGCCCGATCGAGCTTGACAGGCCCCGCGGTCTGCGCCCCGGGCTTCGCGGGAGCCTTCGCCTGCGCCGGCCCCTTTTGCGGTGCGGCTTGGGGCCCCGTTTGCGTCGCCTGCGCCGCCGGGGCGGCGGGCTGGGCCGCCGGGGCGGCAGGCTGGGCCGCAGGCGCAGTTTGCGCGGCCTGCGCGGGAGACAGTTTGGCCGGGGCAGGATTTTGCTGCGCCCGACAGAGCGCAGGAAGCGCCAGACCCGAGGTCAGCACGATCACCAGGAGTTTTTTGTTCACGAGAGACGTTCCAAGGGCCCGAATCATCGGCCATTACAGCGTGCAGGATGTGGGAATGGCATCTTCAATCGCAATTGCGCCCGTTCCGTGGTCGGGAGCCGGTGGCGGGTCGATCCGAATGATCGGCATTCCTGGAGAAGGCGCTGCGCAGCGAAATGAAACCATAGCCCGCCGCTCTCGGGTCGAGAAGATTTTGTGCGAAGCCGTGACCGGATTGAACAGAGCTGCGGCCCACCCTATGCGGGTTCCGCGGAAGCGCAGAAATCTCACCATTCGACAGGCGATTCCCCCTGCGCGGCAAGGTAGGCGTTCGCTTTGGAAAAGTGGCGGCAGCCGAAGAAACGCTGCGCTGACAGGGGCGAAGGATGTCCCGCCTCGAGCACGAGGTGGCGGCTGCGATCGATCCCTGCGCCTTTGCGGCGCGCATAATTTCCCCACAGCATGAACACGAGGCCGTGGCGTTTTTCGCTGAGCGCGCGCACCGCCGCGTCGGTGAATTCCTCCCATCCCTTGTTCTGATGCGAGCCCGCGACGCCCTCGCGAACGGTGAGAGTCGCATTGAGCAACAGCACTCCCTGCTTCGCCCAGCGCGACAGATCCGCGTCATGCGACACGCGATGGCCGAGATCGGCCTCGATCTCCTTGAAGATGTTTACGAGGGAAGGCGGAGTGGCGACGCCGGCGTCGACCGAAAAGCACAGGCCGTTGGCCTGGCGGGCCCCGTGATAAGGATCCTGCCCCAGGATGACGACCTTGACCTTCTCGAAAGGACAGTCGTCGAGAGCCCGGAAGATTTTCCCCGGCGGCGGAAAGACGCGCCGCGTCGCATATTCCTCGCGCACGAACTCGCGCAGCGCAGCAAAATAGGGTTTGTGAAACTCGGCCTCGAGATGCGGCCGCCAGCTCTCGTCGATGCGCACGGGCTTGCTCATGGCGAAGCCATAGCATTTTGACGCATCGCGGCAATCGTCACGCTAAACCCGCCGGCGCCGGCCCTAGCATCGCCTGGGGATTTGGCGTAAATCCTTGTCGGAGAGGCCGGACGAACGCGACCAACCATAAACGCGGCTTTTCCGACGGGAGGCGATATGGTCGACGAAGAACGAAGTTCGACGGGCCTCGCAGCCTTTTTGAAAGAGGACTGGCCTTATATCGCCATTCTGATCCTGGCTTTGATCGGCGTCGCTTTCGCGAGCCTCGCGCTCGAGCAAATGGCGTTCTATTGGGAATTGCTCATTCCCTTCTTCGCGGCGGTCTGCATCTATGCGCGCATGCGCGACCAGCAGCACAAGGTCGCGATGACCAAGCTCCTGCGGATCGAGGCGCTGCACTGGGGCGCCGTGTTTGGCGCGATGCGGCTGCTGTATATGCCGGACGTCGCAAACGTCATGAACGCGATCGCCTCCGGACTGATGATGATGGTGCTGCTGGCGCTCGGGACCTTCACCGCCGGCGCCCAGATCGGCGCATGGCGCATCTCGATGGTTGGCGCGCTGTTGGGCGCAGCCGTGCCTCTTATCGCCTATCTCGAACGCGCGAGCCTGCTCGTCACCTTGGTGAGCGTCGCCCTGCTCGCCATCGTCGGCTTTTATCTCAGCCACCGCCGCAGGCCGACGTCGACCACAGCATAGCGCAACGTCGGCGTCACGCGCGCGTCGGAGGGCGGCCTATGGTCAATCCGGCGAGCAGCATGGCCGCCGCGCCTGCGATGAAAATGCCGTCAACGACGCCAGCCCCGCCGATCGAAAGCATCGGGACTCCGAGCCCGCGCATTTTTTCGAGGTTCGCAAGATCGGCTCCGATCAAAACGCCGAGACTGCCGCCAGCATAGGCAAGCGGCGGCGCGTGACGCCAACCCATGAGCAAGGAGATGAGCGCGGCGGCGATCGACGCGACCGAGATCGGCAAGGCGATCCCTGCGCCGCGAATGGGCTCCGCAAGCGCGTGGCAGAGGATCGCGACAAGCAGAGCCGCGAGCATTCCCCGAGCCCAGACGCCGTGCCGGACGAGCAGATAGAGGGAAAGCAGGGTCGGCGTGACCGCGCCGCCGAGATTGACCGCGAGGACAACCTCGGACGAACCCGGGGACTGGGGGAGCCGATAGGCCGCGCCGAGAAACCCGGCCTCTCGCGCGACGACAAAGCTTGCATGACCGAGCTTGGCGATTGGAATGTCGACGACGGAGCCCAGGAGCGAGACGAACAGCACCAGTAACACCGAGCGCGGACTCATGCCGAGCTGTAAAGTCGCGTGGCGCCTTGCTCGGGTTTCCAAGCCCACGACGATCACAAGCAGCAAGCCCGCAAGCGCCGCGCAGGCCTGCGGCGAGAGGGAAAGAAACTGCGCTGGGCCGAAAGGGTGCATGGGATCGATCGCGGCTCGATCTCTCACCTAGGACGAATTCCGCAAAAGTTGACGGAGTTTTGCGCTCGGAGTTCCTCCTCTTTCCGATCAGGCGCGGGATCAAAAATTCGGAACGGCTTCCAAAAATAAAGACCCTCGGGCCGCAGTGACGCGGCTCGGGGGTCTAGGGAAGGCTCGTGCAAATTTATCGCGGGACTTGGGCGGAAGGCTTATTGAGGATGCGCGCCGGAATCCAGTCCCACCCAGCCTTTCACCGTGCCAGTGATGGAGCCGACCGCTTGCCCGGCCCGGGCGAGAACGCCTGAGTCGGAGCTCGCTGCGACGGGCGCAGGCGGCGGCGAGGGAGGCGGCGGCGGAGCCACCAGGGCCTGCGGCTGGGGCGGAGGCAGCGGCGCTGACGTCCCCGGGGACGGACGCACCTTTACGATTTTATCGGGCTTCGGCTTCGCGTGAGATTTCGACCCGGCATCCTTGTCCGCTTTATCCTCGGACTTATCCGCTGTCGCCTTTTTCGGCTTTTTCACCGGCTTGGCGGGCTTGGCCGCCGGCGCGTCGGAGATCGGCGAAGGCGCCGCCGCAGGGGGCTGCTCGATGGCGGCTACGGCCTTTGCGGCGGGCGGCTCGATCGCCGGAGGCGGGGCCGGCGCGGCGGCGGGAGCCGCCTCGGCCGCTTGGACCGCCTGCGCGCCCGTCGCCCCGGCCGCCGGCGCCGCGGACAGCGCCGCCGGCGCCTGCGGCGCGGTCTCGACTGCCGCAGCAGGGGCGGCTGACGCGGTTTCTTCCGCTGTGACGCGCGCCGCCTCCGTTCTCGGTTCCGGCGCAGGGGCTGCCGCCAACGCCTTCGGCGCAGAATTGCTGGGCTTCTGCAGCGCGGCCAGGACTTTCCCGCTGACGAGCCAACCGGCGCCGCCGACGAGCGACCCAATGACGATCAAAATCGCCGCGGCCGCATAAATCCAACGATGCGGACGCCCAGGCGCGGCCGCCTTCGGGACGGGCGCGGAAGCTCGAAGACCCGCTTCCGGAGCCAAATTCACCTTGGCCGCAAAATCGATTCTCTCCGACTGCGGCGGCGGCGGCGGGAGCTCGGTCCAGTCGCCGGCGATCCGCGTGGGGTTTTGGATCGCGATGGCGCCCAGCGCGCTCCCCTTTGCAGAGGCTGACGCGGAGAGATCCTTTTGGCCGGCGAGCTCGATCGTCGCGGAGCGCGATGGCGGGGCCAGATCACGCAGGCCGTCAACGCGCAGCGTCGCAGTCTCGAGCGCTGTCGGGACGGACGCGCCCTCCCTCGCCCGCGGGGAAGCGCGCAGTTCCCGGTCGGGCGCGATGTCGAGCGTACGCGGCGATCGCGCCGCATCGCGCCGGGCGTCGACGCCAGGGGCGGGATCCGCAGCGGGCTTGACTATGCTCTTCGCCTTCAAAGCGGCTTCTATCGCTGCGAGATCGAGGTCCAACCGATCGCCGGGCGCCGCCGCTGGCCGGTCATTCGAAGGCCTATGCTCTCGCACGCGCTTCTCGAGTTCTGCGAGACCCGCCATTAACTCTTGCTTGTCGAAAGAGGCCTTCATCGGCTGTCCCCTTCTCCGTTCCAGACTCCAGGCGACCCCGAATTGGGGACCGCGCGTCCCGCGCGTCGCCTTCACGCGAACTCTGCCCGCCCGCAGCGGCCGTCCGCGCTAAGAAAGCGAGGCACCCAGGAAACGGGAAGGGTCGTTGCAGAAAAGTTTGCAATTGTGGCTGTTCTAAGCCGGAGCTGAGGCGCTGCCGTTACATTGGCGGCCCTTTACCGACTCCGCTCGAGCTTGGAACCATGCTCCGCACAGCGCGTTGACTTAGGCTAGAGCCGAAAGGCAACTCACAGCGCTTTCGGACGAAAGGTAGGAGTGGAGAATGGATCGACGTGGGTTCTTGACTGCGACTGTCTTGTCCTTAGCGTTTCTTTCCGCCTCAAGCGCAGCCGAGGCGGCGCCGGCGATCGCGCCGCGCGACGCGATCGCGCCCGCAGGCGGCGCCGAGGACGTGTGGTGGTATCGCCGCCGCTGGCGCCGCTGGGGTTGGCGCCGCCCTTATTGGCGCCGCCGCTATTGGGGCTGGGGCTGGCGGCCTCGTATCTGGTGGTGGTGATGATAGGACGCGGCGCGATCGCTTCGCGCCGCGCCGGCTAGGCTTATCCGCCCCATGGGCCCGCCATGGGGCGGATTGTATTTTTTGATGAGGACAGTCCGGCGACGCGCCGTCAGGGTTGTCAGCAAGGCGTGGAAGGGATACGACCCCCACTGCGGACGAAGCAGAAGCTCCGGAAAGCTAGGCCAGCTCTTCTCCAAAGAGAGATCCTGCTACGCCTAGGGAGCCCGCGGAGGTGGATGATGACCTACGCGCTTCTGCCTCGAAGACCCGCCAAGACTTTCTCGAGCGAGGTCCAAGCCCATGAACCGCCGCCGCCGCATTTATGAAGGCAAGGCCAAGGTGCTCTATGAAGGGCCCGAGCCTGGCACGCTCATTCAGCATTTCAAGGACGACGCCACCGCGTTCAACGCCAAGAAGCACGAGGTGGTCGACGGCAAAGGGGTCCTCAACAACCGCATCTCCGAGCACATCTTCCAGAATCTGAACTCGATCGGCGTGCCGACGCATTTCATTCGCCGACTGAACATGCGCGAGCAGCTCATTCGCGAGGTCGAGATCATTCCGCTCGAGGTCGTCGTGCGCAATGTGGCCGCCGGCTCGCTCGCGCAGCGTCTCGGCATGGAGGAGGGCACGCAGCTTCCGCGCTCCATCATCGAGTTCTACTACAAGAACGACCAGCTCAACGATCCGATGGTTTCGGAAGAGCACATCACCGCCTTCGGCTGGGCGAGCCCGCAGGAGATCGACGACATCATGGCCCTGGCCATCCGGGTCAATGATTTCCTCTCCGGCCTCTTCCTCGGGGTCGGCATTCGCCTTGTGGACTTCAAGATGGAGTGCGGGCGCTTGTGGGAGGGCGACATGGTCCGAATCGTCGTCGCCGACGAGATTTCTCCCGATTCCTGCAGGCTCTGGGACATCAAGTCGAACGACAAGCTCGATAAGGATCGCTTCCGCCGCGACATGGGCGGCTTGGTCGAAGCCTATACCGAAGTCGCGCGACGCCTGGGCATTCTGCAGGACACCGAGCGCGCCGCCACGGCGCCCAAGCTCGTGGAGTGACGAGGGGCTTGCCTTCATTGCGCCGCGATGGAGCTTTATCGAAGCCCGCTTCGACTTCAGGAGAAACGACGATGTGCTTCCCCTGGCGCGGTCTATCGCGCGCGCTTCTGATTACGGCGTCCCTATCGATGGTCGGCGGATGGTCCGCCCAGGCGATGGCGCAGGCCAGTCCCGCCCCCAGCATGCTCGACACCGGGGACGCGAAGCCCGAGGGCAAAGCCAAAGCCAAGAAGAAGAGCGCGCAGAAGCCGCAGCCGCCGGCGGCCGGGCCCCAGGCGAAAAGCGGTAAGCCCGGCGGCGACCGGCAATTCGGCGAGCTCGAAGGCTGGTCGCCCGGCAAGAACCCCAATGGCGAAAAGAAAGCCCAAGACGACCCGTCAGGCTCGGAGCCCAAGAACGGGGTTTCCATGAGCCCTTCCGGCAAACCGTCGATGGGGCTGTCCTTCTAGGGTTCTTCCAAGGCGCCGAGCCGGTCTGACGGCCGGCGGGACGGAGAAAAGAATGAAATTCAAGGTCGCCATCGCCGGCGCCACGGGGAACGTGGGCCGCGAAATGTTGGATGTGCTCGCCGAGCGCCGTTTTCCGGTCTCGGAGGTCGTCGCGCTCGCCTCGCCGCGTTCCGTCGGACACGAGGTTTCGTTCGGCGACAAAGTGCTGAAGTGCCGCAATCTCGACACCTATGATTTCACGGACACGGACATTTGCCTCATGTCCGCGGGCGGCGACGTGTCGCGCGCCTATTCGCCGAAGATCGGGGCGAAAGGCTGCGTCGTGATCGACAATTCGAGCGCCTTTCGGATGGACCCGGAGGTGCCGCTCATCGTGCCTGAGGTCAACGCCGCGGCCGTGGCCGGCTTCGTGAGCAAATACATCATCGCCAATCCCAACTGCTCGACCGCGCAGCTTGTCGTGGCGCTGAAGCCTCTGCACGACAAAGCGAAGATCTTGCGGGTCGTGGTGTCGACCTATCAGTCGGTTTCGGGCGCGGGCAAGGAGGCGATGGACGAACTCTTCGCGCAAACGCGCGCGGTCTATGTTTCCGATCCGATCGAGACGAAGAAATTCCCCAAGCGAATCGCCTTCAACGTCATTCCGCAAATCGACCTCTTCATGGAGGACGGTTTCACGAAGGAAGAGTGGAAGATGACGGCGGAGACCAAGAAGATTCTCGATCCCAAGATCAAGCTCGTTGCAACCTGCGTGCGCGTGCCGGTTTTCATCGGCCATTCCGAGGCGGTCAACATCGAGTTCGAGCAGCCTATCTCCCCCGAAGAGGCTCGCGACATCCTGCGCGAGGCCCCCGGCGTGCTGGTGATCGACAAGCACGAGCCCGGCGGATACATCACGCCGCATGAGGCCGCCGGCGAGGACGCGACTTATGTTTCGCGCATTCGCTGCGACCCCACGGTCGAGCATGGGCTGGCGCTCTGGGTCGTCTCCGACAATCTGCGCAAGGGCGCGGCCCTCAACGCCGTGCAGATCGCCGAAACGCTGGTCAATCGCAAGCTTCTGGCGCCGAAGATGCGCGCGGCGTAAGGCGCGCTCATAGGGTCCATGGGCGAGCGCGGGAGAGCGCACATGTCCGGTGAGGTGGGAAAAACGCCGCCGACCATCGAATATCGCCTGGCCGGCGAATGGGCGCATCTGGGGCCGCTCACCGAAGCGCAGGTGCGGGAGCTGATCGCGCGGGGAAAGGCCTCGAACGCCACGCTCGCGACGATCGGCGACGATCCGACCCCGACGCCGCTCGGCGAAATCTCGGCCTTCGCAGACTGCTTCGTAACGAAGCTTCTCCCGCCTTCGAGCGCCGGCGCGCCGCAGTCGCAGCTGTCGGCGCGCACGGGCTCCGCTTTGATCGTTGCGCAAGCTCGCCGCAAGCCGCGACGCGCCGTACCCCGCTGGGCGCTGGCGGCGGCGGCGGCCGCCGCGATGGTTTACGGACTAACGCAGCTCTATAGCCATTTCCGTGAAGAACCCCTGCCCGGCTGCGACTCGCCGGCGGCGATCGAGAGCGCGCTGAACGCGCTCAAGCCGCAGCACGAGGAGTTTGTCAGCGCCGCGACGCTGCGGGATATTCGCGCGCTGTCGTCAGGCCGGACGGAGAGGTCCTGCGCAGCGTCGCTCGTCCCGACGAGCGGCGATCGGCCGGCAGTCGCGCTGGAATACCGCATCTTCGTCGAAGATAGAGCCCTTCGCGCAGAGATCACCAAGGCCGGCTTCCCGTCTGCGAAGCAGACGCCCCATGCGACGCCGCAGAAACCGCACGCCGCTCCAGACGGCGTTCCGGACGTCGAGGCCTGTCATCTCAAGGGCGAGCCCGATCAAGTCGTCGCCGCCTGCTCGCGCCTGCTTGCGCGCGACTCGCTCGACGGCGTTTTGCGCAGAGACGCTTTCAGAAGCCGCGGCGTCGCTTACTACCGGCGCGGCGACTACGATCGAGCCTTAGCCGATCTCGCCGAATCCATTCGGCTCGCCCCCGATGTCGCGGGCCTCTACGGCGACCAAGCCAACATCTATTATTTCAAGCGCGATTATTCTCGCGCCATCGCCGGCTACGACGAGGCTCTAAAGCTCGATCCGAACGATGCGCTCGCTTACAACAATCGTGGCTGCGCATGGGTCGCGCTGGGGTCGCTCGTCAACGCCGAAGCCGACTTCAACCGCGCACGGCAACGTGGCGTCGCCGACCCCGGCGGCGCATGCAAGTCGGCGCTCGCGAGCCTACGGGCGAGCCTTCGCGCCAATCCTTAGCTTTTCTTGGCCATGGCCTCCGCGGCCTTCCGGGCGGATTTTGCCGCTTCGGCCACCTTCGACTGCGCTTCGCCGAAGCGCAGGATCATCTCGCTCAATTCCTCTTCGACGACTTGGTCGGCTGCCTCCGCATAGGGGCGCCACTGTGAAACACGCTGCTTCTTTTCCCGCCAATTCTTGCGCTGGCGCGCCACCTGCAAGGGGAACACGTCAACGCGGCAGAGCAGCGCCGCGCCGTTCTTGAGGCGCTTGCGATAGTGGTAAGAGCCGAGCTTCTTCTTCTCGATCTTGCCGACGACGCCCGCCTCCTCCAGCGCCTCCGTGGCCGCCGCCGCGAAAGGCTTAAGGCCCTTCATCGGCCAGCCCTTTGGGATCACCCAGCGCCGCGTGTCGCGCGAGGTCACCAGCATGATTTCCAGCGACTCGCGAATGCGCCAAGGGAGCGCCGCATATTGCACATGCGTCTCGGGGAGCTCGCCGCTTTTCTTGACGGGCGTCTTCTCAGAACCCATCAGAACATCCCCGACAGCAGGTAGAAGAAAACCGAGAAAGCCGCAGCCATCGGCAGCGTGATGACCCATGCGACGACGATGTTCTTGGCGACGTTCCAGCGCACCGCCGAGACCCGCCGCGCCGCGCCGACGCCGACGATGGCGCCGGTGATGGTATGCGTCGTCGAGACCGGCGCGCCGAGCGCCGTAGCCAGGAACAGAGTGATGGCTCCCCCGGTCTCCGCGCAAAATCCCTGCATGGGCGTGAGCCTCGTAATCTTCGAACCCATCGTGTGGACGATCCTCCAGCCTCCAAGGAGCGTGCCAAGTCCCATGGCCGCCTGACACGACAAGACGACCCAAAGCGGCGTTTCGAATGTCCCGCCCGAGAGCCCGTGCGAATAGAGCAGAACGGCGATGACCCCCATCGTCTTTTGCGCGTCATTCCCTCCATGGCCCAAAGAATAGAGCGAGGCGGACACGAATTGCAGGCCACGGAAGGTTCTATCGACCGCGAAAGGCGTCTTGTTGACGAAGATCCAGGACACCGCCAGCACGAGCAGCAGCGCCAGGAAAAAACCCAGCGTCGGCGAAAGCACGATGGCCGAGCCGGTCTTGAGCAAGCCGCCCCAGACGATGGAGCCGACCCCAGCCTTTGCGGTCCCTGCGCCGACGAGACCGCCGACCAAGGCATGCGAGCTCGAGGAAGGAATTCCGAGCGCCCAAGTCAGGACGTTCCAGCATATGGCTCCCGCCAGCGCGCCGAAGATCACCCGATCGTCGACGATGCCCGGCTCGACGATGCCGGTGCCGATGGTCCGAGCGACATTGAGGCCAAAGAACAGAAAGGCGATGAAGTTGAAGAAAGCCGCCCAAAACACCGCGAGATGCGGCGGCAAGACGCGCGTCGAGACGATCGTGGCGATCGAATTGGCGGCGTCGTGCAGGCCGTTGAGGAAATCGAAGGCGAGCGCGACGACGATCAGGCCGACGAGATAGAGAAGCGCATGATCCAAAAGCGCCCCCTAAGCCAAGGTGCGTGAGAAGAAGAGCGATTTCGACCGAGCACCGGCGCGCAATTTTCCAATCCCGCTCAGACGTGCTCGATCACGATGCTGGACATGCGGTTGGCCACGTCCTCGAAGCCGTCGACGACCTTCTCGAGATGCCCATAGATTTCCGCGCCCGTCACATAGGCCATGGGGTCCGAGACGCGGTGCGCGCGGAAGAGTTCTCTGATCCCCTGGTCGTAAATGCCGTCCGCGGCATCCTCGATCAGCATCATCTCCTCCGCAAAGGCGTTGATCTTGCTTGCATTTTTGGCCATGGCGCGCAACAGCGGGAGCGCCTTGACGGTCCGGGACGCGGCCTCCACGATGATGTCGCCGATCCGCTGCATGGGCGGGTCGAAGGTGCGGATTTCGTAGATCTGCGTCGCCTTCGCCGTTTGATGCATCTGGTCGATCGTGTCGTCCATCACGGAAATGAGGTCGCGAATGTCGCCACGGTCGAAGGGCGTGATGAAGGTGCGTCGCACTGCGAGCAGCACCTCTCTGGCGATCAAGTCCGCCGCATGCTCCTGTCGCTTGATCTCCGCGGCGAACTCGGCCACGCCGTCTCCTCCGTCGAGGAGCCGCCTGAGCGCCTTGGCGCCGGCGCTCAAGGTCTCTGCGTGCCGCTCGAAGAGGTCGTAGAAGCCCTCGTCCTTGGGCATCAGAGCCTGAAACCAGCTGATCATCGACATACTCCAGCGCGGCGGCGACAGTGTCATAAATATGTCATGAACGAAACCCCGACACCGGGTTCTTCACATCCCCGTTGCCGCGAAGCGCGAGCGCATT
>Ga0265331_10001258_pt1 | contig 19004 bp, 16 predicted proteins | sample 41923metaG_FD_202088 | JGI IMG/M metagenome (GOLD analysis project Ga0265331, IMG submission 202088) | Rhizosphere microbial communities from Carex aquatilis grown in University of Washington, Seatle, WA, United States - 4-19-23 metaG | ecosystem: Host-associated > Plants > Roots > Rhizosphere... | reverse complement strand
CGCGTGGGCGGCAAGCTGTACATGCTCAAGGTGACGCCCGCGAGCGGCCGGCCTTATTACCTGATCGACGAAAAAGGCGATGGCAAGATGACGCGCCAGGAGACTTTCGACTTCGGCCTGCGCCCGCCGATGTGGGTGATACATTCCTGGTGAGGTAGCACCCGGCTGTCGGCTCGGCCTCTCCGCGGCACAGCCGCGCGGGAGCGGCGATAACGGCGGAAACTGATAGCTAATCCATGTCCGTATTCACCGTCGTCACACCGGAAGAACTCACGGCGTGGCTCAGGAATTATTCGATCGGCGCCCTGGTCCGCCTCGAGGGCATCGCCGCCGGCATCGAAAACACCAATTATTTCGTCACCACGACGCACGGCCGTTACGTGCTGACGCTCTTCGAGAAACTCAAGGCGCACGAGCTGCCGTTCTACATGAATCTGATGACGCATCTCTCCGCGCACGGCATACCCTGCCCGCAGCCGATCGCCAATCTCGGCAACCAGGTCTTGAGCGAATTGAACGGCAAGCCGGCGAGCATTTTCACCTGCGTGCCCGGCGCCGACTTGGGCGCAGTCGACGCGTCTCGCTGCGCGACCATCGGCAGCCTGCTCGCCGAAATGCATCTGGCGGGTCTTAGCTACACTGCCAGCATGCCGAACCCGCGCGGTCCGCAGTGGTGGGAGGCGGCAACACCTGCGGTCACGCCTTTCCTCGACGCAAACGCCGCCGACCTGCTGGCCTCTGAAATCCGCTTCCAGGCGCAGCATCGTCACGACGAGTTGCCGCGCGGCGCGATCCATGCCGATCTTTTTCGCGACAACGTGCTGTGGGACGGCGCGCGCGTCGGCGGCATCATCGATTTCTATTTCGCGTGCACCGACGCGCTGCTTTACGACGTCGCAATCACCGTCAACGACTGGTGTTGCACGCCGGAACCCGCGCTCGACGCGCAACGCGCCCACGCACTGCTCGCCGAGTACAATCGCGTGCGTCCATTCACCGCCGCCGAGCATGCCGCCTGGCCGCAAATGCTGCGCGCCGGCGCGCTGCGCTTCTGGGTGTCGCGGCTCTATGATTTCCATCTGCCGCGGCCGGGCGCACTCGTGCACGCGAAAGACCCGGCCTATTTTCAGCGCATGCTCGGGCAGCATATCGCGCACCCTGCCGAACTCGCCAGGCTGCTGGGCTGACCATGCAGATCCGGACAGTGGACGCGGCGAACGGCTGGCGCTGGCTCACGCAGGGCCTCGCGATTTTCCGCAAGGACCCCGCGCAGTGGCTGCTGTTGATCGCGATTTTATTCGTCGGCAGCCGGCTGCTGCTCGCGATTCCCTATGTGGGCCTGATCGTCGTGCTGGTGACGCCCAATGTTCTGGCCGGCTTGATCCACGGCGCGCAAGCGCTCGAACAGGGCAAGCCGTTGCGGTTCGGCTATCTCGCCAGCGGGTTTCTCAAAAACGCGAGTCACCTCGTCACAATCGGCGGCGTTTCATTGTTGGGACATTTTCTGATGCTGGTCGCGATGACGACGGTGGCGGGCGCTGCGTTATCCGACATCGTGCAGACGATGAGCACGGGCGCGATCACCGATGAAACGGTGGCCGCGATGCGAGTGGCGGCGCCGCGCCTGCTGTTGAGCGTGTTCGTCGGCCTCGGCGTCGCGCTGCCGGTCATGCTCGCCGTATGGTTTGCGCCCATGCTCGTGTTCTTCGACGACGCGAGACCGGTGCGTGCGCTGGTCCTGAGCTTGTGGGCGTGCCTGCGCAATATCCTGCCGCTGCTCGTCTACATCGTCGCGGTGCTCGGGCCGTTGTTTGTCATGATGCAAATCGGCATGGCGCTCACCCGCCAGCCGGACATGGGCATCTGGCTCATGGCGCCGGTGCTGGTGCCCTCGCTTTACGCGAGTTATCGCGATATCTTCGTCGCGGAACCTCAAGCGCCCGCCGCTCCCGGCTGACCGGTCAGGCGGCGCTCAGCTTCGCGTATTCGAGCGCGAGCCACTTCGTTCCATTGCGATGGAAGTTGACCTGCACCCGGGCATCGCTGCCGCGGCCCTCGGCATTCACGATCACGCCGGCGCCAAACTTGGGATGCGTAACGTTCTGGCCGATGCGCCACGGCGACGCCGCCTCCACGATCACGCTCGCGCGTTCGATCACGGCATAACCGCCGCGGGATTCGCGCACTGCCGGCGCAAGCGACGCGTAAGCGCCGGCGCGATTGATGCGTTTCAACAGCACGTCCGGAATTTCGCCGAAAAAACTCGAGGCGATGTTGTAACGCGTCTGGCCGTGCAACATGCGGCTTTGCGCGAACGACAGATACAGGCGCCGCCGCGCGCGCGTAAGCGCCACGTACATGAGCCGGCGCTCTTCCTCCTTGCCGTCGGCCTCGGACAGGCTGTTCTCGTGCGGGAACAGGCCTTCCTCGAGCCCGCTGATGAACACGCTGTGGAATTCGAGGCCTTTCGCCGAATGCGCCGTCATCAACTGCAGCGCGTCGGCGCCGGCCTGCGCCTGGTTGTCGCCCGCTTCGAGCGCGGCATGGGCGAGAAATCCGGTCAGGCTCCTGTCGTCCTGCGCTTCGTCGGCAATGAAGCCCGCCGCGGCATTGATCAATTCGTCCAGATTTTCGAGCCGGTCGGCGCCCTCACGCTCTTTCGCATAAAAAGCCTTGAGCCCGCTGTGCTCGATCACGTGTTCGATGATCTCGGGCAGCGGCAACCCCGCGCACGCCGCGCGCATGCCCGCAATCAGCGCGACGAACGCATCGACGCCTTTCTTCGGCATTCCCGCTTCTTCCCGCGCGCCTGCCGCGAGCGCTTTTTCCTTCGCCGCCGTCCACAGGCTGACGCCACGGCTCTTGGCCGCGTCCTGCAATAGCTCGAGCGCGCGGTTGCCGATGCCGCGCGTCGGAAAATTGATGATGCGAAGCAGTGCCCCGTCGTCCTCGTCGCTCGCCAGCACCCGCAGGTAGGCGAGCGCATGCTTGATTTCCTGGCGCTCGAAAAACCGCAGTCCGCCATACACGCGGTAGGACATGCCTGCATTGAACAATGCGTGCTCGAGCACGCGCGACTGCGCATTCGAGCGGTACAGCAACGCGATTTCAGAGAGCCGCAGACCCTCGTGATGCAACGACTTTACCTCGTCGACGATGAAGCTCGCTTCGTCGATATCGCTGCCCGCCTCGTAAACGCGCAACGGCTCGCCCTTGCCCTCGGCGGTCCACAGGTTCTTGCCCAGGCGCTTGCGATTGTGGTCGATCAGCGCGTTGGCGGCATCGAGAATGTGGCCGTGCGAGCGGTAATTCTGCTCGAGCTTGATCACTTTCTCGACCGCAAAATCCTTTTGCAGGTCCTGCATGTTGGCGGCGGACGCGCCGCGGAACGCGTAAATCGACTGGTCGTCGTCGCCGACCGCGAAAATCGCGTTGTCCTTGCCCGCCAGGAGGCGCAGCCATAGATATTGCAGCCGGTTGGTGTCCTGGAATTCGTCGACCAGGATATGGCGGAAGCGGCCGCGGTAGTGGTCGCGCAGAATTTCGTTCTTCGACAGCAATTCGTAACAGCGCAGCAGCAGTTCCGAGAAATCGACCACGCCTTCGCGCTGGCATTGCTCGTCGTAGACCGCGTAGAGCTCCTTCAGGCGCCGCGTGAAACCGTCGTAGTCGTCCGCGTCGTTCGCACGCTTGCCGGCTTCCTTGTGGCTGTTGATGTACCAAGCGATCTGGCGCGCCGGAAATTTTTCCTCGTCGACGTTGGCGGCCTTCATCATGCGCTTGATGAGCGCCAGCTGGTCCTGGCTGTCGAGAATCTGAAAGAGCTGCGGCAGCCCCGCTTCGCGGTAATGCGCACGCAGCATGCGGTTGCACAGGCCGTGAAAAGTGCCGACCCACATGCCGCGCGTGTTGATCGGCAGCATCGCGGATATACGCGCGAGCATTTCCTTCGCGGCCTTGTTGGTGAACGTGACGGCGAGCAGGCCGGCGGGGCTCGCCTGTCCGGTCTGGATCAACCACGCGATGCGCGTGGTCAGCACGCGCGTTTTGCCGCTGCCGGCGCCGGCCAGGATCAGCGCCGACTGGTGCGGCAGCGTTACAGCTTCGAGTTGGGGCTCGTTGAGACCGGCGAGAAATGAAGGCGACGACATGGATGGCGTTCTGGAAACGGACCGATTATAGGACAGCGCCACGGGCATGTCGCCGAAAACACGACGGCCGGCACGCGGCCGGCCGTCGTTCGAGCAAGCGCGGAACTACTTTGAAACCTTGGGCTCGGCGAAACCCATCTGGTCCTTCAGCTTCGCGCCGAGCTTCGCGGCTTCCTCTTTCGTCGCGAGATGGGAAATCCGCACGCGATAGTTGACCCCGGCTTCACTGGTCACCGGCCGGATTTCCGCCGCATATCCGGCATTGCGCAACTGATCGTACGTTTTGAGCGCCGCGTTCTGGTCGTTCGCGTCGGCGAGATACACGCGCCACTTGCCGCTTTTGCGCAGCGCGCCCGCTCCTGCGGCAATGTCGGTCTCCTGCGCCCATTTATCGAATTGCTCCTTCGACACCGTCCCGACCGGTTCGCCCGGTTTGTCTTTGGGCGCCACGTAAAACGACATCGGCTGATCCAGCGTGAACGCCTGGTCGCCGCGGGTCACGTCGACTTTGCCTTCGATCAGGCATGCAACGTCCTTCGCCGCATCCGCTTTGGCCCACAAATCGGTTCCGCGAATGCCGACAGTGATCGTCACGACTCTGACCTTGACATCGCGCTCGCCCCGGAATTTCGAGAGCGCCTGGGTCGTGAATCTGAATGCGCCGCGCAACACGTCAAGCGACGCGGTGACGACTTCTTTCAACTTGAACTTTCGCGTGCCAAGGTCGTCGAGAGCCAGTGTCGCGTTCTCGCCGAGCTTGACGAGGCTGCCATCGGCAAGCCGCAACAACGCGCGCGCGCCGGGGCCCGTGATGACGCGCTCCTTGTTGCTGAGCGAGTTGCCCAGCGTCAGCGCGTCGCGCGCGCCGCTGGCGCGCTCGACCCACGCCGGCATCTGCACGCTTTCGACCACGATGACGGGTTTCACACCGGCGGCGTTGGCGGCGACGGCGAACGCGCAGCCTGCCGTCAGCACCAGCACTATTGACACGAGCATTTTTATTTTCATTGCGGCCTCCTTGATTTTCCGGTTACCCATGCGGCACGCGGACCGGGGGATTTCCGGTGCGGTGCGGGTATAATCCGCGTCTTTGCCGCATTCGCAGATCCGTATGCAGAACAAGTACAACCCCCACGCAATCGAGCGCGACGCCCAGCAATTCTGGACCGAACAGCGCTCGTTTCGCGCCCTCGAGACGCCCGGCAAACCCAAGTATTACTGCCTGTCGATGTTCCCCTATCCATCCGGCAAACTGCATATGGGGCACGTGCGAAACTATACCATAGGCGATGCGCTCTCCCGCTATCACCGCATGCGCGGATTCAACGTGCTGCAACCGATGGGATGGGATGCGTTCGGACTGCCTGCGGAAAATGCGGCGATGGCCAATCGGGTGCCGCCGGCGAAGTGGACGTACGACAACATCGCGTACATGAAAAAGCAGCTCGTCTCGCTCGGTTTCGCGATCGACTGGGAACGCGAACTCGCGACCTGCCAGCCCGACTACTATCGCTGGAACCAGTGGCTCTTTCTGCGCCTGCTCGAAAAAGGTCTCGTCTACAAGAAAACCGGGACCGTGAACTGGGACCCGGTCGATCAAACCGTGCTCGCCAACGAACAGGTGATCGACGGCCGCGGCTGGCGCACCGGCGCGCTCGTCGAGAAGCGCGAAATCCCGATGTACTATATGGCGATCACGAAATACGCCGACGAACTGCTCGCTGCGCTCGACACGCTGCCCGGGTGGCCCGACCGCGTGAAGACGATGCAGGCGAACTGGATCGGCAAAAGCACCGGCGTGCGCTTCGCGTTTCCGTACACGCTGAATGGCAAAGAGGAAAAGCTGTGGGTGTTCACGACACGCGCCGACACCATCATGGGCGTGACGTTCTGCGCCGTCGCTGCCGAACACCCGCTCGCCGCGCACGCTGCCAAAAACAATCCAAAGCTCGCTGTATTCATCGACGAGTGCAAGCACGGCAGCGTGATCGAAGCCGATCTGGCGACCATGGAAAAGAAGGGCATGCCGACGGACATTTTCGTCACGCATCCGCTTTCTGGCGAAAAAATCCAGGTATGGGTCGGCAACTACGTGCTGATGGGTTATGGCGATGGCGCGGTGATGGGTGTTCCGGCACACGACGAACGCGACTTCGCATTTGCGAAAAAATACGGGCTCGCGATCAAACAAGTCATCGCGACCGGCACTAAACCGTATTCGCTGGACGCATGGCAGCCGGCGTACGCAGAGCATGGCGTTTGCGTCCACTCCGCCGAATATGACGGACTCGACTACGCGGCCGCGGTGGACGCAATCGCCACCGATCTCGCAGCCAGGGGCCTGGGTGAAAAGCAGATCATGTGGCGTCTCAGGGACTGGGGCATATCGCGCCAGCGCTACTGGGGCACGCCGATTCCGCTCATCCATTGCGCCGCGTGCGGCGACGTGGCGGTGCCCGACGACCAACTGCCCGTCGTGCTGCCCGAGGATTGCGTGCCCGACGGCAGCGGCAATCCGCTCAACAAACTTGCCGACTTCGTCAACTGCACGTGCCCTAAATGCGGCAAGCCGGCCAAGCGCGAAACCGACACGATGGATACGTTCGTCGATTCGTCGTGGTACTACATCCGCTTCGCGTGCGCCGGTCAGAACAAGACGATGGTCGACCAGCGCGTGAACTACTGGCTGCCGGTCGACCAGTACATCGGCGGCATCGAACACGCGATATTGCATCTGCTCTATTCGCGCTTCTGGACGAAGGCGATGCGCGACCTGGGACTGGTCAAGTTCGACGAGCCGTTCGCGAAACTCCTGACGCAGGGCATGGTGCTGAACGAAATTTTTTTCCGCAAGCCCGATGCGGGCCGCATCACCTATTACAATCCCGCGGAAGTCGAAATCGCGGTCGATGCGAACGGAAAGCGCACCGGCGCGAAACTCAAGGCCGACGGCCAGCCGGTCGAATCCGGCGGCATCGGCACGATGTCGAAATCGAAAAACAACGGCGTCGACCCGCAATCGCTGATCGAAGAATACGGCGCCGATACCGCGCGGCTCTTCATGATGTTCGCGAGTTCGCCTGAAGACACGCTGTTGTGGAACGACGCCGGTGTCGAAGGCGCATCGCGGTTCTTGAAGCGCCTGTGGATATATGCATTCGACCATCATGCCGCGATAGGTGCCAGCCACGAGCTCAACATGGACTGGTCCAAGGTGCCGGAAGAGCTCAAGCGGTCGCGCCGCGAAATTCACGCCGCTTTGAAGCAGGCGGTGTTCGATTTCGCCAAGTTCCAGTTCAATACCGTGGTCTCGGCAGCGATGAAAATCCTCAACGCGCTCGAAAGCGTTCCGGAGGCGAAGAGTGCATCCCCGCAGTCCGCCGCGCATGCGATAGCGGAAGAAGGCACGGGCATACTGCTGCGCCTCCTGGCGCCGATCACGCCGCACGTCGCGCACGCTTTGTGGAGCGAGCTCGGCTACGGCAAGGATATCCTGACCGCGCCGTGGCCGGAACCCGATGCACAGGCGCTCGTCGCCGACGAAATCGAACTCGTGCTGCAGGTCAACGGCAAGCTGCGCGGCAACATGCGCGTCGCGAAGGATGCCGACCGCGCGCAAATCGAAGCGCTTGCCATGCAGAACGCCAACGTGCAGAAGCACATCGGCGGCCAGCCGGTGAAAAAAGTCGTGGTGGTGCCGGGCCGCCTGGTAAACGTGGTAGTGTGATTGCAATATAAGGATGAAGGCGGAAGGATGAAGGATGAAAACTAAAGCCGAGCTACAGTCGTCCGGGAAACAGGGTCTTAGCTTCATCCTTCATCCTTCATCCTTCATCCTTGTTGTCGCGTCCCTGCTGCTCGCCTCCTGCGGCTTCCACCTGCGCGGGCAGGCCGATCTGCCGTTCGAATCGATGTACATTGCCGGTTCGACCGCTTTTGCCACGCCGCTCGCGCGCGCGATAAAAGCCGGCAGCAAAACGCGCATCATGACCAATCCCAAGGAGGCAGACGTCACTTTGCAGATTCTGGCCGAAGTGCGCGAGCGCTCGATCCTGTCGCTGTCGGCGGCCGGGCGCGTGCAGGAACTGCAGCTGCGCTATCGCGTCAATTTCCGCCTCACGACCAAGACCGGCAAGGAGTTGATCGGGCCCAACGAAATCCTGCTTAAACGCGATTTGCTCTACAGCGATACCGACGTGCTCGGCAAAGAGCAGGAGGAAGCGCTGCTCTACCGCGACATGCAGACCGACGCCGTCCAGCAGGTCGTGCGCCGCCTGCAGGTGGCGCGGCCGGACGCAGATACGCCGGATACGCGCTAAGCCGGAATTGCGGATTCCGCGCGACCTCACCCTACCGTGCGCATAACCACCGAACAACTCGCGCAAAATCTTAAGCGTGCGCTTGCGCCGCTGTACATCGTGTACGGCGACGAACCGCTGCTGGCACTCGAAGCCGCCGACCGCATCCGCACGCGTGCGCGCGAGGAAGGCCACGCCGAACGCGAAGTGCTGACCGCGGAGCAACACTTCGATTGGTCGCAACTCAGAATCAGCGGGCACTCGCAGTCGCTGTTCGCAACCAAGCGCCTCCTGGAAATCCGCATTCCAAGCGGCAAGCCCGGCAACGATGGCAGCCAGGCGCTGCAGGAATACGCCGCGGACCTGCCGCCGGACACGGTCACCTTGATCGCGCTGCCCGTCGTCGACTGGCGCGCGCAAAAAGGCGCGTGGTTCGGCGCGCTCGAGGCGGCCGGCGTGATGGTCGAGGCCGCCCAGGTCAAGCGTGACAAACTGCCCGCGTGGCTCGCGACGCGTCTGAAAGCGCAGGAACAAACCGCGGACGGCGAAACACTCGAGTTCATCGCCGACAAAGTCGAAGGCAACCTGCTCGCCGCGTATCAGGAAGTGCAGAAACTGGCCCTGCTGTTCCCGCCCGGCGCGCTGTCATTCGATCAGATCAAGGACTCGGTGCTGGACGTCGCGCGGTTCGACGTGTTCGATCTCGGCGGCATCGTGCTGTCGGGCGATGCGTTGCATCTCGCGCGCGTGCTCGACGGACTTCAAGGCGAGGGTGCCGCGCCGCCGTTGATACTGTGGTCGATCACCGAAGAAATCCGCGCCGTCGGCCGCGTGCTCGCGGGACTCGCGGGCGGACGTCCGTTGCAACAGGCGCTGCGCGACGCGCGCATCTGGGGCCCGCGCCAGCAAGTCGTCGAGCGCAATGTCGGGCGCTACACCGCCACGCAGGTCGAAACAGCGCTCGTCCACGCCGCGCGGATCGACCGCATGATCAAGGGGCTCGCGCGCGGCGACGTGTGGGATGAATTGCTGCAGCTGGGCCTGCGCTTTTCCCGCAAGCGCGCCAAGGCCGCCTAGTTTCGCGATATATTTGGCCCATGGACATCCAGAGCTACATGGTCACCGTCGGCAAACAGGCCCGGGACGCCTCGCGTCTCGTGGCGAAAGCCGACACCGCGACCAAGAACCGGGCGTTGACGCTGACCGCGCAGGCGATCGAGCGCGACGTCGAGCGCCTGCTCGCCGCGAACGCGCTGGATCTCAACGCCGCGCGCGCAAAAAAACTGGACGCGCCGTTGATCGACCGCCTGACGCTGACCGCGAAAAGCATCGCCGACATGGCCGACGGCCTGCGCCAGATCGCGGACCTGCCCGATCCGATCGGTGCAATCAGCGAATTGAAAGTGCAGCCGTCCGGCATCAAGGTCGGCCGCATGCGCGTGCCGCTCGGCGTGATCGCTATCATTTACGAATCGCGCCCCAACGTCACGGCGGATGCCGCGGGACTTTGCCTGAAGGCGGGCAATGCGTGCATTCTGCGCGGCGGCTCGGAAGCGCTGCACTCCAATCAGGCCATCGCCGCCTGCGTGCATGCGGGTCTTAAGGCCGCCGGCCTGCCCGAAACCGCGGTGCAGATCATCGAAACCACCGACCGCGCCGCGGTCGGCGAACTGCTGCGCATGAACGACTATGTCGACATCGTCGTGCCGCGCGGCGGCAAAAGCCTGATCGAGCGCGTGATGCAGGAGTCGCGCATCCCGATGATCAAGCATCTGGATGGCGTGTGTCACGTCTATATCGACGACAAGGCGGACATCGACAAGGCGGTCCGCATCGCGGACAACGCCAAGACGCAGCGCCTGGGTACCTGCAACACGATGGAAACGCTGCTCGTCGCGCGCGGCATCGCCGATCGCGTGCTGCCGCGGCTCGCACAAATCTACCGGGACAAGGGCATCGAATTGCGCGGGGACGACGCAACGCGCAAGCTCGTGCCGGGCATCAAGGCGGCGACCGAGGAAGATTGGTATACCGAGTACCTCGCGCCCATCCTCGCCGTGCGCGTGGTCGACGGCATCGAGCAGGCGATGGACCACATCGCGCGCTACGGCTCGCAGCACACCGACGCGATCGTGACCGAAGACGCGACGCGCGCAAGCCGCTTTCTGCGCGAAGTCGACTCGAGTTCCGTGATCGTCAACGCGTCGACGCGCTTCGCCGACGGTTACGAATACGGGCTGGGCGCCGAAATCGGCATTTCGACCGACAAGCTGCACGCGCGCGGGCCGGTCGGCCTCGAAGGACTGACTTCGTTGAAATGGGTCGTCTACGGCGAAGGCCAGGTCAGAACATAAATGCGCCGGCGCGCGGCGTCATTGTCGCTTCACTTTACATACTCGGAATTTTTCTGCGCTCAGGCGTGCCCGCGGCTTAAAGGATTCCTGCAATGAGCAACATCGTTGAAGTCAAAGTCCCCGATATCGGGGAGTTCAAAAATATTCCGGTCATCGAAATCCTGGTCAAGCCCGGCGACCTCGTACAGCCGGAAGATCCGCTGCTCGCGCTCGAATCCGACAAGGCGACGATGGAAGTGCCGTCGCCGGCCGCCGGCGTCGTCAAAGAGATCAAGGTCAAAGTCGGCGACAAGGTTTCCCAGGGCACGCTCGTGTTGACTCTTGATGCCGCGGCATCATCCGAGCCGGCGCCGGCACCCGCTGCAGCGAAGCCCGCCGAGCTGCCACCCTTCGCACCGGCCGCGGTTGCGCCAGCGGCCTCCACGTTCGCGGGCGTGGCCGACATCGAATGCGATGTGTTGGTGCTTGGCGCGGGACCTGGCGGCTATTCCGCCGCGTTTCGCGCGGCCGATCTCGGGATGCAGACGGTTTTGGTCGAACGTTACACAGCGCTCGGCGGCGTGTGCCTCAACGTGGGCTGCATTCCATCGAAGGCGCTGTTGCATGTCGCTGCGGTCGTGGACGAAGCGGCACATTTCGCCGACCTGGGTGTTGCCTTCGGCAAGCCGGCGGTCGATCTCGCCAAATTGCGCGCGCACAAAACGAAAGTCGTGGGCAAACTCACCGGCGGGCTGGCCGCGATGGCCAAGGCGCGCAAAGTCAACGTCGTGCGCGGGTATGGGCACTTTCTCGACCCGCACCATCTCGAAGTCGAAGTCACCCAGGGCGACGGCCAGGACAAGACGGGCAAAAAAGCCGTCGTGCGATTCAAGCAGGCGATCATTGCGGCGGGCTCCATGCCGGTACGGCTGCCGTTCGTACCCGACGATCCGCGCATCGTCGATTCGACCGGCGCGCTCACGTTGCCCGCCATTCCGAAACGCATGCTGGTCATCGGCGGCGGCATCATCGGGCTTGAAATGGCGACCGTTTACTCAACGCTCGGCAGCCGCATCGAGGTCGTCGAAATGCTCGACGGCCTGATGCAGGGCGCCGACCGCGATCTCGTAAACGTCTGGCGCAAGTTCAATGCCGCGCGCTTCGACAAGGTCATGCTCAAAACCAAAACCGTTGCGGTCGAAGCGACCCCCGAGGGCATCAAGGTCAAATTCGAAGGCGAGCAGGCGCCGGCCGAACCGCAGTTGTACGACCTGGTGCTGGTCGGCGTCGGCCGCGGCCCGAACGGCCGGAAAATCGGCGCCGAGACGGCGGGCATTGCGGTCGATCAGCGCGGCTATATCGCCGTCGACAAGCAGATGCGCACCAGCGTGCCGCACATCTACGCGATCGGCGACATCGTCGGCCAGCCCATGCTCGCGCACAAAGCGGTGCACGAAGGTCACGTCGCCGCCGAGGCGGCGGCAGGCCAGAAGTCGTTTTTCGACGCGCGCGTGATTCCATCCGTGGCCTACACGGACCCCGAAGTCGCCTGGGTAGGACTGACCGAGGACGACGCCAAGAAGCAGGGCGTCAAAATCGGCGTCGGCAAATTTCCGTGGGCAGCGAGCGGCCGCGCGATCGCGAACGGGCGCGACGAAGGCTTCACCAAGCTGATCTTCGACCACGCCACGCATCGCCTGCTCGGCGGCGGCATTGTCGGCACGCATGCGGGCGACCTGATCGGCGAACTGGCGCTGGCCGTCGAAATGGGCGCCGACGCCGTCGATATCGGCAAGACCATACATCCGCACCCGACGCTCGGCGAATCGATGGGCATGGCCGCGGAAGTCTACGAAGGCGTGTGCACGGACCTCATGCCGGCCAAAAAATAACCCGGCGGCGCAGGCGCCCTTTTCCGGGTCTGTGTGCCGGCGCGCGCGTTACAAACAGACACAATCCTTAACCGCGCTGCAATAGCTTTTCGCGGCGGTCGTGCGTTAATGAGGGTGCGTGGATTGCACGCATTTGAGTCTCGGCCTTCGCAAGAGGGCAGGCACATGAGGAGAAAAATCATGAAACGCATTCTGGGAATTGCCGCACTGACAGGTTTGCTTGCAGCCGCACCGGCATTCGCCGGCGTTGACGTGTTCTTCGAGTTCGGTACGCCCGCCCCGGTGTATGTCGCGCCGGCGCCCGTATATGCTTCACCCGTCGTCTATCGCCACGGCGACCCGCGCTGGTTTGAACGGCATGAACGCTTCGACCGTCATTTCTACCGCGACCATCACGAATTTCGCGAGCATCGCGGATATCGCGACTATCGCGATCGTCACTGACCGGCGCGACAGCAACGACTTATCGTATCGGCATGGCGGGCCGCGGCGTCTAAGTCGCGGCCCGCTTCCGTTTCACGCGTCCGGTTCCGCGTTGTCTGCGATAATGCGGCCATGCGAATCTGGGTCGACGCCGACGCCTGTCCGAACCCGATCAAGGAAATTCTGTTCCGCGCCGCCGAGCGGACGAAGGTCGCGTTGACCCTCGTTGCCAACAAGCCGTTGCGCACGCCGCCGTCGGCGTACATCAACACGATCCAGGTGGCGGCCGGCTTCGACGCGGCCGACAACAAAATAGCCGGGGAATTGCGCGCCGGCGACATTGTCATTACCGCCGACATTCCGCTCGCCGCGGCCGCGATCGACAAGGGGGGGCGCGTCATCGATCCGCGCGGCGAGATTTATACCAAGGACAATATCGAAGCGCGGCTGACCCTGCGCAAATTCATGGATGAACTGCGTACGAGCGGCGTCGACACCGGCGGACCTCCGCCGCTCAACCACGGCGACCGCCAGGCATTTGCCCGGCAACTTGAACGTCTGCTATCGCAACCTGTAACTGCCGATTTTGCTCCCCAACCGCCGCCGGGGGGCGCATAATTGCCAAACTCCCTTACATAAGGACAAACCATTGGCCAAACCCAACTATCAGTTTGAAAAGCGTCAGAAAGAGCTGGCGAAGAAGAAAAAGAAAGAGGAAAAACGCCTGCGCAAGCTCGCCGAGAATCCCGCCGAGCCGCAAACCACTCCGGATGCCCCTGTCGCCCCCCCACCGGCCGAGGGCGAAACTCCGTAATTGCGCGCACGTTTGCGTTAGCCCATGGCAGTCACCAAAACAAAACTGGCGAAGTGCATCCACCACCGTGTCAGGCTGCGGCCGCCCGCGCGGCGCTTTCGCGGCGTGACCGAATTGAGGATCATGGATGACGACTGGCTCGTGCAGGAAGTCGAAGACCAGCAGGTGCGAATCCGGAATATCCGCACCGATCACGTCGCAGTGCTCGACTTCAAGCAAATCGGCGACTATGTCACCGACCCCAAGCGCGAGTTCGACGGCTTGCGCCACGGCTTTCTCGAATTGAAAGTCCAGGTATTTCTGCGCGGGCCCGAGCTCGTCATCGAGCCGCGGCCATCGTCCGCAAAAACTCCGGCGCCGCGAAAATCCGCGCGCAAGCGCAAAGCCGTATAGCAGATTGATTGCCGGACCCGGTTTCCGTTTTGATCCGTTCGTCCCGCCTTCAACTTACCCGCCGGCCGCGTTTCAGCAGCTTGTAAAAACCTTCAACATCGCGGGTCTGGCGCAGCTTGCTCGCGCGCAATTCGAGCCTGATCTTCAACAAGTCCGCGCACAATGCCCAGCCCTGCGGGGTAGCGAGCGTTTCGAACATCGCGGGAATCTCGTCGGAAAACTGCGCGTCGGCCGGTCCGTCGCCGACCAGATAACCGATCGCGCTCGCCACGTGAGTTTCGGGCACCGCAAATGCGAGCTGGATGCCGCGTTGCAAATCTTCGATATCGTTGGCGGCGCGCATCATGTCGCCCACCGCTGTGAACCGTCGACGCATCGACACGCCGCCGAAATGCCGTCGGATATCCACGTGGGTGTGCGTTGAAAGTCGCGCATGCAAGCATGCGATTGCAATTCCCGTGCCTGCGATCGGCTGCGAGATTGCATTGCAGAGAACTCGCCTGGCTTCGTCCCACGGGCAACAGGCGGGACAAGCAAACCGCGGAAGCGCGGGTGCGATGGGCGCCGAAGTAACTACATTGCCGGACTACATGCCCTTGGCGAGCGCGACGACGACGTTGCCGTCGCGGCTTTCGACTTCGATCTCATACTGGCGCTTCGGATCCGCATCTTCGACGCCGCGATGACCCTGTGCGGTCTGCTCTTTTTTCGGCCACACCAGAAATCCGCGCACCGGCACACCGCGTTCGATGGCCTCGCTCACGTTTGCATGATGGCGCGCTCCGGTCGAACGCTCAAGGTCCTTGTCTTCGCACAGCGTGTAACGATAGACGCCGCTGCTGACGCGCTTCAACTGGTCGGACCACAAGGTGACCCACAGCGTGGAGCGGTCTTCGGTCCATTTCGATGAGTCGTAGCGAGTGCCGCCGACCGTGCCCAGATGTTCCCACGCGACGGTGATTTTTGGTTTCATGCTTGACCTTCAATATCAGGATGACTGCCTATTTTAAACCCCTATCGGCGCGAGGGGCGGATTAGTTTGCCTTTTTCATTTGTAAATTAGAGATTTACCTCGACCGCTGCGGGCAACGTGTCGGCGCGATGCCCCGGCGCCGGCCGGCGCCCAGCACAATTGCCGGCACGCCGCCAGCACTTTTATCACTAGTGCTTGAAATTGCAGTGCTTTTCAGCAGCTATCCACAAGCGTAAACTATTGGCCACCCGATATAGTCGCCATGCACCCGTTTCACGGCTCATGCGTTTTACGTCTTATTACCAATTGCTGAGCAGCGAAGAACGATAAGGCGTAACGAGGAGACGTTTTTGAAGCCGACCGATATTCATCATCCCGACTATTTTCACAAAGTTGTCGATTGCCAATGGGCGTGTCCCGCCCACACGCCGGTTCCCGAATACATCCGTTTGATCGCCGCCGGCCGCTACAGCGATGCATACATGGTCAACTGGGAATCGAACGTATTTCCCGGCATCCTCGGTCGCACCTGCGATCGCCCCTGCGAACCGGCATGCCGCCGCGGCCGCGTCGAAGAGAACAACGGCGAGAAACCGGAACCGGTCGCGATCTGCCGCTTGAAGCGCGTCGCGGCCGACTACAAAGACGACATCACTGCGCGGCTGCCGAAAGCGCCGCCGAAAAAAAACGGCAAGCGCATCGCACTGATCGGCGCCGGCCCCGCCTCGCTCACCGTCGCCCGCGATCTTGCGCCGCACGGTTACGAAGTCACCGTATTCGACGGCGACAAACAGGCGGGCGGCATGATCCGCACACAGATCCCGAAATTCCGTCTGCCTGAATCGGTGATCGACGAAGAGGTGAATTACATACTTAACATCGGCGTCGAATTCCGCGGCGGCAAACATGTCGACAGTCTGAAGGCCGTGCTCGCCGAAAAGTACGACGCGATATTCATCGGCACCGGCGCACCGCGCGGGCGCGACCTTGAAATCCCCGGCCGCAAGGAAGCGGCAAAGCACATCCACATCGGCATCGACTGGCTGTCCAGCGTGTCGTTCGGTCACATCGACAAAATCGGCAAACGCGTGATCGTGTTGGGCGGCGGCAATACGGCGATGGACTGCTGCCGGTCAAGCAAGCGTCTGGGGGGCGAAGACGTCAAGGTGATCGTCCGCTCTGGCTTCGAGGAAATGAAAGCGAGCCCGTGGGAAAAAGAAGACGCGCAGCACGAAGGCATTCCCATCCTCAATTACCTCGTGCCCAAATCGTTCAAGCACGACAACGGCAGGTTGACCGGCATGGTCTTCGAAAAAGTGAAGGCCGAGTACGACGCAAAAGGCCGCCGCAACCTGGTGCCGACCGGCGAACCCGACCAGCATCTCGAATGCGACGACGTGCTGGTTGCCGTCGGTCAGGAGAACGCTTTCCCGTGGATCGAGCGCGACATCGGGCTCGAATTCGACAAGTGGGGCATGCCTGTCGTCGACAAGGTCACGATGCAATCGACGATTCCCAACGTGTTCTTCGGCGGCGACTCGGCATTCGGCCCGAAGAACATCATCTGGGCGGTCGCCCACGGTCACGAAGCCGCGATCTCAATCGACAAGCTGTGCAACGGCGAAGACATGACGGAGCGCCCGGCGCCGATGGTGCACCTGATGTCGCAAAAAATGGGTATCCACGAGTGGAGTTACGACAACGCAATCTCGAACGATCAGCGTTTCAAGGTGCCGCTGAAGGACCAGAAAATCGCGTTGAAGAACATCAAGGTCGAAGTCGAACTCGGTTTTGATCCGAAGCTCGCGTTCAGCGAGGCGGAGCGCTGCCTGAACTGCGACGCGCAGACCGTGTTCAGCGAGAAGCTGTGCATCGAGTGCGACGCCTGCGTCGACATCTGCCCGATGGATTGCATCACTTTCACCGAGGATGGCGAAGAAAAGGAATTGCGCGCTCGCCTGAAAGCGCCCGCTGTCAACCTGACGCAGGACATCTATGTGTCCACCACCCTCAAAACCGGCCGCATCATGGCAAAGGACGAGGACGTGTGCCTGCACTGCGGCCTCTGCGCCGAACGCTGCCCGACCGGCGCATGGGACATGCAGAAATTCCTACTCGAAATGACGCACGCCGGCCCCGGTTGCCGCAACAAACCGCAACGCAAAGCCGCCTGAGGACGCGATGAAACAGATAACTGCAGTCAACGATTTCGTAATCAAATTCGCGAACGTCAACGGCTCCGGCTCGGCATCGGCGAACGAACTCTTCGCGCGCTCGATCCTGCGCATGGGTGTGCCGGTGGCGCCGCGCAACATTTTCCCGTCGAACATTCAGGGGCTTCCAACGTGGTACGAGGTGCGCGTCACGGAAAGCGGATATCAGGGCCGGCGCGGCGGCGTCGACCTGATGGTCGCGATGAACCCGCAAACATGGGACGCCGACATCAAGGAAATCGAAGAAGGCGGCTACCTCTTCTACGACAACACCAAGCCGCTGCCGCAATCCAAATTCCGCTCCGACATCAACGTGATCGGTATGCCGTTGACCGAGATCTGCAATACGACCTATACCGATCCGCGCCAGCGCCAGTTGTTCAAGAACATCGTCTACGTCGGCGCGCTGTCCGCGCTGCTCGACATCGATCCGAACGAAATCGAACGCCTGTTCTCGGAGCAGTACAAGGGCAAGGAAGCCCTGCTGCAATCGAACGTGAAAGCGCTGCGGCTCGGGCGTGATTACGCGCAGCAGCATCTGGGCGGCCCCATCGGGCTCAAGGTCATGCGCGCCGACAACGTCGGCAACAAGATTTTCATAGACGGCAACAGCGCTGCGGCATTGGGCGCCGTATATGGCGGCGCCACGGTCTGCGCGTGGTATCCGATCACGCCGTCGTCATCGCTCGCCGAAGCGTTCATCAAGTACTGCCAGAAACTCCGTGTTGATCCCGCCAACGGCAGAAACAAATTCGCGATCGTGCAGGCCGAAGACGAACTCGCCTCGATTGGCATGGTCATCGGCGCGAGCTGGAACGGCGCGCGCGCGTTTACCGCGACGTCCGGCCCCGGTATTTCGCTGATGACCGAATTCATCGGGCTCGCCTATTTCGCCGAAATTCCCGCGGTAATCGTCAACGTGCAGCGCGGCGGCCCGTCGACCGGCATGCCGACCCGCACTCAGCAGTCCGACATCATCGCTTGCGCCTATGCGTCGCACGGCGACACCAAGCACGTCTTGCTGTTCCCGGAAGATCCGACCGAGTGTTTCGAGTTCACGGCCAAGGCGTTCGATCTCGCCGAGCGGCTGCAGACGCCGATTTTCATGATGACCGATCTCGACATCGGCATGAACACGCGCCTGTGCGCCCCGTTCCAATGGGACGACAAGGCGGTCTACGACCGCGGCAAGATCATGACTGCCGCAATGCTCGACACCGGCCGCGACTTCGGGCGCTACCTCGATGTCGACGGCGACGGCATCGCCTACCGCACTTACCCCGGCACCCACGCGACGCGCGGCGGCTACTTTACGCGCGGCACGACCAAGAACCGCTACGCGGGCTACAGCGAAACCGGCCCGGATTACATCGACAACGTGCAGCGTCTCTTGCGCAAGTTCGACACCGCGAAAAAACTGGTGCCCGCGCCGCTGCTCTACCCGGCGGAAAAACCGGCACGCTTCGGCGCGATCTTCTACGGCTCGACCAGCCCCGCGATGCAGGAAGCTCTCG
>Ga0265331_10001255_pt1 | contig 19017 bp, 10 predicted proteins | sample 41923metaG_FD_202088 | JGI IMG/M metagenome (GOLD analysis project Ga0265331, IMG submission 202088) | Rhizosphere microbial communities from Carex aquatilis grown in University of Washington, Seatle, WA, United States - 4-19-23 metaG | ecosystem: Host-associated > Plants > Roots > Rhizosphere... | reverse complement strand
CAGCGTGGCGATTCGTCCGGCCGAAACGGTCACCGTCACCTCGTCCGCCGTGCAAAGCACCGCCTCCTATGGTCAGAACGTAACCCTTACCGCGAACGTCAGCGTCGTGTCGCCAGACGTCGCCACGCCGACCGGCACGGTGCAGTTCCAAATGGACGGCCAGGACCTCGGCAGTCCCACGGCGGTTGACGCCAACGGCAACGCTTCCATCACGACTTCGTCGCTGCCGCTGGGCAACCACCAAATCACGGCCGTCTACAGCGGCAATACCGCGATCGATACCAGCACCGGCTTTTTGCCGGGCACCATCTCCACCTTCGCCGGCAACGGCACGGGCGAATATGTTCTGCCCACACCCGCCAACAAAACCGTGCTACTAAGTCCCAACGCCGTTGCCACCGATAAATCCGGCGACCTCTTCATCGCCGATGGCTCGCAATACATACGCAGGCTCGACGCCAAGACAGGCATCGTTTCAACTTTCGGGCCGACGGTCAACCTGAATAACGTTAACTACTACCCCGCCCAAGTCGGCCTCGTATGCGACGCCGCCGGCAATTTGTTCATCGCCGATCCGGGCGATAACGTGGTGGAAAAAGTCAGCCCGGCGGGCATTGTCACCATCCTCGCCGGCACATTCGGCCCATATCATGGCTTTGATAGTGGCGACGGTGGACCGGCTACCGCCGCAACGCTTGGCGCGCCGAGCGGACTCGCCTTCGACTCCGCCGGCGATCTGTTCATCGCCGATGCCGACGGCGGCAGTATCCGAGAGATCAATACCGCGGGCATTATTTCCACCGTCGCGGGCGGCGGATCTTGGTTCGATTCCAACGGCAACTATGTCGGCATTGGCGACGGCGGACCGGCCACGTCCGCTGTTCTCAATAACCCCACCGGCATCGCCGTCGACGCCGCCGGCAACCTGTACATCTCCGACGTAGGCAACTACGACATACGCAAAGTCGACCATGCGACCGGCACGATTTCCACCATCGTCGACCAGATCTATGCTCAGGGTTTGGCGGTCGACGCAACCGGCGACCTGTTTTTCGCCGACACGTACAATCAAGTCGTCAGCGAAGTCACTCCAGCGGGAGTCACCAGCACCATCGCCGGCATAAGCGGCAGCTATGGCTACAGCGGCGACAGGGGCAACGCCACGGCGGCGCTGCTTAGCTATCCGACGGCCGTCGCGTTCGACACCGCCGGCGAGCTCTTGATCGCCGACAGCGGTAACAACGTCATCCGCGAGATTAACACCACGGGTACGATTAGCACCATCGCCGGTGGCGGTGCGCTGGGCAACGCCGGCGACGGCGGTCCGGCGACACAAGCCCCCCTCGACAACCCGCCGAGTTCGCTCGCGGTCGACACCTCTGGTGATTTGTTCATCGCTGAGCCCAACTTCAACGTCGTGCGGGAGGTCACTCCGGCGGGTATCATCACCACGGTCGCCGGCAGCGGCGGAGGTCGCGGCTACAGCGGTGACGGCGGACCAGCCACTTCCGCCCAGCTCGCCCGCCCCGATGGTCTGGCGATCGACGTGGCCGGCGACCTGTTCATCGCCGACGCCGGCAACAACGTCATCCGCAAGGTCACACCCAAGGGCATCATCACCACCGTCGCCGGCGACGGCGCCGCCGGCTACAGTGGCGACGGCGGATCGGCCACCTCCGCATCGCTCAACTCGCCCGGTGCGATCGCCGTCGATGCGGCCGGCGACCTCTTTATTGCCGACGCGTACAATCAGGTCATCCGCAAGGTCAGTCCCGCGGGCATCATCACCACTGTCGCGACCGGTTACGCGACGGGGCTGGCCACTGATGCGGCCGGCGATCTCTTCATTGCCGAAGGCAATTATTATGGTTCCGGTGACGTGCGCGAGGTCAGTCCCACGGGGGCGGTCACGTTCATCGCCGGCGCTAGCTATGTTCCTCCTGGCACCGGTGAAGGCGACGGCGGACCCGCGACCGCTGCCGCGCTCTATCCCGGACAGATTACATTTGACGCCGCCGGCAACCTGCTGATCGCCGACACGGGCGATGGAGCAATCCGCTCGATCAACCCAGCGGGCATCATTACTACCGTCGCCGGCGGCGCACCCATCTACGATTCGAATGGCAACTACATTTACTACACTGGAAATGGCGACGGCGGACCGGCCACAAGCGTTCGGCTCTATCCTGTTGGGATCGCAGTCGATGCGGCCGGCGACATGTTTATTACCGACGACCAGGTCATCCGCAAGGTCAGCCCGTCGCTGGTGGTGACCCAAGACGCCACGACCACCGCGGTGACTAGCAACACGAGCTCGCCGGTTTTCGGCCAAGACATAACGCTCACTGTCTCGGTCGACTCGGTCCTTCCGGGAGTCGGCACTCCGGCGGGAACGGTGCAACTTGAGGTCGATGGCCAGGATTTTGGCAGCCCGATGACTCTCGGCGCAAGCGGCACCGCTTCGCTTACCACGTCGGCACTGCCCGTCGGCATCCATACCATAACGGCCGTTTACAGCGGCAGCGCCCAGTTCCAGGCCAGCACGGGCGTGCTTGCTTCCGGGACAATTAACACCGTGATCGGCACCGGCGTTCCCGGCGATAGCGGTGACGGCGGACCCGCCATTGACGCGCAGCTAAACATCCTGCCCGAAGGACTGGCCTTCGATTCCGCCGGCAATCTCTACATCGCCGACCTTTATAATCAGGTGGTCCGCAAGGTCAGTCCGGACGGCACCATCACCACCGTGGCCGGAAATGGCACCGAAGGCTATAGCGGCGACGGCGGCCTCGCCACCGCTGCAGAGTTCGACTTTCCTTTCGATGTGGCGGTTGATTCGGTCGGCGATTTGTTTATCGACGATGTGGTCAATAACGTGGTCCGTGAGATCTTCCCGAATGGAATCATTTCCACTGTGGCCGGCGACGGCACGGGGGGCTACAGCGGCGACGGCGGGTACGCCACCGACGCCGAGCTCTATCGGCCTGGCGCGATCGCCGTCGACCAGTTCGGCGACCTGTTCATCGCCGATAGCTTGAACAACGTCATCCGCGAAGTCACGCCCGACGGAATCATCCACACCGTGGTCGGCAACGGCACCGTGGGTTACAGCGGCGATTGCGGAGCGGCCACCGACGCCTCGCTGGCCTACCCAGCGGACGTGAAGGTCGATGCCGCCGGCGACCTGTTCTTTTCCGACTATGGCAATAATGTCGTCCGCGAAGTACATGGAGGTATCATCTCCACCGTGGCCGGCAATGGCGCCGCCGGCTTCAGCGGCGACGGCGGATCGGCGACGACCGCTTCGCTCAACGGGCCCTCGTTCCTCGCGCTCGATCCGGCCGGCGACCTGTTCGTCTGCGACACCAACAACAACGTGGTCCGCGAGGTGCGGGCGGGCATCATCTCCACCGTGGCCGGTACGGGGACCGCTGGCTACACTGGCGACGGCGGACCGGCCGCCGCCGCGGAGCTCAACGGTCCGGCAGGCGTCGCAGTCGACGTGTATGGCGACCTGTTCATTTCCGACAGCACGAACAACGTCATCCGCGAGGTCACGCCGACGCTGATCGTTAGCCAGGCCACACCCACCATCAACTGGCCCACACCGATAGCCATCACCTACGGCGCGGCCTTGAGCGCCACGCAGCTCGACGCCACTTCGTCGTCGACGGTGGGCGGCACACCGGGGACTGTCGCCGGCACGTTCACTTATTCTCCGGCCGCAGGCGCGGTGCTCGCCGCCGGTCAGCAAACCCTGACCGTCACCTTCACTCCGACCGACACGACCGACTACGCGACCGTCACAGGCAGCGCGACCTTGGTCGTCAAGCAAGCCACTCCCACCATTAACTGGGCGACGCCGGCGGCCATCACGTACGGCACGGCCCTAAGCGGCACTCAGTTAGACGCCGCTTCGTCGTGGACCGTCGGGGGTGCGCTGCACGGTGTTGCCGGCACCTTCACGTATACGCCGGTCGCTGGCACGATTCTCGGCGCGGGCAACAAGACGCTGACCGTCACGTTCACTCCCACCGACGCCGTCGATTACGCCACTGCCACAGCCAGCGTCACTTTGGTCGTCAAGCAAGCCACTCCCACCATTAACTGGGCGACGCCGGCGGCCATCACGTACGGCACAGCCCTAAGCGGCACACAGCTCGACGCCACTTCGTCATGGACAGTCGGGGGTACGTTGCAAAGCGTTGCCGGCGCCTTCAACTATACGCCGGTCGCAGGCACGATTCTCGGCGCGGGCAGCAAGACACTGAACGTCACGTTCAGCCCCACTGACTCCGTCAACTATGCCACTGCCACAGCCAGCGTGACTTTGGTCGTCAAGCAAGCCACGACCGCCGCCACAGTCGCCTCGTCGGCCAACCCGAGCGTTTACGGCCAACCCGTCGTGTTCACGGCGACGGTAATGAACGCTAGCAACAGCGGCATGACACCACCGGGCAGCGTGCAGTTCGTCGTCGATGGCGTTAATTTCGGCAATCCGGTTGCGCTCGACGCGACCGGCCACGCGGCGAGCAGCCCAATGGCCTTTTTCACGGCGGAAAGCCATAACGTCAGCGTTCGCTATCTCCCTGCCAACAGCAACTTTGCAAGCAACTCGGGCACGTTCCGCCAGTCCGTGAAATCCGAGGCCCTTGAATCGGATCCCTTTTCACCGGGCAAAAGCGATCTGTTTGTCGGCGGCACGTCCGCCAGCAACCACGCCCAAATCGGGCTGAACAAGGGGCAGGTCACCGTCGATCTCCATGACGGTTCGCAGCCCTTCCAAACGCCGCTTGCCGGACTCAATGCACTGGTGGTTTACGGCCAGGGAGCCAACGAGAATATCGAGGTCGAAAATCACCTGACGCTTCCGGCCTTCTTGTTCGGCGGCAACGGAGGAAACGTCCATATCCAAGCCGGCGGCGGTCCGACCGTCGAAGTTGGCGGCAGCGGCCCGAACAACCTTCTGGAGGGCGGTCCCGTGCGCGACCTTTTGATCGCGGGCCAGGGCGGCGGGCACCTTGTGTCGCATGGCGGCCAAGACATTCTGATCGGCGGTTACACCGATTTCGATAACAATCTCGCGGCGTTGGAAGCGATTATGACCGAATGGGGGCGCACCGACTTGGGTTTCAGCGCCCGCGTGAGCCATCTCCTTGGCCCGGCGGCCGGCGGCACTTCGGGCGGCCTAAACGGGGGCTACTACTTGAACGCCAGCACGGTTCACGACGACGGCATATCGGACCACTTGGAAGGCGGGAATGGCACCGATTGGTACTTTGCCAAGCTGGGCGCCCATCACGCCGACAATGTCGCTCCGATGACCACGGCGGAAAAATCCTACGAGGTCGGAATTAGTTCTTGAATAGATAAATGCTCCCTCGTCGTTCCTTCGAACACGGGTCTGGTTGAAAGTTTTAACAGCCTTTTCGAATGGTGGCAACGTGCCTTTTGCTCCGCGATCGGTCCAGCCATCGGATCGAAGTCGGCCTCTCCTCGATGCCGTGGGCGCTGACGATCTTGGGTCGGAAACCTGTCGCACCCTCGATCGGGGAGCGAAAGTCACCAGCTTTGAACCGCCACAACGGCATCACGTAGATATCCACTGCCACCAGCTCTTGACCGTTGAGCGAATCGCCCATTCTACTGGGGATGTCGCGGAGGGAGGAAGGGGCGGCGGCCGCGCGCAACGCCCCGGTCAGGCCGCATGCGTTTGATGTCCCGGTTCAGGCATCGCCGCCTGCGGATTAGGTATTCGGCGCGTCTCGACGATCCTGGATCAAACAACCGCTAACGAGGACCCTCCGTACGATGAGCCGCCATTCTCGGGTAAGAACGGTCGTGAATTGCCGCACGGTAGGGGCGCTTTTTCTCCTGGTCCATCTTGCCCTATCGCGTGCCCAGGCGGGGGACCCAGCCGACACGCATCCCCACTTGCATCTAATCCCCTGGCCCAAGAGCCTCGAAGCCGGCGACGGCTATCTACAGCTCTCCGCCGAAACCCGCATCGTCGCCGAGGAGCAGCCGCTGCAACCGCTGGCCCAGATCCTCGCTCATGAGCTGCGGACATTGACCGGCCTGGACCTGTTGGTTGCAAAGGGGGCGCCGCGCCCCGGCGATATCGTGCTGGACATTGATCCTCAGCTTCGGGCCGGCGAACTGATTCTAAGCGTCCGCGAGGGCGAGCTGGTCCGCACGATGGAGGGTGCGCACACGATCGACATCGGCGAGGACACCGTCGTGTGCGGCTTCGACTATCGGGCCGTAGCCGAAGGCACTTCAACGCTGCTCCAACTCATCGGCCAGGCGGGCGGCAAGTTTCAACTGCCGAAGCTCAAGATCATCGACTGGCCGCATGCCGACTATTGCGGAGCGATGCTCGACGTGGCCCGGCAGGACCATTCCCTGGATGACATCAGAAAGGTCGTCCAGCTTTGCCGACTCTACAAGACGCGCTATCTGCAGCTCCATCTGACGGACGATCAAGGCTGGACGTTTCCCTCGACGAAGTACCCCCAGCTCGGCACGCGGAACTTTGGCGCGCACGGCGGCATCGCGCCCCGCCGATACGATCTGCGTGAACTGAAGGACCTCGTCGCTTACGCCGACGCGCGGGGAGTGACCATCGTGCCTGAGTTCGAGGTTCCGGGCCACTGCGGCGCGGCGGTCCGCGCCATGCCGGAAGTCTTCGACGCCATCGACCCCGAATCGAAGCAGCCCATCGGCATCGGCTGCATGAACATGTCGAGCCAGGCGCTATACGAAGTGCTCGAAACTCTCATCGGCGAGATGTGCGAGGTCTTTCGGTCGTCTCCCTATTTCCACATCGGCAGCGACGAAGTAACAACAGGTCGGCTGTCGCTCAATCCGACGTACAAAGCGTTCATGGACCGGCATGGCCTGAAGGACGACCATGAACTGGCCGACCACTTCGTTCGCGAAGTTTGCGCCATCGTGAAAAGACACGGCAAGAAAGCGATCAAGTGGGAGGGCCTGGCCAACTTCGCCAGCGACGATGTGATCATCATGTGTTGGGAAGCAAACGGCGTTTTTGCCTCCGAAGCGCAAGCACGCGGCTACACGACCATCACCTGCCCATGGAACCTGGCTGTGCCTTGGGAAGAGTGGAACATGTACTCTTGCAACGCCAGCCAACTGAAGCGGAGCGATTCCGTGCTGGGAGCAACCCTCGTCGCCTGGGAACAGCCGCCCCAGGTGCATGTCGCCAACCTGCGGTCCTTGGCCAGCCGGCAGGAACGCACCTGGGGGCCGGACAACCAGGTTACGGTGGCCGGATTCGCAGCGCGCTTTCAGCCGCTCGACGCGGTGGCGGGCAAGTTGATCGACCTGCCTCCCAAGACTTCGCTCGAGGCCCAGTTCTCGACGCCACTAGGCACACGCGATTTTCTCGAACCCAGCTTCGCCCTGGATGGCAACGACGCGACGTTCTATCAGTCAGCCGACGCACCCAAGGCGGGCGATGCCCTGACCATCACATTCGTCGAGCCGCAGTTGGTATATGCCATCAGTGCGATCACCGGCAGTAATGGCCACGGACTGCTGGAGGAAGGCGAGTTGCAAGTTTCGCAGGACGGTGAGCAATTCGAGCCAGCCGGCACCCTTCGGGGCGGCGAGGCCCACGCCATTCTGGAAAACAATCGCGTCCGCGCCGTGCGTCTCCGGGCAACCGCCGCGGATCCGTACCCGCTGGTGGTGCGATCAATCGAGTTGTCGTTGCTGGTCGAGTTGTCGGGCGCCGTCAGCAATCCGGCCGTGACTGTGGGGAAAGGCAACGTCGCGACGCTTCGCGGCGACACCGACTTTGCATACCCAATCGGCGCGTGTTCCACGCCCGTCATCAATCGCGGGTTTACCCTCAGGATGGATAACGGCGGCAATCCGTTCAGCTACGGCGGACCAATTTCAGGCAAGGGGCATATCGAGCTACGGGGCGGCGGCGCCCAGGCGCCCCTGGTGCTCGATGGAGCACTGCCCAACACGCTGGATGGAACCTGGCAGGTTTTTGGTCATGTCCTGCTTAATAAGCCCGCCGGCGTTGCCGCGCTGGGCGGGTCGATCGCGGTCGGTGGGCCGGCGGGTGAAAGCGTCATCGCCTGGAACGCCGATGACCAGATCGATGATTTAGCTCAGATCGACGTCTCCCCGTCTGGCAGCGGCACGAGCGGCTTACTGCTGAATGGGAGACGCGAGCGGATCGGGCGCCTGGCATTGAAAGGGGGAGCGAAGGTCCACACCGGCGTCGCCGGCGTGCTGACGGTCGGAAACCTGGTCGTGGAAGGGGAGAGCCTGCCGGCCGGAATCTTTACGGCGTCCGAACCGTGGTTGGAAGGGACCGGCCATGTTGCCGTCGGCGAACTGGATTTCGTCGAAGTGGAAGGAAATGTGAAGGATGCCGCCAAGGCGTTTACGCCCAACCAGGTAGCGGTGTTGAAAGGCCCCACGACCCTTGAGCTCGATACCGGGGAAACGGTTTTGGCAGTTCTCGCCGGAAATCATCCCCTTGCGATTGCCGCGGGCGGCCAGGCGACCTTCAGCGGTTTCATTACCGGCAACGGGCCGGTGCGCTTCAGCGCTGCCGGCCGGCAACCGCTCACGATTTCGGGACGCGCCACCAATAGCTATCAAGGCGAGACGGTCCTGGCCCGCGGCCTGCTCATGCTCAACAAGCCTCGGCGCGCGGTAGCGATTACGGGAAATCTCACGCTGGGGGGCTCGGCGCCGGAGAATCTCGGCGATGGCGTCGTCTGGCAAGCAGATGGCCAACTCGCCCCGAGCGCGACGGTCACGCTTCAAGGATCGCAACCGTCGTTCTTGGATCTCAATGGCCATCAAGCAAGCCTGAGCAAGGTCCTTCTCTCACCAGCCGCCCAAATCCGCACGGGCGACAACGGCCACTCGGGCGACAAAGGCGGCCTCAGGCTTAAGCAGCTCTTTATCGACGGCCGGCGGCTAAGCGACGGCGAATACACCGCGCCGCAGTCGTGGCTCACGGGCAGCGGGAGCGTCGTCGTCGACGCGCGCGTCGACGTGCAGGGTATTGTCGGCGCGCCCGAAACGCAGATCGGTTCCGGCAACATCGCCAACCTGACCGGCGACACGACCTTCGCCTACCCCGCCAATGGCTGCCATGTGGATGTGATCACCAATGGACACACGTTGGTGCTCGATAGTGGCAATGGCAACGCGTTCGCTCTGGCGGGCAGCGTCTCCGGCACGGGCAACATCGAATTCTTCATGGGGCCATCCTTTACGGGGTTTAAGGACGCGCCGCTGCCGATTACAGGCGATCGTCCGAACACAACCACGGGCAAGTTCCTTGTTCGCAAGGGACGTGTGCAGCTCGAAAAACCAGCAGGGTGCGACGCCATCTCCGGCGACGTGATCGTCGGCGGGCAGGGATTCAACGATTGTCTGTTCTGGAAACAGAGCGAGCAGCTCAAGGACAGTGTTCATATCGCTTTGATCGATGCGGGAAGCAACGGCGCGGCCTACCTGGATCTCAACGGCTGGACGGAGACCGCCGCGAGCCTGACGCTGACGGCAAAGAACAGGGTGAAGACCGGGTCGCACGAAGGAGCCATCGGCCGGCTGCGGGTGAAATCGCTCACGCTCGATGGCCTCGCTAAGCCGGTTGGCACTTACACATCCGAAACCGAAAGCTGGATCGAAGGGGGCGGTGCGGTGGTTGTGGAACCCTGACGCTGCCGCGCTGCCGAAGGCAGGGTGCCGATGGCAGCGAGTGTGATCAAGGCCAGGCGTTGGCGGACAGCACAATGGCGTCAGCCAGCCGGTGTGGTGCGCTCCGGGCGTCGTCGCCCGACGCGTCGGCCAAGAGATACGAGTGCGGCGTGTCAAAAGCCCGGTGAGACGAGACGAAAACTCCGAGACTGCGCGCCAGTGGTTCTGGACATCTTGTTGAGGTCAGGGGCTTGTCCCCGACCCACTGACTTGGTACCCCGGATTCAGGGTCATTTCTAGCCAGCCCGCTTCGCGGGCCACCAATGTCGGAAAGAAACAGGCCGGGTTTGTTTCTTGCGAGAAACTGGCCATCCCTCCAAAGAGGCCACGGGCTCGCCCCGTGGAGTTTCACGTTAGTTACTCGCCCGTGACCCCGTTACTGGTGCGGGTTTTTTTTCCGAAGCTCGCCCTCGACTGCGAGACGAGCGGCGTCAGCGGTGCCAAGGAGGCCCAATGGTGCGTTGCCCCGCAACGGCTCGACGTCCGGCTCGCGTGGTCGCCGTTAGTGCGCGGCGGCGCGTTTGCGGGAAAGCAGGTGGAGCCGATCGCGCGGGCGGACGTTGAGCTGCTCCTTAGAAGACGGTAGGTCGCCGTCGGTGTTGAGCTGGCTGGCGTAGTGGCATCTACGCCTCAGGCAGATTAAACGACGGAGAATATGACGGCGGGCGCATTGAAACTTGCCGCAACAATTCAAAGCGAGTATGTTTAAATGAAAAAGCGCATGGGAGTTAAGAACAGTGAGCCATCTTCAAAAGATTGACGTGTTCCTGACAGGCACCAGTAACCGGTCACAGCCCGTGGATTACAGGTGTTCACGATCGCGGATCAATGACGGGGCGGGTTTCTTTGTGAAGTAGGCTTCCACGGCCGCCGTCAGATAGGCGAATATGGAGCGCCCTTGCAGTCTGCAGGTTTCGCTGACTGTGAGCATTCTCTCGATGGAACGGCTACCGGCTTCGCTCTGCGTCCCAAACGACAACTTGCGATAGATCACGGCCGGGCGAATTGCGCGTTCTGCCGCGTTATTGGTTGGTTCAATGCCTTGAACACGCACGAATGTCCAGAGCCATTCGCGATGGCTCGAGAGTTCGTCGCACATGCCGACCAGTCTCGCGTTGCCGCTGAATGCCCCGCGCAGCAACAAGCTGTCGACTTTCTGTCGAATCGGAGCCATCTCACGCTGAAATACCAGCCAGGTGATTTGTCCTGATTTGTAGCGTGACCAAGTGTCAAACAACAACCGCACCTGTCGCATCAGGTCGTGTCCGAGGCGTCGCACCTGGCACTCGTGATGATCGATGAGAGCCTGAAAGTCTCGCTTCAAATGAGCCCAACACCATTGCAATCGTTTGGCTCGCCAGTACATCTTCGCCCGGTCGCAGTTAACGACACCGCTGAAGAAATGTCCAAGCAGCTTCGGCAGGGCGCTGGCTTTACGGCTGGAAAAGATGGCGAATACGGCATACTTCGCAGCCACCGCCGCCCACAGCCACGCTTTCTTGTTGCCCTGTCGAGTCGGTGATTCATCCATGTTCACCTGCGATTCGTTGCCCAGCGCCGTCTTCAGTTCTTCATATGGCTGTTCGAGCGCCGCGCTGACGTGGTTCTGTATTTTGACCGTCAACGATGGACAACAAGGCATGCCGAGGAAATCTTGCAGAAAGAAGGCGGCCCGGCGTTTGCTTTGGCGGAAATGTCCCATCAAGAGGCCGACGAAGGCCACCAATCGTGGCCCAGACTGGCCCGTCGGCACGCCCGTGGGAAGGTCGGCACAAGTCGTTTCTCCGCAGCAGGGGCAGTCGAGCCGATGGCGCTGGAATTCCGTCACGTCCGGCTTGATAACAGGCAACTCCCAAACCTGGTGACGAATGGGCTCAGGATCACTGCCGTTCAGTTCTGCGCCGCAACGGCGGCATTCCATAGGCTTGAGCGGAATCACTTCCTTGCATTGCTCGGTAGGAATCAACGGGCGCTCGTGTTTCGGATGGCCAGGCTGTCCGCCGCGATTCTTCTTGGACTTCTTTTTGTCTCGCTTTGGCTTGGCGTGCGGATGCTCGCTGCTCGGCGGCAAAGAAGAATTCCGTGGCGTCTTCTTGCCGCCGTCCAACTTAGCCTTCAGATCAGCAACGACTTGCTCATAATAATCGATGATCTTCTTGACCAGTCTTTGGGTGTCAGGCGGCAAAGCTTGGATCTCTTCGACTGTGAAGGGCGGCTCGGAAAGCGACATGGCGAATCAAGGATCCTGGTGACCGATTGGTCCACCCCATTCCTACGCCACGTTCACTCGTATGCGTTCGTTTGTGCAGTATCCCGCAAAGAACATTTCTCGCGCACAGCCCCAGATTGTCGACAACGTCGCTGAACTTCCGCTGCACGTCAAAGTCCTCCTACTCTTCCACTCCGTGAGAGCTTACACTGGCATCTTGGGGGGGGTTGTCGCTGGCCGTCACCGACTCCGACTACCGTGCCGGACCACGTTCTTCGGGTCATGCCAGTCCATGCCGCACTCCAGGCATTGCTGGGCCTGGTTGGTTCGTAGAGGCTGGCCGCAGTAGGGACACGGATTCCCTTTTGGCGTTTGGGCTTTGAATTGGCCAAGCGATATTCGCTGCTCCACCATTTGTTTTGCCACGCACAGAGTGACGCCCGTAGCCTCTCGGAGCCTCTTTATGGCCGTAACCGAATGCCCGTCGCCGATCAGGGTCGAGAGTTCCGCTTCGAGGTCGGGGCCAACTTGTATCGGAGTTGATTCATCTTGCATTGCCGATTTCCTGCGGGACCTGCCCGATTCTACCAACCCAGCCAGCCGCCGGGTAGAATTGGGCCGGTCAAGTCATTCAGTCTGGTGCGATCAATGCCTTATTTGTCCGACCTGGGCAGGCTCACCATCGAGCAACGTGCCCTTATCCTGTCGAAACCGATCTGGCGAATGCGCCGATTCGCTGCGATGCTGGGCTGGAACGGCCTTCAGCTTGAGTGGATTAGGTTATCGCCTGAAGAAGCGGCCAGCCCGAATTGCTCGGTGGTCGCCTACTACTTGACCACCGATCAGAAACTCCGTATTCAGATCAACGAGATTCCGGCGGGCCAATCACGCTTTCACCAAGCCATCGTGGTCGCATCTCGAAATGGGATTGGAGTCTTCGACTGGCACAAGTTTGAACTTTTCGACGACGATGACTCCCTGGCTGCCGAGGCAGATCGCCTTCGTCCCTGGTTGGATCGCCAGCAGTTCAGAAATCCAAAGCGCCGGGCGATCTTCAAAAAGGAGCACCCCGAACTGCTCCTCGTCACGAAAAAGAGATGGAGGGGCAAGCGGTAGTTGTCGGCTTGATGCACGGCCCGGTCACTCGTCATGGGTTCGCTTCATCGACCCATCGGCCTCGATCACGTCCTCGAACAACTGCTCCAGATCCTTCAACTGCTGCCCTGTCGCAGTGTGAACGATTACCAGGCACCAAGGCCTTCAAGCGGCGCGCCGAGCTGTTGACCACACCAATGGCAACTGAGGAGCAAATCCGCAAGTTGCTGGGGCGTGGCGTCAGCAAGAAGCTCGCTCGAAAGCTCACCTACGACCAAGCTCAGCGCACGATTCACCAGATCGCCCAAGAGACCAAGAGAGCAGCACAAAAGGAGCGAAAAAGAATCGCTCAACGCCCCGCCATGAAACAAATCAAGAGGCTTTGGATTCTTGGGGTTCTGCCTTGGAAGACGGACAAACTGACGACCGTTGCAGGCGCCGAAGCTATGATCAAGAAACACGAGTCGTTGCCACCTTTGCCGCAACAATTCGCTGATTTGAAGGCTCTTGGAATTGTGGATAAGCCGCGTACACGGGGAGAGGCGGTAAGTCTAATTGAATCGCACTCGCGGCGAGGGAAAACCCGAGACCTGCGAGGCTAGAATTGATCGGCCTACGCGTTCTTTCAGTCGGCGGTCTAGGCCGCGGTTGACCAAACGGTGACGCTGCCCCCAGGCGTTTCCACCCCGGCGATTTCCGGATTTCCGGACGCGCGCGTATGCAGGAGTTCGCGGCCCTGCGAGTTCACGACTGCAAGAGCAGTCGTGGACATAAAGTCATTGAAGTCTACGGCAAGGGCGGAAAGGAACGGCTGGTGCCCATGTATCACGAGGCCGAGGAACGCCTCGAAGCCTGGCTCGACGCGGCAGGCATTTGCCCCGATGTGTCCGGCCCGCTGTTCCGGCCGGCCAACGCCGCCCGCGGCGGTGGCCGGACCGGTTTTGCCGTCCGCCCAATCAGACGCCGCGCCGTGCAAATGCAGGTCGAGGGCTATGTCCGTCTTCTCAAACTCGATCCAAACGTCACGGCCCATTCGCTTCGCGTGACGGCATTCACCACCGCCTGCGAGCGTGGCTCCGACATCATCGACCTGCGAGCCTTCGCCGGGCACGCCGACCCGCGGACGACGCTGACATATATCGGAGTCGCGACCGACTCAGCTAATCGGCCGCTACGTATTGAAGTATTGACCGCGGAGCAAGTCCATGCTTCCCCGTGTTCGCGTCTTGACCGGGGCTGTCGCAGGAGGGGGCCACTCGAAGCCAATGGCCGGACGGCCACTGGACAAATGCAGGCCGCTGAAAGACGGGTGCCAAGGGCGGTAGAAACGATGACGGCGGGTCGCAATCCCACTGCTGCCGAATTACAATGGCCATTCGCTTTCCACGACTACTTCCTAACTACGTGCCTGTTCCAACAGGCGGGCCGAACGTCACGTCTCGACGAAATCTGCGCAACGTATACCTGCCTACTTCAATCTGGTGATCTGACGGGGAGAGAACTCTGTGACCGAATCGATCACTGACCTCTTCTCAATGGAGAGCCTATACCTTGCCTACCGCAAAGCCAAGGTCGACGTATTCCACGAGCGGTCGCAGCCGATGGCAGAAGCCTTCTGCGAATACGAGAAGTCACTTCACGCGAATCTTTCAGCACTTGCGACGCACCTACAAGCCAAAAACCCCAAATGGCCGACCGACGCCACGTTCATCGGGGGATTCGGATTCATTCCCAAGGGCATCACACTTCCGACCATCCCCGGCAAGTCATCCGGCGAACCACACTTCAGCCTTTCGGATCCTGAAGAGGCGTGGAAGTACCAGCTGAAGCGATGCGCAAAGGAAAAGCCGACCGTGGAATTCCGCCCCGTGGCTCACTTTTCTGTCGACATGTATGTCATCTGCGCGTTGTGGGTTAACCTGATCGGCCACATGTATGACGCGTGCCTCGACGATTGCGTACATGGCTCGCGCCTTCGACGCCTGCGAGGCGACGCCAACCTACGGCGCCCGAGCGGACAGTACCATGAGCAGGCTCCTGGATCATTCCAACCATATTTCTACTGCTATCGTGAATGGCGTGCGCGAGGCCTCAAAGCCATCCGCCACGAATTGAATAAACGACGTCGCGTCGTGGCATTGACCATGGACCTGACCGCTTTCTACCACAACGTCGACCCTCAATTCCTGCTCGACGCGAGATTCCTCACAAAGGCCCGATTCCAGCAGACCAACGGTCGTGACCTGTCGAACAATGAGCGACGCTTCACTTCCCAGCTCGTTAAGGCGTTCACGACTTGGGCAACCATGGTCCCAGGTTTCGACGCCGCCGGACCAACAGGCGTCCCGGTTGGCCCGTCGGCGCCTAGAATAATTGCGAATGTGTTGCTCGTCGAATTTGACCGACTAGTGTTGAGACATCTTGCTCCGATTTATTACGGGCGCTACGTCGATGACATCTTCCTCGTCTTGCGTGATACTGGCAACTTTACATCGGCGGATCGCATTGTCTCGCACCTCACCCGCCGGATCACGCCACTCACACTCAACGCAGACCGCAACGAGCTGCAGCTCGTCTTTCCGTATGCCGCCAAGAGTCAACTGATTTTCAAAACAGAAAAGCAACGCGTGTTTCTGTTAGCGGGAGAGATCGGTAAAGACTTACTCGATGCAATCGAAAGTAAGATCGACGAAGTGTCCAGCGAATGGCGATTGCTCCCGAATCTCGATGATTTGGAACGATCACCTGCGGCCCGAGTGTTGACAGCAGCAAAGAAGAGTAATGAGGATGCCGACGCACTTCGCAAGGCCGATGGCCTGTCATTACGGCGCCTCGGTTTTTCATTGTTGCTGCGGAGCATAAATGCCCTGGTTCGCGACCTTCCACCGACCGAATGGGTATCCGATCGTCGTCGCTTCTATCGTTTTGCTAGTCGGCATGTCCTGACCCCATTGCGCCTCATGGACCTGCACGACTACCTGCCGCGCTTGCTTGGTCTGGCCGTTGCATGTCGGGACTGGACAGACGCTCGGAAAATTGTTGCGCGGATCGGCGCAGCTATCACGAGTCTGCGAGCCAATGTCGTGGTTCAACCACCCACGAAGTCAAACGAGCAATGGGACGGTTACCTGCGACATCTCAAGCGTTCGCTTCTCGAGGCCGTCGTCTGCTCGTACCCTCTTGACCACAAAGCAACGATGTCCATTTCAGCCGATCGCCTCGTTGAGGACATCAATAGCATTTCTCCCGATTTCGACGATTTGTTCGCTCAGTCATGTCCGGAGCGCGCGAACGACTTATTTTGGAGCGATCTGTCGCGTACTCCATTCAAGGATGTGCTGCTCGACAAGAAGTATCGCCCGATTACGACACGGACTCTCGACGTCTCGGCATTGCCGCCCGGTCGGAGGGAACGGGCTGAAATCATCTCGCACTTTCTCTCGAAGCTTGGTGAGTCGATTGAAACGCTGGCACCTTTGCTCTTCCCAACGCGTCCTTTGGGCGCTCCCGAAGTAACGGAACTTTGTCCCGAGACGGCTGAAAACTTGACGCTTCTAAGGGACTGGGTCCACGCCCTTCGCGGAACTTGGGTGGGTCCGATTTCAACAGGAGAAAACAATGCCAAGAACGGTGATGTCATCGAGATCGGAATTGTCCGAAAGAAAAGGCGTCCGAATCGCGCTGACAAGCTACTTGACTGAGGAAGCAAGTTGGTCGCGGGCGGCAGCACAGTCGCCTGATCTCTCGCGCGAGCGGTATAGACGTTTGGTCTCATTGTCAAATGCCGTCGTTGGAGCACGCCCGAAGCCGGATTATGTCGTTTTTCCTGAGCTGGCGATCCCCAGGCGTTGGGCGCGGACGATGGCGCATCACTTTCTGAAGGAGGGCATCTCACTCATTACTGGCGTGGAGTACGAGCGCGCGGCGAGGGGACCGGAAAAAGCCGTGGTCAACGATGCTCGACTCTACCTGACAGATAACCGCCTTGGCTATGCCTCGTATTGCGTATTGACGCAGCGAAAAGGAATTCCTGCCCACCATGAACGCTCTGAATTGCGTGCGCAATTTGGTTTGGCGCTAGCGCCATTTGACGAAAATGCTTGCAGGAAGAAGGTGTATCGGCATTTTGGATTTAATTTCGGATTGCTAATTTGCAGCGAACTTACAGATTTGTCCCATCGGCATAAGATGCGAGGGCGTGTAGACAATTTGTTCGTGATCTCTTGGAACCAAGACTTGGAATCCTTTGCGGCGTTAGTGGAGTCATCAGCACTGGACGTCCATTGCTTTGTGACGTTGGTCAATAACCGGCAATACGGAGACAGCCGTGTACGTGCTCCATTCAAGCATCATTGGCAGCGCGATATTGTTCGCATAAAGGGCGGAATGGATGATTACTTCGTCATCGCGGAACTGGATATCGCCAAGTTGCGTGAGTTTCAGAGCTACCACGAGCAACCTACGGGCGGTCCTTTCAAGCTCACGCCTGAGGGATTCGAAATCTCGGCCGATCGGTACCGCATCCCAAGGGGGTCACGTCACCTGCATCAAGAATAACAGAAGATGGTTGGTGTTAACGACTTGGGGAAAAGCGGGGAAGCCACCCGAAGCCGGGCTGGCGCGACCACGTTTGCTGCACGTGTTACTGTCCGCCATGCGATCAGGAGTCATCGCCGGCACGGGGCGGCTTCGGTTTCGTTTTGGTCGGCTTTTTCTTGGTCTTTGTTTTGGAAGCGGGGGTCGTTGTTTCTCGATTTTCTTGAGTTCGTCGAGCGACTGTTCGAAGTGCTGATCGACCGGTTGTGGCAACGCGGCTTGGGCCTGGCGGAGCTTCTCGAACTCGACTGCTGTTTTCTGGACAGGGGCTTTCTGGACTGAGGTTTTCTGGATAGTGGCTTTCTGGACTGCGGACGGCGGCATCCTCGACGGCGGCTATCTCCGCAGTTGCTTTTTCCATAGTTGTTTCGTGAAATCTTGCCGGTGTGCGTGAGGATTTCGCGGTCGGAGAGACGCAGAAAATCGTCGAGCCTGGCGATCGAATCGGCCATGACGGCCATGACCATGGGTCGTTGCAATCGCCGACCCGGTCAGTAAACTATCCGATTGCCGTCGGTGGCTACGCTCATCCGGCACCCTTCCGCAGGGGAACCACGTCGTTCGGGAGCAATGCAGATGACGCAGACCTCGATTCCCAAGTGGCAGATCGTGACCGGCTGGGTGCTCTCGGGCATTTTGGCCTTCCTCTTCCTCCCCAGCGCCGTCTTCAAGATCGCGCAGCCCGGGGACTTCCTCGAGGGGTGGACCAAAACCTACCCCGCCGGGGCCGCGCTGCCGCTGGGGGTCACCGAGCTGACGATCTTCATCCTGTACCTCGTCCCCAAAACACGTTACCTCGGCGGCCTGCTCATGCTCGCGTACCTTGGCGGTGCGGTCGCGACCCACGTGCATGCCGACGACGGCATGTTCCCCGTGCCGGTCATGGTCGGCGTCGTCGCCTGGCTGGGCCTCTACCTCCGCGATCGGAAGCTCCGCGCGCTCGTCCCGACCGTCGATGATCGCTAAGGAGAGGGGATTTCGCAGATTCAAGGCGAGCGTGGCCAGCAGTGAGGAGTAAGGAGGCAGGCAGGACTTGCAAACTGTCGAAGGAAGATGGGGCGGACGATCGGCAAACGGAATGAATTCCGTTCTACGCATGGCGGTCCCGCGTCGTGTCGTCGACCGAGCATGAACACCTCGTGCGCTTGTCGCGAACCGCCCGGTTCAATGCGGGCATACCCCCTCCGCAGAGTGGTCAGCCATGCGTAAGTCGTTACCAATAAGGCAAGTCCAAAGGCGCCAATGCTTAGGATTCTTTGTGTCGTGCCCGCAGAGTTGAGTCGGACATTGCCATGAGGGCTGGCGGCGGGCAGGACACAAAGAATGTATTGGGCGAAACCGCTGCGCGGCGTGCCGCT
>Ga0265331_10001250_pt1 | contig 19054 bp, 20 predicted proteins | sample 41923metaG_FD_202088 | JGI IMG/M metagenome (GOLD analysis project Ga0265331, IMG submission 202088) | Rhizosphere microbial communities from Carex aquatilis grown in University of Washington, Seatle, WA, United States - 4-19-23 metaG | ecosystem: Host-associated > Plants > Roots > Rhizosphere... | reverse complement strand
CCATGGAAAGCGCATACGTTAAAAGGGATTGTGCGAAGCAATCTTCGGATGAAAAAATTTTGTAGGAGCGGGCTTTATAGCCCCCGCGATCGGCCTCTTTCGCGGGCTAAAGCCCGCTCCTACAGTGACCTACAACGGTAGGCTGAATAGTTACAAAAGTTGTAACTATTCAGCATGTCTGGGGAGAGGAAGTGAGGTGAGTCAGGCGAGACCTTCTGCGCCCATGGATGGGCGCAGAGAGCTTCCAGGGATGGACTTGCAGCGTGGTTAATATTCCGACACGCTTCCGCGTGTCTCGACTGGCTTGCCTCACTTCCGACAGGCTTCGGTCAGCGCTCAAAAGCACTCGCTGAATAGTTACATGTCCGTTTCCTTTTAAGATGATAGATATCTTAGTATATGCTTGGTGACGGGATATACAACAGCCATTGCCGGGCGTATCTCAGTCTGGCTATGTTAGCGAATATGAAATTGTTTCCAGCCGTCCGCCGCTTCAGACGATAGCGATCCCCTCTTTATTCCCTCATGATTGCGGTATAGTGAACCCCTGTTATGCGGGCGGTATATGTTTCCACTATGGTAGAGATCGAGCGTTGCCGGTTTACCCTGAACGGCCTGGTGCAAGGCGTCGGCATGCGGCCTTTCATTTACCGGCTGGCGCAGGAACTGGGCTTGTCGGGCTGGGTTTGCAATGCGCCTGAAGGCGTGCTGATCGAAGTGCAGGGCCGGGCGGCGCTGATCGAACAGTTTCGCGAACGCTTGAGCAGCGAAAAACCGGTGCCGGCGCGTATCGATCGATGCCGCTCGGCGGCGATGCCCGTTGCAGACGGTAACGCCGGTTTCCGGGTGATCGACAGTTCCAATGACGGTTCGGCGTTGTCGGCTTCATTGCCTGACCTGGCGACCTGTCCCGCCTGTTTGGCCGAATTGTTCGATGCGGCGGATCGTCGCTATCGCTATCCTTTTGTCAGTTGCAGCGAATGCGGGCCACGCTACAGCATCGTCGAGTCGCTGCCGTTCGACCGCGAACGCACCGCGATGCGTTTGTTTCCGCTGTGTCCGCAATGTCTGCACGAGTACCGGAATCCGCAGGACAGGCGATTTCATGCGCAGACCCTCAGTTGTCCGGTCTGCGGGCCGCGGCTGAGTTTGTGGAACGGGCGCGGCGATACGCTGGCGACAGCCGATGAAGCATTGCGTCTGGCGGTTCGGCGTCTACGGCAGGGGGACATTGTTGCGGTCAAGGGCATCGGCGGGTTTCAGCTGCTGGCGAATGCGCAGGACGAGGATGCGGTTATGCGCCTGCGGCTGCTCAAGCATCGTCCGGCCAAACCGTTTGCATTGATGGTGCGCGATCTGGAAATGGCGCGGCATTATTGCGATGTTTCCGCTACTGAAAGTGCGCTGCTCGGCTCCTCCGCCGCGCCGATAGTGTTGTGCCGCCGCCATGAACACGCCCGGCTTGCGGCTTCTATAGCTCCGGCATCCGGACGTCTGGGCTTGATGCTCGCGTATTCGCCGCTGCATCATTTGTTGCTGGCCGATTTCGGCGCGCCGGTTGTCGCCACCAGCGGGAACGCCGGCGGCGAGCCGATCTGTATCGACGAAGATGACGCTTTGCAGCGGCTGGGCGCAATTGCCGACTGCTTGCTGGTGCATGACCGTCCGGTTAAACGTCCACTGGACGACAGCGTGATGCGCGTTGCAGCCGGAAAGCCGCTGATGCTGCGACGCGCGCGCGGTTTCGCGCCTATCGCGATCGAACTCCCTGACTGTTTGCCGCCTATTCTCGCCGCAGGCGGCCATCTTAAAAATACCGTGGCGCTAGCGTTGGGATCGCAGGCGATACTGAGCCAGCATCTGGGCGATCTGGACACGGCAGCCTGCCTGACGCTGCATCGCGATACCCAGGATGAACTCGGCGCGTTATACCGAGTGGAGCCGCAGGCTGTCGCAGTAGACTCGCATCCCGATTATGCCGGCGGCCGCATCGCGGAACAAAGCGCGTTGCCGATTATTCGCGTCGATCATCATTACGCGCATGCGCTGGCCTGCATTGCCGAGCATGGTTTGCAAACTCCTGTTGTGGCGGTGGTTTGGGACGGCATTGGGCTGGGCGCGGACGGCGGTTTGTGGGGCGGCGAATTTTTGCGTATCGAAGCGGCAGGTTACCAACGCATCGCCGGCCTGTGGCCGCTGCGCTTGCCCGGCGGCGAACGCGCGATTCGCGAGCCGCGCCGCGTCGCGCTGAGCGTACTGCACGAGCTTGGACTGGAGACGGCAATCATGACGAACGCCTTCGAAGCTTCCGAACTCGCCACTCTGACGGCTATGCTGCAAAAGCGCTTCAATTCGCCGTCAACCTCCAGCGCCGGGCGCTTGTTCGATGCGCTGGCCGGATTGCTGGGAGTATGCCAACTCAACGAATTTGAAGGGCAGGCGGCCATGGCGCTGGAGTCGCTGGCCGAACAGGCCGACGCAACGGATGCGCTGCTTTATCCTTGCGAACTGCTTATCGACGCATCCTTGCTCCGCGTCGATTGGCGCCCGTTGTTCCGGTCGTTGTTAAACGATGCGCGATGCGGCGTCTCGCTGCCGCAACTGGCTTATCGTTTTCATGTGAGTCTGGCCGATGCGATTCTGCGCACCGTTCAACAACAGGATATCGCGACAGTGGTATTATCTGGCGGTTGTTTCCAGAACCGGCTATTGCTGGAGTTATCCAATGCACGCTTGCAGCAGGCCGGTTTTAATGTTTACTGGCCGCAGCAAATACCGCCGAACGACGGCGGATTGGCTTTGGGGCAGCTTGCAGCCGCCTTGATCAATTTCAAAAAGGAGAACCTCCGATGTGTTTAGCCGTACCCGGTCAGATTCTGAGCATCGAACACGCCGACGACATACTGTTGCGCGCCGGAAGAGTGAGCTTTTCCGGCATCGTCAAGGAAATCAATCTGGCTTATGTGCCGGAATCGCAAGTGGGCGATTACGTGATCGTGCATGCCGGTTTTGCGCTGTCGATACTGGATGAGGACGAGGCGTTGAAAACCCTGGAAGCCATAGCCGCGCTGGATGCCGCCGACGAATGAAGTATCTGGACGAATATCGCGACGCCAAGGGCGTCCGGGCGCTGGTTAATGCGATAGCGTCGCGCGTGACGCAGCCGTGGACGCTAATGGAGATCTGCGGCGGCCAGACTCACGCCATTCTGAAATACGGGCTGGACCGTTTGCTGCCGCCGCAAATCAGCCTGATACACGGCCCCGGCTGTCCTGTTTGCGTGACCGCGCAGATTAAAATCGATCAGGCGCTGCACATCGCCGCTCAGCCCGGCGTTATTTTCTGTTCTTTCGGCGATATGCTGCGCGTACCGGGGAGCCGCTACGATTTGCTCGGCGTGAAGGCGCAAGGCGCCGATGTGCGCATGGTCTATTCGCCTCTGGATGCGCTGACGCTGGCGCGCGATAATCCGGACAGGCAGGTGGTGTTTTTCGCGGTCGGTTTCGAAACCACCGCGCCGTCCACGGCGATGGCGCTATTGCAGGCCAGACGCTTCGGCGTCGAAAATTTCTCGGTGCTGGTCGCGCATGTGCGCGTGCCGCCGGCCATGGAGGTGCTGCTGTCGGCCCCGGACAATCGCGTGCAGGGTTTTCTGGCTGCCGGCCATGTCTGCGCGGTGATGGGCTACTGGGAGTACGAACCGCTGTCCGAGCGCTTTCAGTTGCCGATTATCGTGACCGGATTCGAACCGCTGGATATTCTGCAAGGCATACTGGCCTGCGTGGAACAACTGGAGCAGGGCCGCGCCTGCGTCGAAAATCACTATGGCCGCGCGGTCACGCGCGCGGGTAATGTGGCCGCGCAATCCTTGATGAATCAGGTATTCATGCCTGTTGATCTGGAATGGCGCGGTTTGGGTTGCATTGCCGGCAGCGGTCAGGGGTTACGGCCGGAGTTCGAGGATTTGAATGCGGATACGCGTTTCGATTTGAGCGGCGTAGCCGAAGCGGAAGCGAATCCCTGTATGAGCGGCGACGTGCTGACCGGACGCATCAAGCCCGATCAGTGTCCGGCGTTTGCACAGTCCTGTACCCCCGAGCATCCGCTCGGTGCAACGATGGTGTCGTCTGAAGGGGCTTGCGCCGCGTATTACCGCTATCGTCGTTAAGATTGGCCGTCGTACCGGCAATCCATGCCGGTACGACGATCACTCGATGCTTGTGCGGAGTCTGCCCGTTCCCTACTTTCCCCGTACCAGAAAAAAGCGCTGGGCGGATTGCGACGGGCTGCCTTCATCCGCGATCAACGTAACGTTGCCTTCGCGTCCGCCCTTGAAAAAAACAACCGTGAACCGGCCCCGCGCCCGCGTATTGCGCGCTTGCGGCGGCAGCGCTTCTTCCGGGGTGTTCACACCGGCCCAATCGCCGCTGCAATCCAGATCCCAGGGGCCGGATACCGGCGAGGGCCTGCACTGCCCGATCAGTTTGATGTATCCGCTGCGCGCCGACGGCGCAACCAGAATCAATTGGCGGCTGCGATGGTTAAACTGGCTGGGCGGCACCAGCAGCTCGGTTTTTCTGGCCTCGGGTTGTCCTTTTCCCGATGCGGGCAGTAATTTCCATTCCTGCTCTTTACCGGATTCGATTGTCACTTCCGACAACAGTATTTTCAAATGTTCGGTAATCTGCGCATACCAGACCGGCGTCATCGCCAACAGCAGGAAACCGAGAAAGGCGATGACGATCAGCGCCTGTATGCTTGCCCACGCACGCGATGTCAGCCGCTGTAGCGGCCCTTCCCCCGCAGCGCTCGCGGTTTCGGCTTTTTTTTGCTGCTTGCCGGTTTGCGCTGTTTTCGCGTGGAATTTACTCAATCGACACCTGTATGCCGGCGCGGACGCGCGGATAAAGCTCCAGTATATCCGCTGTTTTCATGCGGATACAGCCATGCGAAGCCGGCGTTCCGTCAACGCCTTCGTCAGGGCTGCCATGTATGTATATGTAACGCCTGCCGGTTGATATCTCGCCGTAACGATTAAATCCCGGCTCCAGTCCGCTCAGCCAGAGTATGCGCGTCAGTATCCAGTCGCGCTCGGGGAAGCGTTCTGCAAGATCGCCGCTGTAAATCTCGCCGGTCCAGCGGCGTCCGACGAACACCGCATTGTCCGGGCGATCCCCGCCGATGCAGGCGCGGACGACATGGAGTCCGCGCGGAGTGCATCCGCTGCCCAGGCGTTCGCCCGGTCCGTTGCGCGCCGTCGATACCGGCCACGAGGCAAGCGCTTCGCCCATGGCGGATAGTAATGTCAAGCGCTGGTCGGCTATGGAAACCCGTAGATGAGGTTCGGCGTTTATATGCATTTTTCGCAACTATTCAGCATATCCGTTGGAGCGAAGGTGAGGGCGAGTCAGACGAGACCTTCTGCGCCCACGGATGGGCGCAGAGAGCTCCCGGACGGGCTTGCAGCGTGGTTAATATTACCGGCACGCTTCCGCGTGTCTCGACTGGCTTGCCTCACTTCCGGCGAGCTTCGCTCAGGACTCAAAAGCACTCGCTGAATAGTTACCATTTTTCAAACACCGCCAGCGATTCCACATGCGAGGTATGCGGAAACATGTCCATGATGCCGGCCGCCGTCAGGCGGTAACCCAGCTCGTTTACCAGATAACCTGCGTCTCGCGCCAAAGTCGACGGGTTGCATGAGACATACACCACGCGCGCCGGTTGCCAGTTTTTCATGTACTGAAGTATTTCGAACGCACCGGCGCGCGAAGGATCGAGCAATACCTTGTCGTAGCGGGATTGCGACCAGGGCGATTTATCCTGGGGCGTTGCCAGATCGGCAACATGAAACTCGACATTGCCGACCCCGTTCAGCCGCGCATTGTGCCGGGCGCGCTCGACGGAAACCTTGCTGCCCTCCACGCCGGTGACATGCTGCGCCTGCCGCGCCATCGGCAAGGTAAAGTTGCCCAGTCCGCAGTACAGATCCAGTAATTTATCCGAGGGTTGCAAATCCAGCAGCGCCAGAACGCGTTCGACCATCAGGCGGTTGATCTGAAAATTCACCTGGGTGAAATCGTTGGGTAAAAACTCGAAGCGCAGGTCATGATCGGGCAAGGAATAAAACAGGGGCGGCGCTTTTTCCGGCGACAAGGGCTGTACCGAATCCGGTCCCTGGCGCTGCAGGTAAATGGTAAATCCCGATGCCGGTTCGTATGCGCGCAGTATTTCCCGGTCTTCCTCCGTCAACTCCGCCAAGAGACGGATGATTACGGCGCGGCCTTCCGCTTCGCCTATCGCGACCTCCAGTTGCGGAATGCGGTCGCGCACGCTCAGTTTTATCAGCACATCGCCCAGCTCCAGCAAACGCGTTCCCATGTCGGGATGCAATACCGGGCAATAGTCCAGCGCCGCCAGCAGCGGCGACGCGCGTTCGCGAAAACCGACCAGCACGCGGCCCTTTTTCGCGACGTATTTAACGCTCAAGCGCGCTTTTTGACGGTAGCCCCAGACCTGGCAGGTCAAGGGCGGCAATAGCGATGCGGCTTCGACCTTGCCGATGCGTTGCAATTGATCCAGCAGCAACGCCTGTTTGGCCGCAACCTGGGCCTCCGTGCCGAGGTGCTGCAGGCTGCATCCTCCGCAGATGCCGTAATGCGCGCAATGCGGCTCGACGCGGTCGGGCGATGCCAGATGCACGGCGTCGACGCGTCCTTCGTCGTAGTCGCGATGGATGCCGGTGTAAACAAAGTCGACTTCTTCTCCCGGCAGCGCGCCATGAATGAAAGTGGCCTTGCCGTTGACGTGCGCCACGCCGCGCCCGTCATGGGCAAAGGAGGTGATCGCGGCGTTTACGGGTTGGGTGGGCAGGGGTTTGCTGGTTGGGCGTCTTGACATGATTATCTGTTGGTTTTAGCGCAGAAGAGGTGGAAATTGTAACGCTGCTAATTTTACACCCCATAGGCCGCGCCGAGTATCGCAGCTTTTGGCGGCCTGGTGGAGGATGCTGAAGTTAATCGCGGTTGTCGAGGGCGAGGAAAGCCCGGCGGCGGCCTCCCGGTAAAAGCGGGAAGCGTCCATGGGCGCGGATGCCCGCATGAAACTACCCGCAGCGAAACGATATCAATCGGGGAAGATTCCGGTAGACAGATATCTGTCTCCGCGATCGCAAATAATGGAAACGATGGTGGCGTTTTCCAGTTCGCGCGAAAGTCTTAACGCCGCGGCAACGGTGCCGCCCGACGATACGCCGGCAAAAATGCCTTCCTGCGCCGCCAGTTGCCGCGTGGTTTCCTCCGCTTCTTCCTGGCTCATATCCATAATGCGGTCCACTCGGAACGCTTCGTAGATTTTCGGCAGATATTCTTCGGGCCAGCGCCGTATGCCCGGAATCTTCGACTCTCCCTCCGGCTGCACGCCCACTACCTGTACTGCGGGGCTCACCTCTTTCAGATAACGCGACGTGCCCATAATGGTGCCGGTGGTGCCCATGGAACTGACGAAATGCGTTATCGTTCCCTGGGTATCGCGCCAGATTTCCGGCCCGGTCCCTTCATAATGCGCTTCGGGATTATCGGGGTTGGAGAATTGGTCCAGTATGCGTCCATACCCTTCCTGTTCCAGCTTTCTGGCCAGGTCGATTGCCGCCTCCATGCTTCCGGAGGCCGGCGTCTGTATGATTTCCGCTCCAAAAACCTTCATCGTGGCGCGGCGCTCGGAACTCATGTTGTCCGGCATGATCAGCGTCATCCGATAGCCCTTGATCGCCGCAGCCATCGCCAGCGCAATGCCGGTATTGCCGCTGGTAGCCTCGATCAGGCGATCGCCCGGCTTGATATCGCCGCGCTGTTCGGCGCGCTGTATCATGCTGAACGCCGGCCTGTCCTTGACGGAGCCTGCGGGGTTATTGCCTTCCAGTTTAACCAGCAGTGTGTTGCTGGTAACGCCCGGCAAACGCTGCAGCCGCACCAACGGAGTATTGCCGATGCAGGACTCCAGAGTGGGATAATTCATGTTCTGATTCTCGTCGTTCGTTATAACCAAGAAAAACGGTCACGTATAATTATACCCCCTTCGGACCCGGTTCTGTTGACGCAAGCCTGAAAAGTCAAACTACTTTATCAATGAGAAGACGGCTTTCCTGCAAGCGCGATTAATGCCGCACATTCACTTCCCCGTCGCTTCCACTTCATCCGCTCCGCCTTCGGGCAGATCGGGAATCGGGCCGCGCGTCGCACGGTTTAGTTCGGTGACGATGCGGTGCGCGTGGTCGAAATCGCGCCAATACCAGCTATCCCGGCTGAAAGGCCTGATTTGCACGCCGTCCGGTATGATGTTGCCCTGGCTGTCCTTATGGCCGGAACCGGTACTGTCTATGACCAGCGGCGTTCCGTCGGGAGATACGCCGACATCGCCCAGCCACATGATGACGTGAGCAAGATTGCCTTCCTTGTTGCGGATATAGAGCAGGTCGGCCGGCTGCAATTGTTTGACCGTGGCGTCGTAATCCTGCTTTTCTATGCGCTGCACCGGCATTACGCCGGATTCTCCCGGTCCGGCGATTTGCGTCATGGTCGCTTGTTCGCGTATGCCGGTGCTCATTTTGACGCCGAGCGCGTAGTTGTAGACAAATCCCGTGTAGTTGCTGCAATCCAGCCCTGGTCCGGCATGGCCGGATTTAACCTTTTTCCACGGCCAATCCTCGGGCGGGTCCCAGGCTGGAATATGATGGTGCTGGTAGGATAGCCCCTGGTAGCGAAGAGCGGTCCGCAATACGCGTTCCTGCAGCCAGCGCACCGGACGCGAGGACCATCCCGGCGCTTCCGGGTAGCGGCGCTGCGGCGGTCCCCACGAGCCCCACTGGCGCCGCGTTTCGCGGTCGTACCAGGCTAGCGCCGGGACAGTGGATTGTTCCTGTTCGTCGTTCCACGGACTGCGGTTCAGACCGGTTTCGACATCCGCAGGCGGTAGCTGGAATACGGTCCGGTAAGGCGAAACATAGCTGTTTTCCGCTGTTGCGGCAGTATTATTGCCTGCAGCGGCATGGCGATGTTTGGGGTTGCCGCTACAGCCGCCGGCGGCAATCAGCAGCAGAACCGCCGCTATCCAGTGGCGGAGGGCGCAAGTTTGGGGGTGCATGGCTTCGGGCTCCGTTATTGCATAATGATCGGAAAGGTTACAACTTAAAAATAGTATTGCAAACGCAAATCCAGCTCGTTGGCGTAGATGTTCTGTCCGCGCTGCCGCGCCAGATCCACCGTAACGGCGAGGTTTTTCGACAGGTTGACGGTATGGCGCAGGCCCAGCCGCCCGGCGCAATAGCTCTGTTCGATCAAATAACAGCCGCTGTCGAAACTCAGCAGGCCTTGTCCGCCCAGTCCGCGATACAGCCAGCCCACGCGCGGCCCCAGCGCAATATTGACGCCTTGTGTAAATTCGCCGCCCACTTCGAGGCTTGCGCCGATCTGAGCATAAACCATCCCGCCTGGAACGTCGTAACTGAAACCGGTATTTCCATCCGCATAACCCGCCAGCGGGCGTCCATTGCTGGTGAGTCTGCGTTGCGCGCCGACGGCGACGCCCCATGACAGCGGCTTGAAAAAATCGTTGCGCGGGCTCAATGATTGTATGCTGAACAGCTGCGCGCTTTCGAGCATCAGCCCGGAGTTCTGATAATAACGCAGATCGGCGTCCAGAAATGTGATCTGCGCGCCCTTGCGGTAGCCCGGCCAGGGGTCGGTTAAGTCGTGGTAAGCCGCTCTCAGCTCCAGTTCGCCGTAGGCCTGTCCGTCGTAGTACCCGCCGCCCAGACTGGCGCGCGAGGAACCGTGTCCCTGGTCGTCGCGCACGGCGGGAGGTTCGGGCGGAATAAAATCGGCGGGCGTGTGCAGTTTGCTGCGCGCGCGCAGCAGCGACAAACTGGCTTCGGCGCTATCCTCGCGAGTCAGTTTTTCGTCGATGACGCGGTAGCGTAAAAAATCGTAAGCGGTTTCCAATACCCTGGCGCTTGCCCTGCCGCTCAATGGCCGCGCATCCGGCGTAAGCGTAATCGGCGCATCTTCGGGATTGCGCTCGCCGTTGGCGAGCCGCAGCGCCAGCGTGCGTTCATCGGCGTTCAGTTGCTCGATTTGCGAGGACAGAATACTGGCGGCGGACGGACGGAAACGGGTATCGGCGACCAGCCCCGCCGCCGCCAAAGCCCTGACGGTATCGGCAGGGATCGCGGCGATAGGGAATTGCCGGGCAAGGCGCAGATTTGGACGGGTAACGTCGAGCAGGCTGACGATACGGTAAGCGCAGTTTTCGCCGACGAAGAAGTAGTCGAAACGCGTCGGCATGATTTCCCAAACGTGCCTGACCAGCTGATCGACCTCGTCGCGGCTCAGATTAAGCCGGTATTCCCAGATATCGCGATTTTCCCAGTTGTGATATTCCTTTATCTTCAGATAATACGGTTGTACGGTCAACTGACCCGGATAGCCGCCGAACAGCCCTTTCCATGCGTAGAACAGCTCGTTTTCGTCTTCCGCGTGCGCCGCGTAGTTGATGCTCCACGCCAGCCGCGCATTGTCGTCGTTCTGTCCGGGCCGATCCAGTCTGAGCAGCGTATGGCCGAACATCGACGATGGGCTGTTGAGGTAGGCGGTAGGAAAAATCAGGCTGACGCCGTCGGCATTAAGCGTTGCGCGCCATTCTTCGAAAGCGGGGCAGCTAACCGGCGGCAGGTTTACCGATAGCGCATGACCGAGCCAATGATAACGGGCGGGAAAGCGGCAGCGCGGATGAGTATCGCCCTGACCGGGCTGCCTTATCGCCGCAATGGTTGCGCGCAACTCCGCGCGGGGGTCGTTTTTTCCTTCGGGCGCAAGAAAGAAACCGCGATCATCGGCCTCGCCCGCATAACCTTCGCCGACGGGTTCCGCCCGGTAATGTCCCAATGCCAGCCAGGCTGCATCCCGGTACAGCATCAGACCTTCGGCGCGCTGCTGCAGGGTTTCGACATCGAACGCCGCTTGAGCCGGGCGTTGGGACAGGAACAGCAAAAAAAGAATGCTGCAGACGGCGAAGGATAGCTTGCGCGGCAAACGCCGGAAGCGCTGAACCGTCATCCCGGCAGGGAATGCCGGAATGACGCTGTTATCCACGCCACCCAATAGCCCTGCGCTATTAGAGCGCGTACTTCGCCATAATGGGGTCGGCCTGCATGGCGGTGACCAGGTGATCCATGACCTGATCGCTGGTGACTTTGGCGTCAGGATAAATGTTGGCGAACTGCTGCTGCGTCAGCGTATAAAAAGCCGCCTTGTCCTGAGCCTGAATCCCGAGAACATCCGAGAGTCCGGCCAGCGCTTCGCCGTGTCCTTGCGACATATCTTCGGCAAGCTGGGTCATATTGCCGCTGATGTAGACGCGTCCGCCCTTGTAACGGATGGGCTGGTGCGCATCGCAACCGAGAGTGCCGGAGGATAGGCCGAAGGTCGCGTCGCTCAAGCTGGCGTTGGTGGACATCGCCATGACATGCGCGCCGACGCCGGTGCTGCCTTCGAACAGCAGAGCGCCCCAGCCGCAGCCGCCCACGCCGTCGCCTGTCGGCCTGTAGCCCGAGGACGGCGGGGGCGAATTAGGTGTGGTTGCCTCAGCAGCGGAAGAAATGACCGGCATGACCAGCAATAAACCAACTGTAATGATACGTTTCACGTAATACTCCTTTGGGAAAGGGAAAGCCTAAGTAATACCAGATCGCCGGATTAATTGGAAGCAAGCCGGATCAGTTGCCGCAGGCGCGCCGCAGAAAGTCAGGCGCTTCGCCTATCGCGATCGTTCGGCTGTCCGCGTCGCGCCGCCCTTTATATTCCAGAATGCCTTCATCCAGCCCCTTCTCGCTGATAACCAGCCGGTGGGGAATGCCGATCAGTTCCATGTCGGCGAACATCACGCCCGGACGCGCCTTGCGGTCGTCGAACAATACGTCCAGACCGGTCGCCGTCAAATCGGCGTAAAGCCGCTCTGCGGCCTGCTGCAGACGCTCGGACGCCTGCATGTTGATCGGAACCAGCGCCACCTGGAACGGTGCAAGCGCTCCGGGCCAGATGATGCCCTTGTCGTCGTGATTCTGCTCTATCGCCGCGGCGACCACGCGCGATACGCCGATGCCGTAGCAGCCCATCATCATGGTCTGGCTCTTGCCCTGCTCGTTCAGCACCGTCGCATTCATCGCTTCGCTGTATTTGGCGCCGAGCTGGAAGATATGCCCGACTTCGATTCCGCGCGCAATGCGCAGTTGACCCTGGCCGTCCGGGCTCGGATCGCCATCAACCACATTGCGGATATCGACGATGGCGTCGGCGGCGGGTTGCGGCAAGTCGCGCCCCCAGTTGACGCCGGTGTAATGCTTGCCGTCCTGATTGGCGCCGCAGACGAAGTTGATCAGCGTCGCGGCGCTACGATCGACCAGCACCGGAATTTTCAGACCGATAGGCCCCAGCGAACCGGGCGCGCAGCCGGCGGCTTCGCGTACTTCCTGTTCGGATGCAAAGCGCAGCGGCGTGGCGGCGACGCCGAGTTTTTCCGTTTTGATGACGTTCAGCGCGTGATCGCCGCGCAGCAACAGCGCAACGACGCCGCCTTCCTTGCCGGCGACCAGCAGGGTTTTCAGGATGCGCTCGGAACCGGTATTCAAAAACGCGCCGACTTCTTCGATGCTGTGCCGGTTCGGGGTGTCCACCAGCGTCAGTTCCGCCTGGGTCTCCTCCGCCGCGGCGAGCGCAAGCGCTTCGGCCTGTTCGACATTGGCGGCGTAATCGCTGCCGTCCGAGAACGCAATCGCATCCTCGCCGGAATCGGCCAGCACATGAAATTCGTGGGAATGGCTGCCGCCGATCGAACCGGTATCGGCCAGCACCGGCCTGAAGCCGAGCCCGAGACGCGTGAAAATTGTGCTGTAGGCCGCATACATCGCGTCGTAGGTCTGCTGCAGAGATTCCTCGTCGGCATGGAAGGAGTAGGCGTCCTTCATGATGAATTCGCGCGCGCGCATCACGCCGAAGCGCGGGCGGATTTCATCGCGGAATTTGGGCTGGATCTGGTAATAGTTAACCGGCAGCTGTTTATAGCTTTTCAGTTCGTTGCGCGCCAGATCGGTAATGATTTCTTCGTGCGTCGGACCCAGACAGAATTCGCGTTCGTGACGATCCTTCAGCCGCGTCAATTCCGGGCCGTATTGCTCCCAGCGTCCTGATTCCTGCCACAGCTCGGCGGGCTGCACCATCGGCATCGACACTTCCAGCGCGCCGGCGCGGTTCATTTCCTCGCGCACGATGTGTTCGGCCTTGCGCAGCACGCGCAATCCGAGCGGCAGCCAGGAGTAGAGTCCTGAAGCCAGTTTGCGGATCATGCCCGCGCGTATCATCAGTTTATGGCTGATGACTTCGGCGTCGGAGGGCGTTTCTTTGAGTGTGTTGAGCGGGAATTGGCTGGTGCGCATGAGTGGGTCTGGTATTGGGTGAGTTAGGGTTGGAAAGCGTAGGATATGGGCCATTTTACCCGTAGTTGCGTTTTCGTGCTTGCGCTCTGTGCCGTCGAGGATTTCTACGGGGAAAACGGGTTATAAATTCGTAGTTGAAGCGGCTCTGGTTTTGCTGTTTATGTATAGGTCTTTTGATATATATAAAATATGCTATGAATAAATTGCCGCAACTTCCTTTAGTATCCGACTAAAGCCTGCGTAAGGCTATGATGGAAAATATATTTATTAAAAATGCTGAACCCGGGTTAATGTTATACTGGCTTGGTCAACATTATTGGTCAACCAAACGCATGAGCACCTATACCCTTTATAACGCCAAAACCCATTTATCCAGCCTGATCGAACAGGCCTGCTCAGGGGAAGAAGTCATTATAGCCAAGGGCAAAATTCCGATGGTCAAATTGGTGTCGCTGCCTGGCGCTCAGCCGCAACGCCGGTTTGGCGCCATGCAGGGGCAGGCGCGCGTGACCGAGGCTTTTTTCGAGCCTTTGGACGAGACAGAGCTGAATGCCTGGTCGCAGTAATTGATGAAAGCCCTGCTGGATACCCACACCCTGCTGTGGTGGCTGGATGGCGATGAACGTTTGTCGGTGACGGCTAGAAACTGGATTGCCGAACCGGAGCATAGGGTACTGGTCAGCGCCGCCTCCGCGTGGGAGATCGCCACCAAAGTGCGTATCGGCAAATTGCCCGGTGCGGTTGCGGTGGTAGATCGCTATCACGCATGTTTAAGCGAGCAGGGTTTTACTGCGCTGGCTATTTCCAGCGACCATGCGTTACGGGCAGGCAGTTTGCCGGGCGCGCATCGCGATCCGTTCGATCGCATGCTGATAGCCCAGGCGCAGGCGGAAAATATCGCCTTGATCAGTAATGAAGCGCTCTTCGACAATTACGGTATCCGCCGTATCTGGTGATAAATAACGATACAGGAAGCAAGTCGGCATGAACCAACAAGCGCTTTCCGCACTGATCTGGTCGGTTGCCGACCTGCTGCGCGGCGATTATAAACAATCCGAATACGGCAAGGTCATCCTGCCGTTCACCGTGCTGCGCCGTCTGGATTGCGTGCTGGAATCCACCAAGGACGCGGTACTGGCCGAACAGGCCGCCAGAAAGCAGGCAGGCATCAACCCCGAACCGTTCCTGCTGCGCAAAGCCGGGCAAAGTTTCTACAACACTTCGCCGCTGGACATGAAAAAGCTGATGGGCGATCAGGACCACATCAAGGAAAACCTGTTCGCCTATATTCGCGGATTCTCGGCGGCAGTACGCGATATCTTCGAGCGCTTCGACTGCTACACCCAGATCGACCGCCTCGCCAAAGCCGGTTTGCTCTATCAGGTAAGCGAACGCTTCGCCAACGTCGATCTGCACCCGGACGCCGTCAGCAACAGCCAGATGGGTCTGGTGTTCGAGGAACTGATCCGCAAATTTGCCGAAATCTCCAACGAAACCGCCGGAGAACACTTCACCCCGCGCGAAGTGATCAAGCTGATGGTCAACCTGCTGTTCATCGAAGATGACGATGTGCTGGCAAAACCCGGCGTGGTGCGTACCATATACGATCCTACCGCAGGCACCGGCGGCATGCTGTCGGTGGCCGGTGAATATCTGGAAGAACACAACCCGGAAGCGCGCCTGAGCATGTTCGGCCAGGAACTCAACGACGAGTCCTATGCGATCTGCAAGGCCGATATGCTGATCAAGAGTCAGGATGTCGCCAACATCGCCCCCGGCAACACCTTCTCGGACGACGGCCACCCCCAGCGGAAGTTCGACTATATGCTGTCCAATCCGCCGTTCGGCGTCGAATGGAAAAAGGTTGAAAAGGAAATCCGCAAGGAACATGAAAGCCAGGGCTACAACGGACGTTTCGGCCCCGGCCTGCCGCGCGTATCGGACGGCTCGCTGCTGTTTCTGCTGCACCTGATCAGCAAAATGCGCCCGGCCAATGAAGGCGGCAGCCGCTTCGGCATCGTGCTGAACGGTTCGCCGCTGTTCACCGGCGGCGCGGGTTCCGGCGAAAGCGAAATCCGCCGCTTCGTGCTGGAAAGCGATCTGGTGGAAGCCATCATCGGCCTGCCCACGGATATGTTCTACAACACCGGCATATCGACCTATATCTGGATACTCTCCAACCGCAAGCCGGAACATCGCAAAGGCCTGCTGCAACTGATAGACGCGAGCGGCTTCTGGCAAAAGATGCGCAAAAGCCTGGGGAGCAAGCGCAAGCAACTGTCGGACGAACATATTGCCGAAATCACCCGGCTGTTCGGTCAGTTCATCGAAGCCAGCGACGGCAAAAAACCGATTTCGCGCATCTTCAAAAACCGCGACTTCGGCTATAAAACCATCACCGTCGAGCGCCCGCTACGCGATGCCGACGGCAACATCGTCTTGGGAGAAAAGGGCAAACTCAAAGGCAAGCGCCAACCGGACAGCCGCCTGCGCGATACCGAAAACGTGCCGCTCGCCGACGACGTGGAAAGCTATTTCCAGCGCGAAGTGCTGCCGCACGCGCCGGATGCGTGGATCGACCACGACAAAACCAAAGTCGGCTTCGAAATCCCGTTCAACCGGCATTTCTACGTGTTCGAACCGCCGCGCCCACTGGCGGAAATCGACGCGGATTTGAAGCAATGCACCGACCGGATTTTGACGATGATTGCGGGGTTGTCGGCGTGATATTGCAACACCGCGACATTGGCCTGACCATACGCCATACCAAAATTTTACTTGCCAAAATGGCAGTAAAGCTTATAATTCACGGCCATAACACCCCCCAAGCCTATCCGGTGGTTCGCTACCGTGACGCTCAAACCGGGGGGTTAATTGTTTTCGGAGGGTGTCGTGCATTATAACAAGCCGCCGCTCTCAGTCGCAGATCAGGCCGATCTCCTGCGGGATCGCGGACTCGTTTGCAATAGCGCGCAACGCGTGGAACATTACCTTTCCCACATCGGCTACTACCGCCTGAGCGCGTATTGGTTACCGTTCGAAATACCCGATAGCGAAAACAACGGCTCGCGTAACCACAAGTTTCAGCTTGGAACAAGTTTCGATCAAATTCTAAGTCTTTATATTTTCGACCGTAAGCTGCGCCTGCTGATCATGGAGGCCATCGAACGGATTGAAGTCGCCGTGCGTTCACGCTGGGCAGGCGCGATGGCGTTGCGGCATGGGGGTAGCCACGCCTATATGCAATCCGAGCAATTCAAGTGCCCTTAGGGGCATACACGATACCTCGCACAATGATGGAATTTATGATGCGGACCATCAACCCCGGCAGTTCCTGGAAAACACGTCTGGTTACCCTGCTGGAAGCACAGAACGACACTGACCATCGGGCCATGGGCTTTCCTGCCGACTGGAAACAACGCCAGCCCTGGGCAGAGGCGAACCAATGAGCCTCCCATGCTATGAAAGCTGTAAGGACAGCAGCATTATATCTGTCTGATTTTGACCGGGAGATCAAGCGCATCGAAGGTAAGGCATCGTGAATTTTCCGCGTTGTTCGGCTTGCATGAGTCTATAATTCAACAAAATCCGCCCAGGCTATGCGCGTCGCGTATCCTCAAACTGACGGGTTACTTCAGACTGATATCGAAACCGGAGTAAACGATGCAAGCGATTGAATTTGAAACCACAGCCTATCAGCACACCATTCATATTCCTGAAGCAATTCCCGATGGTGTTGCATTGCGTGTGCTGGTTTTATTGAATGAGAACGCAGAACAACAACTCGGTGATAATGCCATCCGCTCGGAATTAACTGATAGTGAACTGGAAAGCGCCTGCGGTATTTTGTCCTCGCCTCGCACCGTAACGCTGGAACAAATGGAAACTGCTTTATGAGCACTGAACCTGGTCGCGAACTACGCAAAAAAACCATCAAGCAAACCATTTCTCCAGACTCATCGAAACCGGAGTAAACGATGCAAGCGATTAAGTTTGAAGAAATCTCTTTTCAACACACTATTCGCGTCCCCGATGGCGTTTCGGTTCGGGTTTTGTTGCTGGTCGATGATAAAAAAGCCAACAATGGCGGTAAACGCTGGAAGAATCTACTTGCCGCCATGCCTGATGTGGGGAGCGATGAGGATTTTTCACGCCCATTGGATTACGGCAGAGAACAGACATGGGATTTTTAATCGACACCAACGTGCTATCGGAATTACGCAAGGGCGTCAGAGCGAACCCGGGTGTTCGTGCATGGTTTCCCGATGGTCTTGCGGCATGAGCGAGCCCTTGCCACCCGATCCCGGTTTTGCCGAAATCGTGCATATGATTGCAGCGGCGCGGCAGCGGGCTATTCAGGCGGTAAACACCCACCTCATCGAGCTTTACTGGCAGGTTGGCGAATACATCAGCCGCAAGATTGAACAGGCCGAGTGGGGCGATGGCGTAGTCGCCCATCTGGCCGAATATCTGGCGCAAACCCAGCCGGGGCTAAGGGGCTTTACGCGCCCGAATCTATTTCGGATGCGCCAATTTTACGAAGCCTACCGGCACGACGAGAAAGTCTCGCCACTGGTGAGACAATTGTCTTGGACTCATAACCTTATCATTCTTGGGCAAAGCAAGAGCCAGGACGAACGAGAGTTTTATCTACGGCTTGCCATCCGCGAGCAATGGAGCAAGCGAGAACTGGAGCGCCAGTTCAAAGGGGCACTGTTCGAGCGCACCGTCCTTAGCCCGGCCAAAGTCTCGCCGTCGCTGACACAAACCCATCCCGCCGCCCTGGGCGTTTTCAAGGACAGCTATCTCGTCGAATTCCTCGACCTGCCGCAAAGCCATAGCGAAACCGGCCTGCATCGTGGCTTGCTGCATAAGCTCAGGGATTTCCTGATCGAACTGGGGCGGGATTTCTGCTTCGTCGGCTCCGAGTTTCCCTTGCAGGTGGGAGGGCGCGATTTTGCCCTCGACCTGCTGTTTTTCCATCGCGGGTTGAATTGCCTGGTTGCCATAGAGCTCAAGGTCGGTCGCTTCGAGCCGGAATACCTGGGCAAGCTGTCGTTCTACCTGGAAGCGCTGGATCGCGATGTGAAAAAACCCCACGAGAACCCGGCCATAGGCGTGCTGCTGTGCGCCGGCAAGGATGCCGAAGTGGTTGAGTACGCCCTGAGCCGTACCGCCTCGCCCGCCCTCATCGCCGACTATCAAACCCAACTGCCGGACAAAAAGCTGCTGCAAGCCAAGCTCCATGAGTTCTATGCGTTGAACGCGCCGGAAGAGGAGGACGGAGTATGAGTTTTCCACGTTATGAAAGCTATAAGGACAGCGGCATTGAATGGTTGGGGGAAGTGCCGGGGCATTGGGAGTTAAAAAAGCTAAAACATAATCTTCGCCTTTTAACAGAAAAAACGGAACGCCGTGTAAACCCTGTTGCTTTAGAGAATATAGAAAGCTGGTCAGGTCGATTTATACAAACTGCAACGACGTTCGAAGGAGAAGGCGTTGCCTTTGAACCGGGTGACATTTTATTTGGGAAACTTCGTCCTTATCTTGCAAAGGCGTATCTAGCTG
>Ga0265331_10001237_pt1 | contig 19164 bp, 19 predicted proteins | sample 41923metaG_FD_202088 | JGI IMG/M metagenome (GOLD analysis project Ga0265331, IMG submission 202088) | Rhizosphere microbial communities from Carex aquatilis grown in University of Washington, Seatle, WA, United States - 4-19-23 metaG | ecosystem: Host-associated > Plants > Roots > Rhizosphere... | reverse complement strand
TTTTCGCGACATTGACGTGCTGATTCCCGAGCGGCTTCACTCGATCACGGCGAGCGGCCGGCTGGACGTGGAGTCCGATCCAAAACTCGCGGCGTGGGAACAAACGCTGGCGCAGCAGACTCCTCCCATTGAAATCCCTACCATGCCGCTGCTGAACAATTCCGACGGCACAAACTGGCTCACCGACGAAATGGCGGCCATGCTGAAAAGCGGCGCCGCCCGCCGGAATCTGGAGCAGCAGGCGGTTCAATATGTTTCCGACAACCGCTTCTCCGGGCTGGTCATTGATTTTGAGGAAATTCCCGAGAAAAGCCAGAAGGATTTCAGCCAATTTATTTCCGAGCTTGCCGTCGTCCTGCACAAATCGAATCTCAAGCTCATGGTCTGCCTGCCCGCCGCGGACTGGATTTACGATTACGCGAGCATCGGAAAATCTTCCGACGCCGTAATTCTGATGAATTACGACCAGCACTGGCGCACCTCGTCGCCTGGTCCCATCGCCGCACAGGATTGGTTTGTCAGAAATATCGAGGCCATCACCAAGCTGGTGCCGGCACGAAAACTCGTGATGGGAATCGCGAACTACGCGTACGACTGGCCCGTCAATGCGGGAAAGAAATCCGTCGAACAGGCCAAGGTGGAGAGCTTTCAGGAATCGATTGTAACGGCGACCGAATCGGAGGCGCAGGTTGAATTCGATTCCGATTCCCTCAATCCGAATTACTCTTATTCGGACGAGCACAATCATGTCCATCGCGTCTGGATGCTTGACGGCGTCACCGCTTACAACGAATTGCGCGCCGCTGAACGTATCGGCGTGCAGGGCACTGCGCTGTGGCGGCTCGGCTCGGAAGATCCCTCCCTCTGGTCGATCTGGGATGTCGTACGCCCTGACGATGTCGCGCGCGCGAAACTCGTCGACATGCCCCCCGGCTATGACCTGATCTTGGAAGGCGATGGCGATATCTGGAAGTTCGCGGACACGCCGCAGAAAGGCACCCGCGAAATTCGATTCGATCCCGCTACCAGCGACATCGTTGAGGACACGTACAAAACGCTTCCGTCCTCCTACCGCATTTTTCAGATGGGCGCCGCTCCTTACAAGATTGCGTTGAGTTTCGACGACGGGCCGGACCGTCAATTCACGCCAAAAATTCTGGATATCCTCAAAGAGAAAAAGGCCCCGGCAACTTTTTTCGTGATCGGGAGCAGCGCGAACGACGCCCTGGGTTTAATTCGTCGCGAATATGCCGAAGGCCACGAAATCGGCAACCATACCTACACACACCCGCGCTGGAACGAAATTTCGCGCACGCAGATCGATGTGGAACTTAACGTCACCGAGCGCCTGCTCAACAGCACGCTCGGCGTGAAAACGCTATTGTTCCGCCCGCCCTATGGCATCGACCACCAGCCCGAAACGGCGGATGAAGTTGCGGCGCTGCCCATTGCTCAATCGATGGGCTACCTCATTGTCGGTGCGCGTATCGATCCGCACGACTGGGGCGAGCCCAACGGTGTTCCTCCCGCCCCCGCATCCGTGATCGTGCAACGCGTTCTCGAGCAGGCGCACGCGAACGGCGGAAATATCGTGCTGCTGCACGACGGTGGCGGCAACCGCTCGCACACGGTCGAGGCGCTGCCCCAAATTATCGACGGACTGCGCGCGGCTGGTTTTCAGATCGTTCCCGTGTCGGACCTGATCGGCCAGACTCGTGCGGACTTGATGCCGCCGCTCACTTTCCGCGAGCGCCTCGTTGCACACGCCGATGGTTTGATTTTTACTCTGTACGAGTGGTCCAGGCTAAGCGTCGCCTTCATCTTCGTTCTCGGTATCGGACTGGTGAGTTGCCGGGCCATCATCGTCGGTGTGCTGGCGATTATTGAGAAGTTTCGCGCGGCGCCTCCCGATCATCCCGATTTCCAGCCGCTCGTGAGCGTTCTGATTCCCGCATACAACGAAGAAGAGGTGATCGTTTATACGGTCAACTCCGTGCTCGAATCCGATTATCCGAAATTGGAAGTGATCGTCATCGACGACGGTTCCACCGACGGCACCGGCGAGATGCTCGATGCCCAATTCGGACGCAACCCCGCTGTCCGAATCATTCACCAGCCCAATCGCGGAAAACCCGCAGCACTTTCGCATGGTCTCGCCGAGGCTTCCAGCGGCATTCTTGTCACGATCGACGCCGACACTGCCGTCGAGCCCAATGCGATCGGCAAACTCGTACGGCACTTCGTCAATCCAAGGGTCGGCGCGGTCGCCGGTAACGTAAAAGTTGGCAACCGCATCAGCTGGCTGACGCGTTGGCAGGCGCTTGAATACGTGACCAGCCAGAACCTTGAAAAGCGCGCGTTCGACCTTCTGAATTGCATTCCCGTCGTCCCTGGAGCGCTCAGCGCCTGGCGCGCGGAAGCAATCAACAATTCCGGCGGCTTCAGCGCGGATACCGTCGCCGAGGATACCGATCTGACGATCACCATCCGCCGCGCCGGCTGGGACATTTCCTATGAGGAAGAAGCCATTGGATGGACGGACGCGCCTGAAACCGCGGCAGTGCTCGTCCGCCAACGTTTCCGCTGGACGTTCGGCACGCTTCAGGCATTCTGGAAGCACCGCGACACGCTGGGCCGCTCGCGATATGGCACGCTCGGTTGGATCGCGCTGCCTAATATCTTTCTGTTCCAGCTCTTGCTTCCCCTGTTTTCTCCGGTCATCGATCTTCTCTTTCTGGGTTCGCTGACACTTTACGGCCTCTCGCAATTTCGGTTCACCCACCTTCCGCAGTTCTGGACCGCGGCAGACGTGCAGCGCTCGCTCGTATTTTTCATCGGATTCATGCTCATCGATTTCCTCACCTGCGTCGTCGCCTTCACGCTCGAGCGTCGCGAGGATTGGTCCCTGCTCTGGCCCCTGCTGTTGCAGCGCTTTTATTATCGCCAGATGATGTATGTCGTTCTGTTCCGCGCGGTCATGGCCTCCGTGCAGGGAAAACCAGTCGGCTGGCGCGGCGTCGAGCCGGAAGTTCCTCTACCGGCAGAGCAGATCAAAGTCTGAGTCGCTGCGTTTTTAATAGCACGGTCTTCCGCCTGTTTTCTTTTGAGTCCAGCCAGGGCCTCCTCAATTCAAAGGCAAACAGGCCGAAGTCTGCGCCACTAAACCCCGCATTGGTCGCAGCCTCCGCTCGCGGTATAATCCAGGGATGCCAATAAGCAGGAATTCAGCGCAGATACACGGCACCACGGTTTTGTGCGTGCGCCGCGATAACAAAGTTGTGATCGCCGCCGACGGACAGGTCACTATGGGCGAACACGTCATGAAACATACCGCGCGAAAGACGCGCCGCTTGTTCGGTGATAAAGTTCTGGCCGGGTTTGCAGGGTCCACGGCGGATGCGCTTTCTCTTTTCGAGCGCTTCGAAGGCAAGCTGCAGGAGCATCAGGGAAATCTTGCGAAGTCCGCGGTTGAGCTCGCGAAGGAATGGCGTAAAGACAGGGCACTGCGCCATCTGGAAGCGCTGCTGATTGTCGCGGACACGAAGGGTACGTTTCTCGTTTCAGGCAATGGCGACGTGATTGAGCCCGATGACGGCATCTGCGCGATCGGCTCCGGCGGGCCGTTTGCATTGGCGGCGGCGCGGGCCCTGACCAAACACACGAAGCTGTCCGCAAAAGAAACGGCGATGGAAGCGATGCGCATCGCCAGCGAAATTTGCATTTTTACGAACTCTAATTTTACGGTGGAAGAGCTGTAGCGCCGGCGTCCCGCCGGCGAGTTTCGGGTAACGGGATGCAACGCAATTTCCGCCGGTGGGACGCCGGCGCTACGAGATTCCGGAAGGCGGAATGTAAATTATGGTGATCTATCTTCCAGGCGAGCAGCATGAACCTGAGGTCGCGCCTCAGCCTTCGTTCGATGAATTGACTCCGCGGGAGATCGTCATCGAACTGGACAAATACATCGTTGGCCAGGGCGCCGCGAAGCGAGCGGTCGCTGTCGCGCTGCGCAACCGCGTGCGCCGTCAGAAACTCACACCGGAAATGGCGGAAGATGTTCTGCCGAAAAATATTCTGATGATCGGCCCCACCGGGGTCGGCAAGACCGAGATCGCGCGGCGCCTCGCGCGCCTGGCCGGCTGCCCGTTCGTGAAAGTCGAAGCGTCGAAGTACACCGAAGTCGGCTACGTCGGCCGCGATGTCGAATCCATGGTGCGCGATCTGGTTGAAACTTCCATCGACATGATCCGCGAGGAAAAACTGGACGAAGTCGCGGAGCGCGCCGAGCAGGCTGCGGAGGAGCGTGTCCTCGACCTGCTGCTTCCCGCTTCGCCGCCCGTTGAGCCTAACAATTCCCATTCCGCCATTCACGCCGATTCCACGCGCCGCGATCAGGCCGACCGGACACGCGAAAAACTTCGCGCGCAGCTGCGCGACGGCAAACTCGACCAGCGCCTCGTGGAAGTCGAAGTCCGCGAACGCGCCATGCCTTCGTTTGAAATTATTTCCAATCAGGGCGTCGAGGAAATGGACGTCAACTTTAAGGACATGCTCTCGGGCATGTTCGGCCAGCAAAAAAAACGCCGCCGGATGACGGTTGCCGAAGCGTTCGACTATTTAATTCAGGAAGAAGAAAACCGCCTGATCGACATGGATCAGGTGACTCGATCGGCCGTCGAGCGCGCCGAACAGATGGGCATCATCTTCATCGATGAGATCGATAAGATCGCCGGACGCGAGTCCGGCCACGGCCCGGATGTTTCGCGTGAAGGCGTGCAGCGCGACATTCTGCCGATCGTCGAAGGCACCACCGTCAATACGCGCTATGGCATGATCCGCACCGATCACATCCTTTTTATCGCCGCCGGAGCGTTCCACATCACGAAGCCTTCCGACCTGATTCCGGAACTTCAAGGGCGCCTGCCGATCCGCGTGGAACTTTCGGCTCTCGCCGAGGCCGATTTCATCCGCATTCTCACCGAACCCAAGAACGCGCTGATCAAACAATACATTGCGCTGCTGGACACCGAAGGCGTGAAACTGAATTTCACCGAGGACGCCATCGCTACGCTCGCCCGCTTCGCCGTCACCGTCAACGAACAGACAGAAAATATCGGCGCGCGCCGCCTGCACACGATTCTGGAAAAAGTCCTGGATGAAATTTCCTTCGACGCGCCCGACCTGAAGAAAAAAAATGTCAAGGTAGACGGGGCGTACGTCACCAAACAGCTCGCTGAAATCGTCAAGAACCAGGACCTCAGCAGGTACATCCTCTAAACCAATGGGGAAGCGATGAGCCGCGCCGCCGCCTCGTTTGCGCTTCTACTCAGTATGTGGGCCTGCGCGATGCTTTCCGGATGCGCCGCACCCGCCGACCCCACCGCGCGCCATCCTGTCGTTCCTGCAGCGATCGCCGATCTTACCGCGCGCCAGGCAGGGAACGATGTCCTCCTGACGTTCGTCCTTCCCACGCGGTCGGCGGACCACGAGCCCCTCGTGGAAGCCCCCACGATTGAAATTTATCGCGCGAATCTGCCGCCCGGCGCTGTCCCCGATAAAAAAACTCCCTGGCATCTGGCTTATTCGATTCCGTCTGAGCGTGTCGATTCTTACTTGAACGGCAATCAAATCGAATTCCGCGACCCGCTCTCGGCAGACGATCTCGCGCGCGCTGGCGGTTCCTCTCTGGCCTACAATGTCCGGACGAGAGTTGTAAAAACGCGCGCCTCGGACGATTCCAATATTTTCTCCGTACGAATCCTTCCTTCACCGGCAACTCCGAGCGAAGTTCGCGCCACTGTTTCGGAATTCGCCGTCATTTTGAACTGGAAGGAATCGCCCGCGCCGCAGGGCGCGTCTTCCGTGAGCTACCGCGTCTTCCGCGGAGAACTGGATTCGGAAGACGCGCCTCTCCCGCGAGATATTTCACAAACGAAATTTAAAAATCCGTTGGAATTGGCGGGCACCTCGGCTACGCCCGAGTTTCACGATGCCAATTTTGAATTCGGCAAAACGTATCTCTACGAAATTCGCACCGTGGCGCAGTTTGGATCCGACTCGGTCGAATCTTCAGACTCCGCGCCGGCCGTGGTCACCCCGCGTGATTTGTTTCCTCCCGCAGCGCCCGGCGGCCTGGAAATCGCAATCGTCCCTGCAACCCCGCAGGCCCCTGCCTACGTCGAACTATCATGGGCCATCAGTCCCGAGGGGGATCTGGCGGGTTATAACGTTTACCGGAGTGACACCGAGGGCACAATCGGCGATCGTTTGAATCGGGAAACATTGCCGAGCCCGACATTTCGTGATATCTCCGTACTGTCCACCAGACGGTATTTCTACCGCGTTTCGGCGGTAGACCGCGCCGGGAACGAAAGCGTAAAAAGTTCCGCGGTCCAGATTGATATCCCATAGCCTGAGCAATATGGAAAGGATAGGATGACGGCCCGACCCCAGCTTCCGGGCACGGCATGGTTTCTGTGGATGCGCAACCCTGCGTTGCGTGTCGGCGCCGTGACTTGGATGTATGTTTCGGCCGCCTTTATCGTTTGGCAGCTTATCGCTTATGGCATCCCGCGGCTTGAGCGCTATGGCGGCGTGCGCGATTTTCTCGCCGGCGCGTTCCTTCTGCTTCTGCTGATGGTTCCGGTCTTTCGTTTCCATGACGAGCCCGCCAAGCTTTTCATTTCCGGCCTTGCGGCGTGGACACTCCTCACACTCACCTATGTCCTCGCTGAAATGATCTTCCCTCTGCTCGAAACCCGCATGGGTGTCTTTCAGATTTTTACGCTGGGCGCGGTTTCCTATATTCTGATTGCCGTGGTTCACTGGGTGTTTCTGATGTGCGCGGAAGCCCGCCACAGGCATATGGCTCAGGCGGGCCGCGCGATTTCTTCCGAACCCCGGCAGCGGCCGCGTTGATTTCCCGCACTCCACACAGAGGATTCAGACATCGATGAAACTCTGCCGTTTTCAGCCGCAACTCATATCTCCGGAACGCATTGGCGCAAGCACGCATCCGGAAGTTCTGCAGGGCGTCATTTCAGGCGATTCGGTGAGCGTGGTTTCGGGCGACATCTTCGGGAAGTGGACGGTCACAAATCGCGCCTACCTCCTCAGCGACGTAAAACTATTGACGCCGTGCGTGCCGAGCAAGATCGTGTGCCTTGGCAGAAATTACCTGGATCACGCCGCCGAATTCGGTAACGTGCCCCCCAAGCAGCCTCTCATTTTTCTCAAGCCGCCCTCGTCCCTCCTCGAACCGGAAGACCCCATCGTCCTGCCGCCGAACGTGGAACGCATCGATTATGAAGGCGAGCTGGCGGTCGTCATTTCGCGGGAATGTTCCCAACTCCTCGATGGCGACGAAGTGCGGCCCTACATCGCCGGGTACACCTGCCTCAACGATGTCAGCGCGCGCGATTATCAGGCGCTCGACAAACAGTGGACCCGCGCCAAAGGTTTTGATACTTTTTGTCCGCTCGGGCCGGTTCTCGAAACCGAATTGGATGTTGCCCATGCTTATATTGAGACATTGCTTAACGGCGCGCGGAAACAGTTTTCCCCGTTGTCCGCGATGGTTTTCCCGGTTGATGTTATAATTCCGTGGATTTCGCGAGTGATGACGCTCCTTCCGGGCGACGTGATCGCCACGGGCACTCCGGCGGGTGTCGGACCGGTCAAGTCCGGCGACGTAGTCGAGGTGATCGTCACAGGAATTGGGACGCTCCGAAATCCGGTTGTGAATCGTGTTTAGTTTGGACGGTCTGAACGTTACGGTTCTCCTCCCTGCCGTGCTGTTTCTGAATCGGGCGAAGGAGGCAACACCATGAAGTTTTTTTTGGACACTGCCAATCTGGACGAAATCCGGCAGGGCGTTTCCTATGGCGTGATCGACGGCATCACCACCAATCCCACGCTGGTCGCCAAGGAAAAGAGACCCTTTCGCGAGCACGTGATCGAAATCTGCAACATCGTTAAGGACGGCGAGATCAGCGCCGAAGTGGTCTCCACCGATACGGCCGGCATCCTTCGGGAGGGTCGCGAAATCGCCACGTGGCATCCCAATATCATCGTCAAGATTCCCACGATCCCTGACGGCGTCCGCGCTCTGAGCATCCTTTCCAAGGAAGGTATCCGGGTCAACATGACGCTGGTGTTTTCCGCGCCGCAGGCCCTGATCGTCGCCAAGGCCGGAGCCTATTTCGTCAGCCCGTTTCTCGGCCGCCTCGATGATATCGGCGCCGACGGCCTCACCCTGTTGCGCGAGATCATGGACATTTATCAGGCCTACGGCTATAAGACGCAGGTGCTGGCCGCGAGTCTCCGGCACCCGCTGCATGTGATCGCCGCGGCGCGCATGGGCGCGCATATCGGAACCATGCCCTATAAAGTTTTCGAACAACTCTTCAGGCACCCCCTCACCGACCGGGGCCTTGAAGGATTCCTGAAAGACTGGGAGAAAGCGCGCGAAACACTCGGCGACGTCTTCGAAACCGCCGGCGCGCGCAATCCGGCGCGTTGAAACACTTGCCAATCGATTGGCGGATCGCAGCAGGGGCCGCGGCCATTGTCATGGCCGCCGGGGCCGTGATCTTGCAGCGCGCCTTTCGGAAACCGGCCGACCCCGAAGACGAAGAGCGCCGCCGCCGTTTTCAACTCAACCAAGTCGGACGGATCGTGGAAGGCCTTGTCGTGGAACTGGTGGAAACCCCGGCGTCCGCGCCCCCACCGCCTCCGCAGGGCATCTTTGCAAAGCGGCCCGCGGCGGCTCAAAGCCATAGCGGAAACGGCCTGCGACGCCTGATTCGGTATAGCTACTCCATTTCCGGCGTTACCTACGAAACTGCGCAGGACGTAACCGGCCTCGAAGAGCGTCTGTGCCTCGAACGCCTCGCCGCCGGCCAGCCCGCAAGCGTGAAATACGATCCTTCCAATCCCAGCAACTCGATTCTGGTCGCCGACGACTGGTCGGGAATTCATTAGGACCGCTACATGATCGCGAAAATATTTGCAATGGTGACGGCTGTCTTCGGAGCCGCTGCGCTTACCCTCGCTACCACGATCGCGCTGGTGCAGGGCACGATCTTCATTGTTTCGATTGCCGACCTGCGTTTGCGCATCCTGGCCGCATTCGCGGATATTGTGCTCGGCACAATTTTTCTAGTCGCCTGCATTTATCTGGCAACGCACCTCGCCGTTCGCATTCTCGGCGTCGGAAATGTGGAGTTTCCCGTGCCGCCGAATGAAGCGCCATCGGCGCAAATGGACCAGCCGTAACGCCGCCGCTCCGCTCGGAATGACGGCGGGGGAGGACTACTTACCGGCTTGATCGGCAATGTAGAGATTCAACGCCACACGATCTCCATCGCCCACCACTTTTGTAATGTGACCCTTGCCGGTCGTATCTTCCACAAGGTCGATATCCCCGGGCCCGACAACGAACTTTTCTCCATCTTCGAGATCGATCTCGCCATGCCCGCTCAGCGTGATGACATACTGCCGGCGTGGAGGAACATGAAAATCATGGGTGCTGTTCGCCGTTGTTCGAAAGAGTACTGCCCGGTTGACCGGCAGAAGATCGGAAGCTTCGCCGTTGCCGCTGGGCGAAAACCCCAGCTCCACTTTTTCAGCATGCGTTTTGTTGTCCGGCCCGGTGAAAAGGCGCAGGGCATAAACGGGTTTATGCGATTGAGCGAGAACCACGCCAGCCCCGGCCAGGCGCGTGCCCATTGAAGGAATGGCGAAGCGCCCGACGATCGCTCCGCCTGCGAACACAAACAAAAATGCGAGGATTCTGCGAGTCATTTTATTAAAATCCCTCCGGCGCGGAAGTATATCAGGGACGGGAGCGGGGCCAATACCTTGATGACACTCACTGCCTTAAAATCTAGTAGCGCGTTCGTTCGGGCTTGTGCGAAAGTCTCGAAGACCGCGCAACATCGCGTCATCCTATGACCCCACCTATGACACCCACCTATGACAAATGATCCGAAATCCAGCGATCCCGTAGTCGAACTGCGCCGCCGCAACGCCGAGGCGGAAGCCGGCGGCGGTCCCGAGCGTCGCGAGCGCGAGCACAAGGCCGGGAAGCTCACGGCGCGCGAGCGCGTCGCGCTGCTGCTCGACGAGGGAACATTCGAAGAGCTGGACAAATTCGTCACGCACCGTTGCGACGATTTCGGGATGCAGGAGCAGCGCCCACCGGGCGACGGTTTTATCACCGGCTCCGGGCGGATCGACGGACGTTTGATGTATGTATTCGCGCAGGATTTTACGGTGTTTGGCGGATCGCTCTCGGAAACGAATGCGCTAAAAATTTGCAAGATCATGGACCTGGCGATGCGCAACGGCGCACCGGTGATCGGGCTGAACGATTCGGGCGGCGCGCGAATCCAGGAAGGCGTGAGGTCTCTCGCGGGCTACTCCGATATTTTTCTGCGCAACACGCTGGCGAGCGGCGTGGTGCCGCAGATCAGCGCGATCATGGGTCCATGCGCGGGCGGCGCCGTGTATTCTCCGGCAATCACGGATTTTATATTCATGACGCGCGATACCTCGTACATGTTCATCACCGGACCCGAGGTGATCAAGACGGTCACGCATGAGGAGGTCTCGAAACAGGACCTGGGCGGCGCGATGACGCACAACGCGACCAGCGGCGTGGCGCATTTTGTCGCCCGCGACGACGCCGAATGTCTCGCCATGATTCGCGAGCTGATGAGTTTTCTTCCGCTCAATAATCTGGACGACGCGCCGCGGCGCGCGACGACCGATCCCATCGACCGCGCCGACGCAGCGCTCGACTCGATGGTCCCCGCCGACGCCATGCAGCCCTACGAAATTAAGGATGTGATCCACGCTGTCGTGGACGACAACTATTTCTTCGAGGTCCACGAACATTTCGCTAAAAATATCGTGGTTGGTTTTGCCCGGCTCGGCGGGCAGCCGGTGGGCCTGGTCGCCAATCAGCCGGCCTTTCTCGCGGGCGTGCTGGACATTAACGCTTCGGTGAAAGCGGCGCGGTTTGTGCGTTTCTGCGACGCGTTCAATATTCCGCTCATCACTTTGGAAGACGTGCCCGGATTTTTGCCCGGCACGCAGCAGGAATGGAACGGCATCATTAAGCATGGCGCAAAATTGCTTTACGCATTCGCCGAAGCGACTGTGCCCAAGCTCACCGTCATCACGCGTAAAGCTTACGGCGGCGCGTACTGCGTGATGTCGAGCAAACACATTCGCACGGACGTAAATTTCGCGTGGCCCACCGCCGAAATCGCCGTCATGGGCCCGGAAGGCGCCGTCAACATCGTGTACAAGCGTGAACTCGACCGCGCGCCCGAAGCCGACCGCGAACGCTTGCGCCTCAAAAAAATCGCCGAATTCCGCGAGCGCTTCGCCAACCCCTACGTCGCCGCCGAGCGCGGCTACATCGACGCCGTCATCGAACCCTCGCAAACACGCGCAAAACTGATCGCCGCACTGCGCTCACTGGAAAATAAACGCGATGTAAATCCCAGGAAAAAACACGGCAATATCCCGCTGTAGGTTTCTGTAGCACAGGCTTCAGCCCGTCTGATTTTGAATTTTGCGGCTCGGCCGCGGAAGTCTAAAGAAGACAGGCTGAGGCCCGTCCTACCTGGCTTCATCATCGATGATCGATTTGTCCGATTCAGGCGCCTCGCGGAAAGGGAGCTTTAATTTTCGGGAAATCTCCGGCCAAAATTCGCGCAGCGTGTCAAACCCGACGTCACTGGCGAAGCTGATGCCCACATTCTCAGCTGCCGGCGCGAAGCCTCGTTTATTTCCCGGATGATAGAGGTTGCTGAGCATCACGCCACTGCTCGTTCCCAGCCATTCTGAAAAATTAAACATCCGATCGCCATTGTCACGGTGCGCAACCACCAGATGCTCGGCAACATGGAGAAAGCGTTTGCCCGTACGGCCGTGCGCCAGACGGTAGTAACGGGGATCTTCATGAAAGATCGACGGATACATAAAATCCTTAAAGAACCGGCCCGATGCTTCATCGGCGTAGCTGGCGGCAAACCGCTTGCCATATCCGGACATGCCCTGTCCGAAAGTGGGATCGCCATCGTCCGCCTGGCTGAGTCCAGCGTTAATGGCGACGGAAAACATGGTCGCCGGGTCATAGGAATCGCGCAGGAACAGGATGAATTTATCTTTTATTCCCAGCGAGCAGAGCAGCACGCCCGGCTTGTAGTGCGGTGAGTGCACGGTTTTGCGTTCCAGATTCCCGCTAAAAAAGCCGATGGCTTTTTCGAACGGCCCGTTGTAATCCTGGATCCGGACCATGGGCGGCGGCTGAACGCATGGCACGGGCACAGTCACATTTTGAGCGGGAACCGGGACTGCGGAAGGCGACGGGGGCGGCAGTTGCTGGGCGCAGGCCGCACAGGCCCATAGCAACAATGCGAGCACCGCGGCGTCGACACATGTTGGAAAGCAAATAGGGTGTCTCATGGTTTATCTTGCAGAGTATCATCGTCTAGTGAGGGTTCGATACTCCATAACTCGTTCAGATGCGTCGATACCAGATTTCGTTGACCCAGTAGATGGGGGGAGTACAATCGCCTCAGAGATGCACGAGGGAGGGCGAAATGAGAACTCTCATTTTGGCGGCGGCTATGGTTCTTGCTGTTCCGTCAATGCGGGCGCAGCAGGCTGAATCGAATGAAACCACGCCTCCGACAACGCCCCAGGAAACCATTAACAATGCCGACTCGCAACATGCCCTTCCGGAGGCCATCCGGCCCGGCCATCCGCTTGACCCTGCTGACGTTGACGTTCTCACAGGAAAACGGGATCGCGCGATCCAATCGTCCCAAAAAACACCCGTGTCCGTTGTTTTGGGAAACTATGGGGGATACGGAACTTACAGCGGCTTCGATGAGTTCAATGGCCGCTACCGGGGCGTCTTGGATTTTACCTGGTTGCCGCTCACCCGAATCGGCAATCCGTTTCTATTCCTCAGCGGGCCGCCGCGCGGTTTTGCACTCCGAGGATTTCGCGGCGGACGCTGATCGCGTTTCGCCTCCAGGGTAATTTCGCATGTGTCCTGAAAGGCGCCTCTATTGAACTGCCGTTCTGGCCACGTCTCCGATTTTGAAGCCCGAACCGGAAACGACCCTGCAGACTGCGGAAACATCGTCCACGTCGGTGACTTCGAGCTCGCCGAGTTTGGTGGTCATCTTGCGAAGAACGGCTCCGGTCGTGGGATCTTTGATCGTCGAAGTGACGCGCTCGATGGACATGTGGTCACCGGCCTTAATGCCGGTTTTGTTGCCAACGTTCAGAACGATCTGTCCGCCGTCAACAGCAGCAACCAGACCCTCTACCCTGACAACCCGCATCTGCAGTTTCGACGCGGAATCGATAAGGCCCTGGGTCATCTGATCCACAGCGGCCTTCACCGCTTCGCCGATGATGGTCTGCTGAAAATCGCTCGAACCGAAATCCACGTTGCCGCCGCCGAATCCGTGCCAGTTCCCGCCGCCGCCTGTCATTGACGTGCTGCTGCGCTTGGATTGGCCTTTGCCTTCCGCCACGCCCAGAATTTCAGCCGTGTCGATATCCACAATGCGCGCGTCCAGCATGACGTTGGCTTTCGAATCCTTGTGGCCGAACCCGCCGATCCCAAAACCGCCGAATCCGCCGCCACCTCCGCCGATATTCGTATTCTTTGTTTCGTTTCCGAACTCCGTGATGCTTCCCACGATGATGGCGTCAACCCCCAGGAGCTTGCCCAGCTTGGCTGCGGAGGCCGGATTGGCCCGGTCACTGTTGGAAAAATTTTGTTCGGCCAGGATTTTGTCCAGCGCTTTGCGTTCGATCACGCTGTAGGTGCCATCGGTGACTAGGTTCTTCACCAGCAGGTCGGAAATGCCCTTGCCGATATCGATATCCGAACCAAATACGGCTGCCGAATTCGTTTTGACGGTCGCATAGTCAAAATCGAAGATCGCGACGCGCTTTTTTCTGGGCGTTGCCGCGGCCATGGGTGCCTGAGGATCGGCGGTAGCGGTTTCCGCGGGCTGCGCCGCCGAGGGTGCCGTAGCGACAGCTTTCACGGCAGTTTTTTTGGGTTGCGCTTGCGTGCCCAAAGGCAGACAAAAAACACTCAAAACAAAGAGAGCGGCTAGTCGGTTCATGGCAAACTCCTGGTCGGAAGCGATTCAGCGCGGGAATATAAGAGCCCCTGCATTTTGGCCACCTGATTCTAGTGAAGCGCAATTCGCTATGTCAACCACGGCATTTGCATCGGGTTGGCGGGAGTAGCACTTTTGAAACAATCACACGCGCGCGTCCCCTCGGAACCACAACCGGCGCGCTGCCAGAGCCATCGGCGCCAGGGAGAAACCTGAAAACAAGATGAGCGTCAGCAGCAGGTCTTTGAATCCCGGAGCAAAATCCCCTCCGTGCCGGACCGCGAGGACTCCGGCATAATATGCCGTCGGCAGCGCCAATATGATTTCCGAAATGAGATAAACCTTCACAAATTTCCCGCGAAAAAAAATTATCAACGCCATCAGAATCAACCAGGCGGCCGTGATCCATTCCACCGGATAGATGACCTTGTTGTCGAAGGAAAAGTGATTGATCAGCAGGACAGGAATCCCGGCACGTGGATCGAGAATGAACGGGGGGCCGCCCGGCCAGCGGTAAATACCGATCTGGTAGATGCACAGGGCGAATAAATACCCGCCAAGGAGACGGTCTTGGCGGTTCTGCGAACGTTCAACGCTCATTGGCTCATTATTGCCTCGTACATCCTGCTCTGTCCACGGCCAAGCAAGTCGGACAATGGGTCGGTTGGGTTTTTGTAGTACAGTCACTCCTGGCTGTGTGCTTTTCGCCTCCTGCGCTGCTGCAAAAACCAGACAGCCAGGAGTGGCTGTGCTACCCAGAGATTTTTCTCTCTGTGCTAGAATTCAGCGCGACACTTTGTTTTTGACCAAAATGTTTCGCAAAATCCTTCTCGCCAATCGCGGCGAGATCGCCGTACGAATCGCGCGAGCCTGCCGCGAAATGCGCATTGCTTCAGTCGCCGTCTTTAGCGATGCCGACCGCACCGGGCTGCACGTACGTCTCGCTGATGAAGCCTATCCGATCGGTCCGGCACCCTCGCGCGAAAGCTATCTCCGGATTGACAAGCTGATGGACGTCGCGCGCCGCGCGGGTTGCGACGCGTTGCATCCCGGATACGGCTTTCTTGCCGAGAATCCCGATCTCCCCCGGGCCTGCGCCGAAAATAGAATCACATTCATCGGGCCTTCCCCCGAAGCCATGGAGCGGCTCGGCTCAAAAACCGCGGCTCGGCAACTTGCTGCGCGCGCCGGAGTCCCGATGGTTCCCGGCGTCGCGGAACCCATCGAGAATTCGAAGGACGCCGAACGCATCGCGAACGATCTTGGATATCCCGTGCTGCTCAAAGCCGTGGCCGGCGGCGGCGGAAAAGGCATGCGCCGCATCGCCGCCGCAACGGAAATGCCCGGGTCGTGGCGCGACGCGGTTTCCGAAGCGCTCAACGCGTTTGGCGATGGCCGCGTGTATCTGGAAAAATATCTCGAACGCCCGCGCCATATCGAAATTCAAATTCTGGCCGACGCGCACGGCCACATCGTGTATCTGGGCGAGCGCGAATGTTCCGTTCAACGCCGCCATCAGAAGGTGATCGAGGAATCGCCCTCCCCTGTGATGACACCTGAACTGCGCCGCGCGATGGGAGAAGCCGCCGTTCGGCTGGCGCGGGAAGCCGGCTACACGAACGCCGGCACGGTGGAATTTTTAGTGGATGCCGAAGGAAAATTCTTTTTTCTCGAAGTGAACACGCGCCTCCAGGTGGAGCATCCGGTCACCGAAATGGTCACCGGGCTCGACCTGGTGAAGCTGCAGATTCGCATCGCGGCTGGAGAGCCGTTGCCGTTTGTGCAGAGCGACATCGCGATTTCCGGCCATGCCATCGAGTGCCGGCTCTATGCCGAGGATCCCGCGAATCATTTTTTTCCATCGCCCGGAAAAATTCTTTCGAGACAAACGCCGTCCGGTCCCGGAATTCGTCTCGACGACGGCGTCTACGAAGGCTTTACGGTTTCCACCGAATACGATCCCCTGCTCGCCAAGCTGATTGCCTGGGGACGGGATCGCGGCGAAGCCATCGCCCGCCTGGAACGCGCCCTCGAAGAACACTCGGTGACCGGAATCAAGACGAACGCGTTGCTTTTTCTCGACATCCTCCGCGACCCGCAATTCATCCGCGGGGAAATCTATACGCGCTGGCTCGATGAACATCTTCCGCATCTGCTGGACGTCAGAAAAAATGCCAACGTCAACGATGCTGCCGCGGAAGATGCCGCCATCTTCGCCGTGCTGCTCCACCATCTCGCTGCTTCCAGCACGGCGCCTGCGATTGACGACCCGGGAAGAACCGAATCGCGCTGGAAACGCGACGCGCGGCTCGAACAGCTCGAGCGTCCGCAATGATTCTCCGATGAAATACGAAATCCTCATCAACGGAGCAACACGCAGGGTCGAGTTCGACAAGTCGCGAATGACCGCCGTGATCGACGGCAGGAAAATCGTCGCCGACGCGGCAATGGTCTCCGCAGGCGTGTATTCCATCCTTCTCGGCGGACGTTCATTTGAGGTGACCATTGAAACCCGGGCAAAGGATGTATTGGTGCGAACCGCGGGGCGCGAGTTTCAGGTTGAAATTTTAGACCCGCGTTCCTGGCGACAAGGACGCGGCGGCAAGGTGGAACTCGAAGGCCGCCAGCAACTGACAGCCCCCATGCCCGGCAAAATCGTTCGCGTCCTGGCCGTGCCAGGACAAACAGTGGAAGCAGGACAGGGATTGCTGGTCATCGAAGCGATGAAAATGCAAAACGAAATTCGCTCACCCAAATCCGGAACGGTCGAACAGCTCGCCCGCGAAGGTCAAACCGTGAACGCCGGAGAGATTCTCGCGATCGTCTCTTAGCGTTAATTATTTTGTTGGGGGAATCGCCGGAATCGATCCGGCCGCCTTTGGCGAGACAACCACGGGCAACTTCCCCGCCGATTCCACAACCTGCTGCGCGAGATAGTTGGTGATCTTCGCATCGTTGCGCGCAATGGCCAGATAAGCCGCGCGAAGCAGCTGTTCCTTGCGGTTGTGAATATTGTCGCGGATGGACTGCTGCACGGCGGGATCGGATAGCTCGCGCTGCCCGGGCGCTTCTTTCGCCACAAGCTTCAGGATGCGGTAGGAATCCCGCAGGACCACAACGCCGCTGGTTTGGCCGGGCTTGAGCGACATGACAGCCTTCTTCAGCGCGGGATCGCTTTGCGACAGCGAAGATTCCGGCACGTAGCCCAGGTCGCCTCCCGATCCCGACGACGCCGGGTCTTCCGAATAATCCATGGCCAACTGCGCGAAATCCGCGCCGGTGGTCAGCTGGGACTCAAGCGCCGCAGCCTTGCGTTTTGCTTCGGCATCGGTCGTGGCATCGTCATTCTTGCGATTGCGCAGGCCCGGATCCTTATGCGGCGTGACCACAATCTGAGCGATGCGGTATTGGGGTTCGGCGACATTGAACTGCGCGCGATTCGAATTGTAGAAATCCATCACATCCTGATCGGTGACGGCGATCTTGGCCACGACTTCGTGATTGATCACCTTCTGGATGGACAGCTGCTGGCGGATATCGGCTCGCAAGTCGTCCACCGTGTAACCGCGCGCCTTGAGCTGGCGCTGGAATTCGTCTTCGGTATAAGGACTCTTGAACTCGGTAAACTTGTCCTCGACTTCGCCGTCGGCCGCCTCGAGGCTCATCTTTTTCGCGCGTTGTAGCAGGATTTGATTATTGATCAACTCATCAAGGATGTTCAGCTTCAGCGAAAGCGCTTCGTCCTGGGAAGGCTCGGGCGCGTCAGGGTTCAGTTGCGTGCGGTAATACTTATCCACCTCGGCGCTGGTAACGTCCTTGCCATTCACCGTGGCCCAAACGCCCGCAGACGGCCGCGCCGCCTTCTGACAGCCGGACGCCAGCATCAAGGCTGCGCCCAGCACGAATGCTACTCGCCCTCGTATCTTCACACACTCTCCTCTGGTTGATCCGATGCGAAAAGGTTCAGCTAGGCTGCTTTCTTCACGCGGCCGGAACGGATGCAGGACGTGCAAACGCGAATTTGCTTCCGCGCGCCATCCACTACGGCGCGAACGCGTTGAAGGTTCGGGTTCCAGCGGCGCCGGCGGGTATTATTCGCGTGGCTCACAACGTTTCCGAAGGACGGTCCCTTGCCGCAAATCGTACATTTCATTGCCATGACAGCTCCTCAGCAGGTTCTTCTTATGTTAAGCAAAGCCGTCAGTTTAGCAGACTTTTCGCCATTCCGCACTTGTTTTGATTCGCATTCCGCGTGCTATGTACGAAACCCCCTTAGCGGGAACCTTGTCCAGCGGGAACCTTGCCCACGCTACAAGGCCTTAACCGCTTAAACTCGCCTTTCCCAAGTCAATCTCTTTGCCTGGGCGTGGTACACTGCAATTCCCTATCGCTCTCTTCAGAGCACTATTTTCAGATCAAAGGAGAAATCAAGTGACTTACTACGGAGGCCCGGAACTTGCCGCAAGTTTTCGCACGGTCCGGAAGAACACGCTCGAAATCGCTAAGGATATCCCGGAAGACAAATACTCTTTTCGCGCCGCGCCGGATACCCGAAGCGTCGCGGAAATGCTGTCCCACATCGCCCTGGGCTATACGTTTCAATACGAGATCCACGCCAAAGAGCCCAGGACGACGCTTGCCGGATTCGATTTTCCAACCCTGATGCAGCGCATGGCCGCGGAAGAAAAAACCCCCCGCACGAAAGCGCAGATCGTCGAATTGCTCACCAAAAACGGTGAAATTTGGGCGACCTTTCTGGATGGCGTTTCCGAAAGTTTTCTCGCTGAGTCGGTTGCCATGCCGCCGCATGCGCCGCAAACTTCCCGGACCCGCTTCGACATGATCCTCTCCGTGAAAGAACACGAGATGCATCATCGCGGCCAGTTGATGCTGATCGAGCGCATCCTGGGCATCGTTCCCCATCTCACGCGCCATATGCAGGAACGATTCGCTGCTGCTGGAGCGTCCGCAAAAAAGTAGATCGTTCCTTCACGCAAAA